>Ga0335075_10003317_pt1 | contig 25553 bp, 25 predicted proteins | sample Lox_Sample_24_FD_206723 | JGI IMG/M metagenome (GOLD analysis project Ga0335075, IMG submission 206723) | Soil microbial communities from Loxahatchee National Wildlife Refuge, Florida, United States - Lox_Sample_2.4 | ecosystem: Environmental > Terrestrial > Soil > Wetlands | place: USA...
ATCACGCTGCGGTTGACAATGCGACGACTGTCGTCCGGGACGATCTGCTGTTCCTGGCCGAACTAGTGTTGCCTGAGCTCATTGAGGCAGCCTGCCGCACAGGTCGTCGTACCGAGGCGACAAGCGCCTTCGGCACGCTGTCCGAGCGGGCGCTCGCGGCAGGCACCTCCAGAGCCCTCGGAGTGCGCGCCCGATGCGAGGCGCTGCTCAGCGAAGACGGCCGCGCGGAGCAGGCCTACGGGGATGCGATCGATCACCTCGGGCGCACCTCCGCACCCGTCGAACTCGCCCGCGCGCACCTGCACTACGGCCAGTGGCTGCGCAGGGCGAAACGCCGGCGGGACGCGCGGCGCGAACTCCGCGCCGCGTACGACATGTTCGACCGGATGGGCGCGGCAGAATTCGCCGCACGCGCAGCCACTGAGCTGTCGGCCACCGGCGAGCGGACTCGGCCACGCACTGCGGCGACAGCCTTCGATCTGACCCCGCAGGAAGCCCGCGTCGCTGGCCTGGCTGTCGAAGGGGTGACGAACAATCAGATCGCGGCTGAGTTGTTCATCAGCCCGCGCACCGTCGAATATCACCTGCGCAAGGTCTTCAGGAAGCTTGGCGTGAGCTCACGCTCGCAGCTGGCCCGGCACCTGCCCGTCAGCCCGTCGCCGGTCTCCCGCTAGCCCGACGGCGGGCCGCCGTGCACGTATGCCTCCACTGCGGCAGCGTCCTGGCCCGGCGCGAATGCCTCGAGCAGCCAGGTCACCCCGGCGTCGGCCAGGGCTGCTGCCGCGGCGGCCCGCTGATCCTCGGGCAGCAGGTGCAGTGCACAGCAAACAGCAAGATCGAGGGAACGCGCTGCGCCGAGGCCGGTCAGCTCCGCCCGCACCTGCTCTACCAGGTCGGCGGGAGGCGGCGCCGGACGGCTCCCCGCGTTCGGAAAGATCGGGAAACAGCCTTGCAGCCGCGCCGCACGAGCTAGCGGCTTGCGGTTCGGCCAGCGAACCGCGGCCCAGATCGGGACCGGGTCCTGGACCGGCGCTGGCAGCATCGGCGGTGAGTCGATGGCGTAATGGCGGCCGGCGTGCAAGAGCGCGTTCCCGGTCAGAAGTTCCTGCAGGATCTCCAGGGACTCGTCGAGCAGCTCACCCCGGACGCGCGGTGCGGTTTCCTCCCCGAACGCGCTGAACTCGCGCCAGCCGTCGTCCCCGAGACCGATGCCGACGACCAGACGGCCGCCGGACAGCTGATCGAGCGTGGCTACCTGCCGGGCCAGTACCCAGGGCCGTCGCCGGGCGAGCGGGGTTACCAGTGCGCCCAGCCTGACCCGGCTGGTCACCATCGCGATCGCAGCCAGAGTGGTCCACGCCTCGGCTACCGCCATGCCCGGTACGGCAAGCATGTGGTCCCACAGGAAGATGCCGTCCCAGCCGGCCTGCTCGGCGTCCGCGGCCAGGCTGGCCACCCGGCGCGGGTCCGCGAGCTCGCTGAACGGAGGCAAGAAGATCCCGTGTTTCACTCCGGGATTATCCCCCGCTCGCGCGTGTAGAACTCGACGCTCGCTGGAGGCAGCGGAGTGTTGCCTAGGATCAGGTCCGCTGACTTCTCGGCGATCATCATCGTCGGCGCATAGATATTGCCGTTGGTCAGCTGCGGCATGACCGAGGCATCCACCACGCGCAAGCCGTCAAGGCCGTGGACGCGCATGCTGGCCGGATCGACGACAGACATCGGACCGGTACCCATCGCGCACGTGCATGACGGGTGCAGCGCCGTCTCACCGTCGCGCCGAACCCAGGCCAGGATTTCTTCTTCCGTCTGGACGCCCGGACCGGGCGACAGTTCCCCGGCGTTGTAGGGATCCATGGCGGGCTGAGACAGGATGCTGCGTGCCACGCGAATTGCTTCCACCCACTCCCGCCGGTCCTGCTCGGTGGACAGGTAGTTGAACCGGAGCGCCGGCTTCGCCGCGGGATCAGCTGAGGTGATCTGGACACTGCCGCGCGCGTCGGAGTTCATCGGGCCAATGTGTACCTGGTAACCGTGGCCGCCGGCTGGCGCCGAGCCGTCGTAGCGGACGGCGATCGGCAGGAAATGGAACATCAGGTTCGGGTAGGCGACGTCGTCGTTACTGCGGGCGAATCCGCCGCCCTCGAAATGGTTGGTTGCGCCGGGCCCGCTGCGCAGGAACAACCAGCGGGCGCCGATCAGCGGGCGGTTGCGCCACTTGAGTGCTGGCGCGACCGAGACTGGCTGCTTGCAGCCGTACTGCACGTAGACCTCAAGGTGGTCCTGCAGGTTCGCGCCGACACCGGGCAGGTCATGGCGGACTGCCACGCCGGCTGGCTCCAGCACGCCGGGGCTGCCGATGCCGGACAGTTGCAGCAGCTGGGGGCTGTTGATCGCGCCGCCGGCCAGGATGATCTCGGCGGCCGTGGCGGTTGCGGGCTTGCCGCCGCGAACGTACTCGACACCGGTCGCGCGGGTACCGTCCAGCCTGATCTTGGTGACGAGCGCCCTGGTGTGCACCGTCAGGTTCGGCCGGGCCAGCACCGGGTGCAGGTAGGCGCGGGCGGCAGACAGGCGCCGGCCGCGGTGCAGGTTCCGGTCGAATGCCGCGAAGCCTTCCTGCCGGAAGCCGTTGACATCGTCGGTGAGCTGGTACCCGGCCTGCTGCACGGCCTGGAAGAACGCGCGAAACAGCGGGCTGTCGGCGGGACCGCGCTCCAGGATGAGCGGGCCGTCTCCGCCGCGGAAGTCATCAGCGCCCGCCAGGCAGGTTTCCATTCGCTTGAAATACGGCAGGCAGTGCAGGTAGTCCCAGCTCGCCATGCCAGGATCGGCGGCCCAGCGCGCGTAGTCGAGCGGGTTGCCGCGCTGGAAGATCATGCCGTTGATGCTGCTAGAGCCGCCGAGCAGCTTCCCGCGCGCGTGGTAGATGCGGCGGCCGTTCATGAACGGTTCGGGCTCGGATTCGTACTGCCAGTCGTAAAACCGGCTGCCAATCGGGAACGTCAGTGCAGCCGGCATGTGAATGAAGACGTCCCACTTGTAGTCGGGACGGCCGGCCTCGAGAACGAGGACCCGGTTCGAGCGGTCTGCGGACAGGCGGTTCGCCAGCGCGCAACCAGCCGAGCCGCCGCCGATGATGATGAAGTCGTAACTGGCTGTCATTAGGCCTCGGTCACCGCCCGTTTTCGTAATCAGCGATCATAGCGAAAGCAGCGGTACTGTCACGAAATGCAGTTCGAACCTAGGCTGCGGAACGGGCTAGCGGACGGCAGTATCACAATGGCTTTCCGCCGGTGGCGCCGCCCTCAGGTAGTCGCGGGCCGGCCGTACCGCACCGGACGCGGCATGGTGCTAGCCGAGACCGTCGATATCGTCACGCCCGCGGCGATAACGCGGGCACAGGCGCGCGATGCGGGTTACCCGTCCGTCGACTCGCTGGTCAGCGACCTGCGCGGAGATCCTTCGCTGCCGCTGTACCGGATCAGGTTCCGCCCGCTGGATGGCCCGGATCCGCGAGACGAGCTCGCGGCGACGGCGACGATCAGCGACGCCGACGTGGCCGCGATCACGGTCCGGCTTGCGCGCATGGACACTGCCAGCAAACGCGGTCCGTGGACAAGGGAGGTGCTGGAGCAGATCGCCCGCCAGCCGGGTGTGGTCTCCACCGTGCTCTCCGCCCAGCTGGAGTGGGAGCGCGCTGACTTCAAGCTGCACGTCCGCCGGCTGAAGGAACTCGGCCTGACGATAAGCCTGGACGTGGGGTACCGGATCTCCCCTCGCGGCGCTGCCTACCTGGCACGGCAACCTGACCGGGACTGACCGTCCTTGACCGCGGCCAGGCAGGCGCTGGCGAGGGTGTAAGCGTGCGTTCCGGTTAATAGCCGGCCAGCGGGTCGACAAGGCCGAGCAGCGGCTCTCCCGCGGCGAACCTGGCCACGTTCTCGCGGATGCGCAGCGCCAGCGGCCGCCGTGTCATGTCCGGCGTGTCCGCGGTATGCGGCGTGATGATGCAGCGCGGCTGCGTCCACAGCGGGTGGCCGTCGGGCAGCGGCTCGGGCTCGGTAACGTCCAGCGCGGCGCCGCCGATCTGACCTCGGTCGAGCGCCGCCACCAGCGCGTCCGTGTCGATGTGCCGGCCGCGGGCGACATTCACCAGCCACCCGTCTGGCCGCATTGCGGCTAGTTGCCGTGCGCCGATGATGCGCTCCGTCTGCGGAGTCAGCGCGAGCGCGAGGAAGACAACCCTGGCGTCGGAGAGCGCTTCGGGAAGCATTGCGTGCGGCAGCGTCCGCGCCGCGCCGGGGAACGGATCCGGGCTGCGGCGCACCACGGTGGCAGTCACCCGGAACGGCGCGAGCAGCGTCAGCAGCGCGCCGGTGATGCCGCCGCCGCCGATGATGCTGACCGGCTCGTCGTACAGGCTCTGGCCGCCCTCCTTGCCCCACGATCTCGCTTCGATGCGCTGGCGGAGTGAACGAAGGCCGGCTAGCGCGAGCATCAGGGCGTGCTCGGCTACCGGCTCGGCATAGCTGCCTTTGGCGCAGGTCCAGGCGCGCGCTGGATCGAGCAGGCCGGCCTCCAGGACGGGCTCGATGCCGGCCGATGACAGCTGAATCCAGCGTGCCGACGTCGAGTCAAGGGCGGCGCGCAGGCCTTCGGTGTCTGAGGTCGCCAGCCAGACCAGTGCGTCGGCCGCGGCCTCGGTCTCGGCCGGCTCCCCGCCTCCGGCGCGAACGGCGTCCGCCGCAAAATCACTGCGCCTGGGTCCGATTGCCACGCGGGGAGCTGTCACGTCCGCTGACACTAGCCCGGCGCCAGGCAGCTGATGTCGCCGGGGCGTGATGCCGGCCCGGCTCAGCGCAGCGCGGTTTTCACCGCAGCGTGATGGTGTTGCCGGTAATCAGGCCGGATTCGTCGCTGGCCAGGTAGGCGATAACGGCTGCGACCTGATCAGGGCTGGCCACGTGGAAGTGCTGCTGGCTCGTTTCGACGAAGCTGCGCACCGCATCGGTGACCCAGCCGGTGTCGGTCACTGGCGGATACACCATGTTCGCAGTGACGCCGTACGGCCCCAGTTCAAGCGCCGCGGACATCGTGTAATTGACCTGCGCCGCCTTCGCGGCGCCGTAGGAGACCTCGGCGGGAAACCCGAGGTCGCCGCCGGAGGTCAGGCCGATGATCCGCCCCCAGGTCGATCCGCGGGCGACATGGCGGCGGGCGAACTCGGCGATCAGCAGAGCAGGCGCCATCGCGTCCACGGTGAACTGCTGCCGCCAGGCAGCAGCGGTAACCGGGCGGAGCGTGCGGCCGTGAGCGTCGGTAGTCGCCGGGCTGAAGGTGTCCTGGATCCACCCGGTGGCATTGTTCACCAGGATGTCGACCGGCCCGAGCTGCCCCTCGGCCGCGTCGAAGAGCATTTCGGGAACGGCAGGGTCGGTCAGGTCGGCCTCCACCGCCACGGCGCGGCCGCCCGCCGACTCGATCTGCGTCACGACGTCGCTGGCTGACTGGATGCGGCGATCCCGGTAGGCCTGCGGCGTACCCGGATCGGGTTCGTCCGCGACCCGCAGGTACGTGCACAGCACTGCGCACCCGGCCCTGGCCAGCGCGACTGAGGTGGCTGCGCCGATGCCGTGATTTGCTCCCGTCACCAGCGCCGTATGCCTGGCTGACATCTGCCTCCTTGCCCGCGCGGCAGCCGCGAACTGAACCAGCCCTAGTTGACCTTGCGCTCGAAGCCCTGCCAGTACGGTTCGCGGAGCTTGAACTTCTGCAGCTTGCCGGTAGCCGTCCTGGGCAGTGACTCGCGCAGTTCGACGGACGTCGGGCACTTGAAATGCGCGAGCCGCGACCGGCAGTGCTCGATCAGCTCCGCGTCGGTGGCGGTGCTGCCGGCGCGGAGCACGACGAGCGCCTTCACCGTCTCGCCCCACCTGGCATCCGGGATGCCGATCACCGCTACCTCGGCCACCCCCGGATGCTGGTAGAGGCAGTCCTCCACCTCCACCGAGCTGACGTTCTCGCCGCCGGAGATAATGACGTCCTTCTTCCGGTCCGAGATGACCAGGTAATCGCCAGCCTCGATGTGGCCCTTATCCCCGGTATGGAACCAGCCGCCATCCAGTGCCTTCGCCGACTCCTCAGGCTGCTCCCAGTACCCCGCGAACACGTGATTGGACCTGGCGAGCACCTCGCCCTCGGCGTCGGTCCTGATCTGGACGCCGACAGCCGGGACGCCTGCGCGTGACTGGAGCCGGGCCCGCTCGACAGGCGGCAGGTCGTCCCACTCGGCCACGGCCCGGTTGATGGTCAGCAGCGGCGCGGTCTCGGTGAGCCCGTAGATCTGAATGAACTCCCAGCCGAGCTCAGTCTCGACCCGCTCGATGGTCTTCGACGGCGGCGGCGCTCCCGCCACCACGATCCGGACCGTGCCGGCGCCCGGAATGTCCCGCCCGGCTGCCCGCCGTTCGGCGGCCGCGGCGAGAATCGCCGCGACCACCGCGGGGGCTCCGCACAGCAGCGTCACGCCATGCGCTTCGATCCGGCACAGTATCTCCTCGCCGTCAATCTTGCGCACCACGACCTGCGGAACGCCCATGCCGGTCACCGCGTACGGCATTCCCCAGCCGTTGCAGTGGAACATCGGCAGCGTGTGCATGAACACGTCCCGGTCGGTCACGCCGGTGTGCCAGCCGAACGTTGCCGCGTTCAGCCAGCAGTTGCGGTGCGTGAGCTGGACACCCTTCGGCCGGGCCGTGGTGCCGCTGGTGTAGTTGATGCTCGCGGTCTCGTCCTCGTCAGCGGCCCATTCGGCAGGCTGCGCTCCATCGGGAGCGGCAGCAAACAGCTCAGCGTCGGCCGATCCGTCCAGCACTATCTTGTGCTTGACGTTGATGCCGTGCACGCTCTCCTCCGACTCCGGGTCCGCGAGCAGCACCGACGTGCCGGAGTGGCCGATGATGTAGTTGATCTCGTCCGCGTTCAGCCGGTAATTGACCGGCACGAGGATCCGGCCGTACGCGCTGACGCCGAAATAGCTGATCAGGAACCGGGCAGCGTTCGGGCTGACGATCGCGACCCGCTCACCGTGGCCGACTCCCATGGCATCCAGCGCCAGCGCCATACCGCGGGCACGGCTCTCCAGCTCCCGGTAGGTCAGGGCACCCAGCGAGCCGGCCGTGCCGGGCTCGTCAAAGACGGCCGTGCGCTCCCCGTAGACGGCCGCGCCGCGGCTGAGGTAGTCCCCGATAGTGAGCGGCACCTTCATGAACGGCTCCCTAGCACCAGTGACGAGCTCCACACGTTGATGCCCTTCTTATCAGGACACCTCGCCCGGGCGCACCAGGCAAGTCGGGAGGGAACGGGCTCGGGCGGGGCAGCCCGATTGCGCCCCGCCCGGCCGTACTAGCGCGAGACGCGCGCCAGTTCGAGCTTCCAGGCATCATCTGAAATCCGGGCGCGAGCAGCCGCCGGCCGGGCCAGAACGGCTGACCCCGGCCGGGCCACCGCATAGCGCGCCGCCACCCGGGCCGGAACCCGGCCAGGCCGGCTCGCCGTCTCGGGGCCGAAGTCCGGCCGCGTGAGCACCAGCCACAGCGGAATGCCCGCCACGGCACCGGCGAACAGGACCATCAGCGGAATGTTGAGCCAGAGCCAGCTCACCGGACATCACCTCCTGCACACGCCGGCGCCTCTCGCCGGCGACGACCTCAGGCTCGCCGGTGAACTTCTGAGCCAGTTCTGACTGCGGTCGGCCGCAGCCATGAATCGCATGTTCATACCGGACATTAGGGATTCGTTACTTTTATTGGGACTCCGCCATGGCCTGCTGAAGGGGACGAAGCACGTAACCCCGGGTAAGCCCCGACCATGACGATCCTCATTGTCGGCGCTGGCGCTACCGGCGGCTATTTCGGTGCACGGCTTGCCCAGGCCGGCCGGGATGTCACATTCCTGGTCCGGCCGCGCCGCGCCGCGCAGCTGCGCGAACGCGGGCTGCGGATTGTGGGGCCTGGAGCTGACGCCGACGCCAGGAAGGCGATCCGTCCGAAGCTAGCCGTGGCCGGCGAACTGACCGAGCCCGCGGACGTCGTGCTGCTATCGGTCAAGGCAACCGGCCTGGATCAGGCCATCGCCGACTTCGCGCCTGCCGTCGGACCGCGGACCGCCGTGGTGCCGTTCCTGAACGGGATGGCTCACCTGGACGTGCTCAACAGGCGGTTCGGCGAGCCTGCGGTGTTCGGCGGCGTCGTGCTGATCGCGACCCAGCTCAATGATGAAGGCGACATTGTCCAGCAGCTCAGCCCGCCCGCGAGCCTGACGACCGGGACGCAGGACGGCGCCCGCACCACCCAGCTGCAAGCGGTCTACGACCAGCTCTCCGGAGCCGGTTTCGACCTCACCATCAGCGACGAGATCATCGCGCGGATGTGGCAGAAGTGGGTCTTCCTCGCCACCATCGGCGCGCTGACCTGCCTGATGCGAGGCACCGTGGGTGAGATTGTGGCCGTTCCCGGCGGAAGTGACCTTGGCCCCGCCATCCTGGCCGAAGCCTGCGCTGTCTCAGCCGCGGCCGGCTATCCGGTACCTGCCGACGTCATCGCCAGCACGACGAAGACGATCACCCAGGCCGGGTCGGCGGCCAACTCGTCGATGTCACGGGACGTGGCCCAAGGGCGGCCGGCCGAAGTTGAGCAGGTCCTCGCCGACCTGGCCCGTCGCGGCGCCGGCCATGGGATCAAGACTCCGCTGTTCGACCTGGCCACGATGCAGTTGCGCGTCTACAACAACAGCCTGCGGGGTTGACGTCAGCCGGGCGATGATCAAACTCGGCGCTCGGGACCGTGCGCAACTCGTGGTCTTCGCCTATCAGGCTGGCCTGGTCAGCCCGCGCGCCGCCGGCTGACCTGATCCCGCGGGGTGCCAGAATTCACGCAGCGCGGGTTCGGAGTCCGCGGGTGTCTCACGAGCCCCAGATGGCGGCAAGCGCGCCAAGGAAGTTCTCTCCCATGATCCCGGCGCTCTCGTCGGGCGAGAATCCGCGCGCTTGCAGCGCCGGGGATATCCCGCCGCACTGGTCAAGCCATTCGATACCACGCGGCCATGCCCAGGGCGGCCGGGGATAGTACTTCTCGTCGTAGCCATAGAAGTCGTATTCCTCATCGCCCTCATCGGCGAAGTCCAAGCCCAGCCCGACATGGCCGGCGCCGACAAGGTCAGCTATGTGCACGGCATGATCGATGAGCTGAGCCAGCGCCGGCTCGGGCTCGGCGGAGACGAATGAAGGGAATGCGCACAGCCCGATCACGCCGCCGGAGGCGGCCACCGCCTTGATGACCTCGTCGGGGAGGTTGCGTGGATGATCGCAGATAGCACGGGCGTTGGCGTGGGAGGCGATGACCGGGCGTGTGCTGCAGGTGATCGCGTCCAGGCTGGTGCGGACCCCCGCGTGGGCGATGTCAACGGCGATCCTGTGCAGGTTCATGGCGCCGATCAAGGCCCGGCCGAAGCGGCTGAGCCCGCCGTCGTCCGGTTCGCAGCAGCCGTCGCCTGCCAGGCCACGGTAGTTGTAAGTCGGCTGGATGACGCGAACGCCGAGACGTGCGAAAGCCCCCGCCAGTTCCGCTCCCGCGCGAAGCGGCTCTGCACCCTGAAAGTGCAGGACAACGGCCGTATCACCAGCCGCCTTGGCAGCGCGGATCTCGCTCACGGTGGTGGCCACTCGCACCGGGACTGCCGGGTCCTCATGAATTCGCAGCCACTGGCTGACACGGGTCAGCGCATCGCCGCTGTCCTCCAGGGACGCAACGGTAGCGAAAACGGCGTCCACCCCGCCTTTCCGCAGCGCCGCGCGCTCGCGGCGGACCGACCACGGCGTGACCGACGGTGCCGCCGCTACCACGCACAGCACACCAGGCCGCGTCATGTCCCGCTCCACATCTGGCCCCTTCCTGACGAAACATCAAGACATAACCCGATCATGGCCAGTCTGCTCCGCGGCGTTAACGCCTGGTGCCAGACGGCAGCAGAAGCGCACAGAGTTTGGCCTGTGCAGGCGTGGATAGTCATCCACGTACGCGCGCAACGGGGGGAACAACGATGGCGAAATATCTGTCGATCGCGTCCTACACCCCAGAGGGCATCAAGGGCCTGATGGCAAAAGGCGGCACTGCCAGGGTGGAGGCGGCCCGGCGGGTTCTGGCCGATGCCGGCGGCACGCTGGAGGGCTTTTATTTCGCTCTTGGCTCCGATGACGTGTATATCGTCTGCGACTTGCCGGACAACGTCGCAGCTGCGGCCACTGCAATGTCGGCTGCTGCCAGCGGCACGGTGGTCAACCGGATGGTGGCACTTCTGACGGCCGATGAGATCGACCGCGCTACCAAGCTCCGGCTGCGGTACGACGCTCCTGGCTCATGACACCAGGGGCTTGGCCGCGAAGGCACGAGCCCGGTAACTGACGGTTGTTTGCGGGCGCGCAACCGGCTCGACGGGCCGATCCCGGCGTCAGGCCCAGGTCGGCGGCTGGCATCGGTCATGATGGGGCAATGGATCTCCCCGTGCTGCCCCCTGTCGCTCCGATGCTCGCCAAGTCGGTGAAAGACATCCCGGACGGCCCGCTGAGCTATGAGCCGAAGTGGGACGGCTTTCGCTCCGTGATCTTCCGGGACGGCGCGGAAGTGGAGATCGGCAGCCGCAATGAGCGCCCCATGACGAGGTACTTCCCCGAGGTCGTCGATGCGGTGCTGGCGAACTTCCCGGATCGGTGCGTGATCGACGGCGAGATCGTCATCCCGGACGCCGACGGTCGCAAGCTCGACTTCGAGGCGCTGCTGCAGCGGATCCATCCGGCCGACAGCCGGGTGCAGCTGCTGGCCCGCCAGACGCCGGCCGCGTTTGTGGCGTTCGACCTGCTCGCGCTCGGCGACGAAGACTGTACCGGCCTGCCGTTCGAGCAGCGCAGGTCCTTGCTCGACCAAGCGCTGGGAGCCGCCGCGCCACCCGTCTACGTGACACCGGCGAGCCGGGACAAAGCAGTAGCGACCCGCTGGTTCAGCCAGTTCGAGGGCGCAGGACTGGACGGCATAGTCGCTAAGCCGCTCAACGGGCCCTACGAACCGAACAAGCGCGTGATGTTTAAGATCAAGCACGAGCGGACGGCGGACTGCGTCGTGGCCGGGTACCGGCTCCACAAGAGCGGTCCCGACGCGATCGGCTCGCTGCTGCTCGGGCTGTATGACGACGCAGGGCGCCTGGCCAGCGTCGGTGTCGTCGGCGCGTTCCCGATGGCCAAGCGGCGCGAGTTGTTCGTGGAAGTGCAGCCGCTCGTCACCGGTTTCGAAGGGCATCCGTGGAACTGGGCCGGTGAGTTTCAGCAGGATCACGTCCGGCACCCGCGGGAGGCCGAGGGCAGCAGGTGGAACGCCGGGAAAGATCTGTCTTTCGTGCCGCTCCGGCCCGACCGCGTGGCCGAGGTCCGGTACGAGCACATGGAAGGCACGAGATTCAGGCACACTGCCCAGTGGATCAGGTGGCGCGACGACCGCGATCCCCGCTCGTGCGGGTTCGGCCAGCTCGAAGAGCCGGTGAAATTCGACCTCACCGAGATCCTGCCGCGTTAGCTGAGCTGTGCCCGGCGGCAGAGCCTAGCTGACCAGGCAGCTGGCGCGTTCTTGGGCCGCCAGGAGCCGCTGGGCCATGCTCGGCAGTCGCTGCACCGAAGCTGCCCGCGGGAAAGCCACCGCGAGCGCCTCGGCAATGAGCCGGGACCGCTGCACGTACCCCGCAGAGGTGTAGTGGATCCCGTCCGGGATAAACCACTGGCGTTTGACCTGTGCTGCCCAGTTAAAGACCCTCATGTTGGGGTATCGCGAGCAGGCCCGCAGCAACGCGTGGTTCCAGGCTTCCATGTTCTTCTCGGCGTACGGGCCGGTGCTGAGCAGGGACTTCACGTTGACCCAGAGTGCCGGCTCGCTGCGGATGACGGCCATCATCCGCGCGATCCGGGCCGCGATACCGACGTTCGAGCCCACCGCCACATCCGCGGTGTCGTTGGTGCCGAGCGCCAGCACCCAGCAACCGCGATAGCCATGGCGCACCAGGTCCTGCGCCACGGTGTACGCGTTCGGCTCGTTCAGGATCGTCTCCACGATCGACGTGCCGCCCCGGATCTCAAATCGAGTTCTCCTGACGCCGACGTCGGCGTACTGGGCCTTGATGCGCTGGGCAGGATCAGGCAGGTAGTCCGCTGAGACCAGGCCGTCAGAAGTGGAGTCGCCAAAGTGCACGACCGATGTGCACGACGTTTTCAGCGGGAACGCCCGGTCGATCGCCGCGACAGAAGCGCCAGCCGCCGCAGCTTTACTGCGGCGAGGGCCGCCAGGTGGCGCAGCGGGGCGGCTGGCCGCCGACGTTCCGGGGAGTGAACTGCCGGTGGCCGTAACCGATGACCCGGCGGATGCCGCTGGCACTGCGCCCGCTAGTGCCGAGATCGCGACCACCAGCACCCAGGACGCGAGGCTCAGTGTCGCCCAGTCACGGCGGGATGCAGGCCACGCCCCTGACCGCAGCTCAGTGACCCACCGCCCGATCGCGCCGTGCCGGATCGGCTCTTCGATCAGGCGCCAGGACGCAGCCGCGACTGCGATGCTCGCGCCGATCTGCAGACTGGCCCGGAGCAGTGTCTCGGTGCCGCTGGCCGGGCTGGTCAGCACGATGATCGGATAATGCCAGAGGTAGATGCCATAGGACCGGACGCCTAGCCACTGCAACGGCCGCCAGCCGAGCAGCTTGCCGAGCCGGCTAGCCGGGGACACGACCGCGAGTACCACCGCAGCCGTAGCGACCGACAGCACGATGAGGCCGCCCCGGTACAAGAACGGCGAGTACTGGTTCGTCCGCCAGATCAATAGCGCGATGACGACCAGCCCGGTAGCGCCCGCTCCGTCGAGAAGCCGCCTCTCCCGCCTGCTCGGCTCCGCCGGCATCTCGCGGCTAGGCCGGGCGAATGCCAGCGCCGCGCCGATCAGCAGGGCGAATGCGCGGGTATCGGTGCCGTCGTAGACGCGGGTCGGGTCATAGCCGGGATGATAAAGAGCAATCATCTCCGCGGCCGATGCCGCCGCAAGCACGAGCGTGCCGCCGGCCAGCCAGCGCCGCTGTGGCTGATGACTCAGGCGGCGAGTCAGGTAACAGCCGGCCAGGATTAGCCACGGCCAGAGCAGGTAGAACTGCTCCTCCACTGCCAGCGACCACAAGTGGCCGAGCGGGGTGGGTGGCGCGAACCTGGCGAAGTACGAGGAGTTCTGCGCAATCAGCCACCAGTTGCTGACGTAGCCGACGGCAGCCGCCACCGAACCGCGCAGCGCTGGCAGTTGGCTGCGCTGCAGCAGCGCGACCCAGGTGATGACGACTACGAGCATGACGAACAGCGCCGGCAGCAGCCTGCGAGCCCGGCGCTGCCAGAAGTGCACCAGTTGCATCCGGCCGGTCGCCGCCTGCTGAGCTAGCAGCAGGTCAGTTATGAGATAGCCGCTCAGGGTGAAAAAGATGCCGACGCCTAGTAACCCGCCCTGCGCCCAGCCGAAGTTGACGTGGTAGGCGATGACCGCCAGTACGGCCAGCGCGCGTAGCCCGTCCAGCCCAGCCACGTATCGCTGGTTTCCTTCGACGGGCTTCGGCATGACTCCCCTCGGCCGACCTCACAGCCGGTGCCGCTCGGCACGGTCGATCCTAAGACGCGACCGGCGGGCCGTGAGTTGCAAAAGCCGTGCAAAAGCGCGCAGATATGCGGTGAAGGAGCACGAACCTAACGGACAATAAGGTAGATAATGACCGCCAGCACGATGAGTCCGATGACCAACGGCACCAGCCGCCTGAAGATGGCCCGGCCGGCAACGCTCATCAGGTTCAGGGCCACCGGTTCCGGACCGGGAGCACTCGGGGAGGCCTCCGCGGATAGTAGCGAGGCACCCGCAGCCAGACCGCTCCCCTGATCGCCGTCGCTGGTAGGGCCGACTGTTGCGGTACCGGTTGCCGCACCAGCAGATGGCGACCCGTTAGCCACAGCAGCGGCCGGTGCGGGCACGGTACCCGGCTCGGCAACGGGCTGGCTCACAGCGCCGGCGCTGAGCTTCGCCTCCAGGGACGTGACGAACTGGCCAAGCAGCTTCGCTGACACTTCTTTGATCATGCCGCTGCCGAACTGGGCGATCCGGCCCGCGATCGTCAGATCGGTGCTGACGCTGACCCTGGTGCTCCCGTCGGCCGGCTCAAGTTGCGCCGAGATCACGGCCGTGGCGTTGCCGTTACCCCGCGAGTCCCGGCCCCGCGCGTCGATCACCGCGCGGTACGCCGTCTCGTCTTTCACGGAGAACTGCGCCGTGCCCGCGTACTCGGCCGTGACCGGGCCGACCTTGATCTTGACTTTTCCGGAGTAGACGTCGTCGGTCACACCCGTCAGCTGAGCCCCGGGCATGCAGGGCGCGATCAGCTCAAGGTCAGTCAGCACGGCCCAGGCCTGCTCGATCGGCACGCCGACGGTGAACTCGTTGTCAAGCTTCATGACTGTCCTGTCATCCTCGCTGCCCGGTCCGCGCCGGGAGACCAGATGATCCTGCTAGATCCCGCGCGCGTTGTCGAGGCTGCACGCGTTGTCTCGGCAACGGGCAAGTCGAGATGCCGCCCGTTGCCGAGCCTCCGGCCAACGCCAGTGATTCAGACCCGGCCGGTGTCCCTGCGCATCCGCAAGGCGGCTCCGCCAGCGAAGATGATCAGCCAGGCAACAACGTTGACCGCCCATGTCCAGTCCACGCCGTTACCGAGCAGCGGTGTGTGCACTAGCTGGTTAAGCCCGTACAGCGGGGTCCACTTGGCTACCTCCTGCACGCCTTGCGCGAACTGGCTGACCGGGATGAACAGGCCGCCTGCGAACGACAGCGCCGCGAGTATGAGCCCGATCAGCTGCATGACGTTCTCGGCCGGCAGCAGGTAGCCGAGGAACAACCCGAACGCCGCGAATAGCAGCGAGCCGATCCACACCGACACTCCGGTGGCGATCCACAGCCCGACCGACATGGCTGGCTTGTTTGAGATGTCGCCGACTATAAAGACCGCCGCGACTGAGCAGCCACCGAGCACCAGAGCCGTGAGAATCTTCATGGCGATGTAAGCGACCGGCGACAGCGGCGTGAGCCGCAACTGCCTGCTCCATCCCTGGGCGCGCTCGAGGGATACCATCGCCCCGCCGAACGTGGTCGAGAGTACGGCACCGTACAGCGCGACACTGATCATCACGAACGCCGATACATTGCCGTGCCCGGCCGGCTGGGTGGTGTAGCTCTTGTTGAGCCCGAACGCCACATACAAGACGACCGGCAACACGATCGCGATGATGATGGTTCGACGGTTGCGGGTCAGCCGCCGGATTTCCAGCTTCAGCGCAGTCAGGTTAAAGCCGCCCAGCGGCGGTACGCGTCGGCCGCTCAGGTCCGTTGCGATGGTTGACGGCGCGGTGCTCATCAGATTGCTCCTGTGGTTGCAGTGCCCGGCGCGGCGTCGCCGGTGAGCGCGAGGAAGGCCTCCTCGATGCCCTGAGCGGTGATCTCCAGGTCTTTCGCGACCGTCTGCGTCAGCAGATAACGCGCGACCGCGTCACTGTCGGTCGATTGCACCAGCACGGTATCCCCGCGTATCTCGACGCTGTCAGCGCCGGGAAGGCCGGCCAGCATTGCCTCGGTCACTCCAGGCAGCGTCGCGCGGACTGTCCGGCCGGCTGCCATCGCCTTGATCTCGGCTGCCGTGCCGTCAGCAACGATCGTTCCATGCCTGAGCAGCACGATCCGGTCCGCGTAGGCGTCGGCCTCTTCCAGGTAGTGCGTCGCGAACAAGACCGTCCGGCCCTGCTCAGCGTCCTTTCTGATGGCCGACCAGAAGGTCCTGCGGCCTTCCACATCCATTCCGCTAGTCGGTTCGTCGAGCACGAGCAGTTCGGGATCGCAGAGCAGGGCCAGCGCGAACCGGAGCCGTTGCTGCTCTCCGCCCGAGCACTTGGCGACCCGGCGGTCAGCAATCTCGGTGATTCCGGCGCTGCTCAGCACCTCGGGAACAGGCTGGCTATGCGCGAAGAGGCTAGCTGTGTACTCGACTGTTTCCCGGACGGTCAGGTCTTTCAGCAGGCCACCGGTCTGCATAACGGCCGAAACCAGGCCGCGGGAAATCGCGTGGCGCGGGTGCATGCCGTACACAGAAACGGTCCCGGAACTCGGCTGCGACAGGCCCAGGATGATGTCGATCGTGGATGTCTTGCCCGCGCCGTTAGGCCCGAGTATCGCCACGATCTCGCCCGACGCGATCCGCAGGTCCACGCCGTTGACCGCGTGGACGTGGCCGAAGTTCTTATGGAGAGCGGTCAAGTCTACGGCCAGCGGCATGCTGCCACTGGTTCCCCGTGCCCCGGAGGCTGCGCTCATTAGTGTCATGGCCCCTAGTCTGACCGATCACGCTAGGTGCGGCATGCGCACGCGGTCACGACTTGCCCGTGACAACCGTCATGGCCGGGGCGCCACGAGACTGACCTAGCCGCCGAGGCTGCGCGCGAAACCCGGCGGAATGATCACGTCTTCCCTGGTCAGGTCGTGTACCGAGGACTTGCCGAGGGCGAGCAACGCAGAATCCACGCCGTTCCTCAGAATGTCCAGCACGTTCTCCACACCTGCCTGCCCGTTCGCTGCGAGCCCCCACAGGTACGCCCGGCCGATCATGACTGCGCGGGCGCCGAGAGCGAGCGCCTTCACCACGTCACTGCCTCGCCGGACGCCGCCGTCCAGCAGGACCTCGGTCTGGCTGCCGACGGCGTCCGCCACCGCGGCGAGTACCCGGATGGTGGCGGGGGTGCCGTCGAGGTTGTTCCCGCCGTGGTTGGAGACCGAGATCGCGCTGACGCCGGAGTCCACCGCACGCTTGGCGTCATCGATCCTTGACACTCCCTTGAGCATGAATGCGCCGCCCCACTGCTCGCGCAGCCAGGCGACGTCGTCCCAGGTCGGCGGTGGTGTCTGCAGCCATTCCCCGTAGGCGCCGAAGAAGGTGGGCGGCTGCGTATCCGGCAGCGCCATATTCGGCACGGTCAGCTGCGGTGGGCGCCCTGTCCTGGCGTACATGGCCAGCCAGCGCGGCCTCATCACCGCCTCGGGCGCGTGCTGGAGGATCGTGCGCGGGTCCATCCGGTCCGGGATCTTCGGGCTACCCCAGTCACGAGAATGTGAGAAGGACCAGTCCGCGGTGAGTATCAGACCGACCGCGCCGGCCTGCCTGGCTCGCTCCAGCCGGCCCAGGATCGCCTCCCGGCTGCCGCACCAGTAGATCTGGAAGAAGGTCCGGGGGTTGGCCCCGACCACGTCCTCCACGGGCTTGCTGGCAAACGAGCTCAGTCCCATCGCGGTGCCGCGCGCCGCTGCGGCGCGCGCCACCGCCACCTCGCCGTCGGGATGCACCGCCTGAACCCCGGTCGGCGAGATGACCACCGGCAGCGAGACGGGCTGGCCCAGCACCGTAGTCGCCAGGTCCCGCTGGGCTGGGTTCCCGGCCACATGCGGGGCGAAGCCCAGTTCCGAGAAGGCGGCGACGTTGTCTTCCAGTGTCTGGCCCCGTTCCGCTCCGGCCAGCAGCGCGGCATAAACCGAGGCGGGCAGTCGCTTGCGGGCACGCCGCTGTGCCTCGGCGACGGACTCAAACCAGCCGTTTCCCATGTGACGTCAGTCCTCTCCGTTGCTGCGGCGCCCGCTGAGCCGGAGCGGCCGCAGCGAAACCACCGGCTTGACCGGTACCAGGGTTCGCTCCCGCAGGCAGCCGGCCCAGACACCGGCCCCGTAACAGATGTCGTCGGCGATGCGCGCGAGTGTGAACCGGACCGGGTCCAGTTCCGGCTTGCATTCGGCATGCGTATTAAGTGCCGGGCCGAGCAGCAGGCTCGCAGCGGCGGCCCGGCGGCCCCAGCGGCGAGCAACGGACCTCCCGCCAGGCCTTGCCAACGCAAGCGCGACCGCAGGCACCCCGAACTGGGTCGCGTACCGGCCGATGCCTAGCCACGTCTGCCTTACGGCGGTTACCGTCGCCGCCGGGGTCCCGTCAGCCGGAACGCCCGCCCGGCGAAGCGCCGTTGTCAGGTCGAACCAGGCTCCGGCCAGACCCGCCGCCGCGGCGGCCGGACGGCGCGCCAGCAGGGCGGCGACGGTAGCGCCAGGCCACGGGTGCAGGACCAGCGGAGCCAGGTTGGCCGGGTGGCGGCGCGCCAGCGGTGCCGCCGATGTGCCGTAGCGGAAGCGGCGCTCCAGCAGGCCTGCCCAGCTGGCCGGGTCGTCGTGCGCCACCTGCACGGACGGCTCGTACCTGATTCGCCAGCCCGCTTCGTGCAACCGCCAGATCAGGTCGACGTCCTCGCCGTAGCGCAGCGCCGGGTCGAAGGGGGGCCGTCCGGCTGCGAGGCTGTCCAGCGCGCTGCGGCGCACGACTAGCGCGGCGGTCGGCACATAGGCGACGCGGCTGTTCGGCAGCACCCTGGCCGGGCGCGAGCCGAGATCGAGGCTTCCGCACGCTGCTACGTACCTGGCGGCGGCCGGCCGGCCGGCTGCCTCGCGCGAGGCCAGACTGCTGATCGGGACGACCCGCGGCGCGACAGCGCCTGCTAGCGGGTCGGCGAAGTGCAGCGCCAGCCTGCCGACCCAGCCGGACGGCGGCACGCAGTCACTGTCCAGGAATGCGATCAGGTCCGTTTCTATCCCGGCCAGCCCTGTGTTGCGCGCCGCAGCGGGACCGCCGTTAGCCGCCCGCCGCCGGAGCTCCGCGCCGTGCCGGGCAGCGATCGTCGCGATGGCGTCGGGGTCAGCCGAGCCGTCATCGACCACGATCACGGGGTGCCGGTTACCGGCAGCGGTCAGACAACGCTCGAGCATGGCGGGCCGGTCCCGCACCGGGATGATCACCGTCACAGTCGCCGTGTCGCGCTGGGCATCGCTGCGTTCTCCGGAGCTGGCCGAGGGGCCTGTGTCTGCAGGCCCCGTGTCTGCAGGCCCTGTGTCTGCAGGCCCCGTGTCCGCAGGCCCTGCCTCCGCCGACCCCGCCGCGGCAAGCCGCGTATCAGCGAACACCGGGTGCGCTAGTCCTGCGTCGGTGAGCCGCCGCGCAAGCTGGCCTGCTGCCGCTGAGCACACGGGTCCGGCCTGCAGCTCGGCGAGCGCCGTCGTTCCCGCCGGGGTCAGGCGCATCACCCTGGCAGGTGAGCCACCGAACAGCGAGCCATCGCCAAGCCGCTTCGTGTCCTGGTCAAGCTCGATTCTCAGGCCCATCGGCAGCGCAGGCAGGCTACCCGCTGCGTTGCTCGCAGGGGGCACGTGCGGACCGGTGGCGGGCTTGCCGCTATCGCTGGCCATATTCGCAGGCTTCACAACGCCAGGCCGCCATCAACCGGCACGACTGCTCCGGTCATGCCGCTGCTGCCAGGTCCGGCCAGGAACGCGAGCACCGCCGCGATCTCGGCCGGCGCTAGGAGCCGGCCAGCCGGCTGATTCGCCGCGAAGTCCTGCGGGCTGGCCAGATCGTAGAGCTGGGCGCTGGCCGCCAGAATGGGCGTATCGGTCGAGCCAGGGCTGACAGCGTTCGCTGTCACGCCGGTGCGGCCAAGCTCGACAGCAAGGGAACGGATCAGGCCCGCGACGCCTGCCTTCGCAGCACAGTAGGCCGCCAGCATCGGCAGCCCGCGGGTTGCGGCGGCTGACGCCACCGCGAGGAACCTGCCACTGCGCGGCTCAGGCCGGCGCAGCAGCGCAGGCACGGCCGCCCTGGCGAGGTTCAGCACGCCGCCGAGGTCAATGTCGAGCACGGCCCGCTCTTGATCTGCCGGGACATCCCACTGCGGCACGCCCCCGGCAATGACGCCCGCGCAGGCAATGGCCGCGTCGAGCCCGCCCCAGGCGGACTCCGCGGTCGCGACCGCCACAGCGAGCGCGTCAGCATCCCGGACGTCGGCAACGAACGAAGCGATCCGATCACCGCGGCCGGAGAGGCCGGCCGCCTCGGCCGCCACCGTATCCAGCTCGGTCTTGGTGGCGAGACGGTACGGAACGGCCGCGTCATCCTCGGCGCGGTCCACAGCGAGGACCGACCAGCCGTCGGCAGCAAGCGCCCGCACGGTCGCCGCGCCGATGCCGCGGGCCGCTCCGGTAACGAGAGCTACTCGCCCGGTCATCGCGGCGCGCGCTTCGTTCTGCCCGGCGGATCGGTAATGCCGGCCGACCCCTGTCCGGTGAGCTTCGGCCATGCCGTTACCGCTTGGCTGCCTGCGGGAATCCGGTGAATCCTGCCAGCGGACTCTGGTCGCAGGCTCGGTCGGGGCCGCCGCGCAGGCCCGCGGCCGGCTGCGCGGGGCGCGGCCCGATCGACACCGGCACGGGCTTCCTGGCCTGTGACGGCTGCCCTTGCCTTGGCGCACCCCGGTGCGAGTGGTCGCCGGCCGGGCGCGGCGCCGTCCCGGCGTCAGCCGCTGCGAGAGCCACTTCGCCGAAACCCCGCACGCATTCAGGATCGGGCCCGTCGAGCGGCAGGCCGGTGAAGAATTTGGCCGCCATGCACCCGCCCTGGCAGGCGTCGAAGGCCGAGCAGGAGGTGCAGGCGCCGCCGGACTGCGGACGTCGCAGGTCAGCGAAGAGCTCCGAGTTTCGCCATACGTCAGCGAACCCGCCCGCGTCGCGGACGTTCCCGGCAAGGAACGCGTCGTGGATTGCGAACGGGCAGGCGTACACATCCCCGACAGGATCGATGAGACAGACCACCCGCCCTGCACCGCACATGTTCAGGCCGGGCAGCTCCTGGCCGTATCCGGCCAGGTGGAAGAACGAGTCCCCGGTCAGTACATTCTCGCCATGCGCGACTAGCCAGTCATACAGCTCACGCTGCTGGCCCGCGGTCGGGTGCAGTTCGTCCCAGACATCGGCGCCGCGGCCGGACGGCCGCAGCCTGGTGATCCGCAGCTGCGCGCCGAACGAGTCAGCGATGGCCTTGAACGCGTCAAGCTGGGACACGTTGTGCCGGGTCATGACCACGGAAATCTTGAAGCCGGCGAACCCGGCAGCGGCAAGATTCTGCATGGCACGCATGGCCATGTCGAAGGAGCCCCGGCCGCGGACCGCGTCGTTGACCTCGGCGGTCGCACCATCCAGGGAAATCTGCACATCGATGTAGTCACTGCCTGCCAGTTTCCTGGCCACCTCCGGAGTGATCCGCAGGCCATTGGTGGAGAACTTCACCCCCACGTGGTGCGCGGTCGCGTAGTCCACCAGTTCCCAGAAGTCGGGCCGGACAGTCGGCTCGCCGCCGCCGATGTTGACGTAGAACACCTGCATCCGCTGAAGTTCATCGATAACCCGCTTACATTCGGCGGTGCTCAGCTCGCGCGGATCCCGCCGGCCGGAGCTGGACAGGCAGTGCACGCAGGACAAGTTGCAGGCGTAGGTGAGCTCCCAGGTAAGGCAGATCGGCGCGTCCAGGCCGAACCTGAACTGCTCGACGAGCGGCGCGGCGGTCACGGTCATGCAGCAGTCCTCCCGCAGATCATCTGGCTGGCAGCCAGGGTCGCCAGGGCCCGGGCGTAGGCAGGCAGCTCAGCAGGCCCGATACCAGCGTCGGCACAGGCGGCACGGGCGGTCGGCTGCGCGTCCAGCGATCTGACGACGGTCAGTAGCGCAGGACTCTTCAGGAATGACAGCCGCCTGGTGCCGAAGTGGTAGAGCAGCGCGCCGAAGCGTTCCGGCCGGACCGAGACCTGGGGATGCAGCCGCCACGCCGCATCGAGATCGAAATCCTTAGTCTCTGCTCCGGCAGCCTGGGGCGTTGCGACCCGCGCCGTGGTGGCCCGGGCCGGCGAACTGACGGCGGTATCGCGGTTAGTAGACACCGCACATGCCGTCGATGGAGATTTCCTCGACCAGCAGGTCAGCCGCGATGACCTCGTCAGCTTCGGTGGCAGTGATCTCGTCGGTGATTTCCTCGGCCGACGGCTCGAGCAGTTCGGTAGCGCTGTCTGGCATGTCCTTCTCCCGGTTCCCCTGGTCTGGAAGTTTCGGCACCACGTGACGAATAGGCGTAACGTTAATCGTCATCGGGTGACGAAATCAAGACCGTCAGTACAGCAAACCACGGCACAGCGAGCTACGGCGCTGCAAACTAGAGCAGCAGCCAACCACGGGAGCAGCGAGCTAGATGCGAGTTGCCGACCACCCGCCAGCCGGGCGCAGAGGGCGCCCGCCGGGTACCAGCGCGCGCGAGCTTGAGCTCATCTCGCTGCGCATGTTTACCGAGGGCGGCTTCGACGACACCACGGTCGAGCGGATCGCCGCCGCCGCCGGAGTCAGCAAGAGGACGTTCTTCCGGTATTTCGACTCCAAGGCCGACGTCTTGTGGCATGCCTTCGACGGCGAAGTCCGGGCTCTGCGCGCGGCACTGCGTGCCATCCCGGCGGACGTGCCGATGATGGCGGCGATCCGGCAGGCTGTGGTGGGAGTCAACCGGTACCGGGCCGAGGACGTACCCGAGCTGCGCACCAGGATGAACCTGATCGGCTCTGTGCCGGCGCTGCAGGCCAGCGCCGCCCAGCACTATGACGCGTGGGAGCGGGTCGTCAGCGATTTCGCCGCCGGACGGCTTGGCCAGTCCGCGGAGTCGCTCTATCCCCTGGCGATCGGGCGCGCCACGCTCGCGGTCTGCCGATCCGCGTACGACCGCTGGGCAGAGCGGGCCGACGCTGACCTCACCGTCTACTTGGACCAGGCGCTGCAGGCCCTGTCCGTTGGCTTCGACGTCGAAGAGCTCACCCGGTGACGGCAGACCCGGTGACCGGGCCACGGCAGACTTGCGGGATGAGTACAGCAATCAGCTTGTCCGCCCCGTCGGCCGCAGATGCCGAGGAGTTCATCACGGCAGCCCGAGCAAGCACCTCGCTGCAACACCCGTGGGTATCGGCGCCGGACAGCGATGAGCGTTACGTCGCGTTCCTCAACCGTGCCGCCCGTGAAGACCAGGGTAGTTACCTGGTCCGGCACTCCGAGTGCGGCACGCTGGTCGGCTATATCAACATCAACAACATCGTCCGCGGCGCGCTCAGCTCCGGTTACCTGGGCTACGCCGCATTCGCTTCGCACGCAGGCCGCGGCCTCATGACGGCAGGCCTGCGCGCAGTCGTCACCGACGCCTTCACCAGGCTGGGCCTGCACCGGCTCGAGGCAAACATCCAGCCGGATAATCTCCCGTCCCTGCGCCTGGTACAGCGGCTCGGCTTCCGGCGTGAAGGCTTCTCGCCTCGGTACCTGATGATCGACGGCGAGTGGCGCGACCACGAACGGTGGGCCGTGCTCGCCGAAGACTGGGCTGGCTGAGTCAGTAAGCACAAAACGCACCCGGCTGCCGCTGGCGCCGGACCGTAGGATCTGTCGTCTATTCGCCGGCCGATACGTCGCGATCATGCCGGAGCCAGGTCCTGGAACGGAGGCAGCGAGATGACTGAGCCTGAGGTATCTGCGGATGCAAAACTCGTCCACGCGGGAACGCGGCGAGAGCCTGGCGAGCCGACAGTGCAACCGCCGGTACTGGCCAGCATTCTCGTCTCGGTCGGCCAGCCGAGTGCCGGCGACTACGGCCGCGGCGGCAACCCGACGTGGTCGGCGCTAGAGCAGGCACTGGGCGCGATCGAGGATGCCGAGGCGGTTGTGTTCGCGTCCGGCCAGGCCGCGTCGATGGCACTGATGCTCGCCCTGGCACGAGGCCGGGACGCGATCGTGCTGCCGCACGACGGCTACTACAACGCCAGGACCCTGGCGGACCGGCTGCGCCCGCACGGTGCCGTGCCCGTGCTGGCCGACCAGCAAGACCTCGGGGCGGTCGAAGGCGCGCTCGGCGCGGCAGCCGGCGGCGCCGTGCTGTGGGCGGAGACGCCCACCAATCCGCTGCTGCGGGTCGCCGACCTGGCCGCGCTCGGCCGCCTCGCCGCAGCGGCCGGCGCGCCGATGATCGTGGACAACACGGTCGCGACAGGCCTGCTGCAGCGCCCGCTTGACTTGGGCGCGATCGCGTCGCTGTGCTCGCTGACCAAATCCGCCTCCGGGCACTCGGACGTGATACTCGGTGCAGTGCTGACCCGCGATTCGGCGCTGGCCAGCGACCTGCGCCAGTGGCGGACGCTCGGCGGCGGGATCGCCGGGCCGACCGAAAGCTGGCTCGCGATCCGCGGGCTTAAGACGCTGCCGCTACGTATTGAACGCCAGTCGGCGACCGCGCTCACGCTCGCGAGGCATCTCGGCGCCCATCCGCGGGTACGCAGCGTGCACTACCCCGGCACCAACCCCGGCACGCTGGCCATCGCGCGCGAGCAGATGCCGCGAGGCTTTGGCCCGCTGCTGTCCTTCGAGCTGGATGGCACCGCCGCGGACGCAGACGCCGTCGTCGCCTCAGCCCGGCTGATCGTGCCGGCCAGCAGCTTCGGCGGGGTCGAGTCCAGCTGGGAACGGCGGGGCCGGTGGCCAGGCGAGACCGCACCGGACTCGCTGATCCGGCTCTCAGCCGGGATCGAGCCGCCAGGCGACCTGATCGCCGACATCGACCAGGCGCTGAGCCGGCCCTGACTCACCGTGTTACCGCGAGGATCCGGCACGATGTCAGCGTGACCGACTACACGCGTTTCGCCCGGTTCTACGACCGCATCATGGGCGACCGGTCCGAGGAGATCAGCCGGCTGCAGGCCTACATCAGCAGGCACCTGCCCGGCGCGCGGTCGCTGCTTGAGCTCGGCTGCGGTACCGGGGCGCTGCTCGCGGGGCTGGAGCCAGGGCTGTCGGTCACCGGCATCGACCGGTCGCCGGAAATGCTGGCGGTAGCCGAGCAGACCGTGCCGGCGGCGCGGCTCGTGCTCGGGGACATGACCGCGTTCAGCCTGCCGGAGCGGTTCGACGTGATCATCTGCATGTTCGACACGCTGAATCACGTGCAGTCGTTTGCTGGCTGGCTGACGCTGTTCAGCTGCGTGCACGACCACCTGGCGGACGACGGCCTGTTCATCTTCGACGTGAACACGGCCGGCCGGCTGCGCCGCCTCGATGGCGCGCCCCCGTACCTGGACGAGTTCGACGGGAACGTGGTGGTCATGACAGTGCGGTCCGCCGCGCAGGAGCTGTCACTCTGGCGGACCAGGATCTTTGAACGGCAACATGACGACATCTACCGGCTGCATGACGAGTGCATCTACGAGCTTGGCGTGCCGCTGGTGCACATCCGCGCGGCACTCGCGGGCCGGTTCGAGCTTCTCGAGGAAGCCAGCCTGGACGGGAGCACGGTCAGCGATGAATCGGACCGGATCTTCTTCGCCTACCGGCACAGGGCCGGTTAGCAGCCACCCTGGCGGTCTTTGATCGCGCGGGTGAGCTTGCTCAGCACGAAGGAGAACTGCTGCCGCTCAGCAGGCGAAAGGTCGCCGAAGATCTCCGACATCGCGCCAATGCGCGGGCCGAGTT
>Ga0335075_10003318_pt1 | contig 25552 bp, 25 predicted proteins | sample Lox_Sample_24_FD_206723 | JGI IMG/M metagenome (GOLD analysis project Ga0335075, IMG submission 206723) | Soil microbial communities from Loxahatchee National Wildlife Refuge, Florida, United States - Lox_Sample_2.4 | ecosystem: Environmental > Terrestrial > Soil > Wetlands | place: USA...
TCCGCGTGACGCCATTGGCCCGTGACGTGCAGGCCAGCCTCGGCGGTGGCGCGCAGGAGGGCGGCCGGGCCCATGCGGGCCCAGGCGAAGACCGGGCCGCGCCGACCATCGGGGTGCTCGAGCCATCCGGTCAGCTGCTCGTCGACGTTACCGGGCTCGGCTTCGATCAGGATCTGGCCGCCCGGCGCGAGCAGCTCGGAGCAGCGGTGCAGCAGGCGGACGGGCTGGCCGCCGATGCCGATGTTGCCGTCCGCGAGCAGCACGGTGACCCACCGGCCCAGCCCAGGCAGCGGATCGAACACCGAGCGGTGCAGGACCGGTGCCCCGGCCCGGCGCGCCCGAGCCACCGCGGCTCGCGAGATGTCCACGCCCAGGGCCGGGATCCCGCGTTCGGAAAGCGCCACGGTGAGCCGCCCGGGGCCGCAGCCCACGTCGAGGACCGGGCCGCGGCAGTGCCTCAGCAGTTCCTCGTCGGCGGCATCGGGAGCTCCGCACCACCGCGAGACCTGGAACGGCAGCGCCCGGCCGTCAGCGGTCCGCAAGACCAGCGCCGTGCCCTGCTCGCGCAGCGCCTCTTCATACAGGGCGATCGCCCCTGGCCTCATGCCGTTGTCCCGCGGATACTTTCGCCGGGGATGCCCGCGCCAGCCGGGCTCAGCACCGCCGCGAGCTCCCGCGCCCGCGCGGCGAACCGGCTCCACGGTGCCTGGCGGGCCACGGCCACGGCGTCCGCCGCCGTGTCCACGTCGCGCAGCTGCGGCAGGTCGGCCACGCGCAGCCCGGCCGCGAGCAGGCGGGCACGTTGCACAGCGCCGGTGCTTGGGGTCGACATGGGGACGCCGCGCAGCAGGGAGGGAGCCGGGGCGCGCAGGCCGAGCGCCCAGAACCCGCCGTCGGCGGCCGGGCCGAACACTGCGTCCGCGGCCTGCCAGTCCACGGCGAGCAAGGCCGGTGTGACCTGCGGCGTGTCCATCCCGACCAGCAGGGCTGGCCCGCGGACAGCGGCGAACGCGCCGGCCAGGCGCTCGTCGAGCGGGCCGCCGCACTGCGGCACGATGTCGAACCCGGGGGGCAGCCACGGGCCTGGCCTGCCGTCCAGGACCAGGACCCGCCGCCTGGCCGGCAGCATCAGCATGGTGTGCAGCGTGTCGGCCAGCGCCGCCTCGGCCAGCGCGGCGGCCTGCTCATATGTGCACGGCGGCACCAGGCGCGTCTTGACCCGGCCGGGCACCGGCTGCTTCGCGATCACGAGCAGGGTGACAGCCGCCTCCGGTGCGTGAGCCATCACCGGGCGAGTACCTGGCTCATGTCGCGCACGGTGCGCACGCAGCCGCCCACGGTGCCGGTCACTTTGGATTTCCCGACGCGGGGCAGATAGGTCACCTCGACCTCAGACACCCGCCAGCCGGCGTCCGCCGCATTCATGACCATCTCAAGCGGGTAGCCGAACCTGCGGTCGGCGAGGTTGAGGCTGAGCAACGCGTCCCGGCCTGCCGCTCGCATCGGTCCCAGGTCACGGAGGCCAAGTCCGGTGCGGCGGCGCACCCGCCGGGCCAGTTCCCAGTTGGCCAGCCGCGCCGGCAGCGGCCAGGCGCCCGGCTGCGCCGCGGCGCGGCGGCCGAGGACCAGGTCGGCCTGGCTGGCCAGCAGCGGCGCGGTCAGCAGCGGCAGCTGCCGCGGGTCCAGGCTGCCGTCGCAGTCGCAGAAGCACACCAGATCGGCAGTCGCCGCCAGCAGGCCTGCGTGAGCCGCGGACCCGAAGCCTCGGACCTGCTCGAGGACAACCGTCGCGCCGAGCGACTTGGCGATATCGCCCGACCCGTCAGTTGAGGAGTTGTCGACGACGATCGGGCGGAAGCCGACGGGCATCCGGTCGAGGACCCACGGCAATGCCGCCGCCTCGTTAAGACACGGAAAGATCACGTCAACGATCACGGTGCGACGTTATTACTAGTGCCAGGCAGGCATCGGCTGTAAAGCCTTACAAAGTAAGGAACTCAAACTCCGGGCACGCCCGGGATTTCGCGAAATAACCCGCACGGGGCGTTATGACAATCTGAGGAAATATTTCCCGTAATGCGGTGATGACCGCTCTTGGCAACCGTCAGACGTTTCTAGACTCGGGTTGTGCACGAACGCATTCTCGTTGTCGAAGACGACCTGACGGTGGCGGAGGTTGTCGTGGGCTACCTGCGCCACGCCGGCCTGGAGCCGTGGCACGCGGTGGACGGGCAGGCCGCGCTGGAGATCGCCGCGAGCTGGCGGCCCGATCTGGTGGTGCTTGACCTGATGCTGCCCGGCGCCAGCGGCCTGGAAGTGTGCCGGCGCCTGCGCGAGGGGCAGGACACGCGGACGCCACTGCCCGTGATCATGCTGACCGCGCTCGGCGAGGAAAACGACCGCGTGCGCGGGCTTGAGAGCGGCGCCGATGACTACGTGACCAAGCCGTTCAGCCCACGGGAGCTCACGCTGCGGATTCAGGCCGTGCTGCGCCGCGCCCGGGCGAGCGACCCGGCGGCGGTCGTCCCGCAGCCGGTGCGCTCGGGACGGCTGGAGGTCGACGTAGCGGCACGCCGCGCCCGCTGCGACGGCCGGGAAGTGGATCTGACCGTGCGGGAGTTCGACCTGCTCGCCTTCTTCGTCTCCCATCCGGGCCGGGCGTTCACCCGCGCCGAGCTGCTTGAACAGGTATGGGGGTGGTCCTTCGGCGATCTGTCCACCATTACGGTGTACGTTCGCCGGCTGCGGGACAAGGTTGAGGAGGAGCCCGCGGCGCCGGCTCAGCTCAGGACGGTCTGGGGCGTTGGCTACCGCTGGGAAGCGGACCCGGCATGAACGCCCAGACTCAGATTGTGCTGATCGCGGCGGGCTGCACCAGCGCGGTGGGTCTGGCAGGCATGGGTCTGATCTGGCTGCTGCGCCGGGCCTCGCTTCGCCTGTCCATCCAGGCGAGCGGGATCGTGCCGGTGCTCGCGATCGTGGCGGGCACGCTGGGCACCGCCGAGGCGATGTTCCTGTCGCAGCACGATCTCGGCGTCGTCGTGATGGTGTGCGTCATCGCCGGCCTGGTGGCGTCGGCCTTCAGCTGGCTGCTCGGGCGGCAGGTCGAGTCCGGCAGCGCGGCGCTGCGGCAGGCCGCGCGGTCGCTGGGCGACGAGCCGGGCCAGTTCACGCCCCCGGTGCTGCCGCTGGCCGCGGAGTTCGCGGCCCTGTCCCGGGAACTGGCCGACACCGGTGCGAAGCTGGCGCGGTCGCGGGCGCGGGAGCGGGCGCTTGAGCAGTCCCGCCGGGAGCTGGTGGCCTGGGTGTCACATGACCTGCGCACCCCGCTGGCCGGGCTGCGCGCCATGGCCGAAGCGCTGGAGGACGGCCTGGCCGCCGATCCGCCTCGCTATCACAAGCAGATGCGGGCCGAGGCCGAACGGCTGGGGATCATGGTCGATGACCTGTTCGAGGTGTCCCGCATCCATTCCGGTACCTTGCAGCTGTCCCATGACGACATCACGCTGGACGACCTGGTCAGCGACGTGCTCGCCAGCGCGGAAGCGCTGGCCAGGGAGCGCGGCGTGCGCCTGGCCGGTCAGGCGGCCGGGCAGCTCAGCATTCGCGCTGACCCCCGCGAGCTGTCCCGGGCGCTCACCAACCTGGTGACCAACGCCATCCGGTACACCCCGCCAGAAGGAAGCGTGTACGTCGAGGCGCGGCCGGACCACGACGCGGCCCTGCTCACGGTGGCCGACGGCTGCGGAGGCATCCCGGAAGCCGACCTGCCGCACGTGTTCGACCTGGCCTGGCGCGGCACCGACGCGCGCAGCCCCGCACCCGACGGCGGCGCAGGGCTCGGCCTGGCCATCGTGCGTGGCATCGTGGAGGCTCACCAGGGCAGCGTGCGCGTCCTGAACACCAGGGACGGGTGCCGCTTCGAGATGAGGCTGCCCGCCTCCCGCCCTGAACGGCCAGCGCCGGACACCCGGCACTGAGGCGGTCAGCGCCGCGCAGCCAGCACCCGGCGGGCCGGTGCCGCCGCGAACTCTGCGACCCCCTCGGCGAACGGCACGGCTGCGCGCCAGCCCAGTTCCCGCCAGATGCGCTCGCTTGACGCGGTGACATGCCGGACGTCGCCGAGCCGGTACTCGCCGGTCACAACGGGGGGCGGGCCACCGTGGGCCTCGGCCAGCGCCGACGCCAGCTGGCCGACGGTGCGCGGGGCGCCGCTGCCCACGTTGTAGGCGCGCAAGGTGCCGGGACCGCCGGGGACGCCGGTCCCGGTGACCGTGTCAAGCGCGGTGGCGGTGGCAGCCGCCACGTCGCGGACGTGAACGAAGTCGCGCCGTTGCCCCCCGTCTTCGAAGACCCGGGGCGCTCGCCCGGCCGCCAGAGCGGAGCGGAAGAAGGACGCCACCCCGGCGTAGGGCGTGTCGCGCGGCATCCCCGGGCCGTACACGTTGTGATAGCGCAGCGCCACCGCCTGGGCCCCGGTCGCCCTGGCCCAGGACGCGGCCAGGTTCTCCTGCGCGAGTTTGGTGGCGGCGTAGACGTTGCGCGGCCCGAGGGGCGCGTCCTCGGGCACCAGCTGCGGTGACAGTGGCTTGCCGCAGCGCTCGCAGCGCGGCTCGAACCTGCCCGCGTCGAGGTCGGCGGGCCGCCGCGGCGGCGGTGTCGTGGCCAGCCCGTGCTCGGCGCACGAGTAGGCGCCCTCGCCATAGACGACCATCGAGGAGGCGAGAACGAGCCCGCCGACTCCCGCACGGGCCATAGCGGCCAGCAGGACAGCGGTCCCCAGATCGTTGCAGCCGGCATATAGCGGCGCGTCGTCGAAGTCGACGCCGAGCCCGACCATCGCCGCCAGGTGGCAGACCGCGCTGACGCCGCGCAGCGCCTTGTCCACCGCCTGCGCGTCGCGGACGTCACCGCGGGTGAACTCGAAGGCCTGGTCACCGGGGAATGGCTCGGCACCCCCTGGGTGGGCGCACGGCAGCAGGGCATCAAGCACCCGCACCTCGTGACCAGCGCCCATGAGTGCCTCGACGACATGGGGCCCGATGAAGCCGGCGCCGCCGGTCACAAGTACTCGCATGCCCCGAGGCTACGCACGGGTCAGGCCCGGGCCGGCGCGACGAGGCCCGCTATCACCAGTTTGTAAGGAGCCAACTACTTGCCGTGCCATGGGGCGACTGAATGTAATACACGGCGTGACCTTTGGCAGCAGCCCGGGTACCCAGTCACGCCCGGCAGATACAGCCAGGCTGGCCGCGGCCGGCCAGCCCTGGACCAGCCGCGCGCCGCGCGCCGCGGCGCGCGGCGTGCGGCTCGCCGCGGCGCTGGCTGGCCTGGCCGCGATCGGCGGGTACCTGTTTGTCGCGTTGAGCCGGCTGGGCTACCCGTTCCCGGTCGAGTGGCTGGAGAGCAACTCGCTCATCGAGGTTCATCGCATCCTGGCCGGCCAGCCGCTGTACCCGGCGCCGACCGTCGAGTACGTTCCCGACGGCTACCCGCCGCTGTATTTCGCCGTGTCGGCCGCTGCGGCCCGGGTCCTCGGCGTCTCATACCTGCCGCTGCGGCTGGTCTCCCTGGTGTCCTCGCTATCCTGCTTCGCGCTGCTCGCCCGCCTGGTCCAGCGGGAAACGGGGAGTGCCGCGGCCGGGATCGGGGCCGCGGGCCTGTTCGCCGCGGCCTACTCGGTCACCGACACGTGGTTCGACGTCGGCCGGGTCGACTCGCTTTTCCTCGCGCTCAGCATCGGCGGCCTGTACGCCGCCCGGTGGATGCGCGGCACGCGCGGTGCCATCGCCGCCGGGGTACTGCTGGCCGCCGCGGCGCTCACCAAGCAGACCGGGCTCGCCGAGGGGGCCGCGGTGGTCGCCGCACTGCTGACCGGGCCGCGGCGCGGACTGGCCTGCGTCGCCGCACTCGCCCAGATCACGGTGCTGGGCGTCAGCACGCTCGTGCTCGGGCTGGCTAGCGGCGGCTGGTACGTCTACTACGTCTTCGAGCAGATGAGCGAGCACTCGCTGAGCGGCAGCAGTTTCGGCTGGTTCTGGACGGCGCTGGCGACCGGGATGGGCCTGGCGGCGTGCGCCGCCCTGATCGGCACGCGCCGGGTGCCCCGCGTCCTGGTGGCCGGCTGCGCCGCGCTGGCGGTCGAGGGCTACGCCGCCCTTGTACACAGCGGCGGCGTCATCAACGACGTGCTGCCCGCGTATCTGGCCGTGGCGCTGCTGGCTGGCCTGGCGCTCGGCCGCGAAGCCGAATCCGGCCGCGGATCCGCGCCCGGCAGCAGGCCGGTGTGGCTGGCGACGGTGGCGCCCGCCGTGCTCGTCTTGGCCCAGGTGGCCGTGCTGCTGGCCAGCTTCCGCCCGGCCCAGGCCATCCCCACGCTCGCCGACCGCAGCGTCGGCGAGCGGCTGCTGGCCGGCCTGCGGGCCGTCGGCGGAACCGTCGCGGTCCCCGCGGACCCTGCCCTGAGCATGATGGCGGGAATGGCACCGGTCGCGCACCTGGACGCGGCTGCCGACGTGCTGCGGGCCTCGGACCAGACGGCGATAGCCAGCTTCCGGCGAAGCGCGGCGCACGCGGTCGCCGAACGCAGGTTCAGCGCGATCATCACCAACAGTCCCAGGCCGCCGTTCGGGAGTCCCCGCTCGCTCAGCCGGTACTACCACCGGTGCGCGCAGCCGCTCCTGGCCGGCATCCCGCCCGGCGTGTTCCGTCCGGTCGCGGGGACCGGCGGCCGCCCCGAATACGTGTGGCTGCCCCGAGGCGGCGGTTCGTGCGCCACCGCCGTCCGGCTGCTCGACGGCGCCGCCCAGGAGGACCGCCCGTGAAATCGCTCCTCCCCTCCGATCCTCCCCCGGGGCCGTTCCGCCGGTCGTTCTGGCGCAGCCCTGTCCGAGGCCCGTGGCTGACCTCGGTATTTGGCCTGCTGCTGCTGGTGTCGATCCCGGTGATGTTCGCGACCGGCCTGCTGTCTTACGCCGCTTACAACCCGGACCTGAGCCGGGTCAATGACGAGACACCGGGTAAGGGGCTGCTGGGCTTCTACCTGTTCTCCTGGCCCACCCATCCGGTCTGGCTCTACCGGCTCAACCAGGGTGTGCACGTCACCCTGGGGCTGGTGCTGGTGCCGATCCTGCTGTTCAAGCTCTGGTCGGTGCTGCCGAAGCTGTTCGAATGGCCACCACTGCGCTCGCCCGCACACGCACTGGAGCGGCTGTCACTGTTCCTGCTCGTCGGCGGGGCCGTGTTCGAGTTCGCCACCGGGATCTTGAACATCCAGACGTGGTACAAGTTCCCCGGCTCCTTCTACCCGCTGCACTTCTACGGCGCCTGGGTGTTCATGGCGGGTTTGGTCGTCCACGTGGCACTCAAGCTGCCCGCCATGATCAGGGCACTGCGCAGCCGTAGCTTCATCGGGGAGCTGCGCACCAACCTGGCCAGGACGCGCCCCGAGCCGCCCGAAGCCGGGTATCTGGTACCCGTGGCGCCGGGCGAGCCAACGATCTCCCGGCGCGGCGTGCTGGCCTTCGCCGGCGCTGGTTCGGCCCTCATCGCGCTGCTGTCCGTGGGCCAGTCCGTGGGCGGCCCGCTGCGGTGGACGGCGCTGCTCGCCCCGCACGGCGGGAACGTCAGCAACCCCGACGGCTTCCAGGTCAACCAGACCGCGGCGAGCGCCAGGATCAGGGAGTCGGAGACTTCAGACGCCTGGCGGCTCACGCTCGGCAGCGACGGCCGGGGCGGCCAGCCAGCCACCGTGCTTAGCCGGGGTGACCTGCTTGAGATGGAGCAGCACACCGCCAGCCTGCCGATCGCGTGCGTTGAGGGCTGGTCCACCGGCAACCAGGCCTGGACCGGGGTCCGGCTCAGCGACCTGGCCCGGTTGGCCGGCGTGGAACACCCGTCGAGTGTCCTGGTCAAGTCGCTGGAACGCGGCGGGGCTTTCAGCCAGGCGGTGCTGTCGGCCGGACAGGTCATGGATCCGGACTCGCTGCTGGCCCTGCGGGTCAACGGCGCGGACCTCACGCCCGACCATGGCTACCCGGCCCGGGTGATCCTGCCCGCCAGTCCCGGGGTTCATAACACGAAGTGGGTCGCCAGCCTGACCTTCCGGAGTTGACATGCGCCGGCTCTTCCCGCGATCTGACCTGCTCCAGCAGTTTGACCCGCGCCGGTTCCTCCGATGGTTTGACCCGCGCCGGTTCCTGCGCTGGTTTGACCCGCGCCGGTTCCTGCGCTGGTTTGACCCGCGCCGGTTCCTGCGCTGGTACGGCGCCGGCCCACTCCACCTGCTCACCTTGCTCGGCTGCTTCGCGCTCGCCGGCTACGCCTCGGCTGAGCTGCTGCCCAACAACGCCGTCGGCATCCCAATCTGGTTCGTCGGCGCGGTCATCGGCCACGACCTGATCCTTATGCCGATGTACACGGTCGCCGACCGGTCCGTCATGGCGGTCTTCAGGCACCGCCGACCGCAACTGCCCGCCGTGCCGTGGATCAACTACGTGCGTATCCCCGCCGCGCTTTCCGGCATGCTGCTGCTCATCTGGTTCCCGCTCATCTTCCGGCTGCCGGGGCGGTTCACCCTCACGACAACCCTGTCACTCGACCCGTTCCTGTGGCACTGGCTCGCCGTGACCGGCGCGCTGTTCCTGCTGTCCGCCACGGCGCTGGCCGTGCGTCTGCGCGCAGCCCGCGGCAGGCGGGGGACGCGCGACGGGCGACGCCGGCGGCTCCGGGTGAGCCTCGCCAGCCGCCCCTCCCGGGAAACGGGCGGAGGCCCTGGGCACAGCTGAGCCGCCGCCGTCGCACCGTGTCCCTATGGGGCTGGCCGGGTTCGCATATGGGCACCGATCGAGTCGCCTAGTGTCCACAGTGCGACACCAAGCAGCACAATGTCCTTGATCAGGAACTCGCCGAGCATCGACAGCACCGGTCCGCCTGCGGTGATCCCGGGCGTGGTGAACAGGAAGCTGATCGTGCTGCAGAAGAGCAGCACGCCGAACGCACTGCCGACGGCCGAGACCCGTGGCCAGAGCGGCCGCAGCGCAATGAGCAGAGCGGCGAAGATCTCCGTGCTGCCGAGCGCGTAGCCGAGCGTATGGAGATTGAAGATGTCGTAGAGCCAGCTCAGCGGGGGACTGTGGGCGATTAGCGGCTGAATGGCCGCGGGATGGGCGCAATGTCCTACGCCGATCCAGGCCAGGACGACAGCAAGGCCGTACCGCATCAGAAACCCGCTAACGATGGCGACCGCGTGCTCTGCCCTCTCGGCGGCGACTACCGGGGGATTGGGAGACTTCGTCTGCGACATGCGAATCCTTCCTCTCACCGCGAGAGGACTGAGAAATTTCGTGTGCGACACGTGAGCCTCCTTTCACTGTGCGTAACATCACATCGCTAGGACTCACTGTGCCGTGACCGAGGGTGAGCCAGCATCACCCCTGAGCGGCTTCACCTGGGTGAGGCGATCGGGCAATCCTCCCGGCGGGCTTGACCGGGCAACGCCGCATCTCCCGGGGAGCCGATGCCACACGGACGCGGCCACCCCGGGTGCCGGTCTCCCCCGGGTGAGACCGGCACCCGGGGGATGAACACTCACCCGCTTCGCGCGGATAGTGAGAGAAACCGGAGAAGGGCGGAGGAAACGTGGAACCAGTCCGATACCAGATCAGTGTTCGAGGGCGATTGACCGAGCGTCTCGGTTCCGCGTTCGCCGGGATGACCATGGAGCCGGAAGGGGGGCAAACAGTCCTGGTCGGCGAGATCAGCGATCAGTCACACCTCTACGGCATCCTGGACCGGGTGCGTAGCCTGGGCCTGGAGTTGGTGAGCGTGGAGCCGTTGCCCGGGTGCCGGTGCCACCCGGCCCCGGCGGAAGGCCGGGCGCATCGCCTACCGGCCGTTACCGCTCCGCGCTTGGGCCACGGCCTGCTGCCTGGTTGACACCCCGAGCTTGCGATAGATGTGGCGTGTGTGTGTCTTGACGGTGTCGTAGGACACGTAGAGCTCGCTGGCGATCTCCCGCAGGGAAAGCTGGCCGTTCAGCAAGCGCAGGATTTCGTCCTCCCGCTGGCTCAAGGGTTCCGCGGGCTTCGGCGGGCGAGGCCCTGAGGGTGGCGCAGGCCGGCCTGCGGTGCCCGCGGTGCCCGCGGTGCCCGCGAGCAATTCGTTGAGGACCACGCCGGGGTCGGCGCAGGTTGTGATGATCCGCCGGGCTGTGCCCACCCACGTGAGTGCTTCCTCGTCGCGGCCGACGCGGGCGGCCAGCCTGGCCAGGCAGAGATGGGCGTAGGTGGTCTCCAGCCGCGCCTGGCCACGTTCGGCGAGCCGTAGTCCGCTGCGCGCCGCCTCTTCCGCGCCGGCCAGCTGGCCGCGACGTTCCAGCAGCTCAGCCCAGGTGAGCAAGGCTGGGGCTGCTACCCAGTACTCACCCAGCCCATGGCGGGCGGCCAGAGCCAGGGCCTTCTGAACGTGGTCTTCGGCGGCCTCGGGATCGCCGCTCCTGGCGGCGATTGCCGCCAGGCAGCCCTGTGCCCACAGGCTGGCGAGGTTGTTGGGAGGCGGCGGAATCGGCCCGGCGACCCGCCGCAGGATGGTGCGCGCCTCGCTGCCCCTGCCTTGCCAGAACAAGCTGGCGCCTAGTGTCGCCGATGCCACCGCTTGCCACAGCGGGGTCCCCGCCGCTTCAAGCGCCACTGCCTGGCGGCTGGCTGATTCGGCCGTCGCGAGATCCCCGATCATGTAGCAGTAGCCTGCGCGCAGCATGCACGCAGACGATTCGATCGATGTAGGGCCTTCAGTAAGCGGGCCCCGCGCTGTAGCGGCCTCCGCCGCATCCAGCCACGGCCCAACTTCGCCGAGCCGACCCAGATGTCGTGAAATCCAGCCTCTAACCAGGCACATCCGGGCATCCTCGGTCACCATCGCAGGGGGCAGGCGGTTCAGCCACGCCTCCACGGTCCCGGCGAGGCCCTCGTTGATGTAGGCGTTCCAGTGCGCGGCGATCAATTCTCTGGCGTCGGCTAGATCGCCGGCCGACATTGCATGCCCAGTGGCCTCGGCGATCGAGCCGTGCTGGCGGTGCCATGCGGAAGCGCGACGGTGGAGCAGCGAAGCGAGGCCCGGCTCGGTCCGGTCAAGTTCGTGCCGCAGCAGCTCAGCGAAGAGCTGGTGGTACCGGTACCAGTGGCGACTGGCGTCCAGGGGGATCACGAACTGGTTGGACCGCTCCAGCCCTTCAAGGATGCGCCACGATCCGCCGGAGCCGGTGACGGCATCGCACAGCGGCCCGCACATGCGCTCAAGGACCGATGTCCGCATCATGAATGAGCGAACGTCGGCCGGTAGCGCATCCAGCACCTCGGCCACGAGGTAGTCGATGATCTGGCGGTCGTCGCCTGCGAACGCCCGGACCAGCCGGGACGGGTCGGGACGTCCGCGTAGCGACAGGCCGGCGAGATACAGGCCCGCCGCCCAGCCTTCGGTGCGCCGCTGCAGCGCACCGATGTCTGCCGGGGCCAGGGCGAGGCCGAGTGTTCCGTTGAGAAGCTCCGCCGCCTCGGCGTCGGTGAAACGGAGCGCATCGGCCCGGATTTCGGTCATCTCACCCCTGGCCCGCAGCCGCGCCAGGGGCAGCAGCGGGTCGGAGCGAGCTGACACAACCAGGCGCAGTGTCGGCGGCAGGTGCTCGACCAGGTACTTCACGCATTCCAGAAGGTCTGGATTGGAGATCAGGTGGTAGTCGTCCAGGATCAGCGTCACCCGGGCGGCCAGCCGTTCGAGATCGTTGATCAGCGGTGTCAGGACGCCTTCCGCATCGTTGGCGCCGGGAGCGGTCAGCATCCGCAGGGATGCCTCCCCTACCCCCGGCGATTCGGCGGCGATGGCCGCGATAACGTGCGCCCAGAACCGGACCGGGTCATTGTCGTCCTGGTCGACAGACACCCATGCGACGCGGGACGATTCACCGGCTGAGCACCAGTCCCGCAGCAGCGAGGTCTTCCCCCAGCCTGCCGGTGCGGCGACAACGATCAGCTTGGCCAGAACGTTCTCGTCCAGGCGAACGAGGAGATCCCGGCGGGTTATTGAGCCAGAACGCCCGGCCGGCGGGTGCAATTTGGAGGACAGCACAATGTTGCCGCGTACGCCCCCCAGGGCGTCCCGCGCACCAAAGAACTGAGGCGCCGCGGTTGCCGCCCGCACAAAGCAACATTACCCCGGCACCCCGCCAGGGAGGTAATAGCGGGCCTTGGTCACCACGGACCCGACAGCGGTCACGGCCGCCGCCCTCGATCACGTCGACATTATCCGGCCCCGGCGCCGACTGACGGCACAAGCAGGCCGACGAAGATCAGAACTCTGGTCAGATGCCGAGCCGGTCAAGCGCGTCGAGGACCTGCGCCGGCTCGGTTCGGGAGCTGTAGTCGGGGTGCACGTCGATCCACCGCAGGACGTGACCGGCGTCGAGGATCGCCACGGTCGGCATCGGGACGCCGACGGTGCCGTCGGCGTTCACGGCCGTCAGATCGAGGCCGAGCTGGAGCTGGGCGGCGCGGGCCTCGTCCGACGGCTGGGTCAAGATGCCCAGGATGCGGGCGATGCGGTTGCCTGGGTCGGACAGCACGGTGAAGCCCAGGTCGTGCTTTTCCTGCATGGACAGCGATCCGTCGGGAGCCTGCGGGCTGATCGCTACCAGCCGGACGGCGCGCCCGGTCAGCGCGGGCAGCAGATGCTCCTGGTAGGCGGACAGGGCAATGTTGCAGTACGGGCACCAGACGCCACGGTAGAAGACCAGCACCGCCGGACCGTCCCCCACCGCCGCATACAGGCTGGTCGGCACGCCGTGCACGTCAAGCAGACCGGTATCGGCGAGCTGTGTGCCAGGCCCAGCCACCCCAGCGGGGACGCCCGCGGCGGCCAGGGCGGCCTGCTCCCGGCCGAACGCTCCCATCACCTCGTTCGGCGGCTCCTTGGCCATCACGGCGTGCATTCCGGCGACACCGTCGGCGATCGCGGACTCGGCAGTCATCTGAGTCTCCTTGCGGTTGTCTTACGCTGGGCGGCTTCGTTCATCCCGGTCGCTTCTCAGCGTCGGCACCCCGCCGGGGTCTTACCCCTCCGGAAGAAAATCGCGTGCCCGTGCTGGCCGGTCACGGTCGGGCGGCGGGATCTCGACGACCACCTCGGAGAGGGTTTTGCGCCGCAGGTCGGGGACTTCCGCGTCGGCTGCGGGATAGCCGACCGGGAACAGGATGTAGGGCCGGTCGGTGGGCGGGCGCTGGCAGATCTCGTTGAGGAATCCCATCGGATTCGGCGTGTGGGTGAGCGTGCTCAGTCCCATCCGGTGCAGGGCGGCGATGAAAAACCCGCACGCGATGCCCACACTCTCGCTGACGTAGTAGTTCTTCCGCCTGCTGCCGTCAGGCATGACCGTCGACTTCTCGGCGAAGCAGACTACGATCCATGGCACCACGTCCAGGTAGCCCTTGTCCGACGTGGTCTCCAGCCGGGCCAAGGCCGTCCGCCACGCCGGGGGCAGCCGCCCCCCCTCATAGTTGTGCCGCTCCTCCTCCTCGGCGGCCACCCGGATCCGGTTCCTGATCAGCGGGTCGCCGATCACCGCGAACTTCCATGGCTGGAAGTGGGCTCCCGACGGCGCGGTGTTGGCACACTCGATCGCCACGTCGATGCACTCGCGCGGGACCGGCTCACCGCTGAAGAACCTCACGCTGCGGCGGCTGTCCAGGAAGTCGCGGAACTCCCGTCCGCGGCGGAGCATCTCCGTTTCCGGGTACCGGACCGGCCTGTAGGGCACGAAGGGGTACCGATGCTGGTGTCCCGCGGTGACGGGCATGACTGGCTCCCGGCTGAATGGATCGGAACAACTGGCCCAACGCATCATCGCCGATACCGCCGCCGGAACCGAACTGAGCGCTTGGCGCCCAGCCACTCGCTGCCGGCTGCCCGTTGGCCTACAGGCGACGTCTATCGCTGGCGACAATTGCCGGTCAGGCTATATGTGCATGCTAATGTATGTGCATGCTGACGCGCCGGATGCAGATCCTGCTCGACGAGGAACGCTACGAGCGGGTTCGCGCGCTCGCGCGGCAGCGCGGCACGTCGGTCGCCACCGTGATCCGGGAAGCGCTGGACCGCGGTCTGCCCGCAACACAGCGCCGGCGGGCGGCCGCTGCCCGGCGTATCCTCGGCGCAGCCCCCATGGAGGTCGGTGACCTGATCGCCGAGCTCGATGAGCTCCGCGGACGTCACGCGTGATCGTCCTTGATACGACGGTCCTCGTCCATGCGGTCGGTGCCGACCACCCCTTCCGCGCGCCGTGCCAGGAACTGGTCCGCGCGATAGCAGCCGGGACGATCCTGGCCACGACCACCGTCGAAGTCATCCAGGAGTTCACCCACGTCCGCGCCCGTCGCCGGGACCGCAAGGATGCCGCGGACCTGGCCCGCGACTACATCGAGCTGCTATCGCCGTTGCTGATCGTGGAGGAGACTGACCTGCGCGAAGGGCTGCGCCTGTACCAGGAGGGAACCGGGTTCGGATCATTCGACGCGGTCCTGGCAGCGGCGGCCCGGGCGGCAGGTGCGGAGGCGATCGTGTCCGCCGACACCGGGTTCGCCCGCGTCGCGGCCCTCCGCCACGTTGTGCCTGATGCCGATGCTGTCCGCGCGCTGCTGGCCAGCCCGGGACAACAGGAATAGTCGGTCCTAGCTCAGCCGAGACGCCTGGTCGTCCGGCGGCTGCAATTTGCTGCTGCACCTAGCCCGGCTCCTGGCCATCTCGACCTCGGCCGGATCCCGGTCGCCGCGAACCGCGCCGGCCAGCGCGTCAAGGTGCGCCATCGCATCCGGTCCGAGTTCGACGTCGGCGGCCGCCAGGTTCTCCGCGAGGTGTCCGGGGCTGGTGGTGCCCGGGATCAGCAGTGTCCGCTCGTAGTGCGCAAGCAGCCAGGCCAGGCCGACCTGCGAGGCCGTGGCGCCTAGTTCGCGAGCAACGGCGAGGACCGTCGCGTCTTCGGTCACCTTGCGGTGCCCGGGGAACGCCGAGCCGAGCGGGATGTACGGGATCCACGCGATGCCGTGTTCGCGGCAGGCTTCGAGCACCGGTTCTGTTTCGCGGTCCAGCAGGTTGTACGCGTTCTGCACGGCTTCGATCCCGACTGGCAGCGCGTGCTGCAGCTGGGCGGCGTCGACGTTGCTGAGCGCGATCGAGTGGATCTTGCCTGCCTCCCGCAGCGCGACAAGTTCGGCGAGCTGGTCGTCAATGTTGACCTTCTGTTCGCCCTCGGCGATGATTCCGGGCGCGAAGTCGAGCCGACGCAGGTAGACCACGTCGAGGCGTTCCACGCCGAGCGAGGTGAGGTTCGCCTCCACCTGCCGGCGCAGCTGCTCGGGGTGCTGCGCCGGGACCAGCCCGCCGCCGGCGGTGCTGTCCGCGCCCAGCTTCGTCGCCACGGCCAGGTTCTCCGGATAGGGCGCGAGCGCCTCGCGGATGAGCGCGTTGCAGGCTCCAGCACCATAGAACCAGGCGGTGTCGATGTGGTTCACGCCGGAGTCGGCGGCCAGCCGCAGCAGGGCCACGGCGGTCTCCGACGCCACGTGGCCGCCGTGGGTGAGCTGCATCGCGCCGTAGCCAACCTGGGCGACGTCGCGGCCGGCGAGAGGGACGGTGAGGGTGCTGGGCGGTGTCATGGGTGCTCCCGTCATGGCATAGTGGACGGAGAAGCGGAGGTTCCTCCGGTTCCTCGGTCGAGGTTAGCAGATACGGAGGCTCCTCCGGATAATGACCGAAAAGACCACGGCACGACGCCCGCGGGCCGACGCGCGGCGCAACCGGGAGCGACTGATCGAGGCAGCCCGCGCCGCGTTCGCCGCCGCGCGCGAGACGGGCCGGCCGGTGACGCTCGAGCAGGTCGCGGGGCAGGCGGACGTCGGCATCGGCACGCTGTACCGGCACTTCCCCAGCCGCGAAGCGCTCGTCGAGGCGCTCTACCGCGAGGAGGTGGAGCAGCTGTGCTCGAGCGTGGGCACCCTGCTCGCGCGGATGCGACCCGACCTGGCGCTGCGCACGTGGATGGACTGCTTCGCCGACTACGTGGAGGCGAAGCGGGAGATGGGTGACGCACTGCGGGCACTGATCGACACCGGCGTGGTCACGGCGGCAAAGTCGCGCGAGCGGCTCGCCGGGGCGCTGCGCCACCTGCTGGAGGCCGGCGCGCGCGACGGCACGCTCCGGGCGGACCTGCGGGCCCAGGACCTGGTGACGGCCGTCGTCGGCGTGGTCTTGGCCACCGAGATCGCGGGCGGGCGCGTGCAGCTCGGGCGCCTCTTCGACCTCCTGCTCGACGGCGCGAGAGGCCGCATTGCCGAGCACGATGCGTAGCGAAAGCGGTTGCGAACTGGCGCTTCTGGCGCCATAATGGCGCCGTGCCTAGTGTGCAGATCAAGGATGTCCCGGAACAGACCCACGCTGTCTTGCGCCAGCGTGCGGCCGCCGCGCATCAGTCCCTCCAGGAGTACTTGCTCGCCCGGCTGATCGAGGAAGCAAGCCAGCCAACCCTTGAGGAGGTCCTTGACCGGGCAGGCGGCCGCTCCGGCGGCTCGGTGCCACTGAAGACGGCGGTATCGACGCTGCGCGCCGACCGTGATCGCCGTTGACGCCAGCGTCGTGGCCGTCGCCCTGGCCGACGACGGCCATGACGGCGATCACGCCCGAGCCCGCCTGCGCGGGGAGCGGCTGACCGCACCTGAACTGGTCGACCTGGAGGTCACCTCGGTCTGGCGACGGCAGATGCGGGAAGGCGCCATTGATGCCCGCCGGGCCGCGCTGGCCCTAGCTGACCTGGCAGCACTGCCGCTCCGGCGGGCATCGCACCGGCCCCTGCTGGCCCGCTGCTGGGAACTTCGCGACAATCTGACGATCTACGACGCGTCGTATGTCGCGCTCGCCGAGGCCCTAGGCGTGACCTTGCTCACCGGTGACGGCAGGCTGGCCAGAGCCACCGGCCCACGGTGCCACATTGAAGTACTGCGCCCACCACCCTGAGCCTGTTCACATCCCGGTTGTTCAGGACCCCGGCGTGGTTGAAGCCGGGCGAGATCCCGACGTGCCCTGGCCTATCCTGTGACCTCGGCCGGCTGTTCCGCGGTCAGCTCTGCCCTGTGGCCGGTGATCCTGACCGCGATCAGGTAGCCGACGGCAGCCACCACCCCGCCAACGATCCAGGAGATGTCGGCGCCACCGAGGGCGTTGACCAGCGGCCCCTTGAGATCGGTCTGGTCGACGAACAGGAGCTCGGCGCCGACGGCGACGAGGTAGGGAACGACCGCGACCCACCGCCAGCCTCCGTACTTCCCCCGGGCGGTGTAGAACGAGGCGACGTCATAGTGCTCATGCTGCACCAGGTAGAAGTCGACCAGGTTGATCAGGGACCATGGCACGAACACGAACAGCAGAACGTCGAGGAAGTTGCTGAAGGTCGTCACGAACGAGCGCCAGCCCAGCAACGCCAGCAGCAGCGCCACGGCGGAGATCAGCAGAACCCCGATCACCCGGGTGACTCGGGACAGGCCCACCCGCTGCCACGTCGACCGGACGGCCTCCCAGGAGAGCATGCCCGTGTAGGCGTTCATCCCCGCCCCGGCTATCAGCGACAAGGCTGAGAACCACAGCACCCACTTGCCCGCGACGCTGGCGATGACGGTCACCGGGGACGCCGCGGTAGGGGCGATGGCGGCGACCCACGCGCCGAGGGCGCAGAAGGCCACCGTGGACACGGTTGTCCCCACGGCCACCGCGGTGAAGATCCGCGGCCCCGAGGTGTCCTTAGGCATGTAGCGGGAGTAGTCCGAGACGTAGATGGCCCAGCTCAGCTGGTTCATGAAGAAGAGCCCGAGCACGACGAGAAAGACCGGGAAGCTGGCCAGGTGCGTTCCTCCCATCCCCTTGGCCAGGTGATCGCCGGAGGCAATGATCAGGCCCACCATGGCGATCCAGACACCAGTCATGATCACCACGAGGTACGGCTGAACGGCGTGGATGAGCCGGTAACCCCAGACCGCAAGCACGACGGCCGGCACGGCGAAGATCACAATCCATGCCTCGATCGGTAGTCCCGGCACAGCTTCCTGCAGGGACTGCCCGCCGACGACCAGACCGCCGCCCATGTAGCCCACATCCAGCAGAATCCCCATCAGGAAGAGGACCACGCCGAAGTAGAACCCGAACTGACCACGGGACTGGACCATCTGCGGGACACCGAGCCGGGGGCCCTGAACGGCATGCAGAGCGGTCAGGACGCCGCCTATCACCGATCCGAGCACGATCGCGACGATGGCCCAGAACAGGTTCAGGCCAAGCAGGACAGCGAATGACCCGAGGACGATGCAGAAAAAGTTGGCGTTGCACGCGTACCACAGTCGCCACTGCTGACCGACGGTGCCGTGCCGCTGGTTGTCTGGGATGGGCTGGATCGAGTTGACCTCGATCTCCGCGGCCCGGGGCGGTCTGGCGGCCTGTGCTGTTTCGCCGGCCTGTGTCATGACTGTGTCCTCCTGAGTTCCGCCAGGACCGCGAGCGCTGCATCCACGCCGTCGCCGATTCGTACTTCCGCGCCGAGGTCGGCGAGCGACCTGCCGAGCGCTGCCAGCCCAACCAGCGGATGGAATGCGCTCGCGGCGAGCCCCATGTGCCCGATGCGGACCAGATTTCCCGCGCCGTCGCTGCCGGAGATCAGCACGTCGTAACGAGCACGCACGTAATCACAGACGGCCGCCTGGTCCAGGCCTTCCGGCACGGCTACCGCGGTGACGCAAGGCGACATGATGGCCTCACGGGCGGGCCAGAGCCGCAGGCCCATCGCTACTATCCCGGCCCGGCATACGTGCGCCGCCATCTCGTGCCGGGCGAATACGGCCTCGCGGCCTTCCTCGAGGAAAAGGTCGCAGGCCGCTTCGAGGCCGTTGACGTCGCTGATCGACGGTGTGTAGGGGAACCGCCCACCGTTATGCCAGCGGTCCCGCCAGTCCAACAGCGACAAGAACGAGTCGCGAGGTGCTACCGGATTGCGCTCGATCGCCGCCCAAGCCTGCGGGCTTACCGCCATGAGGGACATCCCTGGCGACCCGCCCAGGCATTTCTGCGGTGCGGCGACGGATACGTCCAGCTGCCAGCCATCCGGGTCGAAGGGCATGCCACCGAGTGAGGCCACGCAGTCGACCAGGGTCAGGACGCCATGGGCCCGCGCGACCGGGCCGATGCGGGAGCAATCGTTCAGCGTGCCCGACGGGGTCTCGCAGTGCACGACGCACAGCAGCTCGATCTCCGGGTGCGCATCGAGATAAGCCTCAACCTCATCGGGCTCGATGGCTTCGTCGTAGGTAACGCTGAGCTCATGCAGCTGAGCGCCGAAGCTCTTCAGCCACAAGCCCATCCCCCGGCCGTAAATCCCCGAGACCAGATTCAAGACCGGCATGCCCGGGCGGACGAGGGAGCGGGCTGCGGCCTCCAGACCCAGCACGGCCTCGCCCTGCAGCAGGATGATCTCGTTGGCTGTGCTGAAAACCTGGCCCACCTTCGCCTCCGTACGCCGGAAGCGCTCCACGAACACAGGGTCGTAGTAATGCGTGATTGGCTGGCTGAGCGCGGTCAGCACGCGGGGATAGACGCCAGCCGGACCGGCCGTCAGGGTGAATGCCGGGTCCCGCAGCGCACGCTCAGCGTCCATCGGACTCCGCTTCGCGACGTCAGACCATACGGCTGGACCGGGCCATCACCCGGCCACGCCACTGATCGGACCTCGCTCCTTCGCGCGCGATGCCGCCCTTCCGGCCTGTGTGCCGGCAGCAGGCCAGCGCCACGCCAGTGATTACGTCGGCGTCTTTCAGTTGAGCATCTGACTGCCGCCCCGTCAATAAAGACGACCAAAAAGATAGGAATTGGCGGCGTTTCGAGAGCTTGCCCATTGGCTGAGTTGCCGGAACTCAGCCGCTTCTAGACGGCGCCCTTGACCGGGTCCCCCGCTGGCACTGGCTGCAGGACGACGACTTCCGGCGCGGCGGTGACCTTACCGGCCAGCTTCGGCCCGAGGGGGGCCAGGTTCGGCCCCTTCGCGTGAGCGTCCAGAGCCTGCTGGGTCGCCCACTTCTCCACCATGACCAGCCGGTCGGGCGCCTCGTTCAGGCTGTACAGCTCACATCCGTCCTCGGCATGGACCTGCTGGATCGTCTCCTTGATCGCGTCGATCACCTCGGCGCGATGCTCAGGCAGGGGCAGGATGGTGGCCACCACAACGACGGACATGCGCTCTCCTTGGCCAGCCGGCGACGATCGCGCCCAGAACGGGGCGCCATGTCATCGTAGGCGGGGCCGACCGGAGCCTGCCCGCACCCCCGGCTGGCCTCCGCGTCAGCCCAACGACGCCGGCCTAAGTCACCTTCTATGCCGCGGGGTATTTTCTGGTTCGCCGTGACCGCAGAGTTTGTGTCAGGCCACGGGTGCTGGCCAGGTCAGGCTGCTTCGGATCGTGGTAAATATCCCGCTTGTAGCGCGGGTCAGCTACCACGATCATGAAAGATCCCTGTCTGAATACGCTAATCGCCAGCCTGTGGCGTGCCCGCATACCGCTTGTCAACATGTCCCAACGGAAAGCAACGAGTCATTGAGCGACAGGGCACTTATCATGGAAACCGTGGCCGCATAATGGGTCATAACGGTCGTGATCATGACTGAGTCGGTTGATAAGATGCCGATGATCAAGGAAATCGTGCCAATCCGGCTGCTGGCGCGGCCCCAGCACGCACTGCGGGCCGCGCTTTCAACTGCGGGCCGCGCTTTCAGCAGGAGCGGTGGGGAAGTGGCGGACGATGAGCGCTAGAAAAGGGGCGAGGCCCCCGCATGTATGAGATGCAGGGGCTCGCTCGGTCCTGCCGTGCTTAGCGAGCCGATTGCTCGACCGTTGCGGGTTACCGGAATGGTGTCCGCACGCCGGCGCTCCGGTGACGGCAGGGCCATGCGTGATGGCCGCGCCGTTCAGCCGGCCCACGAGTAGTAGGCGACATATTTGATCTGAATCGTTGACGATGAGTTCGGCGCCGGGCCGGCGGTCCCATTGTCTTCTGTCTCGTTTTGCAGAACCCACCTCATCGGCACGTCGGCCACGTTGCCGGACGCCGAGCCGATCAGCTTGCCGTTGCAGTAGAACGACACTCCGTGCGGAGACCATTCCAGGACAGTCGTGTTCCAGCTGCTATTGAAGCTGGCGTTGGCGGCGAACTGTGGCCGGTTGCTTGGGTAGTGGATGAACGCCTTGAACGGCAAGCCCCAGCCGCCCTCAGGGAAATCGATCTCGTGCGCGGTGCCGCCGGTCGGTGATTTCATCGCCCATAGCAGGTCTGCGCTTTTGTAGCCGGGCACGGGATCGGGTACGCGGAAGGTCACGACATACTTTCCGTACTCCTTGCCCAGGGCTGCTTTGGGCAGCACCGCGGCCGAGTGGACGGTGCCGGTGCCGGTGCCGCGCCACATCCGGATGTTCATCATGCCGCCCGCGATCCATACGGTCGTCGAGGGCGAGTAGTAGCCATGAACTTTCAGATGCCGCACGGTCGCGGTGTCCGGCCAGCCGTCCCCGTAGGCCCACCATTGTCCTCGCAGCGCCTTCGGCAGGCCGCTGCAGGTGTAGCCGGTGGAAATCTTGCAGCCGGAAAATGAGCCGAGCGGGGCGTTAACCTGGAAATTGGTCGAGTAGACCAGCCGCCACGGTGAGCCAACGGCCGCGGTGGCGGCATGGCCGGCTGGAGCAGGACGGGATGTCGAAGTCTGGCCGGTCGGCTTGGCCGGAGCCTTCGCCGCCGGCTTGGCGGACGAATCCGCCAGCGGCTTGCCCGTCGTGTGGGAGGGCGAGGACGGAAGGACAATTGCCGCGGCCGCGGCAGCCACCGCCGCGGCTCCCGCCAAGCCGATGATGGCCCGGCCGCGCAGCCCGCTGAACCAGTGGGCCGTCGCCTTCCGCCTGACCGGCGGTACCTGCTGCGCATGAGCGGCGATCGCCGCGTCCAGGGCGGCGCGCCCCCGGTGCAGTCCGTCCGGAGTGACGCCGGGAACTCTGCCACTGGACGAGATGAGGTCATCGACAACGTTCATGATGCCTGCTCCTTCGAGTAAATGGTCGTCACGTGGGCGTCAGGACCCGGCCCCGGCTCCTCAAGCGCGCTGAGCGCCCGCTTGCGCGCCCGGTGCAGCCGGGCCCTGGCCGCTCCCGGGCTGATGCCAAGAGCCGTCGCCGCCTCGGCCTGGGACAGGCCTTCCCACCCGACCAGGAGCAGCAGTTCGCGGTCGGAATCGGTCAGCACGGCGAGCGCCGCGCGGAGCCTGCCGCGCTCGGCCCAGGCGACGAGCCGGTCATCGACCGCGTCCCAGTCCATCCCGAAGTCACCTGTCACGCCCGGGGCCGGCCGCTGCTGCCGGAAATACCTGCGCAGCACGTTCAGCCCGATCCCGTACAGCCACGGCAGGGCGCTGCCACTGTCGTGGGCCACGACCCGCGAGGATGCGGACAAGGCGGCGATGAACACTTCGGACAGCAGGTCTTCGGCTGCCAGCGGCCCGGCGCGCCTCGCCAGGTAGCGGAACACGACGGGAGCGTGCCGCTCATAGAGCACACCCATCAGTTCTGGCCGGCCCGGCAGGCCTGCAATGAGCTCCCCATCGGAGCGTGGATCGCCTCTCATGCCCCTCCTATGCCACAACCAGCGAACTGCGTTACAGAAATCCAAGCGCCGCTTCGCGGCGCTCTCGTGGGGACGACCTGGGCCATGCCCCCGCGCCAGGCAGGGCCCAGTTCATGCCAGCCCCTGATGATTGCGGTGGATGCCGCGTGTCAGCCTGACGCGGGGAGTCGGTCAGGCGGCGCCACCCAAGCAGTGTCCCGCGCACAGGCCGGCCTGGTCAGAGGATCTGTTCCAAAGGGTCCAGTGGTCGCAGGCCAGCAGGCAGCGCACCGGTTTCTCAGCCGCTGGCGCGCTCGATGTCCTTCGTTATGGCCAGTCGGCCTTTACTCATAACGCCGACCCGCTGCGCCCGGCGTGCGATAGCAGTGTCGTGGGTGACCAGGACCAGGGTGAGGCCGCGCTCGCGCCACAGACGTTCTAGCAGGCCGATGATGTCCTCGCGGGTGTCCTCATCCAGGCTGCCGGTCGGCTCGTCGGCCAGAACGACCTTTGGGTTTTTCACGAGCGCGCGGGCGATCGCGGCCCGCTGCTGCTGGCCGCCGGACAGCTCGGAGGGCAGGTGGTTCGCCCGGTCGGTCAGGCCGACTTCGTCCAGCGCGGCCGTGGTCCGGGCGCGCCGGGCCACCTGCGATGCGCGCATCGGGATGAGGGCGGCCTCGACGTTCTCGGCGGCGGACAAGGTGGGGATTAGGTTGAACGTCTGGAAGATGACCCCGATCGACTGCGCGCGCAGCGCGGTGAGCCTGGTTTCGGGCAGCGTGCCGAGGCTGGTTCCGTCGAGTTCGATGCTGCCGCTGGTAGGCCGGTCGAGGCCGCCGAGCAGGTTGAGCAGGGTGGTTTTGCCGCCCCCCGTGCGGCCCTGGATGGCCAGCCACTCGCCGTCGCCGATCACCAGGTCTACTCCGGTGACCGCGGGGACCGTTTGCCGGCCCTTGCAGTAGAGCTTGGTCACTCCGGTCAGCGTGTACACCAATCGTCTCCTGTCGTGCGTCTCCGTAGTGGAACGTCGTGCCCGGGCGGTCAGGCCACCGCGGCCAGCGCGTCGGCGGGCTGAAGCAGGGCGATCCGCCAGGCTCCGAGCGCGCCGGCCAGCAGGCCGCCGGCCAGGGCCAGGATCACCGCCAGCTCGATCACGCCGATGGTGATCGATGGCGACAGCGGGACCAAGACGGTGTGGTACGAGACGCCGGCGGCGTTCCTGGTGGTTTGTGGCAGCCCGCTGTCCTGTGACGCGACAGCCGCGGACAGCGTCGGCGCGACCTTGGCGATGATTGCAGCGCCAGCGAAGCCGAGGCCGACACCGGCGGCGGCGCCGGCGATGCCTACGGCCACTGACTCGCCGAGCACCTGGGCGATGATTCGCTGGGTCCGCCAGCCGAGGGACTTGAGTGTGCCGAACTCGGCAGAGCGCCGGGCCACCGCAGCCATGGTCAGAAGGCTGGCGATGGCGAAGGCGGCCATCAGCGCCAGCACCGACACCCACTTGCCGAGGTCGTTCGCAAGCTTGGCGGCGCCCGCCAGCGATCCGGTCACCTCGCTGGCCAGGCTGCTCGCGGCGGACACGGTGTCGCCGGGTAGCAGCCGGGAGATCTCATGCTGAACCGCGGGAACGTCGGCCGCGCTGGCCGCGGCCACATAGATCAGGGTCACGTCGCCTGCCAGGCTCCCGCCTGCCTTGGTGGCGCTCGCGATGGCCTGGCCGCGCGCCAGCGGGATGTAGACGTCTGGCGGGCTGGTGCCCTGTGGCTGGGTGGCGATTCCGATGACGGTGAAGCGGACCTGCCTGATGATGATGGCCGAACCGGTCTTCAGGCCGTTGCTGATCGCGTACCCGGAGTCCACCACCGCGACGTCAGCGTCGGCGTCGGCCGCGATGAAGGAGTGACCGGAGGTGATCGTCGCGGCGGCCATCGGGCCGAGCGCGGTGTGCGCGGTGTCCACAGCGTCGACGGTGAAGCTGTCCGAGTTGCCCTGCGGGGCTCCGGAGTTCTTCGGGATCGTGAGGGAATTGTCGACAAGCGCGATCGCGCCTGCGGCCGCCGCCACGTCGTGCAGCCTCGCCACGGCCGCCACCTTCGACGCTCTGATCGGCTCGATCAACGGCGGGAAGAGCTGGTCGACCGTGTGGCCCGCGGCGCTCACGCACTTGCCCTTGGTGCAGATCTCCGGGCCGCGAGGGCCGATCTGGAGGGTCTGCCCGTTCTTGGACGACTGCGTGCCGGGCGCGGGCGGCGCCTGCGCCGGGCCGGTTACGGTCACGTCGGTGCCCACCCCGTACAGGGTGCTGAGCACGCCGGACTGTGCCTTTCTCACTCCGGCCGACGCGGCGGCCACCGTGACGACCAGGCCGACCCCCAGCGCCAGGCCCAGCGCGATGAAGACGGCCTGCCGCAGGCGGCGGCGCAACTCGCGCCGCAGGTAAGTGACAAAGAACATCGAATACTCCTCGAGAATCGAGACGGCCAGGGGCGGGCTGCATCGGCCTCGGCCGCCGCCGCATCTTCCTGGTGACTAACTCCTGGCCACGGGCAACGCGATGGCCATCGCAGCCACGGCCAGGTCGCTTTCTTTCCCGTCGCCCGCATATGCGCTAGGAGAGGTGTACGACACCACCGGTTACAAGCCGGTCACGCTGTAACCCGGTTGTTACCGGCCGCCGGCCATCCTTGGGAAAACGCGCCGGAGGAGGTGCCTTGAGGTGAGAGTGCTGCTCGTCGAGGACCATCCGAAACTGGCCACCACCGTGGCCGCCGGGCTGCGCCGCGAGGGCATGGCCGTCGATGTCGCTTTCGATGGCAACGACGCGCTTGTCC
>Ga0335075_10003319_pt1 | contig 25548 bp, 25 predicted proteins | sample Lox_Sample_24_FD_206723 | JGI IMG/M metagenome (GOLD analysis project Ga0335075, IMG submission 206723) | Soil microbial communities from Loxahatchee National Wildlife Refuge, Florida, United States - Lox_Sample_2.4 | ecosystem: Environmental > Terrestrial > Soil > Wetlands | place: USA...
CAAGGCGCTTTGGTTGTGCGCCCCGGCTATCACGGTTAAGGCGATCGCCTATTTCGCTATTTGGATTGGCATGACGTATCTGTTCCGCCGTTGGTCGCGGCAGCAGGACGAGGGAGCCAACGGCCGGCTTCTCGAACGCTGCGAAACGCTCGGCGCGCCCGGCATCGTTGTCTACGCTCTGACCATCACCTTCGCCTCGGTCGATTGGGTGATGTCGTTGGAACCGGAGTGGTACTCGACGATCTTCCCGGCCATGTACGCGGTCGGGCAATTGCTCAACGGCTACGCATTCGCTCTGATGGTGTTCCTGCTGTTGTCCGATAGGCCTCCCTTTGCCGGCGCGATCCACCCGGAACACATGCGCGATTTCGGCAGCCTGCTGTTGGCTTTCGTCATGTTTTGGGCCTACATGTCGGTGTCGCAGTTATTGCTGATCTGGGTCGGCAATCTACCGGAGGAGACGCCGTGGTATCTGCTGCGCAGCCGCGGCGGCTGGCAATACATCGCCGGCCTCATCGCCCTGTTTCATTTCGCCGTGCCGTTTATCCTGTTGCTCCTGCGCGACATCAAGGAGCATCGCCGGCGCCTGTTGTCAGTGGCGGTCGGCCTGCTGATTATGCGTTTTATCGACCTTTTTTGGTGGATTGAGCCGCCGCTCAACCATCAGGGCCGGTATTTTTTCTGGCTCTTGGACATCGCGGCCTGGGCGGCGGTGGGCGGACTGTGCGTCTGGTGGTTCGCCGGTCAGCTGAGGAGTCGGCCGTTGTTGCCGTGGAACGATCCGTACTTGGCGGAGGCATTGCACCATGAGTGAGCATCTACAGCCCGCGCCCGATCGGACGAGCCGGGAGCGCGAGCAATCGGAACAACACGAACACACGCCCGGCGTCTTCCGCGAGAGCGAAGCGTTCGATTTTCGCCTCATTCTCTGGGTCGGCGTCGGTCTGGTCGTGACGTGCGTTGTCGTCCAAATCGTCCTCTGGCAGTTCCTCGGCGGCTTGGAAAGACAGCATGCGGCGCCGCCCGGCAGCGTCTCTGAACTGGTCCAGGAAGATGCGGAGCGATCGCTCAGCGAGCGACTGGACAATGTCCCGGGCCCGCATCTGGAAGGGATTGAGCGCGAAAGCAACTCCAGCAGTATTGCGGCGGCAAGGCAGCAGGCGGAAGCGCGGATGGAGCGTTACGGCTGGATTGATCGCCAAAAAGAGATCGTTCATGTCCCCATTGACAAAGCGATGGAGCAAGTGCTGCGCTCCAAGGAATTCGGCGCGGCGAAGCGGAGCCGGGAGCTTAAGCGACCGGAGATGCCGGGAGGCAAACAATGAGACGGAAGATGGTACTGGCCGCAGTGTTCGCTTTGTTTGTGCTGCAAACCGGCGTGCGCGCCGATGAAAGCGACGCGCCGCCGATTCTCCGCGAAGTGAGCTTGCGGCAAAAGCTCGATTCGCAAGCGCCGCTCGACGCCGACTTCCGCGATGAACAAGGCCGCACCGTCACGCTCGGCGACTGCATGGACGGCAAGACCACCATTCTTGTCATGGCATACTACCGATGTCCCAAACTATGCACTCAGGTATTGAACGATCTGGCCGCCGGGCTAACGGATGTGCTGAGACGCACTTCTTGGGAACTCGGCGAACAGATCAATGTTGTCACGGTCAGCTTCGACGACCGCGAGACGCCGGAAATGGCGACGGCCAAGAAAGAATCCTACGTCAAGGAATATCGTTTGCCGAACATGGACAAAGGCTGGCACTTTTTGACCGGCCGGCAACAGTCGATCCTGCGCCTCGCTAACGCGGTGGGTTTCCAGTTTCGCTACGATCCGAAGAACGATTTGTTCGCCCATCCCGCGTGCATCGTGATCCTGACGCCGGAGGGCAAAGTGTCGCGCTATTTCCTTGGGTTGGCAGACAAGACGTTTGCGCGCGATCTTCGCCTGGGATTGGAAGAGGCGTCCGAACACAAAATCGGCACGCCGGTTGTCGATCGCATCGTGCTGTCATGTTTCTATTACGATCCGGAAACGGGCAAATACACCATGACAGCGTTGAACCTCGTCCGCGCCGCGGGGGCGGTTACGGTTGTGCTGTTGGGTTCGGCGTTATTTGTGATGTGGCGGCGTGAATGGCGCAAGGTTAGCCGCGACCCGAAGGGGAGCGCGTCGGACGCGCTCCCCTTCGGGTCGCGGCTAAACGAGAAATGAGTATGTCGTGATGTTTGCCGAGATTCCCCTATTTCCCGAACAAGCCTCGACCACGGCGCAGCGCGTGGATGCGCTGTTCTTCTTCCTCTGCACCGTCTGCGGCAGCATGGCCATCCTCATCGCGGGACTGGTCCTCTTCTTCGCCTTCAAGTATCGCCGCCGCGCCGAGGACGAGCGCACGCCGCGGATCATGGGCAACAATCGGCTCGAATGGTTCTGGACCATAGCGCCGCTGTTCGTCTTCCTCATCATGTTTCTGTGGGGAGCGGACATTTATACTTCGGTGGCCCTGCCGCCGCCGGATGCGGCGGACGTCTTCGTCGTCGGCAAACAGTGGATGTGGAAAATTCAGCATCCCGGCGGCCAACGCGAAATCAACGAGCTGCACATCCCCGTCGATCGGCCGGTCAAGCTGACTCTGACCTCGGAGGATGTCATCCACGATTTCTTCGTCCCGGCCTTCCGCACCAAAATCGACGTGATCCCCGGCCGCTACGTGCAGACCTGGTTCCAGCCGACCAAGACCGGCCGCTATCACTTATTTTGCTCGCAGTATTGCGGCACCAGCCACGCCAACATGGTCGGCACCGTCTTCGTCATGGAGCGCGATGAGTACCGCCAATGGCTGGGCGGTCAAGCGGCCACCGGATCGCTTGCCGACCAGGGCCGACAATTGTTCCTGAAGTTCCAGTGCATCACCTGCCACAGCGCCAACGCCGAGGCTCGCGCCCCCATACTGGAAGGTTTGTTCGGTCGAACCGTGTCGTTGAGGAATGGCCGCACTGTCGTTGCCGACGATGCCTATTTGCGCGAATCGATCCTTTATCCGGAAGCCAAGGTCGTACAGGGCTGGGAGCCGATCATGCCGACCTTTAAGGGGCAGGCCAATGAGGAGGAGCTGATCCGACTCCTCGCCTTCATCAAATCGCTCAAGCCGGGGCAGACGCCGGTGCGCAACGAGGAAGCGTTGCCGCCGCTGGATGCCCCGAAAATGCCGCCCGGCGGCAATCCCAAACAGCATGAAGCCGTCCCGACGTACCAACCGCAAGGAAAGAGCAACGAGCCATGAGCAGCGCCATCACTACCGGATTTGTCCCCCAAGCGAAACCGAGGCCGCCGCGCGCGCCCGGCGAGAATTATCTCAACGTCGCTATCGGCGTCAAATCGTGGCTCTTCACCACCGACCATAAACGCATCGCTATCCTGTATCTGGTCACTGTGACCATTCTGTTCTTTCTGGGCGGGGCGGCGGCGACGGTGATTCGCCTCAACCTGATGACGCCCACCGGCGATCTTGTGCCGGCCGACACCTACAACAAACTGTTTTCGGCGCACGGCATCATCATGGTGTGGTTCTTCCTGGTGCCCGTGATTCCGACCGTGTTGGGCAATTTTCTCGTGCCCATGATGATCGGCGCCCGCGATCTCGCCTTCCCCAAGATCAACTTGCTCAGTTGGTACATTTTCACCATCGGCGCCGTCATCACTTTATGGGCGCTCATTGCCGGCGGCGTCGATACCGGCTGGACCTTTTACACGCCGTTCAGCTCGAAATACGCACGCACCAACGTCATGCCGACGATGATCGGCATCTTTATATCCGGTTTCTCGTCAATCCTGACGGGTCTGAATTTCATCGCCACCATGCACACCATGCGGGCGCCCGGCTTGACCTGGTGGCGGATGCCGCTGTTTCTCTGGGCGCATTACGCCGCCAGCGTCATCCTGGTTCTGGCCACGCCGGTGTTGGCCATGGCGCTGATCCTGGTCGGCGTCGAACGCGCTTGGGGCATCGGCATCTTCGATCCGGAGCTGGGCGGCGATCCGGTCTTGTTCCAGCACTTGTTCTGGTTCTACTCCCATCCCGTCGTGTACATCATGGTGCTGCCGTCGATGGGGATCATCAGCGAGGTGGTCACTTGCTTCTCACGCAAGCCCATCTTCGGCTACGTCTTCATTATGTGGTCCAGCGTCGGCATCGCCGTGCTTGGTTTCCTCGTTTGGGCGCATCATATGTTCGTGGCCGGCCAATCGGTCTACTCGGCCATGATTTTCTCGGCGCTCAGCTACTTGGTGGCGGTGCCGTCAGCCATCAAGGTCTTCAACTGGACAGCCACGCTCTACAAGGGATCGATCTCTTTCGAGACCCCGTTATTGTTCGCGCTGGGCTTCATCGCCCTGTTCACGATGGGCGGGCTGACCGGCCTGTTCCTGGCCGCTCTGGGCGTGGACATGCACGTCCACGATACCTACTTCATCATCGCCCATTTCCATTTCATCATGGTGGGTGGTTCGGTCATGGGCTACATGGGCGGCCTGCATTACTGGTGGCCGAAGATGACCGGCCGCATGTACTCGGACTTTCTCAGCAAGCTGGCCGCCCTGATTATTTTCGTCGGTTTCATCCTGACGTTTTTACCGCAGTTCGTGCTCGGCTACCTGGGCATGCCGCGCCGCTATCACGTCTATCCGCCGGAGTTCCAGGTTCTCAACGTCATGTCGTCGGCGGGAGCGTCAATCTTGGCCGTCGGTTACGTGTTACCGCTGTTTTATCTGTTCTGGTCGCTGTACGCGGGCAAGCCGGCGGGACCAAACCCGTGGGGCGCGACCGGCCTGGAATGGCAAACGCCTTCGCCGCCGCCGACGCACAACTTCGATGAGTCACCCATCGTCACTACCGGACCCTATGAATATTCGGTAGAGGAGAGCGAAATTGTCCACTAATCATTCCATCTTGGCCCATCACTTCGCCGATCTCGACCAGCAGCGCGAGACGGAGACGTTCGGCATGTGGCTGTTCTTGTCCACGGAGATTCTGATCTTCGGCGCCGTCTTTACTTGCTACACTGTCTATCGCCTTCGTTATCCGCACGACTTCGAAGCGGCCAGCGCCAAGCTCAACGTGCTGATCGGTTCCATCAACACCATCGTCCTATTGTCCAGCAGTTTGACGATGGCACTTTCCGTTCACGCCACGCGCGTCGGCCGGCAACAAATGCTGCTGACCTGCTTGCTTCTGACGATCCTGCTGGGCGGCACTTTCCTCGGACTCAAAGTCCTGGAATACTACAAGGACTATAAAGACAATCTGGTGCCCGTCCTGGCGTTCAAACCGGAAGAATGGACTCAAGTGCAGGGAGAGCAAGGTCCGGTCCAACCGCAGCGCGTCGAGCTGATGCTGGTGTTTTACTACGTCATGACGGGGCTGCACGCCGTTCACATGATCGTCGGCATGGGCCTGTTGATTTGGCTTGTGGTCGAGGCACGCAAAGGTCTGCTGACGACAGTTCGCTACATGCCCGTCGAAGTCGTCGGCTTATATTGGCACTTCGTAGACATCGTATGGATTTTTTTGCTGCCGCTACTGTATCTGACCGGCACGCACCACGCAGCGGATTTGCATTTTTAACCAGCCCGAAGCACAAGCGAGGGAAACGATAGCCCTCGCTTGCGCTTCGGGCTGGTGAGGAGGTTTTGAAATATGTCCGAACCAATCACGCCCACGCGCACTTATTACAGCGTCTTCGCCGCGCTGATCGCACTGACACTGGTGACGGTTGCCGTCTCATTTGTGGAATTAGGCGCCTGGCACACGACAGTCGGCGTACTGATCGGCGTCGTCAAAGCGTCGCTGGTGGGATTGTTTTTTATGCACTTGTTGCACAGCTCGAAGGCGTCGTGGCTGGCCGTGTTGGCCGGCTTGTTTTGGCTGAGCATTCTCATGGCGCTGACGCTGTCGGACTATCTGACGCGCCCCCTCCTTCAGTATTGAGCCGAAGATGTCTCAATTTCTCATTTCCGACGATCGCCATCTGGGTCTGATGACCGACGTGTACGAGCTGACGATGGCGGCCGGCTACCACGTCTGCGGCATGGCCGATCAACGCGCCACCTTCGAGTTATGGGTCCGAAGGCTGCCCTCGTGCCGGAATTATCTGGTGGCCGCCGGGCTGGAGCAGGCCGTCCATTACTTGCGGCACCTGTCTTTCGCCCCCGAACAGATCGCCTATCTGCGCGAGCATCCGTCTTTCCGGCACGTGCCGAACGATTGGTTCGAGCGCCTGGCGAGTTTCCGCTTCCAGTGTGATGTGTGGGCCGTTCCGGAAGGCACGGTCGTCTTCGCGGGTGAGCCGCTGTTGCGCGTGACCGGGCCGCTCATGCAGGCCCAGATCGTCGAAACGTACCTGATTACGACGCTGACCGTGCAGACGCTCATCGCCTCGAAAGCGGCGCGAGTGGTCGCGGCGGCGCAGGGCCGGCCGGTTTTCGATTTCGGTTCGCGGCGGGCGCATGGCCCGCAAGCGGGATTGCTGGCCGCCCGCGCCGCCTACATCGCCGGCTGTTCCGGCACCAGCAACACCGAGGCCGGCCGGCTGCTCGGCATTCCGACCCTGGGCACGCAGGCGCACGCCTGGATCATGGCTTTCCAGGACGAGCAGGAGGCGTTCCGCAAATTTGGCCAGCTGTTCCCGGATAATTCTACTCTGCTCATCGACACCTACGATACAGTACAGGGCGCACACAACGCCTTGGCCTCGGGGGCGGCCATGCAGGCTGTCCGCCTGGACAGCGGCGACTTGGTGCAACTCAGCAAGGAGGTCCGCGCTGTTCTCGACGACGCCGGCCGGCAGGACGTGAAGATCGTCGCCAGCGGCGACCTCAACGAACACAGGATCCGCGATCTGCTCGCCGCCAGAGCGCCTATCGACGTGTTCGGCGTCGGCACCGAATTGGTCACTAGCCGGGATGAGCCGACCCTCAACGTCGTCTATAAGCTGGTCGAGCAACAGACGCCCGAAGGAACGTTTGGCCGCTTCAAGCTGTCGCTCGGGAAAAAGAACTATCCCTATCCCAAACAGGTGCATCGGAGGCAGGATGCCGGCGGAACGTTCCGCGGCGATCGCATCGTCAAGGCGACATCTCCGGAAGAGGGCGAGCCGTTGTTGGCACCGGTGTTGCGTCGCGGCGAACCGGCCGTCGCACTGCCGACTCTGGCGGAAAACCGTCGCCGATGTGCCGAGCAGTTGAGCCGCTTGCCTGCGGAGTTGCTGGCCCTGGAGACGTGCCATACCTATCCCGTCCAGGTCAGCGAGGAGTTGGAAGCGGAACTCCAGTTTGATGGATAGAGAGCCGGTTTGACGCGGCAATAACGGCCTACGGGGAAGTCTTGTCTTTTTGTCGATCTCCGTGCGCCGGTTGGCACCTCCGCTCGATCAGCGACAATCCGACCAGTGGCACCGAGATCGCCAAGGCGGGAACGCCCCAGCAGACGAGGAACTTAAACGCAGCTTTCAATCCGCTGGTCTCGACCATGTCCGGACCCAGTCCGTCGCGAAGAATCCAGACCAGGGGGGCCGCCGTTACCCACGTTACAAGGACAGCCAACAGAATGATCTTGCCGATCAAGCAGCAGACCCGCGCCACACCATACAAGTGTTCCGCCATTTCCTCTCCTTTCCGATAATCGCGGCATTCGATTGGGAACAAACATTGCGTTCACAACGTCTTGCCTCTAGGATGCCGATGAATTCAGCGTCTGTCGAGAGCAATTGGAATAGAAGGAAGGAGCCGGATTGCCATGACGGATGGACGGCAGACAAGGAATGACCCAATAGGCGAGACGCCGCTGGGTGCGTCCAGCGACTTGGCCCACTGCTACGAACGCTTGCTCGATCAACAGGAGGAGAGCATGTCAGCGGCGGAAGTGGAGAACACAGCGGCGCCGCCGCCGTTGCGGCGGATCGTCGAGGCGATGCTGTTCGTCGGCGGAGCGCCGCTGACGGCCGAACGCGCCGCCGAGGCAATACGCGGCCTGACCGCCGAGCAGTTCCACGAGATCATTGACAGCCTCAACCGCGATTATCGCCAGCAAGGCCGGCCCTATCGCATTCAGGTGCGTGAGCGCGGCTACGAGTTGGTTTTGCAGCCGCGTTTCCGCGGCGTGCTCGATCGCCTGTACGGCTCAACGCGCGAGGCCCGCCTATCGCCGGCCGCCCTGGACGTGTTGGCCCTGGTTGCCTATCGCCAACCTATCACCAAGCAGGAAGTCGAGGCGTTGCGCGGCGGCGAATCCGCCAGTGCGCTGCGGCAGCTGGTGCGTCTGGGATTGATCGTCGTTCAGCGCGGCGAAGCCGATCAACGCGAGGTAACGTATAGCACCACGCCGCGTTTCCTGTCGCTGTTTCAGCTGCGCAGCCTCGACGATTTGCCGCGCACGCAGGATTTGCAGAAACTGTGACATCGTCACTGTTCGAGAATGGCGCGGTAGTAACGCGGCACGCCTTGATAGGCGGCGCGGTAAGTCGATTCCAGCGGCACGTTGATGTATTGCTCCGGCGTCAGGAACAACGGCATGTCCGGCAAATCATCGCCGACGTCGATCGGCTCGAAGTAGGCGGTGGGCACGATTCCGGCGGCGTAAGCCGCCAATGTCAAGGGCTTCTCCGGCGTCGCAACTGCTTCGTCAAAAAGCCGTTCCCATAACGCGGCATGGATGCCGCGCGGATCCCGTGGGCCGGGAGGATGCGGATCGACCAACAGCAGATGAATGCCGTGGGCCAGGGCCGACTCCGCCTTGTCCAGAAACGAGCGCAGAGAATGACGGCTGGCCTTATTGCCCGGCGAAAGGATCTCGATGAGGGCGATGAGGCGATGATTGCTGACGTGGCGAATGGCCACAGATCGGCGTTTGAAGACGTATTCATCAACAGCCGGTCGAACCGTATGGCGCACTTTGGGCGGCGCCGCCGCGACGGCCACGGCGCCTGGCGCGTTATCGCCGCCGATGTCCGGTGAAGTCGGTGTTTGCAGTGTCAGAACATCGGGTCCGATTCCCCCCGCGACTTGTTCCGCCAAGGCGTAATAGTCCGGAGGCAGCAAACCGGAATTCAACGTGTTCTTGAGAATTCCAATCCACGTTACATGGAAGTCATGAAATATCCCCGCATTGACGCGCTTCCAGTCGTGCATCGGCATGGCAAGCTCCTTTTTGTCGCATCTCCCCCTATCCTCAACATTATCCGCGGCAATGTTCTGATGCCAAGAGCCGTACACCATCCGCCTTTCGTATTACACGGGGAACGAAGATTTTCAACCACGGATAACACGGATAGAACGGATAAAACAGGGAGGAAACTAGCGATAGAATCCTGCCGAGGGAATGCGGCCCAGCATCTCTGCTTTCCTTATCCGTTTTATCCGTGGTTTCCTTTGGGCGGTTCTTTCACGCCGGCGAGCCGGAGTAATAGGAAGATTTTTCTTGCATCCATCGCCGCTCGCCGGTTCAAGCCGGGTTCCAAATCAACCAACCCCAAGGCCGTCCCCTACCTCGCCGGCGGCATCCTCATCTGGAGCGATTCCGATAATTTCATTCGCCTGGAACGAGCCGCCATGCGGCGTGGGGCCAGGATCATTCCCACCGTCGCCTTTGAGGAATGGGAGGGAGGCTACGCCGGGGCCGTTCACAACGAGCTATTCAAGGAAGGCGACGGCTACCTGCGCCTCGAGCGCAAGGGCAGCCGAATTCTCGGCGCCATTTCCAGCGACGGCGCTATCTGGAAACAGCTCAAACCCATTGACACAGTTTGGCCGAGCAAGCTGAGAGTGGGTCTGATGGCAATCAGCACTAGCAGCGATCCCTTTTCCGTGAAATTCGAGCAGTTCGATCTGAAGACGAAGTAAGCGCTAACGAGCCGGAAGCGTAAGCGACGGCATTCCGACGTTTGCACTTCCGGTTCGTTAGTTCTGTCCACTCGTTCTTATCGTGGCGGCCGCGGAGGACCATCGCCATCATCCGGCGGCGGGCCGCCGGGTCCACGGCCGCGCGGGCCGCCGGGACCGCCGGGGCCGCCGCGACCGAAGCCCTCACGCATCTCCTTGAGCTGTTTCTTCTGCTCTGCCGTGAGGATCTTGCCGAGCTTGCTATCGATTTCCTTCTGCAATTCGTCCAGTTGCTTCTTCTGCTCGGCGGTCAGCTTCAACCTGTCCTGGAGGAAGGGCGGCAGGAGCTGGCCGGGAGCCGGAGGCGGACCAAAGCCGCCGGGGCCGCGCCGGCCAGCAGGACCACCAGCAGGACCGCCGGGAGGACCATCCGGGGGACCGCCGGGAGGACCGAAACCGCCCTGTCGCCCGCCGTCCTCTTTGGCCATGTTCACCGCCATCGCGGTCAATTCCTCCTTGGTAACGACTCCGTCCTTGTCGGCATCGGCGCGCTCGAACAAACGCGACAGACGCCGATCAGTGATCTCGTCCTTGCTGAGTTTGCCGTCCTTGTCTTTGTCGAACGCCATTAAGCGATCCACAATGCTCTTTACAACAGGCGCGTTGGCCTTATCGTCCTTGCCGCCCGCTTTCGGGGCGGCGGCCGGCCGATCCTTGGGCGACTGGGCTGCGGCCAGGGTCAATACACCTAAGCTGAGTCCTAAAATCGCAAATCCACAAACAAGACGCATGGGGTTCTCCTTGTGACGGAAACAACGTGGCTTATCGACTACGGCGGCGCGGCGCTTCGGCTGCGTCCGAAGGTGTGACGCCCAGCACTATGTCGAACTCGGCGGCCAATTCGCCCAGACGCGATTCCTTGATCGGCTTGAAATCGACCAGCACCAGTTCGCGGTCGAGCGGATCGCGGATGCCGCGGAACACGCCGTCGCGAGCGTTTTGCGAATGGCCGTTGACGAAAATTTGCGTGGTCAACAGCTCGCGGTCGCCCTTCTTGATCTTGACGTGAATGTGCGGAGTACGGCCGGGGTACGGCACCGGCTTGATGGTGCGGAAGCGATACTCGCCTTTGCGGTTGACGGAGCAACGGCCGAAACCCTGGAAGTTGCTGTCGCGCTTTCGCCGGCCGCTGTCGGCGCTGTGGAGGTAGACGCCCTTGTTGTCCACCTGCCAGATCTCGACGACGACGCCGGGCACCGGCTCGCCGCTGGCGCTGAGAACGCGGCCGGTCAGGTGCGTGAGCTCGCCGACGGCCGGCGTGATGGCGTTGTTGACGATCAGCAGATCGTTGTCGGTGTCCAGCGGCAGTTTATCGGGATAGAACGGCCCTTCGGTCAGCCGCGGCGTCCGCGCCAACTGCTCGGCGAACACGCCGGGAGCAAAAAACGCCAGCGCGCCCAACGTCAATCCGCCGCCCAGCGCGCCGCGCCGGCTCATCGTGATGTCCCCTGGTTGCATCGATTCATCTCCTCGTGAAAGAAGCAGAGAATGGTCTTGTGGCCCTCCTTTACATTAGCAACGAAAGAGGCAGCGAGCGTGCCGAAAAATGACATAAAAGGCGAAACGACGCTCACTCGTCATCCGATCGAGAGATTGACACCTCAGCCGAATCGACCAGAATTCTAGTCAATGGCGAAGCGATCCCGACTCACGCTGTCTTTTGCGCCGCAAGTCCTGCTGGCGCATTCGCCACGTTTTCAAGCATTGCTCGACCGTTCCCGGCAAAGCATCAAGGAAGGGAAAGGCTTATCCGAGGAGGAGTTCTGGCAGGCGGTTCGCAAGCGAGCGCAAGAACGAAAGGCTGCCGCAAAAGACCGTTGAAGCCAAACGGAGGCGCCCGGTTGCATCTTTTGGGGAACTCATGGCCTCACTTGCTGATTGGTGTACGCTAGCACTGGCCGGCACCGTTTTTACTCTGTTGGGTTGACACGAAAAAGAGACATGGACCTCCCCACGATTGGTGGACACTCAGTTAAGGGTGTATACTCACCCTGGGAGGTCCATCATGGCTCGAATGCGACGTACCTACACATCCGAATTCAAGGCGGAGGCCGTTAAGCTCGTCACCGAGCACGGCTACTCCGTCGCCGAGGCGGCCCGCTCTCTCGGTATCAACGACAACCTCATCCGCAACTGGAAGCAGGCTCTCGAAGCCCAAGGCGACCAGGCTTTCCCGGGCCGGGGGAAACTGTCTCCTTTCGAGGAAGAGAATCGTCGCCTCCGGGCCGAGAACCAACAGCTCCGCGCCGAACGCGACATCTTAAAAAAAGCGGCGGCGTTCTTCGCCAAGGAGGCGTTATGACTTTCCGCTTCATCGACAAGCGCCGCGATCAATGATCGGTGCGCCTGCTCTGTGAAACGCTGGAGGTCTCCCCAGCCGGCTACTACGCCTGGCGCGACCGTTCGGCCAGCGTCCAGCAGCAGCGCCGCGACGCTCTCCTCGTGGAGATGCGGGCCATCCACGCCGAGGTCAAGGGCCGTTACGGCAGCCCACGGATGCACGCCGAGTTGGTCGCCCGTGGCCAGGACTGCTGCATCCATACCGTAGCCAAATTGATGCAGGAAAACGGTATGGTGTCCAAGACGGCACGGCAGTTCCGCGCCACCACGGACTCCAACCACAACCTGCCCGTGGCCGACAATCTCCTTGACCGGCAATTCGATGCGGCGTCGCCGAACGAGGCGTGGGTAGCCGACATCACCTACGTCCCGACGCGACAAGACTGGCTGTACCTCGCCGTCGTGGAGGATCTCTACTGCCGTGGCGTCGTGGGCTGGTCGATGGCGGATCGCCTGGAGAGCCGCCTGGTCGTCGATGCCCTGGCGTTGGCCGCCGAGCGGCGTCTACCGGGTGAGGGACTGCTGGCGCATTCGGATGGCGGCAGCCAGTACGCCAGTGACTATTAGCAACGCCTGCTGGCCCGGCCCGGCATCACTTGTAGTATGAGCCGCAAGGCCGACTGTTGGGATAATGCTCCTATGGAGAGCTTCTTTGCCTCTTTGAAGAAGGAGTTGGCCCACGATGCCGACTTCGCCACGCGGGCGGAGGCCCGCACGGCGATCGTCGAGTACATCGAAGTCTTCGACAACAGCAAGCACCGACACTCGTCGTTGGGGTACGTATCCCCAGCCGAGTACGAACGGAAAAACCCTTAACAAGCTGTCCACTTTTCGTGGGGAACTCCACGGCCGGGCTCCCACTTGCCTCTGGAGAAGAATGGAACGATCCCGGGCAAAGCTATCAGGGGAAACAAAACAGTGGAGGCGAGCAGGGCAGGACATAGCCCGTTTCAATCCCACTCGGCAACACCAGCTCAAACGGTAGTCGGCGACGGGGGAGAAGAGGCAGCAGTACCTGGCACTCGGCTGCCAGACGCCGCAGAGATTCGTCTCTGCCGCACAGGCACGCCGCCTGTCTAATCGTCGTTGGCAACAGCGCTCACTAAAATGATTCTCATCGAATTTCCTTGCACAAAACGAGGACAATCTCATGACTTTTCGTCGTAACTTCCGCGGTTTCTCTTTCGCTGTGCTGTTGATGGCGTTCGTTTCATCGGTCTTCCATGCGGATGAGCGGCTCAAGGACATCGCCTGCCGTTCCGTCCATCTCAGCTATCCCGCAGCCGAGGGTTTGGTATTTTATAACGAACTTGCCGTCGATCGTTCCGCACTCGGCTCATACTTTATGGTATGTGGCTGGGACAAAGGTTACTTCGGCATGCAAGAACTGGGCAACGGCAAGCAGTTGCTCCTCTTCTCTGTATGGGACTCTGGCCAAAACGATCCCAAAGCCGTCGCCGCAGACAAGCGCGTCCAGTTGCTGCACAAAGACAGCAAGGTGCGCATTGGCCGCTTCGGCGGCGAGGGCACCGGCGGCCAGGCCTTCTACGATTACCCCTGGAAGACCGGCCAAACATATCGGTTTCTGGTAACAGCAAAGGCCGACGGGGAACGAACAGCGTATGCTGGTTGGTTCTATGTCCCCGAAGACAGATCCTGGAAGCATCTGGTGACGTTCTCCACCATCACGGGTGGAAAACTGTTGCGCGGCTACTACTCGTTCATTGAGGACTTCAAGCGTGATCGCATCTCGGCCACGAAGGTCCGCTCCGCTCACTTCGGCAACGGCTGGATACAAGCCAAGGACGGCAAATGGAAGGCGCTGACAAAGGCACGCTTTACTGCCGATCGCAATCCCGTTACCAACATCAATGCCGCTCTCGATGGCGACCGCTTCCTGCTAGCGACCGGTGGGGACACGACGAACAAGGACGTGAAGCTGCGAGAGATGATTAATCTACCGCCCAGTGACAAGCGCACTCCCCCCGATGGTCTCCCCATCCCACTTGCCACGAAAGACGAGTGAAAGTCAGCCGAGGAGGCCATGTTGAAGAGGTGCATCGGCAAGGGCATCTTCACGCTGACGCTGCTGTCCTGCACGTTCCGCCTGTAGAAGAGGAGCAAGTAGACGAAACGGAAGTGCCACGTCCGCTACTCCGCATTGCAGACCCTCGCCATCCGCGCAAAGAACGGCCACGCCTATCCCTGTGCAGGTCGTATTCTCTTTGATCGACTCCTCACGTTATCATACGACTGCCCTTCCAGGAGTGTCGAATAAATGACCAGCGAGGAGACGTTCGATGCCGCCAAGCGGAGGCATAAATCAGGGGACTGGCTTGAGGCCGAAGCATTATACCACCGGGTAATCGAAAGCGATCCGCGCCATGCTGCTGCGTTGCAATTGCTGGGCGTCCTAGCCTTTCAGTTAGGCCGGCTCGATGAAGGCGTGCAACGACTCAGCCAGGCGATCGCCGTTGATCCCCTCGGAGCGGAATGTCATGCGAACTTGGGATTGGTTCTGGCGGCCAGGGGTCAGTTCGCCGAGGCGGTCTCGGCCTATCAACGGGCCTTGGTCCTTCGACCCGCTTTCCCCGAGGCTCAGTACAACCTAGCTTCCGTGCTCTGTAATCAGGGCCGACTGGACGAGGCCGCTGTCGCCTATCGCCGGGCGATTGCCGATCGACCCGGCTACGCGGAAGCCTACAACAACCTCAGTGACGTGTTGCGCCAAAAGGGCGAACCGCACCAGGCCGTGGATTATTCCCGTCAGGCGCTGGCACTTCGACCGAACTTCGCCGAGGCACACAACAACTTGGGCAACGCCCTGCATGACCTGGGTCGAACCGAGGAAGCATTGGCCGCATTTCGCCAGGCCCTGACGCTAAGACCTGCCTTTCCCGAGGCACAGAATAACCTTGGCCTTGTCCTTTTCAGCCAAGGTCAACGAACGGAGGCGATTGCCTGCTTCCAACAGGCCATCGCAGTTCGTCCAGACTTTGCCGAGGCCCTCTACAACCTGGGCATCGCACTGCGAGCCGACGGCCAGCCCGCGGAGGCCATCACTGCTTGTCGGCGGGCTGTGGCGCTGCTCCCGGGTTTTGTCGAGGCTTGGAATAACCTGGGGGTTCTGCTTCAAGAGACGGGCCAACTGCCAGAAGCACTCGCTGTCCTGGCGAGAGTCCTGGAGATTCGGCCAAAATACCCTGAAGCCCACTGCAATATGGGAAATGCCCTTAAACAAGCCGGTCGATGGAAGGAAGCAATCGACTCTTATGGCCGAGCCATCGCGCAGCGACCGGAGTACCCTGAAGCTTATGCAAACCTCGGCATCGCGCTGCGGCTAGTCGGTCAATCCGATGAAGCACTCCGGGCGCTCCGCACTGCCTTGATCCTTCGACCTGATCTGGCCGAAGCCTACAACAACCTCGGAAACGTCCTGAAGGACCGGGGTGAAATCGAGGAGGCGATCAACTGCTACCAACAAGCCATGACTCTTCAACCCAGCAATCCGGTGGCCGGGAGCAACCGTCTCTACGCCCTGCTGTTTCATCCCGGCTATGACACTCCGACCATCCTGCACGAGCATCTGCTCTGGGCCGAGCGGCATGCGCACTGGCTGGCTCAGCAAGTTAGGCCTTACGAGAACGATCAATCTCCGGACAGGCGTTTGAGAATCGCCTACTTTTCAGCCGAGTTTCGCGACCATGTGATTGGATACAATACTTGGCCCCTGTTTCGCGAACACGATCATGGCTCATTTGAACTTTTCTGCTATTCCGATGTCGCCCACCCCGACTCGATCACCGAACAGTTCCGCTCCCGTGCCGATGGTTGGCGGGAGGTTTGCGGTTGGAGTGATGAGCGATTGACCCAACTGGTGCGCCAGGAGCGCATCGACGTACTCATCGATACGACGTTGCATATGTCCAACAATCGATTGCTCGTCTTTGCCCGGAAACCCGCGCCAGTTCAAGTGACGTTCCTTGGCTATCCTGGCACGACCGGATTGGAGGTAATGGACTATCGCCTGACCGACCCGTATCTCGACCCGCCGGGACAGACCGATACCAACTACGTCGAAAGGTCAGTTCGGTTGCCGTACAGCTTCTGGTGTTACGATCCGCTGGTCGGAGGGCCACCGATCAGTCCTTTACCAGCCGTCGCAAACGGGTTTGTAACGTTCGGCTGTCTCAACAACTTTTGCAAGGTCAACGCAGAAACGTTCCATCTGTGGGCCCAGGTGCTTAATGCCGTGCCGAGCTCACGTTTACTGCTACTTTCTCGGCAGGGCAGCCATCGACAGGCGACAACTAACCAGTTGGTCCAGCGTGGGATAGACGCGAGCCGATTGCAGTTCGTCGATCCCCAGCCAAGAGAACAGTATCTACGGGTCTACCACCGGATCGACGTCGGTCTGGACACGTTACCCTACAACGGCCATAGCACGAGCCTTGACTCGTTGTGGATGGGAGTGCCAGTAGTCACACTGATCGGACAAACGGTGGTTGGCCGGGCTGGCTTTTCTCAGTTGTCCAACCTGGGTCTTGTGGAACTAGTGGCGGAAAGCAAGGACCAGTTCATCGAGATAGCAAAGCAATTGGCCTTTGATTTACCGCGTCTTGCCGAGTTGCGGCGGGGGTTGAGGCAGCAGATGGAGCAATCGCCGCTGATGAAAGCGGTTCCCTTCACACGGGCGGTCGAGGAGGCCTACCGCCAGATGTGGCGAAAGTGGTGCCAGGGGGCCGATCGACTCCAGAAGTATTAGCAAGTCCTGAGGCAAACGTAGTTCGGTGGGAGAGGTTCTCAATTGCGCCAACGGCGTGCGCCATTATTCAGGATTCTATGGCTTGCGCACCCCGGCGCCAGCGCCTTCAAAGGCGTTGAGTACAGATTCCTGCTGAAAATGAACAAGAACTGCGAACGGAGCTGAAATCAGTGGTGTCGAAAGCCGTTGTACAAATCTCTCTGCCGCCAGAGCTTGCGGAAGAAACAGGCGTTGGTGCGGCATCGGCTTTCGGTCGCGATTGCCTACTTATCCAGTAGGCAATCCGTCGGCGGTCCCAGGGAGTACTCGCTTCGAGGAACGCGCCTGGCTGGTGCCCTGATGATCACAGATCGGGTATCTCGAACCCAGGCTTAACTCTCACATGGCGAGCTATCGTTTTTTCCGTGCGAAGCGGCAGTCAGACTATCGAGGGCAGTTACCCTCAGAAGACACGGTGACGCATTGCGTGTTCGCCCTCCCGGATTCCATTTGCAAACAAGCAGGGCGTTTCGAGGTCATAACTGGGCCGAGCATTGATCAGCTGCTGCTCGTTTCCACTGTCCTCTTCTCCCATTTCCAGACTCGGCTTTTCGTTCGAGATGTATCTCGCGCCGCGCCGATATTATCGATACCAGATGGAAGTTGCCGGCTACTTCGCCCGCAACAGAAAGGCGTGCCAATGACTGTCGTGCCAGAGCGTGCTCGCAGCGAAGACTGGCGATCCGCGTTCCGTCTTATCTTCCAATACCTTCCTCCCGAGGAGCGCGAACGCCTCTGCGGCAATGCAATCCAGCTGCTGCAATGTGGCAAACTAGATCCACAAGGCATCTTCATCCTGCGCAGTCGTTCGGCATTGGAGGGTGCGATCTTCTGTTTGCCGATGCCCGGAGCCCGTGCTCTCGTTTGGCCACCAGGCACCTTGGCGAAACAGTGCGACGAGGTGGAAGACGCTCTGTTGCATCATGCTAGGGCCTGGCTTCGTCAACGCGGCGTAAAACTGGCACAAGCGCTGCTCGCTCCCGAAGAGAGATTTCTCTCCCTGCCGCTGTTGCGCAATGGATTCGCTGCCGTGACCTGTTCATGGAACATGCGCCGCGATCTCAACTTGCCCTTGCGCTGCCTGCATATATCCAATCGACTGGCGTATCAATCCTTCACCAACCAGGCGCTGTTTCACCAGACGTTGGCGCGGACGTTTGAGGACACGCGGGACTGCCCGGAATTCAAAGGCGCACGCAGCATTGACGAGGTATTGGAAGGACTTCGCGCTCAGGGCCTGTTCGACCCGGAGCGTTGGTGGCTGGTGTGCGAAGGGAAGGATCCCGTGGGAGTGCTGATGATGGCGGAGATGCCGGAGATCAGCGTTTGGGAATTGGCCTACATGGGCGTGACGCCCGATGTGCGTCGGTGTGGTGTTGGCCGCGCGATGTTGCTGCACGCGTTGTGTGTGGCCCGCGCCGCCGATGTCTCGAGCGTAACCTTATCCGTCGATGTCCGCAATGAGCCGGCCTGGAAACTGTATTGCTCTCTGGGATTCGACGTCTACAAGCAACAACTCGTCTATGGGGCGATTTGGCGTTAACGAGAAACCAACCTATCCGCGATGCGGTCGTAAGCCCAATTCGAGACTTCCAGCCCTATTGCGCTGCCGACCGTCGGGACCGTCATCGGCCCAGCTTCATCGAGCGCCGGTTTCCGCTACCGCAGCGTGTGCGGGCGAACACGCAATGCGTCACTGTGTTGTCAAAGTCCAACTACTCGCGATCGTCTGGCTGCCGCTACGCCCGGAAAAAGACGATAGCTCGCCATATGAGAGTCAAGCATCGATTCGAGACACCCGCGCCGCGATCATCCGGGCACGCGGACGGCGCGTACTCGAAGCAATTACTCCTAGGGACTTCCAATGAATTTGTTCACCAAGCAGGTAGGGAATCATGCCAAAGGTGTCCAATGATCTCCGGCTCTTGCTCAACGTCTGGAAGAGCCCTCTTCCCCGTCAGATTATCTCCCACCGAACAGGTACGTGCGCTGCGAAAAAACCATCCTCTATGCTTCTTGCTCTTAAGCCGATCCGTAAATCGGCAACTGGACGGCTAGTAAGGGTTGCATCCACTGGCTGACGCCAGCCATGCGCCGGCATAGCTTATGGGCATGGCCGATGAGTCCTGGGACATCGTGGTGGTTGGCGCGGGAGCGGCGGGGCTAATGGCGGCGATCCGTGCGGCCGAATACGGCCGCCGCGTACTGCTCTTGGAGAAGGCCCGTAAGCCCGGCGTCAAAATACTCATGTCCGGCGGCACGCGCTGCAATCTGACGCACGCCACGGACAACCGCGGAATTGTCGAGGCCTTCGGGCCGTCGGGACGCTTCTTGCATTCCGCGCTGGCGGCCCTCAGCGTTGAGGATACCATCGCTTTTTTCGAAGCAGAGGGCGTTGCCACCAAGGTCGAGGAGACGGGCAAGGTTTTCCCCGTCAGCAATAAGGCGCGTGACGTACTCGACGTTCTGGTACGGCGGCTGCAAGGCAGTGGCGCCCGGTTGGCGCTGGAGGAACCACTCCGCGATTGGCAACCGACCTCGTCGGGATTTGCGTTGGCAACGCCGCAGCGCACTCTGCATGCCGGAGTCGTCATTCTCACGACCGGCGGTCAATCCTATCCGGGTTGCGGCACGACGGGCGACGGCTACGCCCTGGCGGCTCGGCTCGGCCATACTATCGTCCCGCCGCGTCCGGCCTTGGTTCCTATCACGGTTTCGGTCCCCTGGGTCGCGGAGCTACGCGGTGTCACCTTACCGGACGTGGCGGTTCGCATCGTCGAAGATAACAAGGCTCTCGCCGCGCGGCGTGGATCGCTGCTCTTTACCCACTTTGGCCTGTCGGGGCCGGTGATACTCGATGTCAGCCGAGTCGTCAGCGGCCATCCTCGACCCGAGACTTTGGCCCTGGAAATAGATTTGCTGCCGTTCGTTGTCGAGGCCGCCTTCGAGGAATGGCTACGCATTGAGACGGCGTCATCCGGCAAGAAACAGCTTGCCGTCGTGCTATCGGCGCACCTGCCGCGCCGACTGGGCGAGATGCTCCTCAGCGTGGCGGGACTGCCAATCGATCGCAAGGCGGCGGCCCTCAGCCGAGCGAATCGCGCCCGCCTGGTCGGCTGCATCAAGCGCCTGCGTCTGCCTGTGACGGGGACGCTGGGCTTCGCCAAAGCCGAGGTGACGGCCGGTGGGGTGGCGCTGGAGGAAGTCGATTCGCGGAGCCTGCGCAGCAAACGTGTTCCGCATCTGTTCCTGGCAGGGGAACTACTCGACTTGGATGGACCGATAGGTGGTTACAATTTTCAGGCGGCCTGGAGCACCGGCTGGCTAGCCGGACAGTCGGCGGCGTTGCATCCCCTCGGTTAGCCGCGACGCGTAGCGGAGCGGCTTTCAACTCCAGGTTCGCCATCCCGCGTCTTTCGTCTGGAAGCCCGGCCGATGCGAGCCCAAACGCTCTCGCCACGGCGGTTGACAAATCAAGCGGTGAAGCATCCGATCCGCAGAGTCGCCAGAGTGGCGCCATTACATAACCGTTCGGATTGAAACTGGAGACCACGCCAAAGAGTAACAACTCGATGGCCAGGGGGAGATCCCGCTCATGTGGTTACGGATGCGTTTTTCTTTGCTGGGTCTGGCAGCTGGTCTGCCCTGCGTGGCGTGGATACTGGCCGATGCCCAGCCGGCGCCGCCGCCGGAGATCAGATTCCTGATGGCATCCGGCTTTCGGGCTGGGCGTATGCGACATTGGCGACAGCCCCAGCTTTTCCGGGATCGCAATGCGGTTTCATGTTTGTTGGCAACCTGTCATTCATAAAATTCTCATGTGAGCATCAATACGCTATAATTGGTACGAGTATTCCTGTTGACGAGAACACATTCATGGAGAAGTTCTTCATCGTCGGGTGCCCACGTTCCGGCACGACAATGCTGCAACAAGCACTGAACCGGCATTCGCGAATTGCCATTCCTCCTGAGACCAAGTTATTTTTCTCATTCTTCGGACACTCTCGGGATTGCCAAACCCAACATCTCGAACGACTTGAGGCCGACCTCAAAATCGAACTCCCCAGGTTAGCGACCCGGATCGGCACGGTCGCCGATAGCCGCGCCTTCTACGAGTTGATGGCTCGGCGTTACGTCGAGAGGTTAACGGGGAAGGACATCGTTTACTTCGGCGAAAAAACTCCCGAACACACCGGCCACATTCACCGAATTCGGCGTTTATTTCCGCAGGCCAAGATCCTCGTGCTCTATCGGGACGGCCGCGACGTGGCCCTGAGCATGACCAAAATGCCCTGGGCCTCCCCGAACTTGTACGTCAATTTTCTTGTCTGGCTCTATTACCTCCGGCATGTGCAAAAAGCGAGACGGACCTCCGCGAAGTCAATGTATTTTCTCCGATACGAGGACGTCGTGGCCAACCCAGAAAAAGTGTTGGGCAACCTTCTGACGTTCCTAGGCCTTCCTTATGAATCGGCTGTCGCGCGGGGATGGGGAAACCGAGAAGGTATACCGGAGCGTGAATATCCCTGGAAAGGAAGGGCGCTGGAAAAGATAACCGCGGAGCGAGCCGGTGCCTTTCACGGCGAGCTAAGTCTCGAACAAATCGCTATCCTGGAGCGCCTGGGCCGATGCTCTCTTTCTTTCCTCGGCTACCGTTTAGTCACGGATGGCAGGAGACCGCTGCCCCTCGCTCTTCTGGGTAACATATCTTGTTCCGTTGCTCAGTTCCTCAACCGCCTACCCTGGCATTCGATCGTGAATGAATGCTTCGGCCGTTCGTTCCTCTGTTGCAGTCGAACTCGCTGCACCGCATTCTTTCAGCCGCTCGTCGTTCAGTCGTTATTTCCCAGATGGCTTTGTCGTTTCGGCATGGCGTTTGCGCCATTTCCCCGCAAAACCCAGCGATTCCAACGACTTCCTGCTGAAACGACTGATGAACGCGGGGGGTAAACTCGATCTCCGGTATTGGATTCATGCTTCCGGATGGCGTTCATCTGGGAAAGATCGGTTCGGAATTTTGCGTGAACTGCTTCGATTGAGTCTCACAGGATTACGTCATGTCTCGTTGCGTCAATTTCTGTCCGTATATCGGTCTGCTGCTATTGACGGTCATCGCCTATCTTCCCCTACGGAACAACGATTTCGTCGATTTCGACGATGAGAAGTACATCACCTCAAACCCGAACGTGATTGGAGGTTTGAAAGGGTCGGGAATCCGCTGGGCTTGGACGAACTACGAGGGCAATTATTGGATGCCGATCAGTTGGTTGTCGTTACAGTTGGACGCGCATCTCTTCGCGTCGAAGTCGGACCCGAGGAATGGAGGACGGACGGTCCTTTCGCCCGTTGCTTTCCACGCCGACAACTTGCTCTGGCACACTGCAAGCTGTGTGCTTCTGTTCCACCTTCTGCACAGTCTCACGGCAGCTCGTTGGTGCAGCTTCTTGGCCTCCGCCCTTTTCGCCGTTCACCCCATGCATGTCGAGTCGGTGGCTTGGGCTACGGAGCGCAAGGATGTCCTCAGCTGCTTCTTCGGCCTGCTGACTCTATGGGCCTATGCGCGCTACGTGCAAAGGCCGGGGTGGCAACGCTACCTGGCTCTGACGATGGCCTACCTGATGAGTCTCTTGTCCAAACCCATGCTTCTAACTCTCCCTTTCTTGCTATTGCTATTGGACTACTGGCCACTGCACAGGATTGCCGGCCGAGCCACCGACCCTGCGGAAAGGGGTCAGAAATCTGCGTTAGGCCGGTTGGTGATGGAAAAAACACCGTTACTGGCGATCGCAGTGGCATTCGGTATCCTCACCCTGTTTTTCCGCCACAAAAGCGGCACTGTGATCCCCTTGAGTGTCATGCCCTGGTCTGCTCGCATCGCCAACGCCCTTTCCGCTTACAGCTGGTATCTGTGGGCGACGGTTTATCCGGTGAACCTGATGTGCCTCTATCCTCATCCAAATCTCAACTGGTCCCTGAGGGCATCCCTCGAAGGAGCCATCCTGCTGCTGGCCCTCACTGGACTGTCGTTCTGGAATCCCGGCCGGCGGCGCTGGATGCTGGTCGGTTGGCTGTGGTTCGCGGGCTCGCTCGTGCCGGTGCTCGGCTTGGCCCAAGGGGGGCTACAGGCCTGGGCGGATCGGTTCAGTTACTGGCCGCACATCGGCCTGTTCATTGCGGCTGCCTGGGGATTGGGAGAAATCGTTGAGCGCCTGCGCGTTCCCAGACTTGTTGCCGGAGCGGCCGCAGCGGTTCTCCTTGTTTGTCTGGGGGCTGGAACGTGGATACAGGTGGGCTTCTGGCGTAGCTCCGTCACTCTGTGGGAAAGAGCCTTGGCCGTGCAGAAGGACCACGAGCAGGCCAACGTCCACCTGGGGCAGTACTACTTGGATCTGGGTCGGCTTGATAAGGCGGAGTTTCACTTTGCCGAGGCCGTTCGCCTGGCCCCATTCTTTCCCGTAAATCAGAACCAGCTCGGCGTGATACTCTTAGCGTTAGGAAAAGCGAAAGAGGCGGCCAGCCACTTCCAGGAGGCTCTCCAACAAGAGCGAGATAATGCCGACTACTGGCATAACCTGGGAATCGCTCTACTAACCGAGGGAAGCCCGGACACCCTTGAAAATGCGGCTCTCTGCTTCCGTCACGCGCTTCGGATACAACCTAGCTTTTCCGACTCCCAAGCCTCTCTCGGTGTGGCCTTGTGGCGTGCAGGAGAACGGAAGGAAGCCGTCCGTACGTTCCAAGATGTCCTTAGCCGCGACCCATCCTCGGCCGAGGCCTGGCACGGACTTGGCCTGGCTCACCTTGCCCAAGGGAAGGTGGATGAGGCGATCAAGGAGCTATCGTTGGCCCTGCGCAAGGGAAACCGAGCGAACGTCCGTAGCGATCTGGGAGTGGCGCTGGGCCGGCGGAACCAATGGGCTGCGGCTGCCTCTCTTCACCGGACAGCTCTCCAGATACAGGTGGAGGCAAACCGATGGCTGGAGAAGATGAACGGTCGCCCGCCCGCACCGGACTCGATCCCGCCAGTGGTGCTTTTCCGCTGCCGGCTCGCTTTTTCCATGAATCGCCTTGGCGACCGCCGAGCCGCCGAGGTGTACCGAAAGGCCTTCCAGGACGACCCCCTCTGGCCCGAAAAATTCAGGGACAAGGCTTGGAAGCTGGTGACGGACTCCAACATCAATTTGCGCGATCCACTCTCGGCTTACGAATTCACCAGCCAGTCAGCCGAGGGAGTGACAGAACCCTCGGCTTCGCTGTTAGACACTCTGGCTGCCGCTCAGGCTGCTCTTGGACAATTTGTCGAGGCCTCCCAATCGGCGAATCGAGCCTTGAAAAAAGCCTTGGCCGAGTCGGACCTTCCCCTCGCCGATGCTATCCGGTGCCGCTTGAAACGCTATGCCAAGGGTCTACCTGCCATGGATCCTGGTACCTAGCCGTTGCTCTCGCCATCCACAGCATCGCTATCGTGACGTGCCCTTTGCGAACCCGGACGATGGCGGAGCGAGAGTCTCGATACGAGGCTTGACTCTCGCATCCGAATCAACGGCATAGTACGCCGGATCTCTTCGTTTGTCTTCATCGAAATCTCCCTGGATTGGTCTCGCTCACATACGGAGCGAACGCATACGCCTGCCCGTCGCTGATCCCGCTTGCTAGCAGTGCTGCATACGCGGGCGAGTCCACCACGTCATCGTGGGCGTCCTGGTCGGGATCGCCCGTAAAGCGAAGCAGCTCGCCCAGCACCTCGTCGAGCCAGTACGGATTGCTCGCCGGCAGCCACAGTTTACCAGACGCAGCCAGGTTCCGTGCTGGCGTCGCCCGGACGAGCTTGTCCTTGCCCTTCGGCCTCACTTCGCGCACGACCGCAGGACCAAGGCGCGGATGCCGCTGGCACAGCTGGACGATCCCCTTCCGTGTGCCGCCGCCCTCGATCGCCGCCTCCGTGCGGCGGTATTCCTTGAGCAGGCGAACGATCTGGGCCGGGATGTCCGGCACTTCCCAACGGCCGCGCAGGCAATCCAGACACAGCAAATCGCCGCTGCGAAGCAGCGCCCAGGCTGAGATCACTGTATAGTCGGCAGCGTCGGAAATCGAGGCTGCCGGATCGATGGTGAGGAAGCGCAGCTTCACCTGGTCGGGCGTAATGATACGATCGCCGAGGACGTAGCCGGTGGGGCCGTATGCCTTCCACCAGCGCAGCCACTCGCGCTTAAAACGCCCGCCGGCGTGCGCCGTCCAGTCGCCGTGTTCGAACTGGGCGCGGGCCACCGGATCAACTTCCTTCAGGCTGTCGCGGTATTCATCCAAATCAAGATAGGGATTATCCTCTATGCGAGCGGGGATGAAGAGACGGTCGCCCTTGCACTAGACGCGGTTGTATCGATCGTCCGTGTTGTTGTGCAGTTATACTTCACGCGGATAGAACTGGCTCGTCTTCGTAGGTTTGGAAGTCGAGCGTCAACAGGGTCGTCATTCGCTG
>Ga0335075_10003320_pt1 | contig 25546 bp, 23 predicted proteins | sample Lox_Sample_24_FD_206723 | JGI IMG/M metagenome (GOLD analysis project Ga0335075, IMG submission 206723) | Soil microbial communities from Loxahatchee National Wildlife Refuge, Florida, United States - Lox_Sample_2.4 | ecosystem: Environmental > Terrestrial > Soil > Wetlands | place: USA...
GCGCCGAGACCGCTCGACGTCGTCGGAGACGATGAAGTGCGTGAGCGCAATTCCCTCTGGCGGCGGTGGCAGCTCAGCCATCTGGTACCTCCACTGGTAGTTTCAACGCCCCGCGGCATTAGCCTGGACTTAGCCGGGTGGTCTCCGGCCCGATGTCGGCGCTGCCCCTGATGACCGGAACCGATTGCCTCTCCGTCTCCTGTTCCCTCCGGGCGGGAACGGGAGTGATCGTGCTGGTCATGCTTTCCTCCCGCGGGTTGCTCATCGGGAGTGGCTCGCTGTCTGCGCGGCCATCGGCCGGGCTGGCGACGGCGTGTCCGCGATCTGCATCAGGAGCGCCGTCACCGCCGCGCCGTAGATGCCGGAGAAGGTCGGGAAGGGCTGGATCGTGTCCTCCAGCACCTTGAGTGGGACGCGCGCCCGGATGGCAAGCGTGGCCTGCTGCATCCACTCTCCGGCTCCGGGCCCGAGCGCGTACGCGCCGGTCAGCCGGTGGCCGTCGCTGAGCAGCGTCAGGAAACCGTTGGATTCGGCGTAGGCATGCGTGTAGGTAGCGGTCTTCGGCAATTCTGAAACCGGCGCCGTGGCGCTGTATTCCGCGTCGACCGCTCCCACCGCCGCAGCTTGCGGATCGGTGTAAGTGACGCGGGGAACGGCTTCGTAATTCGCCGGGCGCATCTCGCCGGCGATGTTTGCCGCGACCACGTCGGCCTCGTATTCGCCGACGTGGGTTAGCGGCCAGATGCCGTTGACGTCGCCGATGGCCCAGAGGCGCTCGCCCGCGCGCAGGTACTCGTCAACCCGGATACCATGCGATCCTGGCTCGACGCCCACCGTGTCGAGGCCGATGCCGTCGACCCGCGGGCTCCGGCCGGTCGCCACGAGCAGTCGGTCGCCCCGCACCTCCGTGCCGTCATCGAGACGCAGGACGTAGTCGTTACCGTCGCGATGAGCCGCGGTGGCGTGCTTGCCGAGCGCCAGTTCTATCCCGTCCCGGCGCAGGGCTTCGCTGAGCGCCTCGCCCAGCGCAGCCGCCTCACGGCGAACCACGCGATCGGCACCCTCGATGATCACCGCCTCGCCGCCGAGACGGCGCACCACCTGGGCCAGTTCGACGCCTGCCGGCCCGCCGCCGAGCACTAGCAGGCGGCGCGGGACGGCCTTCATGCTCGTCGCCTCACGGGTGCCCCAGACCCCGTCAAGCTCGCGGAGTCCGGGAATCGGCGGCACCCTGGGCGAAGAGCCGGTCGCGATGACAATGTGGTCCGCGGCGTGGCGGGCGCCGCCGACTTCGATCACGCCGGGGCCGGCCAGCCTGCCCGTTCCCCGCAGCAGGTCGATGCCCCGGTCGGCGAGCCAGCGCTGCTGGCCGGAGTCGGAGTAGTTCGACACCACCACGTCCCGCCAGGCCAGCGCGGCCTGGACGTCGACTTGCGCGCTAGCAGCAGCCTCGCGCGCGCCCTGCACTGCCTCGCCAGGGCGCAGCAGCGTCTTCGACGGAATACAGGCCCAGTAGGAGCATTCGCCGCCCACAAGCTCGCGCTCGACGACGGCGACGTGGAACCCTCGCGTGGCCAGCGCCGCCGCGCAATGCTCACCCGGCGCTCCACCGCCGAATACGATCACGTCATAATCGGTCATTTAGGCAGCTCCGTCCGTGGCTGATCGGCCGCCAGGGACGTGCTGTACGAGCCGCGCCCATCCGGGTCTGCCGCGCCGATGCTGTTCTGGTGCGCGCCGTCCGCGGCCGACGGACACTGAGCGCCCGGCGTCCGGCTCTGAGATGCACAGCCCGAGCCGAGCCGGGGAACGGCAGATGCCATGGTCATGCCGAGCTGAATCCAGCCGCGCAAACCCCGCCGGGTGAACTGGGCGACCCGCAAGTCGTTATCGAAAGGAGAGCCGGCATCAAGGCGAGCCGCCCGTAGCAGTCCTTGCGCGCTCGAGGTCAGCGACGGGCAGCACCACGACCTCGAGTTTCATGTCCACGACCTATCTCTCTGGCAGCAGCAGACCAGCCCAGGCACCTCATACCCCACGGTGCGGTTCCTCAAGCTGCCCGGCCACCGCCCGGAGGCCTTCCGCGAACGCTCCCGCCGCTGCTTACCGAGGGCTGACCTGCTACGGCCATGTGGCCCGGTCGTTGCGCTTCGGGACGCGCTATCGGCGAACGCGAAACTGGTCACGCCGGCAGGTCGGTCCCGGCTTGCTCCGCTACCAGGTAGGCGGCATACCAGGCGGGCCAGTCCTCGTCTTGGCGCGAGTGGTGGAACAGGTGCGGCCGGCCTGTTTGCTTCTCGTGCTCGCGGCGGGCAGCCTCCGCCCGCCGAAGCGCGCTCGCCAGGTCGGCGCTCGATCCGAAGGCCGTCTCAGCGGCATCGACACGGCCGAGGAGCCGCGTCGTGATCTCCTGGACCAGCCACGTATTGCCGTCGGGATCGGTGAAGGAAAAGAACGATCCGTAGCTCGTGCGCTCCGGGTCGGGACCGGGCTGCCGTGCCTCCGGGGGGAACGGCGGGCCGTGCCACATCTCCGTCGTTTCGATGCCGCGGTCGGCCATGTCGCGATGCGCCGCCACAATGTCGGAGACGATCAGCCCGCCCTCAGCGGATCCAGGGGCGGCGGTCGTCAGTCCCGCGCCGAAGGTGACCGAAGCCGCAGAGCCGGGGGGGCGTGAACTGGACGATGCGAAGGCCGTCCAGCGGGGCGACGTCGTCGTCCAGCCTCCACCCGAGGCGCTGGTAGAACTGCTTGGACCGGCCGACGTCGGAGACCGGAATGATCTGGACCTCAAGTTTCATATCGACCTTCCCGGCCGCATGTCGGCTCGGGCTATGCACTTCGGTGGCGCTCATGGCTGTCTCCTGGGCTGTGTTGCTCGCATAACCTTCTTCGTCGACGACCTCACTTGGTCTTCGCTGCGGTCAGCCTGCCTGCCGGGGTGCGCGTTAGCGAGGGGGCAATTACTCATAGCACTGCTCATTGCCGCTGCATTGACGGTGCTGGAATCGGACGATTCAGGACCTACGGCTACGGCCGGTTGCACGCGCCACCGCCTCGAACCTGACGCCCCGCCGTCCGCGTAACGTTTAGTTTGTTATGGCACCGGTGCGGCGGGCGGTGGGGAATCTGCCGGCGGAGCTGACCAGCTTCGTCGGCCGCCGCGGTGAACTGGCCGAGGTCAAGCGGCTGCTGACCGGCTCCCGGCTGGTAACGCTGACCGGAATCGGCGGGGTCGGCAAGACCCGGCTGGCGCTGCGGGCCGCCGCCGGACTGCGAAGGGCATTCCGCGATGGGGTGTGGCTGGTCCAGCTCGACCAGCTGCGCGACCAGGCGCTAGTGGCCCAGGCCGTCGCAGCGCCGCTGGGTCTACAGGACCGGGCCGGATACGCCGCCGCTGCGGCACTGGCCGACTATCTGGCCGGGCGGCAGCTACTGCTCGTGCTGGACAACTGCGAGCACGTTGTGGATGCCGCCGCGAAGCTGGCGGACCTTCTGCTGCGAGCGGCGCCGGGCCTGCGGGTGCTGGCCACCAGCCGGGAATCGCTGAACTTGGCCGGGGAGACCGTGCTGGCGGTGCCGCCGCTGGCCGCGCCGGAGGCGGGGCGGCAGCTGACGGTGGCGGAGCTGGCGCGGTTTCCTGCGGTCAGCTTGTTCGCGGAGAGGGCGGCGATGGCGGTGCCAGGGTTCGCGCTCACTGAGGCGAACATGGCGCCGGTGGCGGAGATCTGCCGTCGGCTGGAGGGGTTGCCGCTGGCCATCGAGCTGGCCGCGGCGCGGTTGCTGGTGCTGTCCCCAGAGCAGGTCAACGCCCGGCTGGGCAACCGCCTGAGCCTGCTGACCCAGGGCAGCCGCGCCCAGCCGGACCGCCAGCAGACCCTTCGGGCCTCGATCGAATGGAGCTATGAGCTGTGCGGCCAGGCCGAGCGGCTGTTGTGGGCTCGGCTGTCGGTGTTCGCCGGCGGGTTTGAGCTGGACGCGGCTGAGGGCGTCTGCGCCGATCACCGGCTGGCCGCCGACGAGGTGCTCGATCTGCTGGCCGGACTGGCCACCAAGTCGATCCTGATCGCCGCCCACGGCGACAGCGCGGCTCGATACCGGCTACCGGAGACTTTGCGCCAGTACGGCCAGGAACGCCTGGAGGACTCTGGCGAGTACGCTGCGCTGCGGCGGCGGCACCGGGACTGGCATGAGCAGCTGGCCCGGCGGGTCGACATCGACTGGCTGAGCCCGCAGCTAGCGAGCCTGACGGCCCGGTTGTTCCGCGAGCACGCCAACGTGCAAGCGGCGCTGGACTTCTGCCAGGCAGAGCCCGGTGAGGCCGAGGCCGGGCTGCGCATCGCGCTGCACGCATGGTTTTTCCACTGCTGGATCGCCGGTCATGTCAGCGAGGGCCGGTACCGGCTTGGTCAGGTGCTGGCCCGGGCCACCGAGCCCACCGTGTGGCGGGCGCAGGGACTGCTGCTGGCCAGCTTCCTGGCTGCCGTCGGAGGCGACCGCGACGCCGTACAACCGCTACTTGAGCAGGGCACCAGCCTGGCTGCGCAGCTGGACGACCCGGCCACGCGGGCGTTCGCCGCCTGGGTCGCCGGACATCTCTATCTGTTCGCCGGTGACCTGCCGCAAGCCATCGCCTACTCCGAAGACGGGCTGTCGATCCTGCCTGCTGCCGTCCGCGGCCGACAGCGGGCCCACCTGCTGATCTGCCTGGCCAACGCCGCGGGCCTGGCCGGCGACGAAGAACGCGTCGTCGCCTGCCACGAGGAGCTGGCAGCGCTGACTGAGGCCGGCAGCGAATACATCCGCGGCGCGTACTCCGCGTACTCGCTGTGGGCGCTCGGAGCGGCAGCCTGGCGCCGGGATGACCTCGACCGAGCCACCGGTCTGCAACAACAGAGCCTGCAGCTGCGTCGCCACGACCGGATGGGCAGCACCTACTGCGTGGAGGCGCTGGCCTGGATAGCAGGGTCACGGCATCAGCATGAGCACGCCGCGGTCCTGCTCGGCGCCGTCACGGGTCTGCTGCGATCCATGGGCACGAGCCTGGACGGCAACCCGCACGTGGCGGGCTATCACCGTGACTGCGAGAACCAGGCCCTGCAAGCCCTGGGCGAGCCAGCGTTTCAGACCGCCTACCACCGTGGCCTCGGGATGTCCGCCGACGATGTCCTCGCCTACGCGATGCGGCAACGGCAGAAAAAGCTGCCGAAGAAGCCTCCGGAACCGGCCGCATCCGATACGCCGCTGACGCCCAGGGAACTGCAAGTGGCGCGCCTGATCGCCGCGGGCCGCAGCAACAAGGACATCGCCCGCGACTTGGTGATCTCACAGCGGACAGCCGAAAACCACGTGGAGCACATCCTCATCAAGCTCGGCTTCACCTCACGAGCCCAGGTCGCCGCCTGGGTCGCCGCGTCTCAACCGGACGGTTAGCGACTCTCAGGCTCCGGGCGCCCGCTCACTGCAGTACCCGGCAATGAGCAGTGCCATGAGCAGTTGCCCCCTCGCTGGCCCGGCACGTCGGCAGGCAGGCTGGTGAAAGCGAAGACCAAGTGAGGTGATGAGTCGTCATGACCCGACACCCGAATCGGGACGAGCTTGCCCGACCGACGCTTCTCGCCGGGCCGGGCGAGAGGAGGCAGCGACGGGTCGAACCTGCCGCGACTCCAAGCGCAATCTCCCGCCCGAGCACCGCCAGCCAGCCGATCGCTCCAGCCCACGCGGAGGATCCGTCTGACACCGAGCTGCTCAGCTTGCACGTATCGGGCGATCCGCGCGCATTCGGCGAGCTGTTCAGGCGGCATCGGGACCGGCTCTGGGCCGTCGCCGTCCGTACCCTCAGTGATCCGGATGAGGCAGCTGACGCCTTGCAGGATGCGATGATCGCCGCGCTTCGGAGAGCCGATAGCTTTCGCGGCGATTCGGCCGTCACAACCTGGTTGCACCGAATTGTCGTTAATGCGGCCCTGGACCGCGCGCGCCGCCGGGCAGTGCGCCCGACCACGGGCTGCAGGGACGAGGACACGCTGGACGCACTGGCCACCGGCCGCCAATCGCTCCAGGACCCGTCAGACGGCAGCGACACCGCCATCGACGTGCGAGCCGCGCTGCAGCAACTGGTCCCCGAGCAGCAGGCCGCGCTTGTCCTCGTGGACATGCTCGGCTACTCAGTCACCGACGCCTCCCAGGTCCTCGGCGTCTCGGAGGGAACGGTGAAGAGCCGCGCAGCCCGGGGACGAGCGCGGCTGCTACCGAGGCTCAAGCACCTGCGGCCTGCATCGGTGCCGGAGCAAGGCCGACAGAACCGACAGAACCGACCTACCGCTAGGCGCCGACTGCCAGCCAGCCAGGAAGTAGCCGGCAACAGCTACGAAGTTGCAGCACACCGACCCGCTCATCAGTGCTGTGCTGCGTTACTGCGCTCCGACGCCAGCGCGGGTCCATCCGGACCGGCGCCGATCGTCGTCCCTGCGAAGGGCCAGCCAAACGCGCTGGCCAGCAGAAGGGATGACCATGATCGGCGATGACTGCCAGCCTGTAGCTGTATCGCGGCGAATCTGCGCTCGCGCGCACGACATCTTCCAGGTACTTGCCAACCCGGTGCGGCATCTCGAGCTAGACGGCTCCGGGAGCCTGCGAGGCGCCGTCTCCACCACGATGATCACCGGGGTCGGGGACATCTTCGTCATGAAGATGTACTTCGCCCACCTGGGCGATTACGAGATGAACAACCACGTCGTCGAGTACGAGCAGGACCGCAGGATCGGGTGGGAACCCGAAGCCGGAAGCGGGCATCCTGCCGCCGCCGCCGAGAGTTCAGACTCATCCCGCTGGGGACACCGGTGGAGCTACCAGCTGACGCCCGATGGCCAGGACGCGACCGTCGTGACCGAGATCTACGACTGCTCACAGGTGCCGGAAGACGAGCGCGCGGTGATGGACAACGGCAACATCTGGGCCGAGAGCATGGCCAAGACGCTGGAGCGCCTTGACGCGCTGTGCGTCGAGCCGGGAAACCGGCCCATTCCGTCGTAAACCGCGTTGCGGGCCTGCCATTGCCGGGAGACACTCAGCGGATGGCTGCTTCCACAGATCAAGGCCTTACTCCCCCGCAGCTGCGTTGCGGAATCGTCTTGCACGTTGAGGAGGATGCGTGTCGGCTGCTCCGGGCGGGACAGCTGTCATCTGCTCGATACGCGAAGGCGTTCCCTTCGCCACGGGCGGAGCGGGTCTCACCCGGTCACCTGGTAGCCGTCGCGGCCGCAGCGGACGGCACTGAAACTGTGGTCTGGCGGTGGTACGACGCCGTCGTCCTGGGCGAAGCATCGGGCCTTACCCGGCTCTGGGAACCTGCACATGGCGAAGTTGTCGCGCGTCCCCGGCGCCCCCGGCAACATCGACAGCCCGGAACGCGCGCCTATCTGTCCGCCGGACTGCCCGGCGCCGGCTGGTGGGTCGCCGGCCCTGCCGTCGGGAACGCGGAAGACGCCGACGTCGACCTCGATGAGGTCGCGCGGTTTTGCACCGAGCACGGTCTGTGGCCAGGCCAAGCCTGACTGCCCGCAGCGGCAATCATCCTCGCCAGCTGGCACCTGCTGGCTAGCCGACCGCCTTCAGGACGCGGTTGCTGCCTCGCGCTGGAACACCCTGGCGCTCGGCCTGATGTTGCGATCGCGGTCGATAAGCCCGAACTGGACGTCGAAGCCATGCAGCCATTCGTAGTTGTCTACTGCGGTCCAGTGGAACAAGCCGCGGACGTCGATGCCGCGGGCGATCGCGTCGCTGGTTACCTGCAGGCCACGCTCGAGGTAGGCCGTGCGCTCGCCGTCGTCGCTGGTACCGATGCCGTACTCGGCCACTAGCAGCGGCGTCCCCGGCAGCATCTGGTGCAGCCGGTCGAGCACCCGGCCCAGGCCGTCGGCCCAGATCCCGTAGCCGAGCGGGGACACAGGCGCGTCCGGCGGGTACGGGACCAGCCGGCCCTGCCTGATGCCGATCGTCGAGTAGAACGAAAAGCCGATCAGGTCGAACGAGCCGGCCAGATCCGGCCGGAGCGTGACCTCCAGGCCGGGAACGCGCAGTACTCCGTCGCGGAATAGCTCCAGCCCGGCCCGCCAGTTCAGATCGTTGAGCAGCTCTGCCAGCCGGGTAGTCCGCGGATCGTCGTCCATAGCCTCGATGGCGGACAGTCCGAAAATCGACGCGACCGGAGCCCCGGTCTGCCTGAGCCGCATCGCGGCCTCCGCTGTGGCGAGCTGCATCGCGCGGGACACCTGAGCGGCTTCCGCTGCATCGTTGTGGCCTGGCGGCCAGCCGCGGCCCCGGTAGGCCGCGAGAGCGTAGTAATTCGTCTCGTTGACTGGCTGCCAGCCACGAGCGAGATCACCGAATGTCTCGGCGATGAATTCGACGTGCCGGGTCCAGAAGCCGACCCGGTTACGCTCGGTCAGGAACCCGCCAGCATCGGCGAACCACCGTGGCAGCGTGAAGTGGTGAAGGCAGACCCACGGTTCGAGGCCAGCCTCAAGCGCGGCGGCGAGCATGTCACGGTAATGCGCCACCGCTGCCGCGTCGGGCCGGCCTGGCTCTGGTTCCACCCGCGCCCAGTCGATCGTCAGCCGGTGGTGGCGCAGCCCCAGGCTAGCCAGTAGCCGGAAGTCTTCGGCGTACCGCGCGGCGAATCCGTTTCCGTCGCCCGACAGCGGTGCGTGACCTGCGCGTTCCCAGTCCCACCAGTCCGACGCCGGGGACGCGCCTTCACACTGCGTGGCCGAAGCGCCCGTTCCCCACATGAAGCCAACAGGCCAGCGCATCTTTCTCCAATCTGTGATCGCGTAAAATCTTCCGCGTCACAGCACGGAGGAGTTTACGTCGCGAAGAGATAGCCGGGATCCGCTGCTGGTGCTGACCCGCGTGAGCCGCAGCTACGGCGCGCTGCAAGCGCTCAAGCCGGTCGACCTGACAGTACTGCCCGCGCAGTGCATCGCACTCCTGGGCGTGAACGGTTCCGGCAAGTCGACGCTGCTGCGGATCGCAGCGGGGCGCGATACTCCGACCAGCGGCCAGGTCAGCTACTGCGGCCGGCCGCTGCGCGAGGACGCGCTCGTGGCACGCGCCGAGATCGCCGTGGCAGGCGATGCGTCCAGTACCTACCCCGACCTCACCGTCCGCGAGCATCTGATGCTGGTCGCGGTCGCGCACGGCGCCGGCCCGGCGGCCCCCGGACTTGTCGATAGCACGCTGGCCGAATGCAGGCTCTCCGATCACGGCAACGCGCTGCCCGGGTCGCTCTCCAGCGGTCAGCGACAGGCGTTGCAACTTGCCGCAGTACTCGTCCGGCCCCGGCGGGTATTGATACTCGACGAGCCAGAGCAGCGGCTCGATCCCGGTGCGCGCAGGTGGCTTGGAGGCCTGCTGGCCAAGGAGAAGGCCGCCGGCGCCGCGGTCCTGCTGGCCACGCACCACGTCGAGCTGGCTGCGGCGGTGGCCGACGAGGCGGTCGTTCTTCTGGACGGTGAGGTCGTCGCCCGAGGCACCCCTGACCAGGCCCTGGCCGGCATTCAGTGAGCGCGTGATGGCTGCACAGACTGCTGCGATCGAGCCGGCCGACAGTACCGAAGCGACTCTGAGCCTGCTTCGCGAGTTGCGCCGGGCGCGGTCTCGCAAGCAGATCGTCAATCTGGCCTTCTGGCTCTATCTGGCCGCGATCGCCATCTTCAGCTACGGTGGCTGGCTCGTCGCCGCGATCGTCCGGGCGCTTCGCCAGCCACCGCCGGCGGTGGCGGACACCCCGATGCTGCTGCGCGCGACTCCAGCCGGCCTCGCCGCGCTGGCACTGCTCGTGCTGGTATTCGTGCTGTGGGACGCGCGCTGGCGCGGACCTGTGGTGATCGCGCAGCCAACGGCGGACTGGCTGCTCGACACGCCGATTCGCCGCGACCGGCTGCTCCGGCCCCGGTACCGGGCCTCAGCGCTTCGGTTCATGCTGGCCGGTGCCGCCGCCGGGCTTGTGCCAGTCGCACTGCTGCTGGCCGCAGGGCTCGGCGGCAGCGGCTTTGGCGACTCGCTGCGCCTGGCGGGCGTGGCGATGCTCAGCACGGCGCTACTGGCCGGGCTCGGCGCTGGCGCCGCGGCGTGGGCCGAAGCACGCGCCTACGCCGGCCTGCGTGTGGTGCCTGGTGTCGGAGTGCTCGCGGTGACGGCGCTGGCCGGGCTCGCCGCCCTGAGCGCGGCGTTCCGGCTGCCCGCCGCGATCAGCACGATCCTGTTGTGGTCAGGGCCGTGGGGATGGGCAGCGCAGGGCCCGGTGGCGCTCGCCGGAGGCAGCGCCCGGCTCTGGCCGGCGGCGACTTTGCTGCTCGCAGCGGCGGCCGCGGCTGCGATGACGCTCGGCGACAGGGCCGCTGCCGACGTCCCGGCGGCGGTCCTGCGAGCCAGGGCGCGCACGCTCGGCCACGTGTCCGCGGCCGTCTTCAACCTGGACGCGCGCCGGGTGACCACCGCCTACCGCGGCGCGGTCGGCGCCTACGCGCGGGCACGCTTGCGGATCAGGCCGCCGCTCGCCCGGCAGCTCGTGCTGCCGTGGCGAGATCTGACCGCGCTGATCAGGGCACCATCCCGGCTAGCCTGGTCTGCCCTGCTCGCGCTGGCCTCGGTAGGCCTTGGCGCGCTTGCTGTCCGCGCGTCGCACGCTGCCTTGCTTCCGCTGATCGCCGCCCTGACGCTCGGCTACCTCGCGGCCGCCGGATTGTGCGAGGGCGCGCGGCTGGACGGGGACGACCCCCGCCGCGCTGCGCAGCTACCGTTCCGGTACGACGCCCTGGCCTGGTGGCATGCGATCGTTCCGTGCCTCGCCCTCGGTGTGCTGGCAGGCGGCCCGGCCGCCGCACTGACGATCATCAGCGGCCACGTCTGGCTGCTCCCGCTTATCGCGGCGACTATCACCGTGCTTGTCGGCGGCGCCCTGGTCAACTCGTTCCGCGGCGAGCTCGAAGGCGAGATGTTCGACGGATTTGACACCCCGCTTGGCAACTCGTCGGGCATTACCATCATGCTCTGGTACGTCACCGGGCCGCTGCTCGCTATCGGTCCGATGATCATCCTGTGGTCCGCAGCCATTTCTTCGGCGAGGGCCGGCCGGACAACCCCTGAAGCCCTGGTCTCCGTCGCGCTGGCCGCCTGGCTCTGCTCTATCGCAGCGCGCCGGGCCAGGCGCCTGAAGACCGCGTAACGGCGAAACGGTCGCACTCGCCTCCGCGGCCAGAGGCTGCAATGATCGCCTGATATGGGGACGGGCCGAAGATGAGCGCGGATGCCGAGCCGGCGCCCCCCGTCACGGGCCGCGATGCCACGCCGGATCGGGTGACGGCATGGTCGCCGTTCCGACACCGGCTGTTCGCGGCGATGTGGACCGCCCAGTTCGTCAGCAACATCGGCAGCTGGATGCAGACCGTGGCTGCCCAGTGGCTCATGCTGACGCTGACAAGTTCGGCGGTGTACGTCGCGCTCGTCCAGACCGCGGCGGGCTTGCCCGTGGTGCTGTTCGCCGTCCTGGCCGGGACGATCGGCGACCTGGTAAACCGGCGCCGCTTCCTGCTCTTGACTCAGGCCTTCATGCTGATCGCGGCGGCCGCACTTGGCGCGCTGGCGATCGCCGGGCTGGTCCGGCCCTGGGTACTGCTCGCGCTTCTATTCGCGGTCGGCACCGGCCAGGCGCTGACCTCGCCGACCTGGCAGACCCTGCAACCGGAGCTGGTCAGCCCGACGGAACGGCCGCAGGCAATCTCCCTTGGCGCGGTAAACCAGAACCTCGCCAGGGCGATCGGCCCCGCCATCGGCGGCGCTCTGCTGGTAGCTACCAGCGCCGGGTCTGTCTTTCTGATCAACGCGGTCACGTTCGCCGCCGTGCTGGCGGTGATTTTCGCCTGGCACTCTGCCCGCCCCGCCGAAGTACTGCCCCGCGAGCACGTCGGCGAGGCGGTGCGGGCCGGCGGCCGGTATGTCGCAGCCAGCCCGGTGCTACGCGTGATCCTGACGCGCGCCGGACTGTTTATCTTCTTCGCCAGCGCTGTCTGGGCACTGCTGCCGCTGACCGCACGGTCAGCACTCCACCTCGGCTCCGGCGGCTACGGCCTGCTGCTCGGCAGCGTCGGCGTCGGGGCCGTGGCGGGCGCGGCAGTGTTGCCACGGCTGCGCGCTCGGATGTCGCCCGATGCGATGCTGGCATCGGCCTCAGTCGGGCTGGCGGCGGTGACACTGCTGCTGGCCTATGCTCACCTGAGCGCAGTGGCAGCAGTCGCCCTCGCTGTCGGCGGCGCCTGCTGGGTCATGGCGCTGTCCACTCTGAACTCGCTATATCAGCTGTCGCTGCCGCAGTGGGTCAAAGCCCGTGGCATGTCGTTCTACCTCATGGTGTTCCAGGGCGGCAACGCACTCGGCAGCGCGGTCATGGGCCTCGCGGCCGAGCACGCCGGGTTGTCGCTCACCCTGGCGATCGCGGCCGCAGGGCTAGCTCTCAGCCCGCTTGCCGCGCTGGTGCGGCGCTTCCAGCCAATCCCGCCCCAAGACCTGCTGCCAGCCGGGGAATGGCCGGCGCCGCATATAACGCCGGACCAGGCACCCCACGGCCCCGTCCTGGTCAGCGTTGAATACTGGGCCCGGCCCGGCCTGGAGGACGAGTTGATGACCGCCCTCCGGAACGTCAGGTTCAGCCGCCGGCGTACCGGGGCGACCTCCTGGCGAGCCTGGCGAGACGCTGCGAACGCGAGCCGCGTAATCGAGCAGTTCGTCGTCGCGTCCTGGGACGAACACCTCCGCCAGCACGAGCACGTGACCAAGCGCGACCAGGACCGGCTGGATCGGGTACTCGAGATGACCGACCCGGCACGCCCGGTCACCATCACGCACTGGCTAACCGTCTCCCCGCGACGGCCAGCCTCGTCACCGCTGCAACATCCCCGGTAATCAGGGCAACCGCGACGCTATGCCACCGGCCTGCCGACGCCGGGAGCCTGTGCCGGACGTGGCTGGGCCGCATTACGCATCGGCAGCCGGCTGTTTACCAGAGATTTCACCATCACGCATACCCCCTTGGGCCGCTGCCCCTTAGAGTAGCCGGGTTGCCGAAAGTTAGGTAAGCCTAAGCTTACCTCCGGACAGCGGACGAGCGGAGACAAGTGGAAACGAGCGAACCTGACGGCGCCTGGCTGCTGATCAGCGGCGCCCCCCGGTCCGAGACGGAGCACGGGCCCGGCCAGCCGACGCACCTGCGCAGCCGGCGGGTGGCTGCGCTGACACTGACGCTCGGGCTTGCTGCCGCGCCTGTCCTTGCGGCCTGCAGTTCGGCACCGGCGCACGCGCCCGCCGCGGCCGCTGTCGCCGCAACCTGCACGCAGGTCGGCGACGCTCTCGCCGATGGACCCGATCCGGACGCCGACCCGGTCGGCTACGCCGAGGCGCAGATCAAGCCGCTGAGGGCGATCACGACGTCCGACCCCGCTCTGCGAGCCGCAATCAGCGATCTCGCCACAGCCTACGCCGGAGTATTCGACAGCCACGCCAAGGACTCCACGGCAACCAAGGCCGTGGCCACCGCAGCCAGGAAAGTCAATGCCATCTGTCCGGGAGCCGCATCATGAAGCGCGTCAGCGCAGTCCTCGCCGCCGCAGCCGTACTTGCCGGCGGGGCCGCCCTGTCCGCCTGCGGCGACGCGGCAGGCAGCAGCGGGACCACCATCACGTTGTACAGCGGTCAGCACGAGCAGACGGCCGACAGCCTGATCGGCGCGTTCGAGAAGAAGACGGGCATCCATGTGGTCGTCAGGAGCGACGACGAGGACGTGCTCGCCGACCAGATCGCCACCGAGGGCAGCAAGTCTCCGGCCGACGTGTTCTTCACCGAGAACTCGCCGCCGCTGGAGAGCCTGCAGGCCAAGGGGCTGCTGTCGGCGGTGGACAGGGCTACCCTGGCCAAGGCGCCGAGCAGGTTCAACTCGCCCGAGGGTGACTGGGTGGGCGTTTCCGCACGAGTCAGCGTGATCGTCTATAACCCGAGCCTGATCTCAGCCAGCCAGTTGCCAACCCACGTCACGCAACTCGCCAGCCCGCAGTACAAAGGCAAGCTGGCGCTTGCGCCTGGCGAGACCGACTTCCAGCCGATCGTTACCGCCTACCAGCACGCCTACGGCACAGCTGCGACGCTCACCTGGCTGACGGCGATCCGCGCCAATGCCGCCGGGCACACCTACCCGGATAATGAGACCATCGCCGACGAGGTGAATCGCGGGGCAGCCGCGTTCGGGCTCGTCAACCAGTACTACTGGTACCGGATGCGGGCGGAGATTGGTTCCGGCAACATGCACTCCAAGATCGCTTACTTCACCGCGGGTGACCCCGGATACGTGATCGACGTCTCCGGAGCGGCCGTGATCAAGTCGAGCAAACATCAGGCGGCTGACCAGAAGTTCCTCGCGTTCCTGGTCAGCAAGCAGGGCCAGGAGATCATCGCAACGCCGGGCACCGGCGCCGGCCAGTCGCTCAGCTTTGAGTACCCGATCGCCTCAGGCGTGACAACCAAGGCTGGCGAGACGCCGTTCGGTCAGCTCCGGCCGTATCCGTTCACGATCGCCGAACTCGGGGACGGCAGCACCGCGATCGCGCTGATGAGGAAGGCCGGCCTGCTGTGAGCCGCGAGCGATGAAGGCGATCCCGGCAGCACCGGCCGCCGCCCGGCCGGTACAGGCGCCGGTCCGGGCCGGCCGGGCACAGCGACCCGTCGGCCTCCTGACCGTCTGCGCAGTCATCGCCGCCCTGCTGGCGGTGCCGCTGGTGTTCCTCCTCATCGAGTCACACGCGGCGGGCTGGAGCACCGTCGCGGGCCAGATCGCCCGGCCGCTCACCGGCACGCTGCTGTGGAACACCGTCCGGCTCACGGTCATGGTCACTGTCCTGTGCGCCATAATCGGCACCGCCACCGCATGGCTGGTCGAGCGCACTGACCTGCCCGGCCGGCGAGTCTTTGCGGTGCTCCTGGTGGTGCCGCTCGCGATTCCGGACTTCGTCGTGAGCTTTGGCTGGAGCTCGCTGTTCGTCTGGGTACAAGGCTTCGGCGGAGCCGTCCTGGTAATGACGCTGGCCGTCTACCCGCTGGTTTACCTGCCTGTCGCGGCGAGCCTGCGAGCGGCCGACCCTGGCCAGGAAGAGGTATCCCGCAGCCTCGGCGTCGGCCGCGTCCTGACGTTCATCCGCATCACGCTCGGCCAGGCGCGGGGCGCCATTCTGGGCGGCTGCCTGCTGGTCGCCCTAGTACTCCTAGCCGAGTACGGCGCGTTCGAGATGCTTGGCTACCAGACCTTCACCACGGAGGTCTTCACCAGCCTGCAGCTGCCGACGGAGGTGCCAACCTCCTGTGCACTGGCACTCGTGCTGGTGGCCATCAGCCTGGTCGTGCTGGCAGGCGAGGCACGCTGGCGGGGCCGCGGCCGGGTCGCGCGCGCAGGCCCGATGACCGCCAGGGTGATGCCGCCGCTTCGCCTTGGCCGGGCTGCGAAGGCGGCGTCGCTGACGGGCGTTTGCGGGCTGATAGCGCTGGCCGTCGGCCTGCCGACGGGTGCAAGCATCTACTGGATCATCGAGGGCGGCGTGCCTTCGGTGTCCGGCTCGGTGAGCGTCTCGATGCTCAGCGCCGCCTGGCACACCGCGGCCTACGGCGTCTGTGCCGGCGCCCTGGACACGCTGCTCGCGCTGCCGCTGGCCGTGCTGGCCATCAGGCATTCCGGCGCAGTACGCCAGTTCCTCGAGCGCAGCACCTACCTCGTGCTTGCCATGCCCGGGGTCGTGATCGCGCTGGCGCTGACCTATTTCACCGAGCAGTACCTGGGCAGTGCCGGATACCAGACGGCGCCGCTCCTGGTGCTGTGCTACACGATCATGTTCTTCCCGCTTGCGCTGGTCGGCGTGAAAGCAGCCATCGCCAGAGCGCCCGCAAGCCTGGACGAAGTCGCGCGCTCACTCGGCCACAGCCGGCTCGCCGCGTTCAGCCGCGTCACGCTCCGGCTCGCCGCACCTGGCCTGGTCGCTGCGTTCTGCCTGGTCTTCCTGGAAGTTGTGACCGAGCTCACCGCCACGCTCATCCTGGTGCCGACCGGCGTCCAGACGCTGGCCACTCAGTTCTGGCAGTACCAGTCCAGCTTGTCCTACGCGCAGGCCGCTCCCTTCGCCCTGGTGATGATCGGAATCGCCACGCTGCCTAGCATCGTCCTCGGCCGCTTTTTCAATCGCTCGGCGACGGCGCGAGGATCAGGAGCATGAGGCAGCTTGCGGTAACCGACCTGCACAAGGCGTTCGGCACGCACCCGGTACTGACGGGCCTGAACCTAGAGGTGTCAGCCGGAGCGTTCACCGCCATACTCGGGCCGTCGGGCAGCGGCAAGACAACTCTGCTGCGCGTGCTGGCCGGCTTCGAGCGAGCGGACGCGGGCACGGTCACCATCGGGGAACGGGTGGTCGACGGCCGCGGCGGTCACGTCCCGCCGGAGCGCCGCAGGATCGGCTATGTGCCACAGGAGGGCGCGCTCTTCCCGCACCTGACAGTGGCGAGCAATGTTGGCTTCGGGCTGTCCGGGCGCGAGCGGCGGAGCCCGCGGACCGAGGAACTCCTGGACGCGGTCGGCCTGAGCGGGATGGGCAGCCGTTACCCGCACCAGCTGTCCGGCGGGCAGCAGCAGCGGGTGGCGCTGGCCCGCGCGCTCGCGATCCGGCCAGAGGTCGTCCTGCTCGACGAGCCGTTCACATCGCTCGATGCCCATCTGCGCGCGAGCGTCCGCGCGGACGTGCACGCGATCTGCCGGGCAGCGGGAACGACCGCTGTCCTCGTCACTCATGACCAGGACGAGGCGCTGTCGATGGCCGATCACATCGCGGTCCTGCGGGACGGCCGCATCGTCCAGTACGCCGCTCCGCAGAATCTGTACAGCAGGCCCGCCGACGCCGCGCTGGCACGCTTTGTCGGTGACGCGAACCTGCTGGACGGCCAGCTCGGTGAGCGAGCGGCGCCGGGCATGGTGCAGACCATTCTCGGCCTGCTGCCGCTAGAGCCGCACAGCGCGGCGATCGCCGGCCCCGGCACGGTGACCGTGCTGGTGAGGCCGGAGCAGCTTGAGCTGGTCGCTGAACCAGAGAGCGGCTCGGGCCAGCCCGGCACTCTCGGCGGTCACGTCGTGGCCTACGAGTACTACGGCCACGACGCAGTCCTCCGGGTGAAGCCGGACAGCGCGTCGTCAGGCCCCGAGGTCATAGTCCGTACCGCCGGCGGCCCCCCGCTCGCGGTCGGGTCCGCGGTCACGATGCGCGTCCGCGGCCCGGTGGTCGCCTGGACTGAAGGTCGGCACCGATGACCTTGAACTCCGATTGATCTCACGACTTCCGGACGCAAGACGCGCTCCAGGCCGCCTCACCAGCGCCACCGAACCTGACCGGCCACTGGAAGCACTCTCTAGCCTCTCCAGGGCTGGCTGGACGACAGCCTTGAAGCTTTGCGGTAGCTCTGAGCTAGCGGTCAGTAACCGCTGAGAACCGTCACGCACAGTGAGGCGTGTCCGGCCGGGGCCAGACAAGAAAACTGGAAGGCGGCCTGGTGAGCATAAGCATAAAGGTCGGGGCGCGAAGCGAGGTCAGGGGCCGAAGCGAGGTCAGGGGCCGAAGCGAGGTCAGGGCGCACAGTGAGCCCGTTGACCAGGGCGAGGGCAGCGTTCAAGGCGGCGATCGGTCGCGGCGGGTGCCGGCCATGGTGCTCGCGCTGGCCATCACCGCGGTAGCTGTTGCGATGTACGTCAGCGGGCCGGCGCTCATCCCGGCAGCATGGCTGGCGGCCGGACCGCTGCTGGCGTCGCTGGTCCTGTCGCCGCGCAGCACCGCGCTGCTGGCGGCGTGGGCTGTGCTGCTGGCGACCGGGCTCGCTTTCGTCCAGCCGCCGCCACCCGGAGTGCTTGCCTCGCGCCTGGGCGCATGCCTGCTGCTAGCCGGGTTCGCGGTGGCTAACTCGGCCCTCAGGACCGCGGCGCAGCGTCGGATCAGCCAGGTCCGTGCCGTCGCGAGGGTGGCCCAAAGCGCGATTCTGCCGGAAGTCCCAGCCACCGTCACCGCCGGCCGGCTGGCCTCACGGTACGTTTCGGCATCGCCTGAGGCGCGGGTCGGCGGCGACCTGCTCGAGGTGGTTCCCGGCCCTGGCCACCCCCGCTGGCTCATTGGCGACACTCGCGGAAAAGGCCTTCCCGCAGTCCGGCTGGCAAGCGTGGCGATGACCAGCTTCCGCGACGCCTGCGCCCAGCCGGGACTCTCACTGACCGAAGTCGTCCGGGCCGTCGACGGGTCCGTCACCCGGGCGGCAGGCGACGAGGACTTCGTCACCGCGGTGTTCGCCGAATTCGACCCGAACGGCTGGCTTCAGCTAGTCACCTGCGGACACCCGCCACCACTGCGGCTCAGCGCCGCCGGAGACCTGCGAGCGCTGACGCCCGGCGCATACGCCACGCCGCTGGGGCTGCATCCCAACATCCAGTCATCGACCTTCACCGTGAACGCGGGCGACCGGCTTGTCTTCTACACCGACGGGTTGCTCGACGCACGCGACCGGGCAGGGCAGTTCTTCCGGCTGGAAGACTGCCTTGACGCGCTTCGCCAGCCGGACCTGGAGGCTAGCGCAGACGAGCTACTCGGCAGGCTACTCGCGCACGCCAGGCGCAAGCTCAACGACGACGTCGCGCTGCTCCTGGTCGAGGCGACATCTCCGGGCGTGTTGGCGGACGGCCTAGCACCCGGAGTGCCCGGCGCGACTGGTGGCAGCCCGCTCGCCGTGGCCAGGGCAACGTTCGCGCCGGCAACGCCGGTCGGTTGAGCCTGCCTCAGCCGCCAGCCGCTGCCTGCGCCTGCATCTTGGCCGCCGGGCTGTCGGCAGGGTGGAAGACACCGAGCACCCTGAGGATTGCCGCCCCGTTGTTTTCCAGGCAGTGCGCCAGGCCGGGCGGCAGGTGCAGGCATGTTCCCGGCGCGAGGGCGTGCTGCGACCCGCCGATGCGCGCCACGCCCTCACCCGCCAGGATCAGGACTACCTCGTCGTACGGATGGCTGTGCTCGGGCGCCCGTCCGGGCGGGATCTCACCGACGAACTGGGTGGCCACTGAGCAGCCGCGGCCCGGCCCGAACAGGACGCGGAACTTGCGGTCTCCGGTCGTCTCTACGTCGCAGGCAGCCAGGTCCTGAACGAGCGGCGTCGGCGAGTCGGGAGCCTGCCCGGCGGCAGGCAGCGTGACGATGTCAAGCCGGAGCTCGCCGGTACCGGCGGCGGCCAGCTCGTAGGCCGCACCCGGCGGCATCCACAGTCCCCGGTCCTGGCCAAGCTCCGGCCCGGCGGTGCCGTCAACCTCGAGCCTGGCTGATCCCTCCAGGACGAACCACAATTCTCCGGCCGCACCCGCCGTGCCGGTGAACCGGCCGCCGGGCGGCACCGTGACCAGGCGGCGCACCAGGCCAGGTCCGTTGGTCCCGGTGTCGAGCAGCAACTTGTGGCTGGCGCCGGTCCCGGTCAGCTCGACCGGGACGCTCTCCGCGCGCACGACAGCGCCGCCGGTCATGGCTGCCCCGCCGCTGCCGCAGAGGCGGGCGCGTGCGCGGCCACCAGACTCGCCAGCGCCTCGTTGAACCGGTCGATCTCGTCCGGTGAGTTGTAGTGCGCAAGACCGACTCGCAGCGCCTCTCCCCAGCCGATCCGGTCATGCAGGCCGAGGGCGTAGTAGCTGCCGTGACTCCACACCCCGAAACCGAGCTTCGCCAGCTCCTCGCTCAGCAGTCCGGACGGGACATCAGCGAAGTTGATCAGGAACACCGGCACCCTGCCCGCCATCGTGGGCAGGCCATAGAGCCGAGCACCCAGCGGGAGACCGGCGAGCAGCCGCTCGCCAAGCTCGTGCTCCCAGGCGGCAAGCCGCGCCATGCCGCCAAGACTGTCCAGGTAGCTGAAGGTGGCCAGCAGGCCGCCGAGCAGCTCGTACGGGAGCGTGCCGGTCTCGAACGAGTGGCCGACCGGCTCCATCGGCACCGGCCTGGCCTTGTAGGGTCGCCAGGACTCCAGCAGCTCGCGACGGCCGTAAGCGATGCCCAGATGCGGCCCGCAGAACTTGTAGGCCGAGCACGCCACGACATCCGCGCCGATCGCGCGCACGTCCATCGGCTCGTGCGCCGCGTACTGGACCGCGTCCACCCAGGCCAGCGCACCCGCTTGGTGCGCGAGGTCGCACACCGCGCGCGCGTCCACGATGGTCCCGGTGGAGTTCGCGCACCACGGGAAGGCCACCACCTTCGTCCGCGGGCCGAGCTGGCGCTCCAGGTCTGCCATGTCCAGCGTGGTGTCCGGGTGCACGTCCACGTGCCGGACCTGGAGTCCGAGGTCACTGGCCAGGTCCAGCCACGGAGCGACGTTGCCGTCATGATCCAGCCGGGTGACCACGATCTCGTCGCCTGCGTGCAGCTCGCGCCCGAGCGTTCGGGACAGCATGAAGTTCAGGGATGTCATGTTCGGGCCGAAAATGATCTCCTCAGGCGCGCAGCCGAAGAAGCGGGCTGACGCGCCCCTGGCCTCGTCCACGAGCGCCTCCAGCCGCCTGCTCGTGGCGTACGGCGCGCCGGTGTTTCCGCTTGCCTCGCGGTAGACCTGTGCCGCTGCTGCTCCGATCTCATCGGGAGTCTGAGTCCCGCCGGGAGCGTCCAGGTAAACAAAGTCTCCGCTGAGCGAGCTGAAGCGGGCGCGGAGGGCGGCGAGGTCCGCTGCGGGCATGACGCCGTCAGAAGGATAGGGAACGCCAGGAGCCGACACATCGGCGGGGAAGTTGCTCACCAGAGGGACGCTAAGTGAGCAAGCGCGGCAGGTCAATGCCCCGGGCGGAGGTCAGCGACCTAGGTAGGCGCGCTTCAGGTCCTCGCTGCTGAGCAGCTCGGCGGCACTGCCTTGGAGCACGATCTCCCCGGTCGATAGCACGTATCCCCGGTCGGCGATGGACAGCGCCATGGTGGCGTTCTGCTCGACCATCAGTACCGCGACCCCGGTTTCGTGGATCTCCTTGATGAGCCGGAAGTTCTGCTGCACGAGGGCGGGCGACAGCCCCATCGAAGGCTCGTCCATCAGCAGCAGCTGCGGCCGCGACATCAGTGCCCGGCCGACCGCGACCATCTGCTGCTCACCGCCCGACAGCGTCCCCGCGAGCTGGCTTTTGCGCTCCAGCAACCGCGGGAACAGCTCGTGAATCCGGTCGAAGTCGGCATCGAGCTTGTCTCGGCCCCGCAGCACCGCGCCAAGCTCAAGGTTCTCGCGTACCGTCATGTCCCCGAACAAGCGGCGGTTCTCCGGCACGATCGCGATCCCGCGCGAGATCCGATCAGGCACCGGACAGCTCGTCACATCCTCACCGCCGAGCAGCACGCGCCCTGACCGTGGCCGCACGATTCCCAGAATCGTCTTGAGCGTTGTCGACTTGCCGGATGCGTTCCCTCCAAGCAGGCACACCAGCTCGCCTTGACGGACATGAAGCGAAACGCCCTCGAGTATCCGCATCTGACCGTAGTAGGTGGTGACGTTCTCCAGGCTCAGCAGCGGCTCGCTCATCCTTGCTCCGTCAGCGCCTCGGGGTCGCGGCCCAGGTAGGCCTCGACCACGGACGGATGATTCGCGACCTCGTCGAAACCGCCCTCGGCGATCTTGATGCCGTGGTCAAGCGCGACTACGCGGTCGGAACAGCCCGCAACCACGTGCATGTCGTGCTCGATCACCAGGATCGCGACGTCCCGCTCATCGCGCAGCCGGGCGATCAGCTCGGTGATCTCGTGGGTCTCGGCCGGATTCATTCCCGCGGCCGGCTCGTCAAGCAGGAGCAGCCGCGGCCGGGTGGCCAGCGCGCGGGCGATCTCCAGCCGGCGCCGGTTGGCGTAGGACAGCGAGTAGGCCGGCTGTTCCCAGCGGTATCCGGCGAGCCGCTGACCGAAGAACGACAGGACCTCTTGCGCCAGGGCCCGGACCTCGCGCTCTTCGCGCCTGGCCCGCGGCAGCCGCAGGATCGACTCCGCCGGTGTGGCCTTCGTGGCACCGTAAGTCGCGGCCATCACGTTCTCGAGCACCGACATGTTCGGGAACAGCCGCAGGCTCTGGAACGTCCTGGCGACACCCCGCTTAGCGATGATGTGCGGCGGTAGCCCGGCAATCGACTCGCCCGCGAACCTGACCTCGCCCGAACCCGGCGAGTAGATACCGGTGATCACGTTGAACACCGTCGACTTGCCTGCCCCGTTCGGCCCGATCAGGCTCACGATCTCGGTGTCGCCGACCTCGAGATCGAGGCTGGTCAGTGCTTGCAGGCCGCCGAACGACAGCGAGAGGTCGCGGAGGCCAAGCACCGGTGACGCGGTCACGTCGGGACCTCGACTCGACGCGCGCCAAGCAGCCCTTGCGGCCTGGCGATCATCATCACGATCAGGATCGCGCCGATCATGAGCTGCCTGGTGATCGAAGAGTTCGCGCTCAGGATCGTTTCCCACACGAACGCGGCGAGGTAGATCGTCGGCACCAGCAGGATTATGCGGGCGTTCCCCTTAATTTGCACCAGCGCGACCAGAAGGCAGACCAGCAGCACGAAGCCAGCCTTCCCCGCGTTCTGCGAATCGGCGGGGATCACCAGCCAGTCTCGCAGCACGTCGGCGATCAGGCCGGTGGACTGCGGCGCGCCCGCGACCCAGCTCGCCGAGATCGCGCTGGCCAGAGCATGCACGGCGAATCCCAGCGCGACCAGCGCGGCCACGACCCAGGCCAGGCGGCGCCACGGGCGCAGCTTCGCGATCAGAGCGATCAGGATCAGGCCGTAGAACAGGTAGCCGGAGTCGCTCGGGCTGCGCAGTATGCCGTCATAGATGACCATGACGACCAGGGCACCGGTGACGGCGCCGGCAATGCTGCCCGCGCCGCCGAAGACCAGGCCGGCGTAGATCAGGATCAGGATTGGCGTGTCGAAGTCGGTGGGGAACACGCTGATTTGCTGCGCCGCGTAGACCGTCCCCACTAGCGCGGCAACGATCGCGCCGAATGAGAACGCCATCAGCTTCACCCGGTCTACCGGGATCGTCATTGATCCGGCGGCCAGCTGATCGTCGCGAATCGCCCGCCAGGCCCGGCCGGTGCGTGAGGTCTCCAGCAGCCGCAGCGCGGCCATCACCGCGATCAGCACGGCCACCAGCAGGTAGTAGTAGCTCGCGTTGCTCAGGAACTGATAGCCGGCCACATGAATCGGGTCGAGATTCGCGATGCCGTTCGCGCCGCCGAATTTTGTCGGCGCCACGTTGTTGGTGAACTCGACGAAAGCCTCGCCGAAGAACAACGTGACGATCGCCAGGTAATCGCCGCTAAGGCGACGGGAGGGCAGGCCGACAAGCAAGCCGAGAATCGCGGCAGCGATCATCACGAGCAGAATCGAAAGGAGTGACGGCAGGTGGATCCCGTTCGCGCCGATCTGGCCGGACGAGAGCAGCGCGTAGCCGTACGCCCCGAAACCGAAGAACGCCACGTAGCCGAGGTCCAGCAGGCCGGCCGAGCCCACGACGATGTTCAGCCCGACCGCCAGTGCCGCGATCACCAGCGAGTCGATCCCGACCTGAAGCTGGAATCCGCTCAGGCCGAGCACCGGCAGCAACAGCCCGGCGACCGCCGCGAGGCCGAGCCGCGGCCACCAGCCGACGCGCTCAACGGCACGCTGCGCCGCGCCGAGCCTCGATGGCAGGTATTCACGTCGATCTCCCCGCCTGGCGACCCACTCATCGACCCCGACCTGCGGGCCGGCCGCCTGGGCGCCCGTCTGCGGGGCGGCGGCCTGCGGGCCGGCGAACTCGGGGCCGGTGGCCGGTGGCAGCGCTTCGCCGCTCATGCCGCTCACACCTTCCGCAGCTGCGGTCGGCCGAGCAGGCCTGTGGGACGAATAAGCATCACGAGAATGAGCAGGCAGAACACCAGCAGATCGCTGTAGAGCGACGAGATGTAGCCGGTGATGAAGGACTCGGCGAGGCCGATCAACAGCCCGCCGAGCATCGCGCCGGGGATCGAGCCGATGCCGCCCACCACGGCCGCGGTGAATGCCTTCAGCCCCGCGATGAACCCGATCGTGTTACTGACCTGGTTGAACAGCAGTCCGGCCATCACGCCGGAGACACCTGCCAGCGCGGAGCCGAGGAAGAATGTCGCCGCAATGGTGAAGTTCACGTTGATGCCCATCATCTCGGCTGCCTCGCGGTCGGACGCCACGGCCCGCATCTGCCTGCCGAGAGTTGTCCGGTTGACGATGAGCCGCAGCCCGAGCATGAGGCCTGCTGTCATCGCCAGCACCATGATCTGCACTGCGTCGATGCTGACTGAGCCGATCTGGATCCCGGACGAGAAGGGCATGAAATCTGGGGTGTTGTATACCCGGAACTGCGCGCCGAACAGGAGGAGCGCGGCGTTCTCCAGGAAGAAGGAGATGCCGATCGCAGTGATCAGCGGCGCAATCCGTGGCGCGTTACGCAGCGGACGGTAGGCGAAGCGCTCGATCGCGACCCCGAGGAACCCGACGACGCCAGCTGCCAGCACGAACATGATCACGAGCAGCAGCGGCACCGGAATGTGCAGCGAGGACGCCCCGCCGAACCACTGGATGACGAAGAAGCCGATGTAAGCCCCGACCATATAAAGGTCGCCGTGCGCGAAGTTGAGTAGCTTCAGCACCCCATAGACCATCGAGAAGCCCAGCGCGATCAGCGCGTAGAGCGCTCCCGTGGTAAGGCCGTTCACCAGTTCCTGGAAAAAGAAGCCCATCCGGTGCGAGCCCGCCTATCACCCGTGCCGCCCGCCGCGGGCCGGCCGCCAGGCAAATTATGCCCGGGGCCGGCCCGCGCCGGTCAGCGATCTCAGTTCATCTGTTCGGCCGGTCAGGAACTCGGAATCAGCTGGTACGCACCCTTCGAGTTGATCTTGAAGAGGAAGAACTTGCCGTTCACCAGATCACCGTGCGAGGTGAACTTGATCGGCTGGCCGAGAATGGAAGTCGACTCGTCCGTCTTCTTCACGGCAGCGAGCACGAGGGCCCTGGTCGGGGTGTGGCCCGACTTGCAGACCGACGCTATCGCCTCGTCCATCACGTGCGTCGCCGCGAACACCGGCGGGCCGAACGTGCCGAACGATCCGTACTTCTTGTGCGCGGCCGCCGCGATCGATGCATCCGCCGGGATGTAGGTGATGTCAGGGCCGAAGGACGACACATAGGATCCGGAGATCTCGAAGGTGCCGGGAGAGAACAGGCCGTCGGTCCCGAAGATCGCCGCGCTCTTGTGCTCCTGCTGCATGTCCCGGCCGAATTGCTGGGCGTTCGCCGCGATCTGCCAGGGCAGGACCACCACGGTCTCGGCGGGCGTGATCTTAGCGACCAGCGACGAGAAGTCGGTGACCTTCTGCGAGACAGACTCGTGATCGACCTTGATCCCGGCCG
>Ga0335075_10003321_pt1 | contig 25542 bp, 20 predicted proteins | sample Lox_Sample_24_FD_206723 | JGI IMG/M metagenome (GOLD analysis project Ga0335075, IMG submission 206723) | Soil microbial communities from Loxahatchee National Wildlife Refuge, Florida, United States - Lox_Sample_2.4 | ecosystem: Environmental > Terrestrial > Soil > Wetlands | place: USA...
TGGAAGGCCGAGACAATACCCAGATCTCGCGACTTCTCGATGTTGGCGAGCGGACCGTCAAAGCATACCTGACCAACATCCTTCGAAAGCTTGGCGTGCAGTCACGCCTGCAGGCGGCGCTAGTTGCGGCTGAGAATGTGTTTCTCGATGACTCGGCGGCAGAGCTGGATAGCGATGACGGAAGAACTCGCCCGAATGGCACCATGACTCGCCCGCCTATGTGAGTGTGAGCACTTGCCCGCGGAATGCCACGGATCGGAGAGGTGCTGTGAAACCTCCGCTTCCGGAGCGAGTATGTGAGATACCCTGCGACGATCCAGACTTCCAGAAGGCCAGCTGGGGCTGAGTTAAATGACCGGGCTGGGCGTGACAGCCTGGCGGGTGATGGCGCGGTATTCCGTCGTCGCGCAGGTAGGCGTTGAGGCCGCTAGCGAGCCAGTGCTCGGCGTTGCAGGCGAGCAGCCGGAGCACCATCTGCAGGCCGCGCCGCCCAGCGCGCGGTACCGCGACGCAGGCTTCGGGGTCTATGTGACTGGCGGGCAGCTTGCCGGGGACCGGGTTGCGGGCTTCTGCGCGGTGTCCAGTTCGCGGCGGGCCGCAGCGATCTTGCGCTCGGCGGGGATCAGCATGGCGTTCTTAACGGCGGGCGTGATGGACGGATCGGCGAGCAGGACGGCCAAGGCGCGTTCGGCGGCGGCGGCCAGGTTCTTTTCGTGTCGCGGACGTTCGCGATCGCCTGCTTGCGGGCCGGATTGTCCTGCATCGTGGTGTTCGCGGTGATCTGGGCGGTGTAGTCGCAGATCTTATCGATGCCGTAGTTCTCGCTCGCGTACTTGAAGAAGTTCTCCCGCCACCGGGACTTCAGCCAGGCCAGGATCTCCGCGGGGCAGGCGTCTTCGTCGCAGGTGAGGATCTGCAGGGCCGGCCTGCCGTACTCGAACATCGTGATCTGCCGGGCCTGGCCGTAGTCCTTCAGCTGCACGGTCTCCTCGGCCTAGGCGACGGTGCGGCTGCGCTTTCCCGAAGGTGCAATGTCCGTCCGTCCGGGAGACGGTTAGAGTCAATCAGGGATGCAGGACTCCCTGAACCGGAAATCATATGGCCCCTATTCTTTAGCGCGAGGAGCTACGCGGAGTGTCAAACCCATTCGACGATAACGACGGCACCTTTCTCGCCCTCGTGAACGAGGAAGGTCAATACTCGCTGTGGCCAGAGTTCGCTGAAGTCTCGGCCGGATGGCGTATAGCGTACAGCGGGGGACGTAAGCAAGACGCTCTTGCCTATATTGAGGAGAACTGGACGGACATGAGGCCTATGAGCCTCGCCGCCCTGATGGATGCCAGCCAGGTCGGCAGGTAGCGGCAACGCCCTTTAGCGCCATAGCCGCATGAGGCGCTGAGACCAGCGTCGTGATCGTCGAACTGCTTAGGCCGATTTTGCATTATACTCGCAGATCTAGGCCGACATCCAGGAACAGAAGATAGGACACTGATGATCGAGACGCGATTGCTCTGCTTGCCGCACGCGGGCGCTGGGTGGATTGCATTCCACTCGTGGCTGGCGGTCGCGCCGCCTGAACTTGAGGTGCTCCCGGTTCCGATGGCCGGCCGCGACCGGCGGATCTTCGAAAAGCCGCATTCGGACCTCCACCAGGCGGTGCGAGCGATCAGCGGCGACGTCAGCTCGACCCTGGCCGACGAGATACCGGTCGTGCTGTTCGGTCACTGTCTCGGCGGACTGCTGGCATATGAGCTCGCGCGGTGCCTACTGCGCGACGGAGTACCGGTCGTGCAGCTCATGATCAGCGGCGTGGCTGGTCCCGGTTACGTGCGGCCTCAACGGATAACCGGTCTGCCCGATGAGGAGTTCCTTGAGCGCGTCATAGAGGTCGGCGGATACCGGAACGCGGCGTTGGACGATCGAGAAATGCGCGGGCTGCTGCTTCCCGCGCTGCGCGCGGACGTGCAGATGCAAGAGGACTACCGTCCGCAGGATTGTGATCCGCTAGACGTTCCGGTAATGGCGCTGCGCGGTGAGGCCGATGAGACCGTGTCCACCGAGGATATCGGGCAATGGCGAGAAGTCACCAAGGCTGGCTTCACCGTGGTTGAGCTGCCTGGCGGTCACATGTACTTCCTTGACCAGGGTCCAGCTCTGCTGGACTTTGCCCTGGCCGCTTCGCAACCACGCCCGGTCGCCCAAGGAGGATCGCAGTGACTAACTTCGCTGTGGCGAATGACGCGGTACGCCAGGCTACGGGTTATGACGATACCTCGTATCCAGTGTCGGCCACCCAGGACCGGCTGCTGATCCTGGACCAGATGGACGCCGACGCCGCGCACGGCAACCTCGTGACCAGTTACCTGGTGTCGGGCCGTTTCGACGAGACGGCCTTCCTGGAGTCGCTGCGCCTGACGGTCCTGCGGCACGAGTCGCTGCGCACTACGTTCCACCTCGATGGCCCCCAGGTGCGCGCGGTGGTCGGGGCGGATGCGGTGTTCCAGGTTGCCCGGCAGTCCCGCCTCGCTACCCAGCGGGTGGCTGAGTTCGTGCAGGCCGTCGGCGCTGAGTCGTTCCGCCCGGCGGTCGGACCGCTCATCCGGTGCGGCCTTGCCGATACCGACACTGGCGGGCACGTCGTGGTGGTCTGCGTGCACCGTCTCGTGGCGGACGAGGTATCGCTGCGCACCATCCTGGCCGACATGTCAGCTACGTACGCGCACATCATCGCGGGAAGGGCCCAGGCGTTCGGCCCGGCCGTGCCATACTCGGCGCACGTCGCGGCACAACGGGCTGCCATGGCTACCGAGGAACATGCGGCCTCGCTTGCGGCACGCTGCACCGAGTTGCGCGGCGGCCCGTCGATGCTCGAGTTGCCGACCGACGCAGCCCGCCCCCGCGTGCGCACGGCCAAGGGAGCGGCCGAGACGGTGGAGCTGGGTCGTGAGACAGCCAACGCGCTTCGCGGGCTAGCCGCGTCAGCAGGTACGTCCCTGCCCGAGGTGCTGCTGGCCGGCTACGCTGCGTTCCTCGGCCGGCTGTCCAGGAGCAGTCAGGTGGTGGTCGGCGTCGAGCACCCAGGCCGTGGTGGCAACGGGGCAGCTGATTCTGTCGGACCGTACATTGATGTCTTCCCTGTTGTGCTGGACCTCGGCGGCGATCCGACCGTCGTGGAGATGCTCGATCGGGCCCATAGGGCGTTTCATGCCGCTCGGGAATACCGGACGCTGCCATTCGGCAGCCTTGTCCAGGCACTTGTGTCGGGGTCGCCGGAGCTGAGCTATGACCCAGTGTGCCAGGTGGCCATCGCGCTCGACCCGGCTGAATCCGGAGATGTCCACCTCGCCCTCGCGGGCGCCACCGTTCAGGCGGTGCCGGCGGACCCGTCTGGGGTGACAGCTGACATGCGCCTGGCCGTACGCCAGAGCGGCGGTGGACTGAAACTGGAGCTGACCTATCGCAGCGGCTTGTTCCTACCGGACACCGTTCGCCGCTGGGCGCGCAACCTTCGTGGCTTCCTGTCCGCTCTGCCGGAGGACCATCAGTGCCGGGTCGGAGCTGTTCCCATGGTGACCGGGGCTGAACGCGAGGAATTGGTTGCCAGCTGGAATGACACGGGCGTCGCGATCATGCCAGGCCTGGTCCACGACATCGTCGCGGTCCGGGCTCGCCAGTGGAAGGAACGGCCGGCGGTCGGTTGCCGCGATGTCGTGCTGAACTACTCGGAATTGATGGCCCGGGCCGACTCCCTGGCCCGGTACCTGCGCGGCCGGGGCGTCGGGCCGGAAGTGGTCGTCGGGCTCTGCCTGACCCGGTCGGTCGAGATGGCGGTCGCGGTACTCGCGGTTCTGCGGGCTGGAGGAGCATACCTGCCACTTGATCCCGGGCTGCCCGCGGCGCGGTTGTCGTTCATGGTGTCCGACTCAGCCGTGCGCCTGATCGTGACCCAGCAGAGGCTCGCCGAAGTGGCGACCCCGCTGGGCCCGCCCTTGGTGATCGTGGACGGTGCGGATGCCGAGGCGATCGAGGCGGCCGGAGATGGTCCGCGCACTGGCTCCCCGGTGACGGGTCAGGATCTGGCGTACATTATCTACACCTCCGGGTCGACGGGGCAGCCCAAGGGCGTCGCGGTCGAGCATGGCTCATTGTTCAACCTCGCGCTTACCCAGGGACCTCAATTTGGCATCACGGCAGATTCTCGCGTACTGCAGTTCGCGGCATTCAGTTTTGACGTGTCGGTGTCCGACATGTTCTTCAGCTGGGTCGTCGGCGCCTACGTGCAGATCGCGGCCGAAGACGAACGCCTCGGCGCCGCACTGCACGAGCGCCTGCGCGCCTCGCGGATAACCGACGTGACGTTGCCGCCGGCTGCGGTTGCCACGCTGCCGTGGGCGCCAGGCACGCTGCCAGACTTGACGACGCTAGTGGTGGGCGGAGAGGCGTTCTCCTCGGACCTGGTACATGGGTGGGCGCGGGACCGGCGCGTCATCAACGCGTACGGCCCGACCGAGAGTACGGTGTGGACGACCCTAACAGGGCTACGTCAAGGCGACACTCCGATAATCGGCAAGCCATTGGCAAACCTTCAGGTGTACGTTCTCGACCGCTCCCTCCAGCCGGTGCCAGTAGGCGTGATCGCCGAGCTATTTATCGGTGGCGTCGGCGTGGTGCGTGGTTACGTCAACCGGCCGGGACTCACCGCTGAGCGATTCATTGCCGATCCGTTCGGGCCTCCTGGTAGCCGGATGTACTGCACTGGCGACCTTGTCCGCTGGCGTGGTGACGGCAATCTGGAGTTCGTAGGCCGCCAGGACGGCCAGGTGAAGGTTCGTGGCTTCCGCATCGAGCTCGGCGAGATCGAGGAGTCGCTGCGGCGGCACGCCGAAGTGGCACAGGTGGCCGTACTGGCCCGCCGCGACGGCGACGACGATGCCGCGCAACTCCGGCTTGTCGCTTACGTTCAGCCACGTAATGGCCAGATCCACCTCAGCGCACTGCGGCCCTGGTTGCGTGACCGACTTCCCGGCTACATGGTGCCCGAGGTCTTCGTTCCCATTAGCCAGCTCCCGACGACCCGGGCCGGCAAGATTGACCGCGCCGCGCTGCCCGCTCCTGGTACGGAGCGTCCGGACATGCAGCAGCGATACGTAGCGCCCCGAACCAGCATCGAGGAGCGGATCGCTGCGATCTGGGCCGCGGTTCTCGGCGTGGACCGCGTCGGAGTGGTCGACGACTTCTTCGACCTGGGTGGGAATTCGTTGCACATGATGGCGGTGCGTGACCATGTGACGGAAGCGTTCCCCGGAGTGGGACTCGCCCTCACGGACTTGTTCCTGAGGCCGACAGTTGAGGGGCTCGCCGTTACCCTGGAGCAGAACGGTGCCGTCAGCAGCCCTGTGGCGAGCGCGGGAAAGCCCGACGACTACGCCGTTTTCGGTCGGTTCCGCGCTGCCCTGCCCGTGGAGGCACTGAACGGCGTGATGCGGGCCGCAGTGCGCATGCAGGACGTCCTTGACAACGGCCGAGGCCTTGCAGGAAGCACCGTCATGGTCGCCTACGGTGGCGGCAAGGACAGCAGCTACGCGCTGGCCTTCGTGCGTGGCATGCAGCTGTCGCTGTCGCAGATCTATGGAGACACGTTCCGCCTGCGGGTGGTCACTATACGTCATGCTGGGATGCCGTCCGCGGTGATGGAGAACATCGACCGCGTCTACCGGGCTCTGGAAGTAATCGATGATCAGCGTTGTGAGCTTCTCCTCATCGACGACGGCGTGGTGGTGCCGTACAAGCCGAACCTTCCGCTCCCCCGATCCGTGGTGGAGCGGGGCCGTGCGGACATACTGATGAGCGGACACCGGGCGGCCGGGGACGGGCGGCCAACGTTCTGTAACGCCTGCAACCTGAACATGGTTAGGGGGTTTGCCATAGCCGCTGGCTATGGGAGCGGCGTCGATGTCATCGTCACCGGAGACTCGCCGGAAGAGCAGCGCTCTTACTACGTCTGGATGAGTCGGCTCGCCCGGAACCTGAAGGTCAGGCCCAAGTCCACCAATCGTCAGCCATTCGGCAGGTTCCTGGAGATGTTCCACGGCGTTTCCCATGCGTACCTCACGGACATCCATGGGGTCGGCTCGCCTGGGGCGTCACCCGGTCCGGAGCTCGGCGCGCTGCCAGGCGGCGTCACGTTCTTCTCCATCTACGCGGACACGGAATACAAGAGCGAGGCGCACTGGGACTTCCTGACTTCCTACCTCGGTTTCGCCTTCGACGACCTAGCGTTCAGCTTTACCGAATCAGACTGTGGTAATCCAGGGCTGATGGCGCACCTGCGCGGGCTGAAGGCAGAGCTGCGCTACGGGCGATCCTACGAAGTCGGCCTAGCCGAGTACGTCGACTTCGCCATCGAGCTCATGCGGAAGAAAGATTTCCCCGAGCACCTTATCGAGTTTATTAGACGCCGATATGCCGACGCCGATGACAAGCGGCGCATGCGCGAGGCCATGGACAGCTACGCCCGCGTGGCTCATCAGCTTACCGAAGAGCAGCTAGTGTGTATGGTCTTCGCGCCATTCGTCGGCCAAGGCGCGGCCCTGGACGCCTACCTCACAGCCGTACACCCTGAGCTATCTGACCGTGTCGCGGACATCCGCGCTTTGCTAAGCGGCGTGGAGGTCGACGATGAGCTGCTGCGGATAGAGCTGGAACGGATAAGCGGCCTGTCCGTCGCGCAGCTGAGGGTTCTGTATGCCGCTGAGGGCCTAAGAAGCGACACGGCCGAGTCACTGCTCGACATGATCCTCTCAGGTGACCCGCACAAGCAGTTGATCAGCACGCAAACGAGCCGGGAAGGCCCGGTCGTGCAGGAGATGATCTCAGGTCGCTGACCGTGTATCGCAGAGGAGACCTTGTGTCATGGTCGCGGACTAGATCCGTGCTCCTGCGATCCTATGACGGCTCTTACAGATTCCCAAAGGTGCAATAGCGTGGCCGCAAAGGCGTTGCTAGCATCGCAGAAAGACTGATCGAATAGCGGTTGCGTTGCATAAAGGTTGAGTCCGTTCGGGTGTCCCGGATTCCTCCTCGGCAAGGGATATTTTATTTCGGAGAGAAGTATGGATGCGGTCTACGGCATTCCACGAAATACTGGCTACGCAGTTACGGGTTCCTACTGCGCTGATATAGAGGAATCGTCGCGACCTGTGGGTGCCAAATATGGCTCTGTCTCACTATCGGTGGTGACAGTCTGTAGCGCCAGTTGAGGAGGATGCGGTGGCGGACGCCACCTTCGCCGCGTCCTCCAGTTAATTACGCGCCGTGATGCCGGAGTTGTCGGCCACGACGCGAAGCCCCGCCCCGCCGTGTGGCGGATCGTAGACGGCGAACTGCTCCAGGTACCCGACGCCGGCCGAGCGAAGGCTCTCGCCGGGGGAGTAGAAGCCGGGGATCGTCAGGTGCATGATGGCGCCTCGCGGCGGCGCCAGCCTGATCTCGGCCGAGTCGGTGAAGAACAGCAGCGCCCCTCCGTCGAGGGTCCGCAGCCCGAACACGCCACCGGGACCGGGCGCGTGCCGGTCGGTCACGGTCGCGCCCACCGGGAGCCTGGAGTGCCAGAACGCCAGGTCTTCCAGGTCCCCGAGGTTCCCGGGATTCTGCACCGGGCCGCCGCCGTCAAGGGACTTCGCGGTGACCGCCGCGATCTGGCCTGGCGGGACGCTGAACCCGCTCGTGCCCGAGCCGACCGCTGCCGCGAAGCCGCCGCCGTCCGTCGCGATCATCGGGGTTCCGCCGCCCTTGAGCACGTAGGGCTCGAGCGCGTTCTTCCACGGGGCGCCCGGGGCGGCCTGCGTGAACAGCAGGTACTCCGTGTTGGCAATCTGTCCCGGGCTGGCGAGTTCGGCGTTCGCGACCAGCGCGACGAACCAGCGCGGGTAGGCGCTGGGCGCCTGCCTAGGGATGAAGAGCTCAGCCTGCTTCGGCCCGAACGGAGGGTAGGCGGCCGACTTGCTCGCGCGCTGCTCCCGGTAGGCGCCGGCGTCGATCGAGTAGCTGCTGCCGGTCTCTATCGAACCGAGCAGCGCGTCGCTCATTTGCGCGTTCGCCGCGTTGTTCGTGGCGGTGTAGTTGTCCACGACCCGCTGGGCCTGGGCCATGGTCAGGACCGGCACGGGCGCGGCGGGAGCCGCCGCCCGTATGGCCGGGGCGGACGGTGCCCGCGACCGCGCCGGGGAAGGCGGGACCGCGGCGCGCCCGCCTCCGCCAGTCAGGACGAAGGTGGCGCCGGCGGTGGCGGCCGCCAGCGCGATTGCGGCGGGGATCAGCCAGCGCGGCCGGCTCGGCCGCCGGGGGAGCCGCGGCGGCCATGACTCATCCGGCCACGCCGAGCGGCGCGGCGGATAGGCGTCCCGCTCGTACGAAATGGGGTTATAGATTTCCTCGTCTTCCTCGCCCGGGTCTGGCTCGTCAAGAGCCGCTTGATATGGCGCGGTGGGTTCGAAGAGGAATTCGCGGTGTTCGGCCGACGTGCCAAAGTCCCAGTTACTCATCGGGCTTCCCCTCGCGCATGCTGCACACGTCACGCGGCCCGACACCACTGATTACGTAATGCCGGGCCGACCGGTTCAAGCCATATCCGCGAGGTTAATTCCAGGCTTTGCCGTTCCAGTGCAGAATCATGGTCCGGGTCGTGACAGAGCTGAACGAGCCGTCGTAGCCGACAGCCCACCCGTTGGACGCGGACGCGAACGTGACCGCGTACAACTGGTCGTTGTCGCCCGAATCCGGGCTCACTACCTGGGTCCACGCCCTCCCGGACCAGCGCATGATCAGCGTGCGCTCGCTCGCCGGGCTCGCGCTGGCCCCGACCGCCCACACGGCTCCTCCGGGCGCGAACGTCATGCCGTTGAGGCCGCTGCCCGTCCCTGCGGAGACAGACAGCGGCTGCCAGGCCTTGCCGTTCCAGCGCATGCTGAGCGGCACGTCGTCCGCGCCGGCATCGAAGCCGACCGCCGCCGTGGTGCCGCTCGGCGCGGCCGCCAGGCCACTGATGTCTTGGTAGGCGCCCCCGCCAGGAAACGTGACGTACGTCCAGGACCTGCCGTTCCAACGCATGAGGATGCCGGAGATCTGCCCGCTCAAGTCGCCCTCGCCGGCCGCCCAGGCGGTGTTCACCCCGGTGCTGACGACGCTGCTAAGGGTGGCCCCGGTCGGGTAGGACGGTGCGGCCACCTGGGTCCACGACCTGCCGTCCCAGCGCAGGATCAGCGGCTGTCCCGCGCTTGTGGAGCCGACCGCCCAGCCGCTCCGCGCCGACATGGCCACGCCGTTCAGCGTGCCGCCGATCGGCCCAGGACTGGCCACCCCGCTCCATGCCCGGCCGTTCCAGTGCTCGATCAGCGTGTGCGGGTCCGTGAGCGGGCCGGTGAAGCCCACGGCCCAGGCGTCGCCCGCCGAGACCGACGTCACGGCGGTGACCTGGCCAGCTGCCGGCTTCGGTGTTGTCACCCTCGCCCATGATTCGCCGTTCCAGTGCGCGATCAGCGTTTCCGGGCTCTGGAAGGATCCGGAGTAGCCGACGGCCCAGGCGCTGTTCGCCGCGGCGGCCGCGACGCCGAGCAGCGCGCCGTTCGTGGTGAACGGCGTGGCGCCAGGCGCCGGGTTCGTGCTGTGCGCTGGCCGCGTGCTGTGCGCTGGCCGCGTGCTCTGCGCGATCGCCGGGCCGGTCCCGGCCATCACCCCGGCCGCCGCCAACGACATCACGCTTACCGCGACCGCGAGCCTGGCGGGCCGCAATGCGGACACAGGACCCCTTCCCTTTCCGGACACTAGTGGATCGTAATGGCTCGTAACGGTCGCGGACGGACAATTAGCTGAACGAGGATCAGTAGCTCATCCCCATCACCGCCCGTACCTCGGCCAGCGTGGTATCCGCGATCGCGCCCGCCCGCTCGCATCCGTCGCGCAGCGTCCGCCTGACGTATGTCATGTCGGCGGCCAGTTCCGCGCGCCGCGCCCGGATCCCCGCGAACCGCTCGTTGACCGCCTCGGTGACCGCGGCCTTCAGCGCGGCCGCCCCGCCGTTTCCGATGTCGTTCGCCACGGACGCCGGATCCCGGCCGGCGCACAGCGCCGCCAGCAGCACGAGCGACGACACCTCCGGCCGGTGCGCCGGATCGTAGCTGATCCGCCGCTCCGGGTCGGTCTTCGCGCCCCGGATCAGCCGCGCGGTCTCGTCTGCCGAAGCCCGCAGCGCGACCGCGTTGCCGCGGCTCTTGCCCATCTTCTGCCCGTCGGTGCCGAGCAGCAGCGGCGCGGCCGACAGCAGCGCGTCCGGCTCCGGGAAGACGCGCCCGTACCGCTCGTTGAACCGCCGGGCGATCAGCCGGGTCAGCTCCACGTGCGGCAGCTGGTCCTGCCCGACCGGGACGAGGTTCGCTTTGCAGAACAGGATGTCGGCCGCCTGGTGCACCGGGTAGCTGAACATCAGCCCGCTCACCGACTGCTGCCGTGAGTGCTCGATCTCGTCCTTCACCGTGGGGTTGCGCCGCAGTTCCGGGACGGAGACCAGGCTGAGGAACGGCAAGAGCAGCTGGTTCAGCGCCGGTACCGCGCTGTGCGCGAATATCACCGAACGGGCGGAGTCGATGCCGATAGCGAGATAGTCGAGCACCATTCCGGTGACATAGTCATCCAGGTGCTCCGCGGTGTCCCGGTCGGTCAGCACCTGGTAATCGGCGATAAGCACGAATATTTCCGTGCCCGCGTCCTGCAGCCGCACCCGGTTTTCCAGCGTGCCGAAGTAGTGCCCGAGGTGCAGGTAGCCGGTCGGCCGGTCGCCCGTCAGTATCCGGAACGATCGGGGGTCTTCCGCGATCAGCCCGTCAATGACCTGCGAGCGATGGTACGCGGCGGCCAAGGTCGCTGAAGTCAAGGGATCCTCCTCATGAGCCAAGGACGACCCCGGTCAGCGAAAAGGCCGTCCAGTCGGCGGACGGCCCGTTGTTAAGCGCGCGGCGAAAGCGGCCGTCCCTAAGCGGGACGCCACCAGCCGAACGCGCTGTTACGCATGTCATTAGCATACCGCGCCCGCCGCTATCGATCGAGTCATAGATATCCGGCGCGTCCTAGCTCGTGCGTCAGGAACGCGAACATGTCGGCGGTGAGCTCCGCACGCTGGGCGCGGGTGGAGCCGAACCCGTGCCCAGCGTGCGGATCGACGCGCAGCGGGACCGGCCGCCCCGAGGTGGCCGCGGTCAGCTCCTCGACACGCAGGCGGAACGCGGCCCGGCTGGGCAGCCCGGCCAGCCGCGAAGCGGCGTAGCTGCCTTGGCCGGCCAGCCAGTCGGCCAGCTCCTCGTCCTCGGCTTCCATCCACCGGCTGCGGGTCGGCGTTGACCTCCGCGGCAGGCACGACCGTCAGCTCCGTGGCGAGTGTTTCCGCGGAAACGAAGGCGGCCCAGTCGCGGACCGCGTCCGCGACTGGGCCATCGGCGCGAAAGCGGCATTCTGGGCGGCGTGGAACCCTAGTGCCCGGGGACGCCGGTCAGAACGAAGGAACCGGTCCCACCGGGCCGGTGAGCGGCAGCACCACCAGGCACGGGACCTGGACGGGCTGGGCGGGGTCGAGCGCGTTGAGCATGTCCGCCATCGCCACCGGGTCGCTCGCGATCTCCAGGTGGTCGCTGGCGTCGAGCGGGCACTGGTTCTGCAGGGTGATGTTGGTGACGTTCGGCGCGGCGGGCAGGAATGCGTTCGTGTACGGGGTGACCACCTCGTCGTCCTTGCTCTCGATCACCGTGTACTGCACGCCGGGGACGGTCGGCGTGGCGTTCAGGTTCGCCAGGAACGACGACCCTTGTTCCTGCTCGACGCAGGCGTCGCAGACGCTGGAGAGCCCGCTGTTGATCAGGCTGCTCGCGCCGAGCAGGTCGGCGAGCGTCGTGAGGCCGTCGAGCGTGGTGCCGTAGTTCGACGGCGCCAGCGCGACGAGCTTGTCAACCTCGGCCGCCCCGCCCAGGAAGTTGATGTAGTACCGGGGCATCATGCCGCCCTGTGAATGGCCGACGAGGTCGACCTTGGCCGCGCCGGTGTCGGCCAGCACGGTGTTGACGAAGGACGCCAGCGTCTGCGCGCTTGCCGCGATGTCACCGGTGCCCTGGATAGGGTCGCTGGAGGTCGCGCCGCCGTAGTTGAACGCGAAGACGCAGTAGCCGTGGTTGGCCAGGATGGGGGAGGCGGTCTGCCAGTTGTCGTCCATGTTCGCGAACGTGCCGTTGACGAGGATCACCGGGTCGGGATGCGCGGCACTGGGCTTGCAGCCGAAGTTGTTCGCGCCCGGCGGCGGGGTCTGGGGCGTCAACGCGTTCGCGGTGGCGCTGGCGAGGAAGTCGTAGCTGACCGGTAGGGCGGAGGCCTGGGCCGGGGCGGCGGACATGGTCGCCGCGAGGACAGAAAGCGTCGCGGCGGCCGCCAGGGCGAGCCTGCGGGGACGGAGGGAAGGAGGCACATCATCTCCTATTCGCTGGCCGAGGGGGAAATTGGGTTCATTAGACGCCCGCGTGCCCGCCGCGTCTGCTCAGCTGGCTGAGCAGGTTGTGCCCCGGCGTTGTCCGGTTGTGACAAAGTCGGCGCGTACTCGTCTGATGACAGAAGCGTTACCAATGAGTAACATCCGGAAGTGTGCGGTATGCAAGCGAGGCCGCGGCCGGTCCGGCCGATCCTCCCCCTGCGATCAGCGGGCCGCTGCCCGGACTGGACTCGCTCGCCGACGAGATGACCGGGGCCATCCTGCGGGAAGCCGCCGAACACGCCCTGCCGGCAAACGGGGCATACGCCAAGGTCGTGCGCCGGGCCGCCCGCGCGGCCATCGTCCGGTACCTGAACGGGCTCACGGCCGACCTCGCCACGGCGATGACCGAGGCCGCGGGAACCAAGCGCGCGCTGAGACGGCGCCTGCTTGAGTTGCTCCTGTCCGACCCGCAGCCGTCGCAGGTGAAGATCGCCCGCCTGGCCCGCGAGGCCGGATGGCGGGTCCCTCGCCGGGTAGCGGCTGTCGTTCTACCCGACCGGTCTCAGTGTGGCTGCCCGCCGCTCTCCGCGCTCCCCGCCGACGTGCTAGCCGACATGGACGGGCCTGACCCGTGCCTGCTCGTGCCGGACCCCGACGGTCCCGGCCGGGCCCGGAGGCTGGAGACGGCTCTGGGTGCCTGGCCGCTCAAGCCGGGAACGGCGGCGGCTGTCGGCCCCGCCGTTCCCCTTGCCCGCGCTTGTGCGTCACTGGGCTGGGCGCGGCAGGCACTCACCTTGGCGCAGCGGGGGCTCATCCCGCTGCCTGGCGGCAAGCCGGCGGTCGTCTGGTGCGACGAGCACCTGGCTACCCTGGTCTTGCTCGCCGACCCTGAACTCGTGGGCCTCCTCGGCAGCCAGGTGCTGGCGCCGTTGCGGCGGCTGCGCCCCGACCAGGCAGACCGGCTCGCCGAGACGCTGCTGGCGTGGCTGGAGAGCGCGGATAACGCCGAGACCGCCGCTCGCCTCCTGCACGTGCATCCGCAAACGGTCCGGTACCGGCTCAGGCAGCTCACTCAGCTCTTCGGCGACGCGCTGACCGATCCCGAAGCCCGCTTCAGGCTCCTGGTCGCCCTCCGGGCGTCGGGGACCGGCCGCAGGTAAGTTATCCCTTCTTGTCTTGCCTGCTTCCGCCAGGGAGCTGCGTCCTGAGTTCAGCCCTGGTCAGGCGGGACCACCGGGCCCTTCACGGGACCTACGTGCATCCATTCCGGCCCGTGGCGGTAGCAGGCCAGGACGGGGAGCGGGGCCACCCTTGAGGCGAACTGGCCCGGCGGGTACACCCGCAGCCCGGCGGCGAGGGGCACGTGGTTGGTGCCGGGCTGGAGGCAGGTCCGCCCGTAGTCGGCGGGATCGCTGACCTGGACGAGGATGTCCGCGGTCGCGTCCTGGGCGAGCGTCACCCGCTTCGCCGTGCCCATCCAGTCAGCGGCGCTTCCGATCTCCGTACCGGACAGGTTCACCGCCGAGACTCCGGCGTGCCCGTACAGCGTGCACGTGTGCCCGGACATGTTGGTCAGGTAGATGGTGTCGTAGTAGCCCCCGGCGTAGCCGCTGCCCGGATTGTGGGCGGCCCAGATGTCCAGGCCGGATGTCGTACACGCTGGGGCGTCCCGGTGTGCTGCCGCCGCGAGCGTGGCCGGAGTGGCTGCACCGGCCGCCGTGGCCGCCATCGTAAGCACCCCGATGCTCGCGACTGCCACGGACGCTAGCAGTCCGCGCCAAACAGATCTGCGCATAGGTATCTAACCTTCTTCCGCTATCTCAGCGATCAGGAATTCCATTGCAAACGGTCAGAGTGGCGCGATCCAGGTAGGAAGGTCCCGCCAGCTTGGGATCAAGGCCATGGATTGCGGCGCATGTAAGCGAAGAAGTCAGCCACCACGCCATTGAGATCAGAGATCAAGATCGGGTTCGCTGCGACAGGCGCCCGCGTCACCAAGACGAGCCGCCTCCCGGGGGGGTGACCTCCGGCCCGGGAGGCGTGCTCGTGAAAAGCTATCAGCATGGAGTACACGCATCTTGGCCGGTCTGGCCTTTCGGTGAGCCGCCTCTGCCTCGGGACGATGAACTTCGGATCGCTGACGCCGCCGGAGGAGGCGCACGCGATCATGGATCACGCGCATGAGCTAGGCATCAACTTCTTCGACACCGCCAACACCTACGGCCGTGCGATGAGCCCGCCGGGTCAGGTCGCGGGCAACCCGCGGTCGCACGCCGGGTGGACCGAGGAGATCCTCGGCGACTGGTTCGCCAAGGGCGGCGGACGCCGGGAGCGGACCGTTCTCGCGACAAAGCTCTATGGCGACATGGGGACATGGCCGAACGAGGGCAAGCTCTCCGCCCTCAACATCCGCCGCGCCGCTGACGCCTCCCTGAAGCGGCTCAAGACCGACTACATCGACCTCTACCAGATGCACCACATCGACCGGGCCACCCCGTGGGACGAGATATGGCAGGCGATGGAGGTCCTCGTCACCCAGGGCAAGATCCTCTATGTCGGCTCGTCCAACTTCGCGGGCTGGCACATCGCCCGGGCCAACGAGACCGCCAGGGCGCGTGACTTCACCGGGCTGGTCAGCGAGCAGTCGCTGTACAACCTGATGACCCGCGCGATCGAGCTCGAGGTGCTGCCCGCGGCGAGGACCTACGGCGTCGGCGTCATCCCGTGGTCGCCGCTGGAGGGCGGCCTGCTCGGCGGCGTGCTGAAGAAAGAGCGGGAGGGCCGCCGCCGGCTCGCGGGCCGGGCGAAGGAAGCGGTCGAGAAGAATCACGACCAGATCGCCGCCTACGAGGACCTGTGCGAGAAGATCGGCGAGGAGCCCGGGGCTGTGGCGCTCGCCTGGCTGCTGCACCAGGACGGGGTGACCGCGCCGATCATCGGGCCGCGCACGCTGGCCCAGTTCGACGACGCGCAGCGCGCGCTCACCGTCACCCTCGACGCCGACATCCTCAGCCGGCTTGACGAGATCTTCCCCGGCTACAGACCCGCCCCGGAGCACTACGCCTGGTGACCTCCGAGGCCGAGCCGCCGCGACGGCCGCTGCGTGACCGCTCCAGCCGCCAGCGGGTCACGAGCACGGAGTTGTTCGCCGACCTGGTGTACATCTTCGCGGTCACGCAGCTGTCGGGCTATCTGCGGAGCGATCCGACGGTGGACGGCATACTGCGGTCCGCGCTGCTGCTGACGATATTCTGGCTGCTCTGGATCCACGCCACGTGGATCACCAACTGGGTGGACCCCGAACTCATCGAGGTCCGCCTGCTGCTCGTCGCGGGAATGCTGGTCAGCCTGGCGATGGCCGCGGCGCTGCCCCGCGCGTTCGGCGACCTCGGCCTCGTGATAGGCGGCGGCTACGCCGTCCTGCTGATCGGCCGCGGCCTGTTCATGGTGATCGTGCTGCGTGGCTCGCTGCGGAGGAACTTCGAGCGGATACTCGCCTGGCGCTTGGTCGTCGGCGCCTTCGCCCTGGCAGGCGGGCTGGTGCACGATCCGCCGCGGGCGGTGCTCTGGGTGCTGGCGGTCGTAATCGACGTGGCCGGCACCCTCGCCGGCTTCGTGACCCCACGCCTGGGCAGGTCGCGCACCCAGGACTGGACGATAGAAGGCGGGCACTTCGCCGTGCGCTGCCAGGCGTTCATCCTGATCGCGCTCGGCGAGACGCTCATCATCACCGGCGGGACGCTGTCCGGCATACACAACATCGCCGGCCCGAACGTGGCCGGGTTCGCGGTTGCGTTCGCCGGGTCGGTGGCGCTGTGGTGGCTGTATTTCGCCCATGCCGCTGGTGCCAGCGCTAGCGCCATCGCCTCGTCGCCGGATCCGGGGCGCCTCGGCCGGTCCGCCTACCACCTGATCCACCCGGTGATGGTGGCCGGCATCATCGTCTGGTCCGCGGGCGATGAGAAGATCCTCACCTCCCCGATGTCCAGCGTGACCGCGGAATCGGCCTGGATGATCCTCGGCGGCCCCGCCCTGTTCCTGGCCGGCCACGCCGCCTTCGTATTCGTGATCTGGCGGGGATTCCCGTGGCGGCGCATTATCGGCGTGGTCCTGCTCGCCCTGCTCGCCCTGGCGGCCGCCGTGTTCCCCCAGATTGTCCTGGCCGCCTGCGCCGCCGCGGTGGTCGCCGCGGTGGCCACATCCGACCACTACCGGCCCTACCGGTACCAAGTCACGTGACTAATCCTCCGCCTCCAGGGGGGCGACCCGCGCCCCGTGACTGCCCGTGAAAAACTAGCACCATGGAGTATGTGGAACACTACGCCGGGTGACATCCGATGCTCAGCCGCCGCCGCGGCCGCTGCGTGACAGCTTCAGCCGCCAGCGGGTCACGAACATGGAGCTGTTCGCCGACCTGGTGTACATCTTCGCGGTCACGCAGCTGTCGGGCTACCTGCGGAGCAATCCGACCATGGGCGGCATACTGCGGTCCGTGCTGCTGCTGGGGATATTCTGGCAGGTCTGGATTTACACCACGTGGATCACCAACTTTGCGGACCCCGAATGCATCGAGATCCGCCTGCTGCTCGTCGCGGGGATGCTGATCAGCCTGGCGATGGCCGCGGCGCTGCCTCGCGCGTTCGGCGACCTCGGCCTGGTGGTGGGTGTCGGCTACGCCCTTATGCAGGCCGGCCGCTGCCTGGTCATGGTGATCGTGCTGCGCGGCGGGCTGCGGAGAAACGCCGAGCGGATACTCATCTGGTGCGTGGTCGTCGGCGCCTTCGCCGTGGCCGGCGGCCTGACCCGCGGCCCGCCGCGGGCGGCGCTCTGGGCGCTGGCGGTCGCCATCGACGTGACCGGCGGCCTCGTCGGTTTCGCGGTCCCTGGCCTGGGCAGGTCGCACACCCAGGACTGGACGATAGAGGGCAGGCACTTCGCCGAGCGCTGCCAGGCGTTCATCCTGATCGCGCTCGGCGAGACGCTCATCATCACCGGCGGGACGCTGTCTGACACGCACAACATCACCGGCCTGCACGCCGCCGCGTTCGCGGTGGCGTTCGCCGGGTCGGTGGCGCTGTGGTGGCTGTACTTCGTCCGGGTGGCCGAGGGGAGTGCCAGGGCCATCGCCTCGTCGCCGGATCCGGGGCGCCTCGGCCGGTCCGCCTTCCACCTGATCCACCCGGTGATGGTGGCCGGCGTCATCGTCTGGTCCGCGGGCGATGAGAAGATCCTCGCCTCCCCGTTGTCCAGCATGAGCGCGGAATCAGCCTGGAAGATCCTCGGCGGCCCCGCCCTGTTCCTGGCCGGGCACGCCGCCTTCAAGTTCGCGATCTGGCGGACGATCCCGTGGTCGCGCATCGTCGGCGTGGTGGTGGTCGCCTTGCTCGCCCTGGTGGCCGCCGCGCTCCCAGAGATCGCCTTGGGCGCCTGCGCCGCCGCGGCGGTCGCCGCGGTGGCCGCCACCGACCACCGCGGGCCCCCCGGGTTACTCTTCCGTATCCCCGTCGGAGATGACGCTGATACTGTCGTTGGCCAGCAGGAACGATATGTCCTCCAGGCTCTTGGCGATCGAGAACAGCAGGTAGGGCACGGCAGCGGCGGCGTCTCCGCTGAGCATGCCCGCCGCCAGCCGCAGCTGTGGGCTGTAATCCGAGCCGATGTCTTCCTGGAGCTCGTCCAGCAGGTTGTCGTCGTCCATCTGTTCCGGTGCCTCCCGGCTAATACCCATCCCGTCCGAATCTGGCTGGCTTGGGAATCCTAGTGCAGCGGAGGCCGCTATGCGCGGGGCGCGGGGCACCGGCGGGCTGATGAAACAAAAACGTGCCGGACCCGGCGGGAGGTCGGGTCCGGCACGCGGATGGCTTTGGCCGATCAGGACGCGAAGTCAAGCAGCGGCTGCGCGCGCGAGGGGTGGCGCAGCTTGGACAGCGACTGCTTCTCCAGCTGGCGGATCCGCTCGCGGGTCAGGCCCAGCGCGCGGCCGATCTCGTCAAGCGTGTGCGGGTTCCCGTCGTAGAGCCCGAAACGCATGGCCATGATCGTCGCCTCGCGCGGGGTCAGCGCGTCCAGCGCCGAACGCAGCTGCTCCGCCATCAGCTGACGGTCAACGAGCTCGGAGGCCTCCGGCGCGTCGACGTCCTCGATCAGGTCGCCGATGGACGTCTCGCCGTCCTCGCCGATCGTGGAGTCAAGCGAGATCGGCTGACGGGAGGTCCGCAGCAGCTCCTCAATCTGATCCGGAGTCCGGTCCAGCTCGACGGCAAGCTCCTCCGGAGTGGGCTCGCGCCCCAGACGCTGGTGCATGTCGCGCTCGACACGCGACAGCTTGGACAGCATCTCAAGCACGTGCACCGGCAGCCGGATGGTGCGGGCCGAGTCCGCGAAGCCGCGCTGGATGGCCTGCCGGATCCACCACATGGCGTAGGTGGAGAACTTGTAGCCCTTCGTGTAGTCGAACTTCTCGACCGCACGGATCAGGCCCAGGTTTCCTTCCTGCACCACATCGAGGAGCGACAGTCCCCGGTCGCTGTACTTCTTGGCGACCGAGACCACCAGCCGGAGGTTCGCCTCAAGCATGTGCGCCTTCGCGCGCCTGCCGTCCTCGGCCACCAGCTCAAGGTCGTGCCGGAAGTCGGGGGTGAGGTCGGGATCGGTGTCCAGCTTGTGCTCGGCGAACAGCCCTGCCTCAATCCGCTTGGCCAGGTCGACCTCCTGCTCGGCGGTCAGCAGGCTGGTGCGGCCAATCGACTTGAGGTAGGTGTGCACCGAGTCGCCCATCGCGGGCGTCTGGTCGTCCAGGTCAACGCCGTCGGTGAGCGAGGCGACGTCCGCCTCGATCGACGCCACGTCATCATCCCCGAACTCCAGGTCCTCCTCGTCCGCGGCGCCCTGCTCGGGCTCGGCCGCGGCAGCGGTGGAGTCTGCCTTCTTCGACCGGCTCTTCTTCGCGGCCGGCTTGGCGGTGGCCTTGGTCCCGGCCGACTTGGCAGAGCCCTTCACCGACCGCACGGACTTCCCAGCGGCGGCGGTCTCGCCCTCCTCGTCGGCGAGCCGGACGCCGGCCTCGCTCAGCTCGCGGAGAATAGACCGTGCCTCGGCGGGGGTAAGCCCCGCATGCTCGAAAGCGATCCGCAGGTCCGAAAGGGACAGGTGGCCCTGGCTGCGACCGCGCTGGATCAGGTCGTCCACGCGAGTCGAGCTAGCCTCATCATCGTGTGCCGGAGCGGCCATGGCGATCCGCGGCATGAGACACCTCCCTCCTTCTGTACACGTGCGCTTGCGCTGCGCCGTTCAACAACAACAACGTTTTACATCCCCGATGGCTCATGGGCGGGCCCGCCGGGTTTTACCGGTGTTTCCTGCGGGCACTCTTAATTAACGCTTCGCGGCGGAGAATGTTCCCGTCCGCGTTACGTTTCCGTCGTCTTCAGGGCCGCGAGGTCTGGCTTGCCGCTGGGGAGCACCGGGATGGCGTCCGTCAGCACCACCTCGCTTGGAGAAGCGTAACGCGGGAGTCGTTCCCGTACATGCGTACGCAGCAATTCTAGACTGGGCGGGTCATCGGGGTCGGCCGGGACCACCACAGCGGTGACCCGTTCGCCCCATTCCGGGTCGGGCCGCCCCACCACCACGACCTCCCGCACACCCGGGCAGGTCTCCAGCGCCGCCGCGACCTCGCCGGGCACCACCTTGTACCCGCCGGTGTTGATCACGTCGTCCGCGCGCCCGCGGACGACGACCCGGCCGCCCTGGACCGCGCCCAGGTCGGAGGTGACGAACTCACCGTCGCGCAGCACCGCCGCCGTCCGGTCCGGGCGCCGGTAATACCGGTTCATCAGCACCGGCCCGGAGATCCGCAGCCGTCCTTCGGAATCCGCCCGCACCGAGACCCCGTCCAGCGGCACCCCGTCGTACACGCATCCGCCGCAGGTCTCGGTCATCCCGTAGGTCGTCATCACCGGCACGCCCGCCGTCCGCGCCCGGCGCAGCACCGCGGCCGACGCCGCCGCGCCGCCGACAAGCACCGAGGAGAACGCCGCCAGCGCATCGGCCCCGCCGTCAAGCAGCCGCACGAGCTGGGTAGGCACGACCGACACGTGCGCGCACCCCGCCGCAAGCAGCGACGCGGCGTCCGGGTGAGGAACCACCGCCGGTTCGGTATCCGAGGCCAGCGACCTGACCAGGACCTGCAGTCCCGCCACATGGGTCACCGGCAGGCAGACCAGCCAGCGCTCGCCGGGCCGCGCGCCGGCCCGCGCCAGCGACGCCCGCGCCGAGTGCAGCAGCGCCGCCGCGCTCAGCTCGACGCCCTTGGGCTCCCCGGTGGATCCCGAGGTGCCGATGATGACCGCCGTATCCTCATCCGCCCCCTGCCCCCCGGAACGGGAGGTGGTTTCTCCCCCCGGCTCCACCACGGCGTCCGGCCGGAAGGCGTCGAGCATCCGGCGCAGCCGCGCCGTGGGCAGGCCCGCGTCCAGCGGCAGGATGGCCGGCCCGGTGCCGCCGAGCGCGGCGGCCAGGGGATCGAGGAGCCGTGCCGCGTCGGCCACGCCGGACAGCAGCACCGCGTGCAGGGGGCGTTTCGTCACGGTCGTTAAGGTTAGATCCCGGACTTAGGGAGGTTACGAGTGGCCGAATGGCAGCGGAACACGTTCCGGCCGACCACGTTGTCCGCGCTGTCGCGTGCGGTCGGCGCGACCCGCGACGACCCGGCGATCGGTGTGATTATTCTCACCGGTGCCGGTGAGATCAGCGGCGATGGGAGCCCAATTGCGTAATCGAGCGCGCTATAGCGAGCCCAATTGCGTAATTGAGCTTCCTGTGGAGCGAGCGGATCCCGCGGGAGGGGCGGCATGACCGACATGTCGGATTTGCTCGCCACGATGCGGGCATTCGCCATCCCGATGCGGACCAAGTTCCGCGGAATAACCGTGCGCGAGGGCGCGCTGATCGCCGGGCCCGCCGGATGGGGAGAGTTCTCCCCATTCGCCGAATATGGGCCACGGGAGTCGGCGCGGTGGCTGGCGAGCGCGGTGGAGTCGGCGACGGTACCGTGGCCGGCCCCGGTCAGGGACCGGGTCGCGGTAAACGTGACGGTTCCCGCCGTAGGGCCCGAGCGGGCCCGCGAGATCGTCGCCGCGTCCGGCTGCCGTACGGCGAAGGTGAAGGTCGCCGAGCCGGGCCAGGCCGAGGGGGAGGACGTCGAGCGGGTCGCCGCGGTGCGGGACGCGCTCGGGCCGGACGGGCGGATCCGGGTCGACGCGAACGGCGGCTGGTCGGTGGGCCAGGCGGCGCGGATGCTCAAGCGGCTCGACCGCTACTCCCTCGAGTACGCAGAACAGCCCTGCGCCACCCTGGAGGAGCTCGCCGAACTACGCCGGCACATCGACATTCCGGTGGCGGCGGACGAGTCGATCCGCAAGGCGGAGGACCCGTTGCGGGTGCGCGCGATCGGGGCCGCCGACATCGTGATGGTCAAGGTCCAGCCGCTTGGCGGGCTGCGGGCCGCGCTGCGGGTGGCTGAGGCATGCGGGCTGCCGGTGGTGGTGTCCAGCGCGGTGGACACCTCGGTCGGGCTCGCGGCCGGCGTGGCGCTCGCCGCGGCGCTGCCTGACCTGCCGTACGCGTGCGGGCTGGCCACGATGTCGCTGCTTGAGGGGGACGTGACAGCCGATCCGCTGGCTGAGTCCGGGGGCGAGCTGCCGGTCCGGCGGCCCGCCGTCGACCCCGGCGAGCTGGCCCGGTGGGAGACCGACCCCGAGCCGTGGCGGGCGCGGGCGCTGGCGGCCGCGCGGTACCTATGAACCCGTCCACCGCGTTCGGGACCGCCTTCGCGGACGAGCTCGCCCGGTGCGGGCTGCGTGAGGCCGTGGTGGCGCCCGGATCCCGGTCCACGCCGCTGGCCATGGCGCTGCACGACCTCGATCGGGCGGGCAGGCTGCGGCTGCACGTCCGGATCGACGAGCGCTCCGCGTCGTTCACCGCACTCGGCCTGGCGAAGGCGAGTCGCCGCCCGGTGGTGGTGCTGTGCACGTCGGGTACGGCGGCGGCGAACTTCCATCCGGCGGTGATCGAGGCCGGCGAATCCGGCGTCCCGCTGCTCGTGCTCACCGCGGACCGGCCGCCCGAGTTGCGCGCCGTCGGCGCCAGCCAGACCATCGACCAGATCAAGCTGTACGGCGGGGCGGTGCGCTGGTTCGCCGACGCCGGAGTGCCGGAAACGCGTCCCGGCGCGGTCGGCTACTGGCGGTCGCTCGCCTGTCAGGCGTGGGCGTACGCGGCCGGCGAGGCGGGCACGTTCCCCGGCCCGGTGCACGTGAACCTGCCATTCCGCGACCCGCTCGTACCGGGGGGCGGGCTGGGCGGGCCGGAGGGCGGCCCCAGCGGATCGGGCGGGCCGGCAGGGCCGGAGGGCGGGCTCGGCGGGCGCCCGGACGGGCGGCCGTGGACGCGGTTCACCCGCCCGGGGACGGCGGCGCAGCCCTTTGCGCTGCCGTGGGCGGAGCGCGGCATCGTCGTGTGCGGGGACGGGGATTACGATGCGGAGCCGCTGCTCGAGCTCGCGGAGCGGGCGGGATGGCCGGTGCTTGCGGAGCCGTCGTCCGGGGCGCGGCGCGGGCCGAACGCCCTCGCCGGGTACCAGTACCTGCTGGCGTCGAAGGCGTTCATGGCGGCGCACCGGCCGGAGGTGATCGTGTCGGCGGGCCGGCCCGGGCTGTCCCGGCCGCAGTCGGCACTGCTCGCCCTCGCCCGGGAGGGCGAGCCGGTCCGGCACGTGGCCGTCACGCAGGGGCCCGGGCACTGGGCGGACCCGCAGCGCGCCGCGACAGACGTCGTGGCGGCGATCCGGCTGACCGGGGCGCTCGCGCCGGGAGCGCCGGACGGCTGGCTCGGCGAGTGGCGCCGCGCTGACGCGGCGGCGTTGCGCGCGGCGCGGGCCGCGGTGGGCGAGCGGGGACCGCTGAGCGAGCCGGAGCTGGCGCGGGAGCTGGTGCATGCGCTCCCGGAGCGGGCCTTGCTGTGGGTCGGCTCCAGCATGCCGGTCCGGGACATCGACGTGACGATGCCCTCCCGGGCAGACGTCAAGGTGCTGGCCAGCAGGGGAGCGAGCGGTATCGACGGCACCGTGTCGTCGGCGATCGGCGCGGCCCTCGCCCACGGCGGGCCGGCGTTCGCGCTGATCGGGGACCTGGCGTTCCTGCACGACTCGGCGGGACTGGTGATCGGGCCGGGGGAGCCGCGGCCGGACCTGTGCCTGGTCGTGGTGAACAACGACGGCGGCGGGATCTTCTCCAGCCTGGAGCAGGCGGCCTTCCCCGGGGTGTTCGAGCGAATGTTCGGCACGCCGCACGGGGCCTCGCTTTCGCACCTGGCGGCCGCGTTCGGCGTGCCGCACACGCTGGCGGAGCAGCCCGGCGACCTGGCTAAAGCCGTGTCCGGGGCCGGGCTGCGCGTCGTCGAGGCGCGGACGGACCGGGCGGCGAACGCGGAGCTGCGCGACCGGATGCGCGCCGCCGCGGTACGTGCCGTGGAGCGGTCGCTGTTACGGCATCTGGAGGTAGGTGACCGGCCCGGCCGGCAGCGGCTCGGTGTTGGTCACGCCGACCTCGTAGCCACGGAAGTTCCTGGCGTCGTAGATGGCCGACAGGTACGTTCCGCTGGGGGCGCTGGCGCCGGACGGCACCGACGCGGCGGTCGCGGTGAAGTCGCCCTTCATCACGATCAGGTACACCGGCGGGTCGCCGGAAACCGGCGCCTGGTCCCCGCCGCCCGCGAAATCCATCGCCCTGTCGTAGCTCAGCGTGGCGACGTAGACCCACCGCGGGTGCTGGTCGCCGTTGCTCTGGGCCAGTTGCCCGGCGATCTCCGTCAGGTGCTCCTGGGTCGCCGCGGGCATGCCTCCCGAGACCAGCGTGGACCCACCCGCGGAAAAGCCGGAGAAGGAAAGCACCAGTATGGCGGCGAGCCCGGCCGCGGAGCCGCCAGCGGCCGACAGCCACCGTTTGCCCGCCGTGTCCATGATCCGCCTCCTTTCCGCCTTATCCGCAGTGTACGTCCGGGGATGTAGACGCTCTGACCAGGGACGGACGCGATGGCCGCGATGGTCATGGTCGCCCCGGTCATGGTGCAGCGCACCCGTGTATTACGGTCGGGATGTGGCCATGGCAGCGGAGACCGGGCAGGAACGTAGCAGGCGCCGTCGGCAGCGGACCTTGTTCGACGGGGTGGCCCAGCTCTACCAGGCCACCAGGCCAAGCTATCCCGGTGAGATCGTCGAGTTCCTGGTGGCAACTGCCGGCGTCGGTCCGGGGAGCGCGGTGCTCGAGGTGGGCTGCGGCACTGGGCAGCTCACCAGGGACCTGGCTCGTTACGGGTTCGACCTGACAGCGGTCGACATCGGCCCGGCGATGATCGCTGCTGCCCGGCGTCACGTCGGGGACTCCACGATCTCGTTCCAGGTTTGCTCGTTTGAGGACTTCGCCTCGGCCGACGCTGCCTTCGACCTGATCGTCTCTGCCACGGCGTTCCACTGGGTTGACCCTGAGGTCAAGTTCAGCAAGCCCGCGCGCTTGCTGCGCCCCGGCGGCTGGCTTGCTTTGCTCGCCACCGGTGAGCGCTATGACGATCCCTTTGGCGCGGCGCTGCACGGGATGTGGGTCGCGCGAAGTGAAGACAAAGCGTGGGCCGCCAGGAAACCGCCGGCCGATGCCGATGCCATCATCGGCTCCGGCTTGTTCGATCAGCCGGCGCACCGGATGCATCAGCGCCGCACAACCGTGGCGGCCGACACCGTGATTGGCGTGGAGAACACCAGAGCGACCACGCTGAGCTGGTCAGATGATGTCCGCCAGGGGTTCACCGCGGAACTCCGCGGCCATCTCGGCTCGCTCGCTGAGGTACCGCTGACCTTGCACACTTCACTCACGATGGCTCGCGTCCGCTAGCGCCATCGCCTTGCCGGCCCGGCCACCACCGGTATGGGGTATCCGGGGAAGGCTGAAGTCATGATCCCGGGTCGTTACCTGCGAATAGAACGC
>Ga0335075_10003322_pt1 | contig 25541 bp, 27 predicted proteins | sample Lox_Sample_24_FD_206723 | JGI IMG/M metagenome (GOLD analysis project Ga0335075, IMG submission 206723) | Soil microbial communities from Loxahatchee National Wildlife Refuge, Florida, United States - Lox_Sample_2.4 | ecosystem: Environmental > Terrestrial > Soil > Wetlands | place: USA...
CGACGCGTATGTGGCCAACGTGTGATTTTCGCCGTGCACAATGATCTCCGAGCGCCCGTAGCTCAGTCGGATAGAGCAGCTGCCTTCTAAGCAGCGGGTCGCGGGTTCGAATCCTGCCGGGCGCGCAAGGGTTTCAGACTCCCCAGACGCCGCGTGTAGCTGGTCCGTGTAGCAACGAGGTCAGCTTTCGGCCTTGTCCTCGTCATCATCGTCATCGAAGAGCCCATGCAGCCGGTTGAGCGCGTCGAGTTGCGCTTCATCGTCGGTGTGGGTGTAGATCTCCAGCGTGATGGCCAGGCGCGAGTGGCCGAGGATGACCTGCGCGTCGCGGGCCGGGACACCTAGAGCCTTCAGCAGCGATGCGACGGTGTGCCGGACGTGGTGGAGCTTGATGAGCCGGATGTCGTTGGCCTCGCAGATGCGCCGGAATGAGCGGACGAAGTTCCTGGGCTCGACTGGCCGTCCTGTCCTCGTGGTGAAGACGAGATCCGTCTTCGGCCAGGCCGAGCCCATCTCGGTGCGATGGCGCGCTTGTGTCCTGGCCTGGGACTCCAGGGCTTCACGCACGAGCTTCAGCAGCGGTAGTTGCCGGTGGCCTGCCTGGGTCTTCACCGGGCCGAGGTGCATCTCCCCGCCTACGCGCTGCAGCTGCTGTTCAACGCGAACGGTCCCGCCGTCGAAATCGATGTCCTGCCAGCGCAGGCCGAGGACTTCACCGCGGCGCAGGCCATACAGGACGAGCAGAACGAACGCCGTGTAGAGCGGGTCGGGCTTGCAGGCGACGAGGAAGCGCCTGGCTTCGTCTGCGGTCCAGGGCCGTACCGTTCCTGGCCGCCATTCGGGCAGCTCTACCAGGCGCGCGACGTTACGGCTGATCAGTTCCTCGCGGACAGCGCGGGTGAGCGCGGCGCTCAGGACGGTCCGCATGACTTGGACCTTGCGCACCGAGTCGCCTTTTTCAAGTCGCTGGTTGAGGAATCGCTGGACTGTGGCGACGGACAATGCGGTGAGCTTCTGGTTCCCCAGGCCGGGAAGCAGGTAGAGCCGGATGTTCATTTCGTACAGGGTGTACGTGGCCGGGCGGCGGTTCTGCTTGACGATGTTCTCCAGCCAGTACTCGAGATACGGGCCGAGCTTCCACACTTCATCCGGGACCGGCATGCCCGCGCGCACATCCTCTTGAGCCTTTCGCATCTTGTCGCGTGCTTCATCTCGCGAGTGGCCGTAAACCACTACCCGCCGGCGTGCCCCGGAGATCGTCGGCGCGTAGAAGGCTCCGACCCAGTGGCCGTCCCGGCGCCGGTACAAGGAACCGTCGCCATTGCTCCGCTTCTGCCTGCGCGGCTTGCCTTGTCCGTTCGATGGCATCTAATCCACTTCCTCGCCTTGCTGTTCGAGTGTTCGTACGTACTCGCGCAGAGCGTCGGCGGTGATGAACCGGAATTTGCCGTCCTTGATCGAGCGGATCCGGTTGGAGCGGATCAGGTCGTACAAGGCTGTTTTGCTCCTGCCGAGTACAAGCGCGGCCTCACGGGGCCGGTAAAGCAGCTTGTCCATGCCAAGGTCCCTTCGCCTTGCCGGTCAGGTCATATACGTCTCCTCTCGGGCGATGCGTTCGTGCTCACGGGCGCGGGCAGCGGCGGACAGGGCCAGCAGCGCGTCCGCGGAGTTGCGCCAGCCGGTTCCGGCGTAGGTGAGCAAGGTCAGCCGCACGGGCTGGACAGCGGACTCGGCACGAGTCGCGGCAGGTTCGCGCCGGCGACGCCAGGTCGCGCGAGCGCCGCGCAGGATCTTGAAAGTGACCGAATAATGGCGGGACTTGGTGAGGAAATGGCCGCGATAGCCGAGCATGTGTGCCCATCGCCGCAGCGCCCGGAAGTCCGGGTGCGGATCAGCGCCGAGTTTCCAGCAAGCGCGGATGAGACGCCCCTGGTGGGTCGGGGCTGCCGCGTAGTGGGTGATGGTGTCCGCTGTGATGCGGATGGCGGCTAGCCCTACCGGCTCGGTGGCTTTCGTGGCGTATTTGGCGAGGTATCCGGCGACGTGCCCGGAGGTGATGTCCCCGTCTGCGGTGACGCTCACTGGCCGAGGTTCGAGCTGTGCTCCCCATCGTATGTCCCAGCCGAACGGATTGCCGGAGTGCGACACGGTGGCGAACCAGGTAACCGCGACAGCCTGACGAATGGCATTGGTCAGTTCGATGGCAGTCAGATTGGGCGGAGGCGGAAGGATCGTGCCGGGCTCGGCCGGGTCGTATCCGTCCAGTCGAAGCAGGGCGTGGAAGTGGATGGCTCCTCGCACCTGAAATTCCGCGACCTTGGCGTAGGACAGTTTGACTCGCGCCGGCTTGGCCCACTGGTCGAGACGACGGCGCAGGCCGATGATGGTGCGCCGCCATAGCTCGGGCGCGTGGGCGTTCCAGACGACCGCGGCGTCGTAGTCATAGCAGTCCGGACATAGCGGTTTACCAAGCAGGCTGTCGCCGTCCTTATGCCGCTGAGCGCAGGACAGGCGACGCCCATGCGGACAGATAACCGCCTTGCGCCGAGGACGACAGCGCAGGATCTTCCCGCCAGGCCCAGCCACGCGGTTGTGGACAAGCCCGAACGATGGCGCGGTGAACGTGACGAACACGGCAGGATGCACGGCTACGTCGGCGGGAATGCCCTTGCCGCCATCAAGTCCGGCCTTGACGATCTGGTAGGCGTCACGCCGGTAGGTCTCGGCGCAGGACGGGCACAGGGAGGCGCGGCGAGTACCGCACGGCACGTACAGCACGCCATCCGGCATCGTCGACGTGGCGACACGGCGAGTGATCTCGCCAGTTGCCGGATCTACGTCGGTGATTTCTCCACGTAGCCGGACGGGATGGGAGCAGCCGCGCGCGGTTGCGGTGTGATTGATCCATTCGGGGTAGTCGTCGCGACCTACACGGGCAAGCAGTTCGTCGGCAGTGGTTCCGGGCATCACACCCACCCCCGGGCTGTCTGCCAGCCCGGGGGTGAGCGTCATGGCCGGGATGGTCACTGGGTGACGATTTCCCGGACGAGGGACATGGCACGGTGCTTGAGCGGCTCGGGTCGCATCAGGGTGCGATTGAGCCGGGTTTCCCAGGTCCGCGCGGTACGCACGTGGTCGAGGTATTCGCCAGCGGCCTGGACGAGCCCGTAGGCAGTCCCGGCGACGTGCTCGGTAGTGGTGGAGCCGAACAGCGACCTCACGGCGCTGCGGGCTTGCTCGACATTGCGGGCTACCCGGTCGGTGACCAGTCCGTCTGGCGGCATCGGGATGAACTCAGTGATGAACAGTTCCCGCTGTTTCGGTGTGATCGGGATGCCGAGAAGTTCAGTGGCGAGTTCGGTGTAGCGCTGCATCTCGCGGCGAGCGCCGGTGACGGCCTGGCGGGCTTCGTCGATGCGGTTGCGCCAGCTGGACTTGTGAATAAAGGAGAAGGTGGTTCCGGTGCGTTCGCCTTCGAGTTCGGCCGCGCGGAAGGTGTTGGCGCACACGATGCGTACCGCGGTTGCGCGCAGGGCACAGGCGGCGGTGCCGTCATGCCGGTTGGTGATGGCCAGATACGGCAAGGTGGGGCTGTTGTCGCCGGGGATGGTGATCGGCTCGTCGAGGTAGGCCAGGCACCAGACGGCGCGACCCTCGTCGAGGACACCGGCGGTTTCCCACTTGACGTTGGGCTGTGCCAGGACGGCTTCGACGATCTCGCCCATCTCGCCGTGGTCGATGACGGTGTAGCTGTCGCGGTTGAGGGACAGCACGGCCCCGCTGTCGGATCGGATGATGCTCTTCCAGCCGCCGATCGGCTCGTAGTGTTCGGTTCCGTCCGGGTTGATGCCGCTAATCGCGTAGACGGGAGCGGATACCGGGTCCCAGTCCAGTCCAGCGAGGGTGCGTGCTTCTGCCCAGCTTCCGGGGTAGTCCGGCAGCACGACGCCTTCTTCGTGCCAGGGCATTTCACGGACTGAGAACATGGATTCGATGTTGGCGGGCATGAATGTATTTCCTTTCTGAGGTGGTGGAGCGAGGACGATGGGCGTTCAGCCGTCGTTGCTGCCGTTGGCCGGGTCACCCCAGCGCTGCTGGGCTCCTTGCCGGGTGATGCCGAGGCGTGCCGCGATATCAGCCCAGCTGTAGCCAGAACGGCGCAGTCCCGTGATGGCCTGGCGGATGGCAGCGTCGAGTTCCTGGCTCATTGCGGCCATGTCGGTCATGGCGTCGATATCGCCAGCGGCGACGCGACGGCTGTAAGCGCGTATGGCGCGGCGGAGGAAGGCGGCGTACTCGTCGTTCTCGACGTGCCGCCGTCGCCGTTTTGATGTCAAGCGCTTGTTGACAACGGGATCTAGCTCTGACACGGCGGCAATCCGTGCGATCACGCGACCTCACCGCCTTGAATGACTTCGAGGCGTTCGGGGCGCAGCTGGACCGCGTGCTCGGCCAAGGCGATGATGTCGTCGTCAGACAGATACGCCGATTTGACTCGTGCGGGTATGCCGTCTTCGGCACGGAGCCAGGACACCCCGCGGGCTTGCGGGTCGATCTCGGTAGCCGAATAGCCTTTGTCGGCCCAGCCGTGTCCGAGGATGGTGTCAGAAGATGCCTCGGTGGAGCAGCGGAATGCCCACCGGTACCCGAACAGATCTCGCAGCGAAGTCGGGATGATATCGGCACTTGGCCGCTGGGTGGCTTCAATGGCAATAATGCCCGGTGCGCGGCCCCTGGCAACCACGTCCCGGTTGCGTGCGCTGAATTCCTTTTGCTGTGCTGGGGTGCCCACTGTGGCCGAGAAGTACGCCACTTCGTCAAATGCGGCCAGGTAGACGCGAAACCCCATGTCGCGGGTGATTTTCCGTTTCTTGTGGTCGAGCAGCCATTCGGTGCGCTCGTCTATCTGGCCTTGGAGCCAGCCGAGAGTGTCTATGGCGTCGTCGATGGACGGTCCGATGAACCGCTGTGCGCAGTGTCGCCACAGGCCCAGTTCGACGCGCTTGCCGTCGACCAGGATCAGCGCACAATTGGGCGATAGCGCCCCGTGTGCCACGATCAGTTGGAGGGCAACGGACTTGCCGCTGCCGGGCTCCCCGCCGATCAGCATGTTCCGTTCGGCCAGGGTTACGTGCACGTCGTTGCCTGTTTCGTCCAGCCCGAGGTGCACTGGGTCCCAGATGGACCGCTTGAAGGCAGATGTCAGGCTGGTGTTCATGACGGCCTGTTTCACCCCCTGTCTAAGGCGCATAAGAGGGAGCGGAACGGGTTCCCGTTTTCCCCTTCCGGAGACCCGTTCCGCTGTCTGAAGGATTGGTTAATTGCTTGCTGGCGTACGCCGGAACCAGCGGGGAATGCTGTTCGTGAAACGGCTGACCAGATGGCGGCCTCTGCTCGTCACGACCTCAGTGCGTTCGAGTACTGCACTGGGGACAATGTGCGGCTTGACGTGCCGCGTGGCATTCAGAGTGTCGCGTCGTATCACGTCGATCGTGATGAGTTGCGAGTGCTTCTTGTCGCGTGCCACGCGCGCATCCCTGGCGTAGCAGGCAGCGCGGATATCGTCGGTGTGGGCTTCGAAGTCCTCAGAAGAGGTTCCGGCCCGGCACCAGACAAAGGCGTGCTCACCGACTTCGGTTGGACGTATCCACAAGACGAGTGGGAGTCGTCCAGACCGGGTATGCAGCCGGGTTTCCCAGCACATGCGCTGGATTCGGTGCCGGGTGACTAGGCACCAGAACCGAGTGATGAGGAGTCGACGGCTGTAAGGGATGACAGCCAGCGCGATGCCGGCGACCGTCATCGCCATAACGGCCCCGACGAGGGTAATGGCGCGAGCAAGCCCATAGCCGCCAGCGGCAAGAGTTGCTACTATGCCAAATTCAGTGCGCCATCGCCACAGTACTCCGATGGCGCTGCGGTGAATCTCCCCGAAAAATGGGTCGAACATGTAAGGGTTGTTTCGGTCCTTGCGATTGCGAGTACGAGTGGATGACATCACAACCACACCCGTTCTGGGTCCTTGTAGTCGACCGAGTCGACGTCCATAGGTTTACATGATTCGATGTCGTTTTTGAGCATGATCATGGGGCCGATATGCGTCGACCTTGGATCGAGGTTGCGACCATAGAGGTCGAACATGGCCTCCAGCCAGTTGATGGGATCCCGGTTCATTGATCCAGCCCGTTCATGGCGTTCCGGAGGATACTTTCGACGAACCGCGGGTCCATGTCGGGATTCGCCACAGCCTCGGCGAAGAGTTGTGCTGGGTCTATTGCGGGAATTGCGGAATGACCCTCATCGGCCGATGAGCCTGTCGGTTTGACGGCTAGGACTTTCACTCCTGCCGGGCGGTACTGCCTACGGTGTCGGCTGAGCCTGACAACGATCAGGGCAAGCAGTGTGACAACGGCGATGCTCCCTGCGGTGATGGTGGTGATCTCGACGATCTCGATCACGACGCGCATGATCGCCTCGACGGCATGCACGACGGCGCGGATGACTTCATAGGCGGCTGCGGCCAGAACGATGAAGCCGATGATGGCTACGCCTGATCCGTCCCCGCTACTGCTCGGACAGCAGTCCGGCCTACACTTGGACATGCCACTTACCTCGTTCCTTCTGTTAGTGATGGGTGAGGTTTCCGGTGGTGAGGCCGGGCAGGAGGGATTGCGCCCCTCCTGTCCCGGCGCGATCTTGATAGATCAGTTGAGGTCCGGTCGGTCGAGGTCGACCGACTCAGACGAGATGAGAATCTGGAGCCCTGTTGGGTTCCGCTGACCGATCGCCAGGCTGTAGATGGCGATGTGAATGGCCAGCATGATTGCCTGGACACCCGCGTCCTTAGTAATCGCGGAAGTGCAGCCGCATGAACACGGTTCGCCAGCCGCTAGCTGGTTGAACGTGTCGAGCGCCTCGGCTAGCTGCGCGAACATGATGGCCACGCTGCTCGCCAGTTCGTCTACAGGCGCGTTCTGTGCCACGTGCTGGAGGGTCAGCAGTTCGTCGATGGCGTTGTTGGCCTGGTCCTCAGCTCCCATTGGTGGCCTCCGGAGAGGTCACGTACAGGGGATACGGGGCGCGGTCAGCCGACAGGTCCCCGCCGCTGGCCTGGTCCTCGAGAACGGTGCTGAGCATTAGCAGGTAGTGCTCGCTCGTGCTCAAGCACGTCAGCGCTTCATCGCGCAGGTGACCCAGGTCTTCCTGGTCGAGCTTCACCTCCTGCTCGTAGCCATAGATGGCGCCATGCATCTGGCTCGTGACCCACATGGCTTCCGACACCGCGTCACAGGCCAGGTGAATCAACGCCTTGGCTTCGGCGTTGCGAAGCACGGACAATCCGTGCTTTGGCTGGGCCGCCTCGTGGGCGGTTGTCTCGTCGCCATTGCTGGCATTGCTGGATGCGGTCATGGTGACCGTGATTCCTTCCGTTGCGTGATGGGTGAGGGACACGTGCCGTTGCGTAGCGCAGCAGGCACGAATGAGGTGCCATGAACCCGGCAAGTGAAGGCTTAGGCGACCTTCTGCTGAGTAGCCGGAACGATCGAAGAGGCGCGGTACGCAACGCCGGACCTGCCGTCGTTGCTCCACGGGATGGCTTCGAGTTCCCGAACGAGGACAGGCTGACCCTGCGCCACCTTGGGCTGATCACCAGCTACTGTGACGCGGATCGCATCCCCGTCGGACCCGTCCATCACGAAGAGCCCGACGACCCATTCGGGCTGCCCCGTCCCCTTGGTCGTCCTCTGCCGCTGGTTGCCCATCTCCATCCTGGGCTCGGCAGGCTTCGACACCATGAACGTGAATTGCGAGGTGTCCACCATCAGACGCATGATCACGTCTCCTTCCGTTTCGCCGTTCTCTACGGCGTTTGGTGATTGGAGTGAGCCGTTTATCCGGCCACGGAAGTAAGATTGGCGTGATCAAATGCACACAACTAGTGACATCTCCGGTGGCACCGTCAGACAGTCAAGTGACATGGGCGTGTCACCATGCCTGTCACCTGCTCTACATCGGTGACACTCGAAGTGTGGATGCGAACTCGAAGGAGCAGACAACCGTGGCTGCCGACCGACCTGCGTGGGCTCGACGTCTGACCAACGAGAGAGAAGCACGCGGCTGGAGTCAGGCCCAGGCCGTCCGCGCACTGAAGGCCAACGCGACCAACGATGAGGTCCTCCACGCGAGCGATCAAAGCTTGCTGCGCCAGTGGAAACGCTGGGAGGACGGAGAGGTCGAGCCTGGGGAGTTCTACAAACCGATCATCGCCAGGATGTTCGGCACCGTGACCCACGCCTTCTTCCCGGTACCTTCGCGACGAGACTCAGACTCCGTGCTCGCGGTAACTGGCATGGACACGCTGGAGCTTGTCAGCCGCCTCCAACGCTCCGACGTGGATAGCGCAACGCTTGACGCGCTGCGCATCATGGCCGACAGGCTCTGCTCTGAGTATCCGTTCATGCCCAGCGACCAGCTGCTGACGGAGGGCCGCTCATGGCTTCGGCGGATCACTGAATTCCACGGACAGCGAGTCACCCTCAGCCAGCACCGGGAAATCCTGGTCCTGGCCGGCTGGATCTCACTCCTGATCGCATGCGTCGAATACGACACCGGGAACCGGCAAGCCGCCGAGACTACTCGTCAGGCAGCTCTGTCGCTTGCGACCGAAGCGGACCATGCAGAGATCCAAGGGTGGGCACACGAGGTCCGCTCGTGGATAGCGCTCACCAGCGGGAACTACCACGGCGTCATCACCGCGGCCGAAGCCGGCAGGGAAAGCGCACCGCACCATGGGGTAGCCGTTCAACTGGCAGCGCAGGAGGCGAAGGCTTGGTCGCGCCTCGGTGACCGACGACAGACAGAAGTCGCACTCGACCGCGGCCGACGACTCCTCGAAGCACTGCCTTACCCAGACAACCTCGATCACCACTTCGTCGTCGACCCGACCAAGTTCGACTTCTACGCGATGGACTGCTACCGGCATCTCGGTGAAGACCGAATGGCCTCCACCCTCGCCAACGTCGTAGTCCAGGCGAGCACCGACTTCGACGGAACCGAGCGAGCGCCGATGCGACTGGCTGAAGCGCGGATCACCCTCGGAGTCGCGGCAGCCCGCCAAGGAGACCTCGAAGACGCGATTCACTACGGCCGGCAAGCCCTCGGAGGCCAGCGCCAATCGCTACCGTCCCTGCTGATGGTCAGCCGCGATCTCACCAAGGTTCTCAACGACCGGTACCCCGACGAGCCAGCCACCACGGCCTACCTCGACCAGATCCACGGCCTAACCGATCGCTCCAATTCGTCTGGCTAACTTTGCCAGCCGGGGAACACCGCCCGTGGCAACGCGATATCGGCCGGGAGCGCGATCACGCTCGGCCCTCCCATCTGCTTAGCGACTCAGCAGGGACCTACCAGACTAGATCAGAGCAGATCAGAAAAGGTATACGTACTGGTCAGAGCAGGTCTGGCATGATCTAAGTTGATCTTGTGAGCCGAGATGACACAGTTGATCCCGGCTTGCCCGTTCCTGCGTACCGCCAGCTTGAGACGATCCTGCGTCGGCGCATCGAAGCGGGCGAGTGGCGCACGGGGCCGTTGCCGTCGCTGGCGTACCTACAGCATGAGTACGGGGTGGGCAGGGACACTGTGCTGCACGCGCTACGACTGCTCAGGGACGCCGGGTTGATTTTCACCGTCCCGAAGCGGGGAAGCTACGTCACGCCTCGCGGAACCTCCGAACACGACCAAGCGCGCGATGGTGGACCGGCCAACGGCCGACTCTGACCCTTCTGTCCGGTATGCCGTGGCGCCTCGCCAACCTATGGCGGGGTGCTCCAGTGTCTTTAGCCCGCGTTGTTCTCGGCCTGTTTGGTGAACTTCCGCCACACCTCTGGGGTGAACTCCAGCACCGCGCCGCGTGGATTCTTGCTGTCACGCACGAGGACTCGACCATGTGCGACTATCTCCACGCACTGGCCGCCGTTGTTGCCGGAATAGCTTGACTTGCGCCAGCTCAGGACGCGTTCCCCTGCCATCGTTCCTCAGCCACTCTCACAATCAGCTCTCGTGATGCCCCTTTGGGCAGGGCCTCACTGCGGAGGGAATTGAAGCGTAGCGTGACCAGTGACACCGTGTCGGCGTCATCGGTCACCCGCCCATCTGCCATGTCCTCAAGATTCACGATACTGGGAGAACCGTTCGGCTCAGCGATCGTACATGCGCCGAGCAGTCCGGTATGTCCCCCAGCGGAGTAGGGCACGACCTGTACCGTGATGTTCGGGTACCGGGACACATCCGCGAGGTACGTGAGCTGTCCCCGCATCATGTCAGGCGACGCAACCGGGCGGTGCAACGCACTCTCGTCTATCAGCGCCCACAGGATCGGGGCGGGCGGATCTTCACGCCACAACACGGCCTGTCGCGCCAACCGTCCGGCAACAAGGTTGTCTATCTCGTCGTTTGTCGTATTCGGCCGCGTGGACAGCACCGCACGCGCGTAGCCCTCCGTTTGCAGCAAACCGGGTATCAGCGAATGCTCGAAGACGTGCAGCGTCACGGCTTCGGCCTCGTAGGGAGCGAACGACCGAAACGACGCAGGGAACGGCAGGTTGCGGAGCTTAGCCTCCAGCCTCCCGAACGTTCCCTCAGTGCCGGGAGAATCTGACCCGCCCTCAGCAAAACCGGGGGTGCCGAACACCCTGTCTAGCGCTTTCGCCAGTTCCTTCGACGGCACGCGCCAACAGGCCTCCACCTGGGCTATCAGGGACTCGCTGTAACTGATCTCCGAGGCTAGCTCCGCCTGAGTCCATCCCCGGGCGTCACGGTACGCCTTCAATTCTTCCGCGAACAGGGAGAGTGCGTCGCGATCCTTACGCTCTGCCGTCATTCCTTACACCGCCTTACAGATCACGTCAGTGCTTTCACAGTCCGCCGTTACCCGTAGAGAACGTCATGCTTCACGGGGTAAGACCAGATCAGTACAACACAGACTAAGCGACAGTGGTGTCACTCTGCGCACTTGGGGTTGGAGCCTCCGGGAGGTTCATCCACCAGGAAGGGCACTCTATGGGCAGTACAGCGATAGAAGCCGATCCACAGCTGATCGCATTGACGTTGCCGAGCACCACGGAGGCGCCACGGATAGCACGTTTCCACGTCCGGGCCGCGCTCGGTCTCCACGGGCTGGGAGAGTACGTAGGCGACGCCGAGGCCATCACGTCCGAGCTGGTCACGAACGCGGTTCAGCACGTCCGCGGGGACGGCACCGAAACAATCGGAGTAACCCTCAGCCGCATGCGGAACCCGGAGGTTGTGACCGTCGTCGTGACGGACTCTTCGCCGGAAGGCCCGGTCAAGCGCGAGCCGTTGGACAGCAGCGAGCGGGGTCGGGGGTTGCGGGTCGTAGAGGCGCTGTCTGCTCACTGGGGCTGGCATCTCGAAGACGGCGGGAAAGCCGTCTACGCGATGCTCGCCAGGAAGGCTGGCGCGTGATGCCAAGACGGCATCGCCTCGTCGACATGATTCCGGAGAGACAGGCTGCCATTGTCGGCGCGAATATCCGTACCCTTCGCCAGCGCAAGGGATGGACTCAGGCACAGCTCGGGGAACTGATGGGCTGGCAAAGCAGCTCCACCGTGTGCGCCGCCGAAGGCCACCGCAACGATCAACAGCGCGGGTTCACCGCCGAAGAGGTAAAACGGCTAGCCGACATTCTCGGTGTCACGCCAGCGCAGCTAACGACACGATGCGCGAACTGCGAAAGCCATCCGCCAGCCGGGTTCGCCTGTCTGACCTGCGGAGCCACGCTCAGCGACGACCACTTGGCCACGACCATGGCCACGGATACTCGCCCCCACCCGGTACGCCACGGTCATGCGGAAGCGCGCGGATGAGCACGCCGGTTGAAGGAGCGGCGATGCTCGCCCTGGTGTCCGCTCACGCCACGCTGAGCGCCGGGCAAGTACATCTGACGCTGAACGTTCGGGAGGGGCCAGCGCCCGGGATGTGGCGGTACAACCTCGCGGATGGCACGGCTCACAACACCGCATGGGGGCGCGTCGCGGGGATGTCGAGCCACATGGACGTGCTCAAGTACGCAGCCAGCATTTGCGCGGCCGGCTACGAATCGGGGACGATTAAGAGACGCTTGCTCGAGCAGTTCGCCGCCAACGACGTGGGATGACAAGAGAAGATCCCTGTACCCGGATGCTGGGCAGAAGCACGCACCCTCGCCGGTCTGGATTCGGACCCGGCATCTGAGCTTGGATAGCGCTCACCAGCGGGAACTACCACGGCGTCATCATCGCAGCCGAAGCCGGCAGGGAGAGCGCACCTCGTGTGCCCACCCTTAGACCAGATCCGCGGCCTATCTGATCACTCCAGCTAGAGCTGCCTGGTCAGCAAGCCATCGAGGTATCGACGATCACCAAAAGGCACGGGCAGCACTATTAGCTCAACCGAGTCCTGCCCGAATTCTTGGAGTATCCGATTTGTAAGGTCGTGAATCCGTCCATTGCTACTGAGCGCCAGCACAAGCCATCTGTCGGCGTTCTCTCGCACACCACGATTCCACTCGATAGAAACAACCGGCCCAACAATGGTTCCAGATACAGTGATGCGCTCCTCAACCAGCTTACGCAGCAGCGCTCTCGCGTCTTCGAAATCATCAAGAGTAACTTGCGCCTGAAACCATTGCATGCCCACAGCCTACTCCGTTGGCTTTGAGGTACATCGGCAATGGCGATTGTCAAAGTCGAGCTGCTGAACCTACGACCAGCCACCTCTGCCCAATCCCTGCCGTCAGAGCTCAAGGCGGTGGCGGCAACCTGAGCCAGAGCCGTGTGCAGCTTCGCCAGTTCTAGGCACCACATTGCTCTGGAGCCAGGCTCCTTGCTGTGCTGAGCTTCCTCAAGGAGTCTTTCGGCCTCACGGTAGTGGTCTGGGCCATTCATGGCTCTCCAGTTCATGTTTGAAGTCTTAAGCTACTACTGAGGATATCGACACTTACTTTGGATCAACGCAGTGCAGCAGACATAGGTTCACCGGCTAGTTGAGGTCGAACAACTCACTTAGACGCCCGCCAACGACACCCTGATGCGTCCAAGGACACCATCCGCCACGCCGGGTGCTCCTGAACCACACCATCCAGCCACGGCGAGCATGCCGGGTAGCCATCAGAGGCCCTTCCCGCAATGACTTTGGCCGTCGTGAGGGGAGGCCGTGCCGCCACCCGTCTGACAGATGCTTAAATAGGCAGGTGCTCGGATGGGACATCAGCGTCTACACAATGGTTCCGCGAAACACGTCCGATGCGCCCACCAAGGACGACCAACCCTCAACACGCGGGCTGACTCTCACGCAGATGGACAGTCTGCGCGACAGATTCGTCCAAGGGAACCAAATCGCGGCCTGGCAGTCGGGCGTTGAGGGCTTGAGATGGATTGATGAGATCGTCGAGTCAGGCGCGGCGATTGCCGTGAGCACGGATGGCTATCCGTCGCTTTTCTGCGCGAAGGCGCTGGACGTGCTTCCGCGCCTGGACTCACCACCCGAAGCACGGGGGATCCGGCACTTGGATCCAAACGGCATTCTGACCGAGCATTGGGCAGGGAGAACGGTGATCAACGAAAGTGTTATGGCCGCCTGCACCCCAGACCAATGGCTGTGGATCGAGGCTTGGGACGAGAGTTGAACGGGCATGTGCCTGAGCCGTGCTCGCTCCGATGTGCGTTGACATGCCTCTGACCGTCATCGTGTCATCGGGGACGACTCATGACAGGTGATGGCGCACGATGGCCGTTTGTCGTACCGCAGTGGCATACTCCCACAGAGACTCAGATGCCCTCCGGGCTCACGCTGGCGCCCGGATTGCCCAAATAGCTCCAGGAACGCGGGGATTGAATGCAGCACGAACAACACAACCGGTTGGTCAGCTTCATCTGGAACATCGCCGACGACGTGCTGCGCGACCTGTACGTGAGGGGCAGGTACCGGGACATCATCCTGCCCATGACGGTACTGCGCCGCCTCGACGCCGTTCTTGAGCCCACCAAGGACGCGGTGCTGGCCATGAAGGCGTTTCTCGACGACGCTGGGATCGAAAACCAGGAGATGGAACTGCGTCAAGCAGCGGAGCAAGCGTTTTATAACACTTCCTCCTTCAAGCTGCGCGATCTGCGCGCCATCGCCAGCCAGCAGAAGCTGAAAGCCGACTTCGAGGCCTACCTCGATGGCTTCTCCCCAAATGTGCAGGACATCCTGGAGAAGTTCGAGTTCCGCAACCAGATCCCCCGCCTCTCCAAGGCTGACGCCCTTGGCCCGCTGATCGAGAGGTTCCTCGACAAGGACATCAACCTCAGCCCTTACCCGGTCAAAAACCCGGACGGGACAGTCAGGCATCCGGGCCTGGACAACCACTCGATGGGTACGATCTTCGAAGAGCTGGTCCGCCGCTTCAATGAGGAGAACAACGAAGAGGCAGGCGAGCACTGGACACCCCGCGATGCGGTACGGCTCATGGCCAACCTGATCTTCCTGCCGATCACTGATGACATCCAATCAGGGTCATATCTGCTGTACGACGGTGCCTGCGGGACCGGAGGGATGCTAACCGTGGCTGAGGAGACGCTCCAGAAGCTAGCCGAGGAGCACGACAAGAAGGAAGTTGTTACGCACCTCTATGGCCAGGAAATCAACTCCGAGACCTACGCCATCGCCAAGGCCGACATGCTGCTGAAGGGCGAAGGCGAGGAAGCCGACAACATCATCGGCGGCCCCGAGTACTCCACCCTGATCAACGATGCCTTCCCGTCCCGCGAGTTCGACTTCATGCTCTCCAACCCGCCCTACGGTAAGAGTTGGAAGAACGACCTGGAGCGAATGGGGGGCAAGAGCGGCATCAAGGACCTTCGCTTCCTCATCACCCACGCCGGAAACCCGGAGTACTCGCTCGCCACCCGCTCCAGCGACGGGCAGATGATGTTCCTGGCCAACATGGTGTCCAAGATGAAGCACGGCACCAAACTCGGCAGCCGCATCGCCGAGGTCCACAACGGCTCCAGTCTCTTCACCGGGGATGCAGGCAGCGGTGAGAGCAACATCCGCCGCTGGGTCATCGAGAATGACTGGCTGGAAGCGATTGTGGCGCTGCCGCTCAACATGTTCTACAACACCGGCATCGCTACCTATATCTGGATGCTCACCAACCGCAAGCCCGAGCACCGCCAGGGCAAGGTGCAACTCATCGACGCCACTGCCTGGTACAAGCCGCTGCGCAAGAACCTCGGCAAGAAGAACTGCGAACTGTCCCAGGACGACATCAAGGTCATCTGCGACGCGTTCCTGGCCTTCAAAGAGACGGAGCAGTCGAAGATCTTCCCCAACGAGGCCTTCGGTTACCACAAGGTGACGGTAGAACGACCGCTGCGCCTTCGAGGCATCGACGCTGAGCGGTCTTATTCAGCCAAAGAGATCAGGGATTTGAAGGCTGAGGGTGTAGTTGACGAAACCGCGCCACCGGTCATTAAGAAGGTCCACCGGCGCGGCACCGAACCCGATCCCCTCCACGGCCAGTTCGAGGTCACGCTCCACGGTAAGCCTTGCGTCGTGGAGTACGAGCCCGACTCTGACCTCCGCGACACCGAGCAGGTGCCACTCACCGAACCTGGCGGGATTGACGCCTTTATCGAACGTGAAGTCATGCCCTACGCGCCAGATGCCTGGTATGACCCGGCAAATATCAAGATCGGGTATGAGATCAGCTTCACGCGCAACTTCTACAAGCCCCAGCCGTTGCGGACGCTCGACGAGATCCGCGCGGATATCCTCGCGCTGGAGGAGGAGACCGAAGGGCTGCTGGACGAGATCATGGGGGAGGTCGCGCAGTGAGTGGCGACGTCAAGCCTTATGCCTTGTATAAGGACACAGGGCTTTCATGGTTGGGCAAGATCCCAGAGCACTGGCAGGTAATGCGAGGAAAGACGCTATTTCGGTCAATAGATATTCGATCTTCTACGGGGGAAGAAGAACTGTTGACAGTGTCCTCTGCCCAGGGTGTAATTCTCCGTCGATCAGCTAACGTCACAATGTTCAAAGCCGAATCATATGTCGGTTACAAACTTTGCTGGCCTGGAGATCTTGTAATCAACAGCCTGTGGGCTTGGGCGTACGGCTTGGGAGTATCAAGGTATCACGGCATAGTAAGCTCCGCTTATGGGGTGTATCGCCTGCGCCCTCAATACAGTACCTACGTCGGTTACATCCATTATTTGGTTCGTTCATCCCCGTTCCAGTGGGAGCTTCAGGTTCGATCAAAGGGAATCTGGAAGTCTAGGCTTCAGCTGACTGATCAAGCTTTCTTGGATATTCCCTTCCCTCTCCCACCTGAGGATGAGCAAGATGCAATCGCGCGATTTCTGAGTCACGCCGACCAGCGCATTCGCCGCTATATCTTCGCCAAACAGAAGTTGATCAAGCTCCTTGAGGAGCAAAAACAGGCCATCATTGAGCGCGCCGTGACCCACGGCCTCGACACTGATGCCTGCCTCAAGCCCTCCGGCGTTGAGTGGCTCGGGGATCTGCCGCAGCATTGGGAGGTATCCCGGAGCCGACGTCTCTTCTCAGTGCGAACCGAACTCGCGCGTCCAGATGATGTCCAGTTGTCCGCAACCCAGGCCTATGGTGTGATTCCGCAATCCGAATTCGAAAGCAATGTCGGCCGTAAAGTTGTCCGAATATCAATGCACTTGGAGAAACGTCGCCACGTCGAAAAGGATGACTTTGTCATAAGCATGAGAAGCTTCCAAGGCGGCCTTGAGCGCGCCTGGGCCTCAGGCGCGATTCGTTCATCTTACGTCGTGCTAAAGCCGAATCCTGGTGTAGACGTGGACTATTTCGCGTACGTCTTTAAGTCGAGAGGATATATCGGCGCAATACAGGCGACCGCCGACTTTATCCGAGATGGACAGGATCTAACATTCGATAATTTCCGTCGGGTGGACCTTCCTTTGATCCCCGTCGAAGAGCAGAGAGCAATTGCAAAGTTTATCACGGAGTCAGTTCAACGGGTAGATGTGAATAGGTCCAAGCTTGCCCGCGAGATTGCCCTCGTCCGGGAATACCGCACCCGCCTGATCACCGACGTGGTGACGGGACGGCTTGACGTGCGTGACGCGGCTGTGAATCTGCTTGATGAGGTCGAGGAACTGGACGACTTGCCGCTTGTCGACGACGAGATGGGCGAAGACATAGACGACGGCGAGTTGTCGTCGGATGAACTGGGCGAGTAGGAGATGATCGCGTGAGCACCGATCTCAGCGAGAAAGCGTTGGAGTCGCTCATTGTCGGTCACATGACATCCACGGCTGGGGGGTGGCTCGCGGGCGATCCCAAGGACTACAACCGTGAGTATGCACTCGACGTCACTCACCTGACAGCGTTTCTCCGGGCTACCCAGCCGGACAAAGCCGAAGCACTGGACCTAGACCACGATAGCCCGACCCGGCGTAAGTTCCTGGCCAGGCTTCAAGGGGAGATCACAAGCCGCGGTGTGGTGGACGTGCTACGCAATGGCGTGAAGCACGGCCCGCACGACCTTGATCTCTTCTACGGGACACCAAGCCCCGGCAATGCGGCAGCACAGAAGCGCTATGCGCAGAACCGCTTCAGCGTCACCCGCCAACTCCGCTACAGCCGCGACGAAACGCAACTGGCCCTAGACCTGGCGCTGTTCATCAACGGCCTGCCGGTGGCCACGTTTGAGCTGAAGAACCGCATCACCAAGCAGACCGCCGAAGACGCCATCGAACAGTACAAGCGCGACCGTGACGCGCGGGAGCTGCTGTTCCAGTTCGGTCGGTGCATGGTCCACTTCGCCGTCGATGATCAGGTGGTGCGGTTCTGCACCGAGCTGAAGGGCAAGGCCTCATGGTTCCTGCCGTTCGACCAGGGCTACCAGGACGGTGCCGGGAACCCGCCGAACCCAGGAGGGTTGAAGACCGACTACCTGTGGAAGCGGATTCTCACGCCGCCGAGCCTGACCAACATCTTGGAGAACTACGCGCAGATCGTCGTCGAGAAAGATCAGAAGACTGGTAAGAAGAAGAAGCCCAAGCAGATCTTCCCCCGCTATCACCAGCTTGATGTTGTCCGCAAGCTCCTTGATGATGTCGCTGCGAACGGCGCAGGGCAGCGCTACCTCATCCAGCACTCGGCGGGCAGCGGCAAGTCGAACTCCATCGCCTGGCTGGCGCACCAGTTGATTGGCCTTCAAAGCGAAGGCAAGCGGGCGTTCGACTCCATCATCGTAGTCACCGACCGGATTGTCCTTGATGACCAGATCTACCAGACAATCAAGCAGTTCGCCCAGGTCAGCTCGACAATCGCGCATGCAGAGGCTTCAGGGGATCTGCGCAGGGCCATCGAAGCTGGCAAGAAGATCATCATCACAACGGTTCAGAAGTTCCCCTTCATCTACAAGGAAATCGGGGAGTCGCACCGCGAAAACACGTTCGCGATCATCATCGACGAGGCGCACTCCAGCCAGGGCGGAGATGCCACCCGCAGGATGAATGAGGCGCTGGGGAAAGATGGCGCCAGCGAAGAAGGCGAGAGCCCCGAGGATGCGATCAACCGCACCATGGCGTCCCGCAAGATGCTGACGAACGCTAGCTACTACGCCTTCACCGCCACCCCTAAGAACAAGACCCTGGAGACCTTCGGCGAGCCGTACCAGGACGAGGGCGAGACCAAGCACCGACCGTTCCACAGCTACACGATGAAGCAGGCCATCCAGGAGGGCTTCATCCTCGACGTGCTGGCCAACTACACGCCGGTCAACAGCTACTACAGGCTCGTGAAGACAATCGAAGGCGACCCGGAGTTCGACGTTCGTAAGGCGAACAAGAAGTTGCGGGCGTACGTGGAGAGCAACGACCACTCGATCCGGCTGAAAGCCGAGATCATGGTCGATCACTTCCTCGACGACGTTCTAGCGCAGAACAAGGTCGGCGGCAAGGCCCGGGCCATGGTGGTGACCAGCAGCATCGACCGGGCCATCAAGTACCACTTCGCGATCGCTGAGTATCTCAAGAAGCGCAAGAGCCCCTATCGCGATATCGTCGCCTTCTCCGGTGAGCCCGAGTTCAACGGTGAACATGTGACCGAAGCGAAGCTGAACGGCTTCCCGTCCAGGCAAATCCCGGACAAGATCCAGGAAGACCCCTATCGGTTCCTGGTCTGCGCCGATAAGTTCCAGACCGGCTATGACGAGCCGTTGCTGCACACCATGTACGTGGACAAGCCGCTGTCCGGGATCAAGGCGGTACAGACCCTCTCCCGCCTGAACCGCGCCCACCCGCAGAAGCACGACGTCATGGTGCTGGACTTCGCCAACGATGCCGACACCATCCAGAAGGCCTTTGAGGACTACTACCGCACCACGCTGCTCAGCCAGGAGACCGACCCGAACAAGCTGCATGATCTCAAGATGGCCCTGGACGGCTACCAAGTCTACGAACAGCAGCAGGTCGACGACTTCGTGGCCCTTTACCTGGGCAATGCCGTCCGCGAGCAGCTCGACCCGATCCTCGACGCCTGCGCCGGAAGCTACGTCAGTGACCTGGACGAGAACGACCAGGTGGACTTCAAGGGCAAAGCAAAGACCTTCGTGCGGACCTACAACTTCCTGGCGGCAATCCTGCCCTACTCCAACGCAGCGTGGGAGAAGCTGTCGATCTTCCTGAATTTCCTCATCCCCAAGCTGCCCGCGCCTAAGGAAGAGGATGAATCGCGGGGCCTTCTCGAGACCGTCGATATGGACAGCTACCGGGCGGAAAAACAGGCCACGATGAAGATCGCCCTGGCGGATGAGGATGCCGAAATCGACCCAGTGCCCGTCGCGGGCGGAGGTCATATGGCTGAAGCCGAGATGGACCTGCTGTCCAACATCGTCAAGGGCTTCAACGACCTGTGGGGCAACATCGCCTGGACCGACGCCGACCGCGTGCAGCGGCTCATCTCACAAGATATCCCCGATGCGGTCAGGAATGACAGCGCTTACCAGAACGCGATGAAGAACAACGACAAGCAGAATGCCCGCATCGAGCACGACAACGCACTAGCGCGCGCGATGAGCGCGGTGCTCAGGGACGATACCCAGCTCTTCAAGCAGTACAGCGACAACGAGTCCTTCAGGAAGTGGCTATCGGAAGCGATTTTCGCTGCGACCTACGAAGACCCAGCGAAAACATCCCCCTGACCGAACCAGGCCGCCGCTACGGACTTGCCGCGGGCAGCGGACTCTCAGTCCATTCTGTCACCGGCAGCCTTCTCAGGCTAGGCAAACGACGATTCACCGCGCGTATGATGATCCCGTGACCGAACAGTTAAAGGCACGTGGGGGGGCTAATGACCGACGATCACGCCTCAGCCGAACTCGCGTCTGAGCCAGATCATCACCCAACGAAGGGTGACAGCCAGACGGAACAGGCATCGGGAAGCCGTATAAAGAAGATCGCAGGAACTTTGCTCAAAGGATGGCGGGCCCTTGCGTTTCTACTGATCGTCCTTATCGTTGGATCCTACGCCTTCCATTATAAGGCACTGTCTGATCCTGGATCAGAGAATACGCAGCTAGCTAATCATGCACCTCAAGAAATTGATCTCTTTGTAAGCAATCCAAACGTGTCGATAGACGTAAATACCTCCGTGGGCCAATCGACAGCAGCGCCAGAAGTAGAAGACCTCACAATGACCGTCCACGCACCTTCGAGCGTCAAAACAGTTACTATTTTGATGCTTTCAAGTATATCTACTGAGCCCGGCGAAGAGGAAAGCGATGAGATTCCGTCCGCCGCAGCGCCCTCCAAGATCCTAATCTTCTCTCCTTATTCCAGCCTAGAAAACAATCCTCCTCCAGGAATGGAGCTTCCGCCAGAACCGCAAATTATTGGCCACAGGTTCGCGATAGTCATTTCTGACGCACCTCAAATGATATCATTTGACGGGTTCAGCTATTTCATCGGAAACGATACCGAGCAAACTAAAGCTTATTTCTACGGCCATCTTCCTGCCATCGGCTCTATGGACCAATCGGCGGGTAGCGACCCGACAGTACCGGACGTTCTTGCAGAAACCTACAAGAACGCACCCCATCTAACTAGGGATATCGTTCTTTATCCTTGGATCTATAATCCCTATTTTCATTCGAATTTCTTTTCTTCGTCGTTTAAATTTTCAGAGTTGCTGAATCCAAAATCATATAAAACGCCATATGGAGGACCAGGAGAACTATTCTGGACACCAGCCCACCTGTCGATCACGGAAACTCAGGAAGGTATTGCCTCCATCGCAAATCAACAGGTCAATTACATAACACCTGGAGGCGAGGCGGATGGGTTCGATTATACTTGGCGAGGGTCTACATCCCTTGAGCCTGTTTTCCAAACAACGAATGATGGCGCGTTGCAGAGCGAAAGCAACGATGCTTTCCTGTCAGGCATCCTCTTCGGAATAGCAGGTGCCGCCGCAATCGCATTTGTCCAGGAGATACCAGAAGCGTTCAGCAGGCCGGTATGGTGGTCGCGGCGCAAACGGAGACGTGCGTCATCCTCGGAGAACCCCGCTGATAGGAAACCTGATGCCGCTGGGGCCAAAACGAAAGTAGACGCCAAGACAAGCAATAAGACTGCTAGATCATCAACAGGACTCGGCTGGCCACCATCCAACTAGGGCGGGTAAGAAGAGAAAGCGCAACGGTAAGGCGAGGCCAGCAGTTCGCGCCATACTGAGGTCAGCCATCTGATTACGGCATACGTTGATCGGCCCCGGCATCGGTCTCCGCGAACCGCAACGATGGCACTTAAGCTCGCCGCCATCATCCCTGGGTTCCGCCGCAGACTACCGGACACGCCGAAAAGCGGACGTTGCGTTCTCCCACATCTATGCGCTGCCCTGGATGCCCTCAGAGGTGACCGCGATCAGTTCAGTCTTGATCGTCTGACTGAGGAGCACACCGAGCCGAACGTCGATTCTGCGCAGCCTGGATCGGGAAGAATTAGCTACGCAGGTGAGCGCAGATGTTGCATTTCTGCATGTCCTGTCACTGAAGTTCCGGGCGCTCCGCGGAAGGGGATGTACGTCGACTGGGATTGGCGCAGCGCGTCACTACGATGGGTCTCGATCGATTACTCTGAGCAGCCTAAGCAACCTCAGGACGCTTTTTGCTTCGGACGAGTCCGGCTCGGGGGCATCGACGTCCCAGTGCGCCATGGAGTTCCGATAGTCGGAGACATTCTTCAGGTACGTGACCATGTCGGAGCGCCCGTAGGGCCAATCGAGCTTCTTCCATCGCGAGTCGTCGTCGATCAGGTAGCTGTAGTTGCCTAGGTTCAGGTCGGCCGGCGAATTGATCTTCGTGGCCCTCTTGTCCCCTGGGAGGTACACCCCCCTGAGGTCCTCAACGGGCAGGACACCTACGAGGCGCCGGAGCCGCCTCTCGATCTCTTCCAACTGGACGAAGGGCTTGGCCCGGTTCCTTAGCTCAATTGACAGGTCGGCGGTAGTGAGGATCCCAACGACCACGTTCTCGTCATCAATGACGATCAGGAAGGTCCTTTCCTTCTTGTGGATATCGTCGATGAGGGGCAGAAGCTCGTCAGTCTCGCGGCAGGTATCAACGGTGCGCTGTGTCACATCAGTGACTAGCTTCGGCCGCTTTTTGAATTGGGCCTGAGCGATCTCCTCCCACGTGACCACGCCCTTGAGGCGTCCGTAGTCATCAACGACCGGGAGCTGAGAGTAGCCATTCTCCACCATTAGCCTAATGGCATCATCCACCGGCTGGTTCGTGGTGACGGTGACGACCTTCTTCGGAAAGGGAAGGCTTCCGATGCGCCAGGACAAAGTCCCCTGGCCATCCTCCCCTAGCTTGTGCCGAACGGCGAACTGCAGCGCCTCGTCCGCAGCCGCTGCCGGCTCAGCTTCCGCCGCGTTGGCGACGGTGATGAGGTCATCGAGCTGTACCGCCGTGAAGTGCGGCTCAACCACGAGGCCCGCCTCGGCGAGCCAGGCGTCGACGGTGTAGATGCAGATGCTCGTCCGGCGCTGATAACCCCACAGGCCGATCAGGTCGCGCGGTGACAACTGCCGAGGGCCGTTCTGCTCAACATCCTTCTTCAGGTCCTCCAGGCTGGCCGGCGGTGGGACCTCGCCCTCATAGCCGGGATCCATGCCGGTGTCGAGCACCGTCTGAATGCGTTTCGCGGCGTCCCGGCGGCTCAGTTCGCTGACTGTCCGGAATGAGCCCATGCTGTCCCGGAGGTCGCCCTTCAGCGCCACCCGAAGGACGTTGTCCTTGATCCATTCCACGGGCCGAACGTGACGCTGTTCCGGCGGGGCGTCCGCGCGATAACGGTAGTCTCCTGATACTCGCCCGATCGCGACGTAGGGCGTGTTCTTCAGGGGCATCACCGCGAGGTCGCCGACAGCCATGATGGCGATGAACTGCCAGAGCTGATAGGACCAGTTGGCGATGGTACGGTCCCCGTCGTCCGGGTAGGCCCTGTGCAGGAGGACGGTCAGATTGTCAGGCGAGGTAGCGGACGAAAGGTCATCCTCCAGTTCGTCCCAGCCCAGGATGACCAAGTTCTGTTCTAGAGCGGCCCGTTCCCGCTCCCCGTCCCTGCCGCCGCGCACCGTCCACGCACGGGTCACTCGTTTCTCCCATCGCATTAACCTGGTAAAAGGGTCGGGCACGTCTAATAGATAGACTCTACCCCCGAAGGGCAGCCGCGATAGCGAATTGCCCCCGGCAAGGGAAAGCCGACTGATTGGGTCCACGCCAGTCATGTGGTTACGTGCGCGCTTGAAGATGCCTCGCCTGCTACACGAGGCCGGGATGAGCTGGCGACCTGTATAAATATGCACCCTGGTCGGTGCCTACAATGCACTCTCATGCCGCGATCCGCGTGCCTTCGTCTGTCGCGGATCACCTGACGGACGAGTGTCGCGCATCACTCGACGCAGGACACAGAGACCAGCTCGGTGCAGCTCGGGAGTTGTGAGAACTTTCTCTACGGTTTCAAGGGCGCGCGAAGCGCGCCGCGCGGGCTGGGCGCCGCGCATGCCAAAGCGCCGCGCGAGGTCGGGACCTGACCGGGCGCGACGCATCGACTGTCCGTAACCGGCTGATGTATCTCGGGACGCTGACGTACGTTGGTGCGCCGGCGCCGCTCTTAGCCCTGACCGGGCACGGCGGCGCCGGTGCACTTCTCACCCCAAGTACTTGCCTCACGCGTACAGCGCCTTCAGGCAGGTGCCGAGCGGGCGGTGCTGCAGAAGCGGCCATCCCTCCGGCGCCTCGATCCTGAAGCCCTGCGAGTTCGCCGTCAAGGGCGCTCCCTCCGGTCGCGTCCTGCGGATGGCGCAAACGCCACCCTTGAGCGGCGCCCTCGACAGGGATTCAGGGGCGCCTATCGGAGGGATGACCAGGACCGAGTGTGGCTGCTCGGGCTAGTCAAGCGGATCCCCCTTAGAGTCAACTTCATAATTCAAGGTAGTCAAGTTAGAATTTAGATAATCATCATCAAGCAGCTTCAGAATCTTCCATCTGCGTTGCGGACTTCCGCTAAAGAGAAGCTTTCGATCGGACCCCTCGCCTACGACATCAATGTCAATTTGGGGATTACTGTCAATGAAAGCGAGAAGGCGGCTCATTTGCAATGCTTTTGCGTATTCTGGATGCAGCTCAATCTTTCGCTGAATCGACGCCATTTTAGTCATCATGTTTACATCGCTCGTAACAGACGCACGTAGTTCGGGGAGGCCCTCGATTGCGAGCTGAGCTGTAACTGTGTCGAAAGTCTGTGCTGCTTTCGCTTGTACTTGAGCGAAGAACTCGAATGAACGGTCGAAGTTATACCTGTTCGCAAAGAAGATCCAGCCTCCTGTTGATATCGCGTCGACCCACTCGTTGAAGAGCAGAACTTCGTCACGAAGCACGTCGAAAGCAGGCCCTCGAAAAACAGCGGCAAGATAACGCGAGCGTGCGAGTCTCGCCGTTGGACGCATGAACCTGAAAAAGATCGACCGAAGAGACCCCTGGGACGCCATGGTGATCGTCATTCGAGGAAGACCCGCCTCAGCTGAACCGGGATCAAAAAGCGGAAACGTCCGGTCCGTTACCCTGTCCAAATGAAGTGAATCCAGCACTGGTACATCCGAAACTGGCAAAAACATCACGTGGCCATCCGGAATCTGCCGACCGGGAATGTAGGCAATGGCCGGCTGTTGGCTCCAGTCCCGGGCCTGCATGGAATCCGTATCGACGAACTGCCTGCTGAGTTCCGAGGTTGGGACGAGCCTGTAGAGGTCCGGAGACCCCTGCGTCGGCCTCGTGAAAACGAGCGCGCCATCGAACTGCGCCGAATCGTCAAGGTCTGCGAGTGCTGACAGAGCCTGGCTGGCGCTTCGAAGATCTTGATCCATGGCCGGGCTCCCAGTAGATATCGTCTGAAAGCGGCACTGGGCGCAGAGAAGCCTGGTCG
>Ga0335075_10003323_pt1 | contig 25532 bp, 19 predicted proteins | sample Lox_Sample_24_FD_206723 | JGI IMG/M metagenome (GOLD analysis project Ga0335075, IMG submission 206723) | Soil microbial communities from Loxahatchee National Wildlife Refuge, Florida, United States - Lox_Sample_2.4 | ecosystem: Environmental > Terrestrial > Soil > Wetlands | place: USA...
TGAAGCCGCTGAGCTGGCTGCTGCTCTCCTGCTGCCGGGCCTGAGAGGAGACCGGAAGGAAGAGGTCCTTGAGGGAGTCGTAGGAAAGCTCCTGGCTCGAGGTGGAGTTGAGGTCGCCGACTTCCGCAAACACGAAAGGCTGGGTGGCATCGAAGCTGAACAGGTCCTTGACATTCGGGCTGCTGCCCGCCTCGTACGCGACCGTCCATGACGAGTTCGAGCCGCCCGACTGATTCAGCTCATGATCCAGTGCAGATGCGCTGATCTGATGCCACTCGTGAGGCACCTTGAAGTAGGTGTTCGCACTGGAGTTGGCCACGTAGGTGTACTGGGGCGCAGCGCATCCGGTGACGGCGACCCCGAGGAGAACCGCACATCCCCCGACGAGGCCCTTAATAACGCGGTGGGCCATTCTCGCCAAGAGGTGCGACCTCCACGTAGGGACTACGTAGTGTCCAATTATGACGCCTTACTCCGCAATGGTACAGGTCGCGGGAGCTGTGAATCTCCTTAAGATCTGGCCGGCGTCGGGCGCCAACAGTCCCGTTCCCCGAGCGCCGGCGTTGAAACCGGACCTGGCCCCCCGCTAACCTGCGCGATCATCCCGCGGTACCCGGCACACTGGGACGGGTGACGACGACGAGCGATCCGCGTGATCCGCAGGGGCTGGCACCCGACGCGCCGCTGCTGGCGGCCTGGCTGGACTGGACCAAGCGGGCGGCAGCCGGAGCGCTGACGCCAATGAGCACGCCCGGGCACAAGCAGCGTCAGGACCTGGCCGGAGCCGTGGTGGCGGGTGACGCGCCGCTGTACGGCGGACTCGACGCGATCAAGCACGCCGACCGCCTGCTGGCCGACGCGCAGGACCGCGCCGCCGCGCTATGGGGCGCCGACTGGTGTCGTTTCTCCGTGGCCGGCTCGACCCACGGGAACCAGGCGTTCTGCCTGGCCGTCGGCCAGCCGGGACAGGAAGTGATCATCACCCGCACGCTGCACCGCTCGCTGCTGCTCGGCCTGGTGCTGGCCGGGCTGCGGCCTGTCTGGGTGCGGCCTGAGATCGACCCGGGCTCCGGCCTGCCCGGCGCGGTGGCGGTCGGCACGGTCAGGGACGCGCTGGCCGCGCACCCGCAGGCCGCCGGCGTGATTCTCGGCGACCCGTCCTACGTCGGGACCACCGGCGACCTGGCCGGCCATGCCCGGGCCGCGCACGAGGCCGGGGTTCCGCTGATCGTCGACGCGGCCTGGGCCGCCTATCTCGGCTTCCACCCCGACCTGCCGCGGCACGCGATCGCGGCGGGCGCCGACGCGATGGTGACCAGCGCTCACAAGACGCTGCCGGCCTATACCCAGGGCGCGCTGCTGCTGGCCAGGACCGAGCGCCTGGACGTCGCCCGGCTGAACCGGGCGTTCGAGGCCACCCACACGACCAGCCCGGCCGGGTCGATCCTGGCCAGCATCGACGCCTCGCGCGCCCTGCTGGCCCGGGACGGGCGGCGGCTGTGCGATCGGCTGCTTGCCGCCATCGCCGCGACCCGGCGACGGCTGTGCCAGGTGCCGGGCGTGCGCGTGCTCGACGGCCCCGGCGTCGACCCGGCCAAGCTGGTGGTGTTGCTGGCCGGGACCGGCGCGAACGGCAACCTGGTCGAGGCCGACCTGATCGCCGCGGGCATGCCGGTGGAGATGGGCGACCGGGACACACTCATCCCGATCGTGTCGGTCGCCGACGACCTCGAGCGGGTTGCGGTGTTCACCGAGGTGCTGATCGCCTCGATCGAACGGCACAGGGCGAAGCCGCGCGAGCCGGCCGCCGCGGCCGCCTGGACCGTCCGGCCGCAGACGGTACTTTCCCCCAGGGAGGCGTTCTTCGCCCCGAACGAGACCGTGCCCGCGGGCGTGGCCGTCGGCCGGGTAAGCGCGGAACTCGTCGCGCCGTACCCCCCGGGGATCCCGGTGCTCGCCCCGGGGGAGCTCATCACCGCCGACGCGGTCGCGGCCCTGCGCGCGGTGATGGCCGACGGCGGCCGTATCGCCTACGCCGCCGACCCGACGCTGGCCACCTTCCAGGTAGTCACCGCTTGACCAGTTCTTCTGTTTCTTCTGTCTTCGCTTCCTGCTGAACGGCTATGTTTTCTTCCCGCCGCGCGGCCGGGCCGTGCTCGTCATGCACGTACCTGCGGCCGCGCAGCAGCGAAGCCACCGCGGCGACCAGGCAGGCCGCGATCGCGAAGTCAAACGCGATGTCCAGGCCATGCGAGAACGACGCCGAGATCAGCGACGGGAAGAACGTGTGCCCGGTGAGGTAGGCGGCGTGGCTGGCAGGCAGCTTGGTCAGGGCGGGCCCGAGCAGCATCTTGATCGGGTTGTAGCCGAGCAGCGCGGCGAACATGACCGACACAGGCGGCAGCGCGGCCAGCTTGGCCGCGTCGGCGGCCGGCACGCCCTGGGCCAGCAGGCCGTGGCTGAGGGCGGCCGGCAGGGACGAGGCCAGGCCCAGGATGATCAGCGTGAAGAAGATGCCGATGGACAGCACCATGGCCGAGTTCTGGAACGTGGCGCTCATGCCGGCGCCTACGCCACGCCGCTCCGGCGGCAGGCTGTTCATGATCCCGGCCCGGTTCGGCGAGGCGAACAGGCCCATGCCGATGCCGTTCAGCAGCAGGATCAGCGCGAACTGCCAGTATTGGAAGTCCACAGGCAGCAGTTCGAGCAGCACGAACGAGGCCGCGGCCACCACCATGCCGCCGGTGGCGAAGGGGCGGGCGCCGAACCGATCGGACAGCCAGCCCGACGCCGGGCCGGCGATGAGGAAGCCGACGGTAAGCGGGAGCATGGCGATCCCGGCCCACAGCGGGGTCTGCTCGAAGCTGTAGCCGTGGATCGGCAGGTAGATGCCCTGCAGCCAGATGATCAAGATGAACATCAGCCCGCCCCGGCCCAGGCCGGACAGCAGGCTGGCCAGGTTCCCCGCGGTGAACGGGCGGATGCGGAACAGCGCGAGCCGGAACATCGGCTCGGCCACCCTGGTCTCGATCACGCAGAACGCGACAAGCACGGCCAGGCCGCCGAAGATCAGGGAAAGCACCAGAGGGCTGGTCCAGCCCATCGTGTGCCCGCCGTAAGGCTGGATGCCGTAGGTGATGCCGACCAGGACCGCGATCAGGCCAGCGGCGAAGGTCAGGTTGCCCCACCAGTCGAGCGTGGCCGGCTTGCGCACGCCCAGCTCGCGCAGCTTGAGGTACGACCAGATCGTGCCCATGACGCCGAACGGCACCGAGACCAGGAAGACCAAGCGCCAGTCGACCGGGCCGAGCAGGCCGCCGAGCACAAGGCCGATGAACGAGCCCGCGATGGCGGCCACCTGGTTCAGCCCGAGCGCCAGCCCGCGCTCGTTGGCCGGGAACGCGTCGGTCAAGATCGCGCTGGAGTTGGCCATGAGCATCGCGCCGCCGACCGCCTGCAAGATCCGCATCCCGATCAGCCACCAGGCCGCGTCCGTGCCATGCAGCCAGGTCACCGACAGCAGCACGGAGAACACCGCGAAGATCGCGAACCCGAGGTTGAACATCCGGACCCGGCCGAACATGTCGCCCAGCCGCCCGAAGCTGACCACAAGCACGGCGGTGACGACCAGGTACCCCATCAGCAGCCACAGCAGCAGGGTCGTGTTACCCGGCTGCAGCGGGTTGACCCCGATGCCGCGGAAGATGTCGGGCAACGCGATCAGCATGATCGAGGAGTTGACCGTCGCCATCAGCACGCCGAGCGTCGTGTTCGACAGCGCCACCCACTTGTAGCGCGGCCCGGGCCGCTGGGGGCTGGCCGTCTGGTCCGGCCCGCGGGTGCGGGCGTGGCGGCCGGCCGGCCGCGGTATCTCGGCGTGCTGAGGCGATGCGGAAGACACGAGGACTCCTCCGAGCGGAGCTGATGATTAGTTGCTTAATAGCAAGCAACTGATTCGCGGGCCCGTCTCTTCCCATGCCGGCGAAAGAAACCGACGCTCATGTCAGCGAACCGAGCCCGCGCCAGCGCCAGCCGGTCCGATGGAACATCGGGCCGCCTGCAACCGGTCCGATGTTCCATCGGGCTCACCCGGGTTCGCGGTCCGGCCGCACAGGGCGTCGAGCTGGCTCATCGCGGTACCTGCGTCGTCGGCGAGCACGGTGACCAGCGCCGTGTGCTCGTCCACCCGCTGGGCCACAGCCGTGGGCGAGGCGACCACCGTGCGGGCGGCCAGCCCCGGGCCGCAGATCAGCGCACAGGCCAGCACGCGGTGGCCCGCCGTGAGCAGGCGCGGGGGTGCCGGGTCCGACAGGTCGATCAACTGGCGCAGCACCGGGCGGCCCAGCCGGGTCACGTCCCAGCGCAGCGTGGCCAGCCCGGGCGGCTCCCCGGTGCGGCCGAGCACGATCAGCTCGCGCCACTCGACCGCCGCATCCGCGCCCAGCGTCAGCTCGACGCGAACGTCGACACGGCTGCCATGGCAGACGACCAGCGCCCCCGGATCGGCGACAAGCGAGGCTCCGGCGGCCAGTTCGGCCCTGACCGACAGCGACGACCGGCCGCGGCCGTCCCGGCCCTGCGCCAGGCTGGCCGCGGTCGCCCGCAACGCGGCGCCGGCACCTGGTCGCAGCTCAAGCGACAGCGACAGGTCGTCGCCCGCCAGCGGGCCCGCCGCCGTCCCGACCAGCCGCAGCTCGCACCGTTCCCGGACCTCGCCGTGCACCTGGCGCAGGGTCAGCGGCGGCGCGCAGACAACCGAGCCAAGGACGCCGCCCGGCTCGACCACGGCCGTGGTGCGGGCGATCACCCGGCCAGCCCGCCCGCACCAGGCCCTCTCGCACCCGCACCTGACATGGCGATCACGCGGGGGCCAGCGCGGACCGGGCCGAACGGACCCAGGCCGCGACCTCGGCGGCCGATGGGTCCGCCACCAGCGAGGTGAACAGCGTGGGCCGCTCACCGCGGACCGCGGCGGCGTCGCGGGCCATTACCGCCAGGTCGGCGCCGACCAGCGGGGCCAGGTCGGTCTTGTTGATGACGAGCAGGTCGGACCGGGTGATGCCGGGGCCGCCCTTGCGCGGCACCTTGTCCCCGCCCGCGACGTCGATCACGAAGATCTGCCGGTGCACGAGCCCGTAGGAGAACGTCGCGGTCAGGTTGTCGCCGCCGCTTTCGACCAGGATCAGCTCAAGGCCGGGGAAGTCGGCCTCGAGTCGCTCGACGGCATCCAGGTTGGCGCTGATGTCGTCCCTGATCGCGGTGTGCGGGCAGGCGCCGGTCTGCACCGCGCGGATGCGCGCGTCCGGCAGCACGCCGGCCCGGCGCAGGAAATCGGCGTCCTCGGTGGTGTAGATGTCGTTGGTGACCACGCCGATGGTCAGCTCGCCGGACAGGGCCCGGCACAGCGCGGCGACCAGCGCGGTCTTGCCGCTGCCGACCGGGCCCCCGATGCCGATCCTGGGTACGCGGGCACCGGCCGGGCCGTCGGCGACCGCCTGGTGACCGTGGCCGTGGCCGTGGTCGTGGTCGTGGTCGTGATCGTGCGGTTCATGAGGCAAACAGACGCACCTCCGCGGTCAGGTGAACGTCGGGCAGCAGGTCGAGCGCCGGCGCCGCGTCGGCCGCCAGGCCGGCCAGCGGCCCAATCTCGGAAAGTCCAGTTTCGGACAATCCAGCTGCGGAGTACGCGGCGGCGGCAGCGCACTCGTCGATGCCGGGCGCCAGCCGGGCCAGCATGGCCTGCACGGCGAACGGGTCAAGGCCGAGAAGCCGCACCGCGGCGCTGGCCGGGCCGGCGCAGCAGGCCAGCGCCGCGGCCCGCGCGGCCAGTTCCGGAGTTCCGCCCGCGAGGGCCACGCCGGCGCCGGCGACCAGCGGGTGGTGCGGCGCGGGCGGCGGGCACCGCGCCCAGGGCGTCGTCAGATCGGCATCGGGCAGCAGGAAGCGCAGCAGCCGCAGCAGGCCGCCGCCGAGCTGCCGGGACGCGGCCCGGGCCGCCTGCGACGGCGTGCGGGCCTCGAACTCGGCGTCCAGCAGCGCCCACTCCCGCGGGACCCGCTCCGCGGGGGCCGGTTGCGGCTGTCCGGAGGCGGGCAGCACGGCCCGTTCGGCCAAATGACAGGAGGCGGCGGCGAAGGCGGCCGCGACCCGGGCCGAAGTACGGAGCCTGGTCTGGCAGAAGTCCTCCACGTCGGCCAGCCCGGTGACCAGGCCTGCCCCGATCGCGGCCTCCATCCCGGCTGAGTGGTGGTGCGCGCCCGCCGGGGCCCGCGAGTCGAGCAGGAGCAGCAGCAGCGAATTCATCAGAACAGGAAGTACCGCTGGGCCATGGGCAGCTCCCCGGCCGGGGCAGGCTCGATGAGCTCGCCGTCGACCCGCACCGCGAACGTCTCGGGATCGACCTGTATGGAGGGCAGCGCGTCGTTCTCCGGCAGGTCGGCCTTTGACAGGCCCGACACGTCCGCGGTCGCGACCAGCGGCCGGTCGCTGTCCCAGCGCTCGGCCAGGGACCCGGGGCCGTCCAGGGCTGCGGCGGACACGAAGTGCACGCCGAGCCGGGCCGGCAGCGAGCCGAACGCACCGAACATCGGCCGCGGCAGCCGCGGCTGCGGCGTCGGGATCGAGGCGTTCGCGTCGCCCATCGTGGCCCAGGCGATCACGCCGGCCTTGAGCACCGCGTGCGGCCGGACGCCGAAGAAGGCGGGCTCCCACAGCACCAGGTCGGCCAGCTTGCCCGGCGCCACCGAGCCGATCTCGCCGTCCAGGCCGTGCGTCACCGCCGGGCCGATCGTGTACTTGGCCACGTAGCGCCGGGCCCGCATGTTGTCGGCCCGTCCGTCGCCTGGCAGCGCACCGCGGCGCCGCTTCATCACGTGCGCGGTCTGCCAGGTCCTGATGATCGTCTCGCCGATCCGGCCCATCGCCTGGGAGTCCGAGCCGATCATCGAGATCGCGCCCAGGTCGTGCAGCACATCCTCGGCCGCCATCGTGGACGGCCGGATCCGCGACTCGGCGAAGGCAAGGTCCTCGGGGATCGAGGAGTTCAGGTGATGGCACACCATGAGCATGTCGAGGTGCTCGTCCAGGGTGTTGCGGGTGTAGGGGCGGGTCGGGTTGGTCGAGGACGGCAGCACGTTGCGGTACGACGCGACCTTGATGATGTCCGGGGCATGGCCGCCGCCCGCGCCCTCGGTGTGGTAGGTGTGAATCGGCCGGCCGCCGATCGCCTCGAGCGTCGACTCCAGGTAGCCGGCCTCGTTGAGGGTGTCGGTGTGGATCGCGACCTGGACCCCGGCCGCCTGGGCCACGGTCAGGCAGGCGTCGATCGCGGCGGGGGTCGAGCCCCAGTCCTCGTGCAGCTTGAAGCCGGATGCACCGGCCCGCAGCTGCTCCCACAGGCCTTCGGCGCTCACCGTGTTGCCCTTGCCGAGCAGCACGATGTTGACCGGCCACTGCGTGGTCGCGGCCAGCATCATGTCAAGCCAGAACGCGCCAGGCGTGATCGTGGTGGCCTTGGTTCCCTCCGCCGGGCCGGTGCCGCCGCCGATCAGCGTGGTCATCCCGGCCGCCAGCGCGACCGGGATCTGCTGCGGCGCGATCATGTGCACGTGGGTGTCGATGCCGCCCGCGGTCAAGATCAGTCCGTTACCGGCCAGGATCTCCGTCGACGGGCCGATGACCAGCTCAGGTGTGACCCCGTCCATGATGTCTGGGTTGCCGGCCTTGCCCAGCGCGACGATCCGGCCGTCGCGCACGCCGACGTCGGCCTTGATCACGCCCCAGTGATCGAGCACGACCGCCCCGGTGATGACCAGGTCCGGGGTGCCCTCGGCCCGGGTAGCGACGGACTGGCCCATGGACTCGCGGATGACCTTGCCGCCGCCGAAGATCGCCTCGTCCCCGGCCAGCGGGCCGGGGCCGCCGCACCGGTCCTCGGTCACCTCGATTAGCAGGTCTGTGTCGGCCAGCCGCACCAGGTCCCCGGCCGTCGGACCGTACAGCGCCGCGTACCGCGCCCTCGATATTTCATTCACCGAACGGTCCGGCGTGCTCGCGCCGCAATCCGGGCACTACCCGTTTTCCCGCCAGGGCGACCAGGGTGACCTGCCGCGACACGCCAGGCTCGAACCTCACCGAGGTCCCGGCCGGGATGTCGAGCCGGCAGCCGCGAGCTGCGGCGCGGTCGAAGGTCAGGGCCGGGTTGGCCGCGGCGAAATGGTAATGCGAGCCGACCTGGATCGGCCGGTCGCCGGAGTTCTCGACGGTCAGCTCGACCCGGGCGCGGCCCGGGGCCAGCTCGATCCCCTCTTCCGGGGTGAGGATCTCGCCGGGGATCATCGGATGGGCCAATGCAGGGTGACAAGCTTGGTGCCGTCCGGGAAGGTCGCCTCGACCTGGACCGAATCGATCATCTCGGGGACGCCGGGCAGCACGTCGCCGCGGCGCAGGACCTCACGCCCGGTCGACATCAGCTCGGCCACGCTTCGCCCGTCCCGCGCGCCCTCGAGCACGAACGAGGTCAAGATCGCGACCGCCTCGGGATGATTCAGCTTCAGCCCGCGGCCGCGGCGGCGCTCGGCCACGTCGGCGGCCAGCGTGATGAGCAGGCGTTCCCGCTCGTGTTCGGTCAACCGCATGACGGCACCATATGACGGAGATGTTTCGCGTATGTGAACTAATCGGTCAGGAAGCCGAGCATTAGCTTGGTGAACTCGGCGGGCGCCTCAAGCCAGGGCAGGTGACCGACGCCGGGGAGGATGAACCGCGTGACGTTCGGCAGGGAGTGCTCGAGGGAGTCGACGGCCCAGCGAGGCCGCAGGTCCTCCGCGCCGTCGATGATCAGGACCGGGGTGGTCAGCGCGCGGCACTCGGCTGTCAGCGCGGGTTCACGCCACGTCTTGCGCATCTCGCCCCAGATGGCGTCGTAGGATTCGCGGTTGCTGCCGAACCACGGGGTGGCCATCTGGGTGGCGTGGCGCATTGCGTCCGGCCCGGCGAACTCGGCCGACCACTGCAGGATGGCCAGTTCCCTGTCCTCGGCTGCGCTGTCCTCGGCTGCGCTGTCCTCGGCTGCGCTGTCCTCGGCTGCGCTGTCCTCTGCCTCGGTGCGGTTGTGTCGCGCGCGCAACTCGCTCAGCCGCGGCTCGCGGATGGCCAGCCGCTGCGCCGCCGCCCGCTGGAACGGCTCAGGCCACGCCCAGCCCAGCCCGGTCCCTGACACATAGATCAGCGCGCTGACCCGCTCCGGGTGATCGAGCGCATACCGCAGCGCCAGGCTGGCCCCCCACGAGTGTCCGAGGACCGCGGCCCGGTCCAGGCCCAGGCCGCCGCGCACCGCCTCGAGGTCGGCCACCGAGCGGGCCACGCTGTATGGGCCCCGGCGCTCCGACCGCCCGCACCCGCGCTGGTCCCACCGGATCACCCGGGCCCCGTTGCGCGGCCCCTCGGCCAGTGACTCCGCCAGAGAGCCGAACATGTCCCACAGCCCCGGCCCGCCGTGACACATGATCAGCGGCCGGCCGCGGCCCGTCTCCGCGGTCCACAGGCGGCACCCGTCCTCGGCGAGAACCGCGCCCTCAACCCCGTCAGCCCGCGTCACGAACCCAGTATGGCCCGGAGTAATTTTGCCCACGTATCCGCCGACGACGAGGAGGAGAGCGCGATGCCAACCCGAACCGCACGTACCGCCTGGACCGGAACCCTGGAGCAGGGCAAGGGCCAAGTCGAGCTGACCAGTTCCAAGCTCGCCACCTACGAGGTGTCGTTCCCCAGGCGGGCCGCCGAGGAGGCCGGGGGATACACCAGCCCGGAGGAGCTCATCGCGGCCGCCCACTCGGCCTGCTACGCGATGCAGCTGTCGGCGCTGATCGGCCAGGCGGGCGGCACGGCGATCGAGCTCGACGTGCAGGCCGACGTGTCGCTCGGGCCCGACCCGGCGGGCGGGTTCCGGCTGACCGGCATCAGGCTCACCCTCCGCGGCAAGGTCGAAGGCCTGGACGACGCCCAGTTCGCCAAGGCGGCCGAGGACGCCAAGGCCGGATGCCCGGTCAGCAAGGCGCTCGCCGGGGTGGACATCACCCTGGACGCCGTGCTTGAGCACTGAGCGGGTACGCCAGTTACGCTTCGTTACGCCGCCTGCGCGGCGGTGCTTGCTATGCCGCCTGCGCGGCGGTGCTTACTACGCCGCCTGCGCGGCGGGGGTGCCTAGCTCGCTCAGGGCGTCGGCGGTTGTGCGCAGGGACAGTTCAAGCACGCCCTCCCGGCGCCGCGGGTCCATGAGGTTGATGCCCATCACGGCCAGGTCCCTTGGCCCGGGAGTCAGCAGTGTCACCCGCTTTCCCTCCCTGGCAAGCTCCCTGGCCTGCCGGATCACGGCGCGGGTGATCACCTGCCGTACCCGTCGCTCCATCCGCAGGTGAGGCTGGAGCGGAAGGTCGGTCTCGGTGCTGGCCATCGGCGCAAGCACGTATATGTCGCTGGCGTCCGTGCCGCGCAGCACGCTCAGCGAGGTAGTGGACCGCACGCCGCCGTCGACGTAGCGGCGGCCGCCGATGACTGCCGGCTCGTACCAGCCCGGGATCGAGCAGGAGGCGACCACGGCCTCGGGCAGCGCTGCGGGTGGCGCGCCGTCCTGCCCGAACAGGACGTGCTGCCCGGTGTCGTAGTCGACCGTGGCGATCCAGGTCCGGCCCTCGGCCCAGCCCCGGCCCCCGGCCTGCTGGTGGGCCTGTTGCTGGGGGTCCTGTTGCTGTTGCTGGCGGCGCTGTTGCTGGTGGCGCTGCTCCAGCGCGCCGATAAGGGACCGGAGCGCGGCGTGCTGGCCGCGACCGTGCGGCAGCCAGGCGCTGGCCGCCACCCATGGCGGCACCCGGTGCGGCATGAGCAGGCCCGCGGCCGCGAGCGGCGGAGAGCCGAGCCGCCAGCGCGGCAGCGGCGGCAGCGGTCCGTCCTGGGCGGCCAGTGCGGCCGATTCGGTGAAGATGCCGGCGGCCTGGCCGCGCTGCCAGGCCAGCATCTCCTCAAGCGACACGCGGCAGCGCAGGGCGGCGGCCAGCACGCTGCCCGCGCTGGTGCCCACGATGAGGTCGGCGTCCCCGGCCGGGCACGGCAGCCGGCCGGCCAGGCAGGCCAGGGCGCCTGTCATCCAGGCCGCGCCGAGCACGCCGCCGGCCCCTAGCACCAGGGCGGTTCCGCGGCCGGAGCCGCGCGCCGCACGATCCGGACCAAACACCAAGGCCGCCACCGCCACCTCCGCACCTCATCGCCCGCCACCTGCGGCGATACCCCGGCAGCAGTTAACCCGCCGACTCTGCTACCCAGGTTTGGGGCGATGATTCCACTGATGTAACAGTATGCACATCCCACTCGGCAGCGGATAGCGATCAGGCAGCGGTCAGTCAGGAATCGGCCTAGTACAAGGAACCTGGTGTTCAATGGAAGCATGACTACCCTGCCCGGATCTTCGCCCGGCCCCGGAACGCCCGGCCCTGCAACGACTGCCGCGCGCGCCCCGCACCGGCGGGCGGCCGAGATCGACGTGGACGAGGCCAGGAAGGCGTTCTTCCTCATGGTCGGATTCATCGCGCTGATCTGGATCCTCCAGATCGCGAACTGGGCCGACCACTACCACCTTGATGCCAGCTACGGGATTCTGCCGCGCAATATCGGGCACCTGGGGGACATCTTCACCGCCCCGTTCCTGCATTTCTCCTGGGATCACATCGAGGGCAACTCCGGGCCGCTGTTCGTCTTCGGCCTGCTCGCCGCCTACCGGGGCGTGGTCAGGTTCCTCGGCGTGACGCTGCTCGTGGCGATTACGAGCGGCATGGCAGTGTGGCTGTTCCAGAGCAGCAATGAGCTCACCGTGGGCGCCAGCGGGTTGATCTTCGGATACTTCGGCTACGTCCTGGCCCGCGGGATCATTGACAGGAACCTCATCGACGCGCTTGCCGCGGTGGTGATGGCGCTGTCCTACGCCTACATCCTGACCGTGGCGATCCCCGGCACCCCCGGGGTGAGCTGGGTCGGCCACCTGGGCGGGCTGGTCGGCGGGCTGGCCGCGGGCTGGATCTTCCGCACCAGGCGGGGCCTGCGCGTCGTTGACCGGGGCAAGCCGCCAGTCAATCCTGGCCGGGGATCGCCTGGCACTCAGGTGCTGCCGGCCACCGGGAACCAGACGCGGGCCGACCTGTACAAGGAGCTTGGCGATATGGGCCTTTAGGCCGTGCCCGGTGATCAATGGCGACGGTGGGTCGTCTACCAGGTGTACCCGAGGAGCTTTGCCGACTGCGATGGGGACGGCGTAGGAGATCTTCGCGGCGTGCTTAGCCGCCTGGACTACCTCGAGCGGCTCGGCGTGGACGTGGTCTGGCTGTCCCCGGTCTACCGCTCCCCGATGGCCGACAACGGATACGACATCAGCGACTACACCGACGTCGACCCGCTGTTCGGGACGCTCGCCGACCTGGACGAACTGATCGCCGCGCTGCACGCCCGTGGCATGCGGCTGGTTATGGACCTGGTGGTGAACCACACCTCCGACGAACACCCGTGGTTCGCCCAGTCGCGCTCCAGCCGGGACAATCCCAGGCGGGACTGGTACTGGTGGCGGGACGCCCGTCCCGGGACCACGCCCGGCAGGCCTGGTGCCGAGCCGACCAACTGGGAGTCGCATTTCTCCGGTCCTACCTGGACCTTCGACGAGCCGACCGGGCAGTACTACCTGCACATCTTCTCTCCCAAGCAGCCCGACCTGAACTGGGAGAACCCGGAGGTGCGCCAGGCGGTCTACGCGATGATGCGCTGGTGGCTTGACCGGGGCGTGGACGGGTTCCGGATGGACGTGATCAACATGATCAGCAAGGACACGTCCCTGCCTGACGTCGAGCCCCGGCCCGGGTCGCTGTACGGGCCCGGCGACCGCTACTTCACCTGCGGCCCGCGCAATCACGAGTTCCTGCAGGAGATGTACCGCGAGGTGTTCGCCGGCCGCGGCGAGCACGTGCTCACCGTCGGCGAGATGCCGGACGTGACCCTGCGCGAGGCCCAGCTGTTTTCCGATCCGCGGCGGCACGAGCTTGACATGGTGTTCCAGTTCGAGCACGTGGGGCTGGACATCGGCGCGGACAAGTACGACCTGCGCCCGCTGCAACTGGTCGCGCTGAAGGGATCGATGGCGGCCTGGCAGGCGGGACTGGCCGGGCGCGGCTGGAACTCGCTGTACTGGAGTAACCACGACCAGCCGCGTTCGGTGTCGCGGTTCGGCGACGACGGCGTGCACCGGGTGGCCTCGGCCAAGACGCTCGCGACCGTCCTGCACCTGCACCAGGGCACCCCGTACGTGTACCAGGGCGACGAGCTTGGCATGGCCAACGCGCCGTTCGCCGCCATCGGCGACTACCGGGATATCCAGACGCTGAACTATTACGCCACGGCCGCCGCGCGCGGCGACGTTGACCTGCCGGCGCTGCTGAAGGCGATGGGCCGGATGAGCCGTGACCAGGGCCGCACACCGGTCCAGTGGGACGCCTCCCCGAACGCCGGCTTCACCACCGGCACGCCGTGGATCGCGGTCAACCCCGATCACGCGGAGGTCAACGCGGCCGCTCAGGTGGGCCAGCCTGGCTCGGTGTTCGAGCACTACCGTCGGCTCATCGCGCTGCGCCGCGCCGACCCCGTGGTGACCGAGGGCGACTTCGAGCTGTTGCTCCCCGAACACCCGGCGATCTGGGCCTTCCTGCGCCGTGGCCGGGACGCGGAACTGCTGGTCGCGGCGAACTTCTCCGCGGACGTGGTCAGCGCCGCCTTGCCGCTTGACGGTGGCTGGGCCGACGCGGCCGTCGTGCTCAGCAGCCTTCTCGACCAGGGCAGCCTTCTCGACCAGGGCAGCCTTGCCGACCAGGGCCGCCTTGCCGACCAGGGCAGCCTTCTCGACCAGGCACCGCTCGCGTCCCCGCCCGATCTGAAGCTGCGGCCCTGGGAGTCTGTCGTCTGGCGGCTCAGCCGATAGCGGCAGTGATGATCTCCCGGGCCTGCTCCTGAATCGCCGCCAGATGGCCCGGCCCGCGGAACGATTCGGCATACAGCTTGTAGACGTCCTCGGTGCCGGACGGACGGGCGGCGAACCAGCCGGAGGCGGCCACCACCTTGATCCCGCCGATCGGCGCGCCGTTGCCCGGCGCGGTCGTCAGCGCCGCGTCGATCTTCTCGCCCGCCAGTTCGGTCGCCGAGATCTGCTCAGGCGACAACCGGGCCAGCGCGGCCTTCTGCTCCCGGGTGGCCGCGGTGTCGATCCGGGCATAGACGGGGTTCCCGTGACGCTCGGTCAGGTCTTGGTACTGCTCCGACGGCGATTGGCCGGTCACGGCCGTGATCTCCGCGGCGAGCAGGGCCAGGATGATCCCGTCCTTGTCCGTCGTCCACACCGAGCCGTCCCGCTGCAGGAACGACGCCCCGGCGCTCTCCTCGCCGCCGAACGCCACCGAGCCGGTCAGCAGCCCGGGCACGAACCACTTGAACCCGACCGGCACCTCGAGCAGCTCCCGGCCCAGGCCCTCGGTCACCCGGTCGATCATCGACGAGCTGACCAGCGTCTTCCCGACCGCCGCCGCAGCCGGCCAGCCGTCCCTGTGCCGGTACAGGTAATCGATGGCGGCGGAGAGGTAATGGTTGGGGTTCATCAGCCCGCCGTCGGGCGTGACGATCCCGTGCCGGTCGGCGTCCGTGTCGTTCCCGGTCGCCACCGTGAACTCGTGCTGCCGCTCGATCAGGCTGGCCATCGCGTAGGGCGAGGAGCAGTCCATCCGGATCTTGCCGTCCCAGTCCAGGGTCATGAACCGGAATGTCTCGTCCACGTCCGGGTTGACCACGGTCACGTCCAGGCCGAAGCGATCGCCGATCTCGCCCCAGTAGGCCACGCTCGCCCCGCCGAGCGGATCGGCCCCGATGCGCACTCCGGCCGCCCGGATGGCGGACAGGTCAAGCACCTGCCCCAGCGCCGACACGTAGGCGTCGAGGAAATCGAACTTCCCGGTCGTGTCGGCCGACATCGCCCGCGCGTACGGTATCCGGCGCACGCCCTTCAGCCCGTGGGCCAGCAGGTCGTTGGCCCGGTCCTGGATCTCCTTGGTGATGTCGGTGCGGGCAGGACCGCCGTCCGGCGGGTTGTACTTGAAGCCGCCGTCCGGTGGCGGGTTGTGCGAGGGCGTGACCACGATCCCGTCGGCACGCGGCCACGACTGCGAGGCGTTATGCGCCAGGATCGCGCGGGAGACCGAAGGCGTCGGCGTGTACCCGCCGCGCGCGTCGACCTGTACCTCGACGTCGTTCGCCGCGAGCACCTCAAGCGCGCTGACCGCGGCCGGCTCGGACAACGCGTGCGTGTCGACGCCCAGGTACAGCGGCCCGCCGATCCCGTGGCCGGCCCGGTACTCGCAGATGGCCTGGGTTGTGGCCAGGATGTGGTCCTCGTTGAACGTGGCGTCAAGCGCCGATCCGCGGTGCCCCGATGTGCCGAACGACACCCGCTGCGCCGGCTCGCCGGGATCGGGGTGGACCGCGTAGTAGGCGGTGACCAGCTCGGCGACGTCGACGAGATCTTCAGCGGTCGCGGGCTGCCCAGCACGAGGATCGGCCATGCCGCCATCCTGACACGCGGCACCGATCCCGGGTCATGCGCCCCGTCGCCCTACCGAGGCGAGGACTGACCAGATGGGAGGATAGCGGTGTGCCAGGAACGGTCAGGCAGGCCATCGACGCCACCACGGTGGCGATGCTCAGAAAACGCGGCAGCGCCAAGTGGACGGCGGCAGGCCCGGACGGGCTCGGCGCGGCGGTGGCCGAGATGGACTTCGGTGCTGCTCCGGCCATCCTTGACGCGCTCGCCACGCTGTCGGCCGACGCGAACTTCGGCTACCTGTCACCGGTACTGGCCGACGAGCTGGCCGAAGCGTGCGCGGAGTTCCAGCAGCGCCATTACGGCTGGACCGTCGATCCCGCGCAGGTCCACCACATCCCTGACGTGATCAAGGGGCTTGAGCTCGCGATCACGCGGTTCTCCCGGCCGGGCTCGCCGGTCATCTTGCCCACGCCCGCCTACATGCCGTTCCTCACCGTGCCCGGCTTTGTCGGGCGCGAGATCATCCAGGTCCGGATGATCGACGACGGCGGCTTTTTCACCTTCGACCTGGACGCGATCGAGGACGCCTTCCGGGCCGGCGGACACCTGCTCATCTTCTGCAATCCCTACAACCCGCTCGGCCGCGTCTTCACCCGCGACGAGATATCGGCTCTGACCGGCGTCGTCGACCGGCACGGCGGGCGGGTCTTTGCCGACGAGATCCACGCTCCGCTCATTTATCCCGGGCCGCGGCACATCCCCTACGCCTCCACCTCGGATACTGCCGCGGCGCACGCGCTGACGGCCACGTCGGCCTCGAAGGCGTGGAACCTGCCCGGCCTGAAGTGCGCCCAGCTGATCCTGTCCAGCGAAACCGACCGGCAGCGCTGGGAAGAGATGGGGTTCTTCGCCTCCCGCGGCGCGAGCACTCCTGGCGTGGTGGCGAACATCGCCGCGTACTGGCACGGCGGGGCCTGGCTGGACCAGGTCGTCGGCTACCTCGACGACAGCCGCCGCCTGCTGGCCGGCCTGCTCGCCCGTCACCTGCCGCAGGTCCGCTACCGCCCCCCGGACGGCACCTACCTGGCCTGGCTGGACTGCACCGCGCTTGACCTGCCCGACTCACCCGGCGCCCTGGTCACCGAGCGGGCACAGGTCACCGTGGTGGACGGCCCTGCCTTCGGCGAAGGCGGCCCCGGCTCCTTCCGCCTCAACTTCGCCACCCCGCAGCCCATCCTGACCGAAATGGTCGAGCGCATCGCCGCGGTCCTGAACGCAGCCTGGGGCGCGTTACCCGCAAGCCCCTTCTCCGGAATCGGGGGCCACTAGCCCCGGGCGGTCTTGGGCGTCCCGGAATGTTGGTAAAGCGTGTTTCGTCCCTTCTGTCTCACCCGCCGCAGCGGGCCGGGGCGCGTGCGGTAGCGGCTGGGGCTGTCGGGGCTGAAGTGACTGACGGCTCGGGGTGCAGGGAGAGCTGGGCGCCCGGATTGCACGGTCTGGACAGCTCTGCGCACGGTCTCGCGATCGAGAGCACTTATCCGCTGTGACGGCTCGCAGTGCGGGTATCAACTCCACTACGACATGACGACCGTCGCCGGTGAGTCCGGCCGGCATGGAAGGGGGAGCTATGGACTCCGCTGACACACGTACTCCGGCTGATGTGGCCCGCGCGACCTTGGACGCCGTCAGCAAGAGAGACCCCGACGGCATCGCGGCCATGGGAGCGCCTGGGTTTGTCGACGACTTCGTCGCGATCGGCGAGATGCGCGGGCATGACGCGGTCCGGGCCTTCTTTCGCCAGCTGTTCGCGGCCTTCCCCGACTTCACGATCACCGTCGACAAGATCGTGGCCGACGACAATACGGCGGTCGTCCAGTGGCACGCGGCCGGCGCGTTCACCGGCGGCCCGTTCCAGGGCGTAGAGCCGACCGGGCGGCGGGTCGAAATCCGCGGGGTCGACGTGATGGAGATCGCGGACGGACTAGTCCAGCACAACACCATCTATTACGACGGGGCCAGCTTCGCCCGCCAGATCGGAATGCTGCCTGGCCTCGGGTCCCGCGCCGAACAGGCCATGCTGGCCGCCTTCAACGCGAAGACCGCGCTGAGGCAGCGGGTTCAGGATCGCCGGCAACGCCGGGCGTCCCGGACCCGATAGCATTCCGCGACCCCCCGGTCGCGAGGGCACGCCCGGTCGCAAGGGCACGCCCGGTCGCGAGGGCACGCCCGGCCGCGAGGGCGGGCCGCTCACAGCAGGCGGAGTTGGCGGTCGGCGGGGCGGCGGGTCCGGCGCGGCGTGGACGGGCCGAGCAGGGCGGGATCGATCGAGGTCAGGAAGGGCGACTGGCCCGACGCCGCGGCAAAGCCTGGCCTGGAGCGCCGGGCCGCGCAGGTGAGGACGAGCGTGCCGCGGGCCCTGGTCATGCCGACGAACAGCAGCCGCCGTTCCTCGGCGGTATCGGCCGCCGTGAGCGGCCCGGAACCGGGCAGCCGCAGCGGCAGCAGGCCGGCTTCGCAGCCGGCCAGGAACACCACGTCGAACTCAAGGCCCTTCGCGCCGTGCAGGGTAAGCAGGGTTATCGCCTCGGCCCGCAAGTCCAGCGCATCGGTCTCCGCGCCCAGGGAGATCTCGGTGCGGAAGCGCTCGATGTCGGTGCCGCACCGGCGGGCCAGCGGCGCCAGCACCTCGCCCGCGGCCCGGATGTCCACGACCGTCGGGTCTCGCTCGCCCCGTGCGGCGGCGAGGGCCTGCACCGCCGCCGTCAGCTGCCCGGGAACATGCGCGCCCGGCGCAGCGTGAGCCAGAACCAGGCGCATCTCGCGGACGATGTCGGTCACCGCGGGCCTGCGGGCGAGCAGATCGTGCGACCGCTTCTGGTAGGGCAGCCCAGCCCGGGTCAGGGCCTGGCCGAGCGGGCCGGCCTGCGCGTCAGTCCGGTACAAGATCGCGATGTCGGACAGCCCGAGCTTGCCGTGGCCGTGCCCGTCGGCCCGGCCGCTGTCCAGCGAGTGGAAGGAGGCGCCGCCGAGCAACTGGTCGATCGCCGCGGCGATCCAGGCGGCCTCGGCGTGCTCGTCCGCCGCCTCGTGGAACGCGAGCGCGGCTGAGTCCGGGGCGAGCGGAGCGCCGCGGGCGGCAGCAACGGCGGCGCCAGCAACGGCGGCGCCAGTAACAGCGGCGCCAGTAACAGCGGCGCCAGTAACAGCGGCGGCCGAACGGCTCGGGACCAGCGTCGACGGCGCGATGGCCTGCATGGCCGCGGCCACGATGGTCGGGTCCGAGCGGTAGTTCCTGGTCAGCTCCACCACGGTCGCCGCCGGGAAGTCCGCGGTGAACCGGCCGAAGATGCCGACGTCGGCGCCGCGGAAGCCGTAGATCGCCTGGTCCGGGTCGCCGATCGCGGTCAGCCCGGTGCCGTCGCCGCTGATCGCGCGGAGCAGGTCGTACTGGACGGGGTCGATGTCCTGGTACTCGTCAACGCTGACGAACGGCCACCTCGCTCGCAGCCCGGCCGCGATTGCCGGCTGGCCGGCCAGCAGCGCCGCGGCAAGTTCGGTCAGGCCGTCGAAGTCGACCAGGCCGCGGGAAATGAGCTCCGCCCGCAGTGCCGCCGACTGGGCCGCCCGGCCGGCCGGGTCAGCGCCGGAGAGCAGGCGGCGCGCGTCCCGCTCCGATCCGGATAGTTCGGTCGCGACGCGCAGCACGGCGGGCTCGTCCGCGACCGCGAACCGGGAGGGAAGCCCCGCCGCGTCGTGGTACTCGCGCAGGATCCGCAGGCCGAGGCCGTGGAACGTGGTCACGGTGAGCTCGTCGCCACCGGATGCCAGAGCGTCAAGGGCGGCCAGCCGGTCCCGCATTTCCTGGGCCGCCCGGCGGGTGAACGTGATGGCAAGGAACTGTCTGGCGGGCAGGCCGCGCTCGGCGATCTGGTAGGCGATGCGGTGGGTGAGCGTGCGGGTCTTCCCGGTGCCTGGCCCGGCAATGATCAGCAGCGGCCCGGCGGCGGTCGCGGCGGCGCGCTGGCCGGGGTCCAGGCCGCCGAGCACCGATCCCGCGGCAGAAGACGCAGCAGGAGCGGCGCCGCCGCGGCGGGCTCGGGTCCGTTGCGCGGGAGGGGGTACCACGGACCGTTCTGCTGAATTCTGCTGGGTACGGGGCGGCAGGTCGGGCAGGGCGAACAGCGCCGCGGCCCCGTCGAGTTCGCCCGGCTGGAACAGGCGGATCGTGCCGTACTCCCCGTCGTAGCCCGCGTCCCTGATCACCTCGCCGCGGCGCAGCCGGGCGATGGCCTCGGCCAGGACCGTGCCGCCGGTCCGCCGCAGGTCATCAAGCGGGACCTCGCGCAAGATGTTCAGCTCAGGGCCAAGCGCGGCGACCAGCCGGTCCACCTGGCCGGCGACCCGCTTGCTCTTCGGGCCGGTGGCCACGATCTCGCCGATGATCTGGGGAAGCTGGACCAGGCTGGTGAAGCCCGCCATCCCGGCTGGCCGGAAGCCCGCCGGGCGGTCGGCCAGTTCGGCCACCCGGTGGGCCACCCCTACCGTCAGCGGCTTGCCGCAGCCGGGACACCGCCCGTCCAGCGCGCGCGTCTGCGCGGGATCGAGCCGGATTCCGCACTTGCGGTGCCCGTCCAGATGGTACTTGCCTTCCTCGGGAAAGAACTCGATGGTGCCTTCCAGCCCGTCCCCCGTCCGCAGCGCCTCCGCCATCGCGAAGTAGTCAAGGTCGGTGCCGAACACGGTCGCCTCACGGCCAAGCATCGGCGGCGAGTGTGCGTCTGAGTTGCTTACCAGCCGGTAGGCGTCGAGCGACGAGCAGGTCCAGTTCATCGCCGGGTCCGAGGACAGGCCGGTTTCCAGGGCGAAGATATGGCCGGCCAGGTCGGCGTAGCAGTCCTGCACCGCGTCGAAGCCTGATTTGGACCCGAGCATGGCGAACCAGGGCGTCCACACGTGGGCGGGAACCAGGAAGCAGCCGGGGCCGGCCGACAGGGTAATTTCAAGCAGGTCGCGGGAATCGAGCCCGAGGATCGGCCGGCCGTCGGAGGCGAGGTTGCCGATCTTGGCCAGGGCCAGGGTGATCCGTTCGGCCGCTTCGAAGCTCGGCGCGTAGATCAGGTGGTGCACCTTCCTGGTCCGCTCGGCCCGCCGGTAGATCGTGGAGATCTCGACCGACAGCATGAAGCGGACGGGGCCTGCGCACGCGGCCGGGGTATCGCGCAGCAGCCGCCGTTCCAGCTCGGGGCGGACCCGGAACAGGCCGGGCTCGGCCGGGACCAGGGTGTCCCTCAGCTCCGCCGCCCACCCGGGGTGGGTGAAGTCACCGGTGCCGAGGACAGTCAGGCCCTTGCGCAGCGCCGACGCCGACAGGTGCTCGATGTCGCAGTCCTTGCTGCAGGCGCGGGAAAACCTCGAATGAACATGCAGGTCCGCATGGAACATGTCGTGGGTGCAACTCCTGGGTCGACCGCAGGCGGGCGTTGCCGATCATTTCACGGGGGGAGGACATTCTCGACCCGGTTGCGGCGGCTCTCAGTCGGTTTGTTCGTCGGCCAGCGTGGCCGCCATGATGCCGTCGCCGGGCGCGCTGCTGGACGCGCCGTCGCCGAGGTAGGCGGCGATGACGAGCGGATCGGCGCGAACGACCTCGGGCGGGCCCTCGGCGATGACCCGGCCGAACTCGAGCACCACCACGCGGTCGCAGATGCCAAGTACCAGCCCCATGTCATGCTCGATCAGCAGCATCGACTGGCCCTGGTCGGCCAGGCCGCGCAGGCACGCGCCGAGTTCCGCGCTTTCCCGCGTGTCCAGGCCGGCCGCGGGCTCGTCCAGGCACAGTAGCCGCGGCCTGGCGGCCAGGGCGCGGGCGACGCCCACCAGCTTGCGCTGGCCCATGGACAGCTGGGTGGGCATGGCCCCGGTGGCCCAGTCCATGCCGACCAGGCCGAGCGTCTGCTCGGCGGACCCGGTCTGCGACGCCACGGTCAGGTTCTCGCCCACGTCAAGGTCGTCGAACAGTTCCGTGCTCTGCCAGGTCCTGGCCAGTCCGCGGCGGGCGCGCTCGTAGGGTTCGAGCCTGCCGATGTCCGCGCCGCTCAGTTCCACGCGGCCGGAGCAGCGGACGAAGCCGGAAACCGCGTCGACCAGCGTGGTCTTGCCCGCGCCGTTCGGGCCGATCAGGCCGACGAGTTCGCCTTCGCGGACCTCGAGGGCCACGCCGCTGAGCGCGTGGACGCCACCGAAGGCCACCGACAGGCCGTCCACGCGCAGCACGGCGGGCCGCTGGGAGAAATCAGCCCGTGCCGCGCCGACGCCGGCCACGGAAGCGCCGGCGGCCGCGCCGGCCACGGAAACGGCGGGGGCCACGTCGGGCGCGCGCACGACCGGCCGCTTGTGCGTCCGGCGGTAGAAGTCGCCGGCCACGCCCTCGGGGTTGCGCAGCAGGGTGAAGATCAGCAGCAGGCCGCCGACCAGCAGGAACCAGTTGCCGTTCAGCCCGAACCAGTCGTCAAGCGCGTACGGGATCAGCGCCTGGGCCGACAGCAGGCCGGCGAACACCGCGCCGGAGATCAGCGAGATGCCGCCGGCGTAGGCGAACGCGATCAGGCTGAGCGCGGTCACCGCGTCGAATGAGTCGGCGCTCACCGACAGGAAGTTGTATGCGTACAGGACGCCCGCGACCCCGGCGATGAACGCCGCTATGGTGAACGCGGCCAGCTTGACCGTCCGCGGGTTGATCGCGGCGGCGGCCGCGGCGCGCTCGTTGGAGCGGACCGCGAGCATTCGCTGGCCCAGGCTGCCGCGGCGGACGTAGCCGACGGCCACGCACAGCAGCACGCAGCAGACCAGCGCCACCCAGCCGAACACCGGGCTTGGCAGGTCGTGGTCCAGGCCGCGGAACGGCGCGTTCGGGCCGAGGTCAAGGCCGAACCACTTCGGCTCGGGCACCGGCGCGCCGGCCAGGCCGCCGCCCCACGTGCTGTTGGTGAACCCGAAGTTCTGCAGGGCCACGGCGCCGGCCAGCGTGACGACGGCGAGGCTGATGCCGCGTACCCGCACCGCGGACATCGCGGTGATCACGCCGATCACCACCGCGACGGCGATGCCGGCCAGCGCCGCGACCGGGAACGTGATCCCGAAGTTGGTCGCCATGTGCGAAACGGTGAAGCCGGCCGCCCCGGCCAGGCCAAGCTGCATCACCGAGATCTGGCCGACGAAGCCCGTGATGACCACGAGCGAGAGCGCCACCAGCGTGCCGATCAGCGTGTTGATCAGCGCCTCACGGAAGCCGAACGGCAGCACGACCAGCGCCACCGCGGCCACCACGGCGCAGATCACCGCCGTGCGGGTCAGGTTCTGCGGGCGCGGAGCCTCGGGCAGGCGCCGTTCGAGAAGCTCGCCCCGGCCCGGCATCCGCGCCCCGCGCCAGAACAGGATGCCCACGATGATGAGAAACGCGAGCAGGTCGGTGACGCCGGGCAGCGCGACGCCGCCGGACTGGGGGAACCAGGACTGCGCCGAGGCGTACTCGAGCAGCGAGTACAGGATGCCGATGCCCAGGCTGGTCGCGCACGCGATGCCGAACGACGTAAACGAGGCCAGCAGCGCCGCCGCCAGCGCCGGGATGATCTGCAGCGGCAGCGTCTGCGGGTCAAGCTCGGTGATCGAAGCGGCCAGGATGCCGAGTGCGCCGGCCAGCACCGAGGCGATCAGCGTGTTGATCAGCGAGATCGTGTTCGGCGACAGGCCGCCGAGCATGGCCGCGGCCTCGTTCTCCGAGGCCGCCCTGGTGGCCAGGCCGAACCTGGTCCATTTGTAGACCGCGGCCAGGACGGCCGCCGCCGCGATCACCAGGCCGGTCAGGATGAACCTGTTCACCGGGATGGGCTCGCCGAACAGGTGAACCGTGCTCACCGTCAGGACGCTGGGCTCCGGCTGCTGGGTGATGCCGAAGGCGAGCAGCATCGACGCCTGCGCGACGAGCAGCACGCCGAGCGAGGCGACGAGCTTGGCCAGCGGCGGGGAGTTGCGCATCGGCCGCCACACGACGAACTCGATGACCATGCCGACGACGGCCACGAATAGCAGGCTGATCAGCAGGCAGGCCCAGGTCGGCAGCGTCGCGATCTTGCCGGTGTTCAGCGACCAGTAGGCATACCCGCCGAGCATGGCCATGCCACCGACGGACAGGTTGATGACCCCCGACCCGCGGTAGCTGAGCACGACGCCGAGCGATATGCCCGCGATGAGCGCGCCGGAGCCAAGGCCGAGCAGGATGAACAGCAAGATCTCTTGCACTGGTCAGTTCCCTGATCTCGGTGCGGCAGGGGCCGCGGCCGCGGTGCACCCGCGGCCGCGGCCGCTAGGTCACGACGGTGCCATCATGAGGGGGGCAGCGTCCAGCCGGCTGTCTTCATCCACTTATTCTTCCCCTGGTAAAGGAAGAACTGGGTGCGGTCGTTGCAGACCGCCGGGGCCGAGGGGAACTCACCGCAGTCCAGCGACGGCGCGCCGAGCGCGACCGGCCCGGTGAACGCCTTGGCCTTGGCCAGGATCGAAGACGCGGAAAGCCCCGGGTACCCGATCTCGTTCATGAACCGGTCGATCGTGAGGATTTCGGAGAAGGCGACGATGTTCCACGGGTCAGGCGCGTCGGCCGCGGACTCGAACTGCGACGTTACCTTCTCGTAGACCGGCATGCCCGGGTCGGTCGGGTCGCCGTAGAGCGAGCTGGCGATCGCGTAGGTCCAGATCGGGAAGTCGCCGCCGAGGCCGGCCGCGACCTGGCCGTTCAGGCACAGCGGGGCCGAGACGATCTTCTTTGCGTCGGTGATGCCCAGCGAGATCAGGCTCTTGGCCAGGTTCACGCAGCCGGTGGAGTCGCTGTACGGGATCACCATGTCCGCCGTCGTGGCGCCCGCCGCGACCAGCACGCTGGTCAGGTCGGTCTGGCTCTCGTCGTAACCCACCGCCTTGACCGTCACGCCGGCCGCCTCGAGCCCGGCCTTGATCGCCGCGGCGCCCTCGGTGATGCCAGGGATGTCCGGGTAGACAAGCGCCGCCGTCTTCGCGTGCAGCACGTCCTTGGCGTAGGTGCCGAACGGCGCGAGCACGTGGGTCGCGTCGCCGAACAGGATCACCGCGTTGGGCTGCACGCCATCGGTGCCGGTGGCGGCGACCCCGACGATGACAGGCGTCTTGTTCCCGATCGCTGTGTAGAAGGGCTGGACGCCGATCGCCACGCCGCCCTCGGCGATGACGTCGATGTTCTTGTTCGCCGCGAACTGCTGCCCGCAGGTCGTGCCCTCAGCGTCGGTGTTGGCGATGTAGCAGGTGACCAGCTTGAGCGGGTGGCCGTCCACCCCGCCGAGATCGGCGTTGATGTACTTCACCGCGGTCGCCGCGCCGGCGCTGGCCAGCGGGCCCACGGCGCTCGCGCCGCCCTGCTGGTTGAGCCAGCCGATGTCGACCGGCGAGAGCGAGCTGTTGGCCGCGCCTGACTTGCCGTCGGTATAGGTCAGGTAGTTGGTAACGGACTGGGCCCCCGCGCCCCCGGACGTGCTGACGGGCGCGGGGGAGCTGACGGGCGTCGACGGGGTGGCCGACGCGGATGAAGTAGTGGAACTCGAACTGCTGCTGCAGCCCGCCGCGGCCAGCGCCGCCGCGGCGACCGCGGCGAAGCCGGCCAGGCCGGCTCTACGGTGTCTTCGCACGGTGGTTCCTCCTGATGGGTGAAATCCCCACCAGGAAAAACCTGCCCCCCGCGCCCGTCAACTATCTGGTTGACAATCGAGGTCACAATCGCGTCAAGTGTTCGGAGGACACACTTTGGGGCCCGTCAAGTTGGCGTGGACGCCAATGCCAGGCAAACTGCCGTGGTGAAAGCTGGTGCCATGGACGGCCGGGTCCTCGAGCT
>Ga0335075_10003324_pt1 | contig 25528 bp, 23 predicted proteins | sample Lox_Sample_24_FD_206723 | JGI IMG/M metagenome (GOLD analysis project Ga0335075, IMG submission 206723) | Soil microbial communities from Loxahatchee National Wildlife Refuge, Florida, United States - Lox_Sample_2.4 | ecosystem: Environmental > Terrestrial > Soil > Wetlands | place: USA...
ACCGAGCAGAAGCAGCTTCGTCTCGGCGTTGACGCCACTGCCCCAGACCGCGCGGGCGTACCAGGTCCAGCCGATCTCCGCCACGAGGTGATCGAGCTGCAGGCCGAGGAACCGTGTCGTCCCGAGGATCTCGCCGGTCGACGCGGAGCGGACCGTGAACGGCACCTCGATGCCGTGCTGCGCGTTCTCGAGCGCGGTGCCGAGCCACTGCTCGAGCGCGGCACGCTCGGAGATGTCCACCCCGATCCACCGGAACATCTCGGGGTCGGTCGCGATCGCGTCCAGGCCGTCCAGGTGGTCGGCGGCGAGGGGCTCGACCGTGACCAGCGCGCCGCTCAGCTGGACGCGGAGATCGGCGGGGACGACGTGGGGGACCGAGTCAGGGAGGGCCATGCGGACGACGTTATAGCCTGGCGCGCCATGCCCACGCTCCTGACGATCATCGCCTCCACCCGCCCCGGCCGCGTCGGTCTGCCCGTCGGCGAGTGGTTCCACGAGCGCGCCGTCGCCCACGGTGGCTTCGACTGCACGCTCGTCGACCTCGCCGTGCTCCAGCTGCCGCTGCTCGATGAGCCCAAGCACCCGCGTCTGCGCGAGTACACCAAGGAGCACACGCATGCGTGGAGCCGGACGGTGGCCGCCGCCGACGCGGTCGTGCTCGTCACCAGCGAATACAACTACGGCTATCCCGCGGCGCTGAAGAACGCGATCGACTATCTGCACCACGAGTGGCGGCACAAGGCGGTTGGATTCGTCTCCTACGGCGGCGTCGCGGCCGGGACCCGTGCCGTGCAGCAGCTGAAGACCGTGGTCGGCGCGGTCGGCATGTTCCCCGGCCAGATCTCGGTCAACATCCCGTTCGTGCAGCAGTTCCTCGGCGAGGACGGCACGGTCAACGCCAACGAGGTGATGACCGAGGCGGCAGACGGGATGCTCGACGAGCTGTTGCGCCTCGACGGGGCGCTGCGCACGCTCCGCGCCTGATCAATTCGGTCCCTGCGCGGACCGGCCGGCGCCGCCGAGCGCCCTGTACGGCCGGATCGACGCGCGGGCGAGAGTAGATTCGCTCGCGCATGACCGTTCTCGAGGCAGTGGCGATCTTCGCTGCGGGGATCGTCGCGGGGACGATCAACACCGTCGTCGGCAGCGGCACCCTGTTCACGTTCCCGGTGCTGCTGGCGTTCGGCTACGCGCCGGTGACCGCGAATGTCTCGAACACGATCGGCCTGGTGCCGGGGTCGGCCTCAGGCGCGATCGGATACCGCCGGGAGCTCGTCGGCCAGGAGCGCCGGCTGGCGCTGCTCGCCTCCTTCTCGGTGTGCGGCGGGATCATCGGCGCCATCCTGCTGCTCACGCTGCCGGCGTCGGCCTTCAAGGACATCGTGCCGGTGTTCATCGTGATCGCGCTGGTGTTGATCATCTTCCAGACGCGGATCAACCGCCTCCTCGAGGCCCGCGGCTCGGGGCGTGGCGAGCGGGCCGGCCCGCTCGCGCTCGCCGGTGTCTTCGCCGGCGGCATCTACGGCGGCTACTTCGGCGCCGCCCAGGGAATCATGGTCCTCGCCATCCTCGGGCTCTCGATCGACGACCGCCTGCAGCGGCTGAACGCCCTGAAGGTCGTGATGACCGGCGCCGTCAACCTCGTCTCGGGCATCGTCTTCGTGTTCGCCGCCCACGTCGCCTGGGCCCCGGCGGGCCTGATAGCGGGCGGCTCGGTGCTCGGCGGCGTCCTCGGCGCCCGCATCGGCCGCCGCCTGTCCCCGCAGGTCCTGCGCGGGGTGATCGTGGTCGTCGGCATCGTCGCCATCGTCCGCCTGCTCACCTGACCGCTGCGGTATTTCCCCGCGGCGGCCGGTTCGTGAGCCACTCTGGGCGCTTTGAGCCGCGCTACGCGTCTTGAAGTTCCCAGAGTGGCCCCGGCGGCCGGTTCGTCAGGCACTCTGGGCGCTTTGAGCCGCGCTACGCGTCTTGAAGTTCCCAGAGTGGCCCCGGCGGCCGCGTCGAGCCCTCCGCCAAGCTCGCGAGCCCAAGGGCCGGTCGCAAAGGGCCGGGGTCTCCACCGATGAGGCCCTCGCGCACGCACCGTCGCCCACCCACGCACCGACCTCCTGCGAGCGCAAGGGCCTCAGCGGGGGAGGCCCCGACCCGCCCCTACCGCACCGCCCGCCGCCGCGCCGGCGCCCGCCCCGGCGGCTGGGTCGGGTTGCCCCGCGGCCGCACTGGCGGGATCGGACGGCTCACCGGCTCGCCGTCTGAGCCGCCGCCGACCTCGAACGACTCGCCGTGATGGGAGATCGTCAGGGGCTCGTCGCCGTGGGCCAGCGTGTAGTGGGCCTGCTCGCGGTCGACCTCGATGTGCATGCGGCGTCCGCGGAATTGGAAGTGGAAGCCGAGCTTGTCCAGGCCGCTGGGCAACCGCGGGGCGAACGTCAGCTGCCCGTGGTGGTCGCGCATGCCCCCGAAGCCGCAGACGGCGGCGATCCAGGCGCCGGCCACCGATGCGATGTGGATCCCGTCGCGGGTGTTGTGCTCAAGGTCCTCCAGATCGAGCAGGGCGGCCTCGGCGAAGTAGTCGTAGGCGAGATCGAGGTGCCCGACCTCGGCGGCCATCACGGACTGGATGCAGGCCGACAGCGAGGAGTCGCGCACGCACAGGCGCTCGTAGTACTCGAAGTTGCGGCCCTTCTCGGACGGGGTGAACAGCTCGCCGCGGGTGAACATCGCGAGCACCAGGTCGGCCTGCTTGACCACCTGCTTGCGATACAGGTCGAAGTAGGGGAAGTGCAGCAGCAGCGGATAGTGGTCCTCGTCGGTCGCGTCGAAGTCCCAGCGCGCATGGGATGTGAAGCCCTCCGACTGCGGGTGGACCTCCAGCGCCTCGTCATAGGGGATGAGCATCCGCTCGGCGGCATCGCGCCAGCCGGCCGCCTCCTCCTCGCCGACCGACAGCTCGCGGGCGCGGTCGGGGTGGCGCTCGACGGCGTCGGCCGCGGCCTGCAGGTTGAGCTGCGCCATCACGTTGGTGAAGACGTTGTTGTCGGCGATCGCGCTGTACTCGTCCGGGCCGGTCACGCCGTCGATGCGGAAGTGACCGGCCGCGTCGTGATGGCCGAGCGAGCGCCACAGCCGCGCGGTCTCCACGAGCAGCTCGATGCCCGGCCCGCGCTCGAAGTCGGGGTCATCGTGGGCGTTCTGGTAGCGCACGACGGCGGCGGCGATGTCGGCGTTGATGTGGAAGGCGGCGGTGCCGGCCGGCCAGTAGGAGGAGCACTCCTGCCCGGCGATCGTGCGCCAGGGGAACGCCGCGCCGGCCAGCCCGAGCGTCCGGGCGCGCTCCCGCGCGAGGTCGAGCGTCTCGTGGCGCCAGCGCAACGCGTCGGCGGCCCCCTGGGGCGCGGTGAAGGTGAGCACCGGCAACACGTACATCTCGGTGTCCCAGAACGTATGGCCGTCGTAGCCCGGGCCGGTGAGGCCCTTGGCGGCGATCGCGCGGCGCTCGCCTCGCGCTCCCGCCTGCAGCGTGTGCCACAGGCCGAAGCGCAGCGCCTGCTGGAGCTCCGGGTCGCCCTCCAGCTCGATGTCCGAGCTGGCCCAGAAGCGGTCCATGTAGTCCTGCTGCTCAGCGACCAATCCCTCGAATCCCGTGTGGCGGCCCGCCGCGGCCGCGGCGGCCACCTGGTCGCGCAGCGCGGCTCCCGAACGCTCGCCCGACCAGCCGTAGGCGATCATCTTGGCCAGGCGCAGTCCCTTTCCCGGCGCGAGGTCGGCGGACGCCGTCATCCGCGCCAGGTCCGGACCGGACTCCACCTCGCAGTGGGTGCCATCCGGTCCCTCGACGATGTGATCCATTCCGGCCGCCATCCGCAGGCCGCTCGCGCGGGTGTGGTGGACCATGAAGGCACCCAGATCCCGGCAGTCGTGCATGTCGGCCACCAGCGGTGCGGCGAGCGCCGCGGCGGCCCGCGGATCGGCGCTGGCGGTCGGCATCACCTCGTTGGCGACGAGCTCGGACTGGACCACGACCGGGAACTCGCCCTCGAGCGGCTCGACGATGTACTCGATCACCGCCAGCGCACGCTGGGTGAACGACACCATGCGGCGGGAGCTCACCTTGACGCGGCGGCCGGTTGGGGACGTCCACACGACCGAGCGCGTGAGCATGCCGGCGCGCAGATCAAGCACCCGCTCGTGGGACTCGAGGGTCCCGTAGCGCAGATCGAACGGCTCGTCCTCGACGAGCAGCCGGATGAGCTTGCCGTTGGTGATGTTGACGACCGTCTGACCGTCCTCGGGGTAGCCGTAGCCGGCCTCGGCGTACGGCAGCGGCCGGGTCTCGTAGAACCCGTTCATATAGGTGCCGCTCAGGCCGTTGGGCTCGCCCTCATCGAGGTTGCCGCGCAGCCCGATGTGCCCGTTGGAAAGCGCGAACACCGACTCGGACTGGGCCAGCTTGTCGAGGTCGAGGTGGGTCTCGCGGATCGTCCACGGCTCGACCGGATAGGCGGGGTGCTCGATCACAGCAGGTCGGCCAGATCCTTGACGACGACGTCGGCCCCGTGGGACTTCAGGGCGGCGGCGTGATCGACTCGGTCGACCCCGACCACGTAGCCGAAGTGCCCGTCGTGACCGGCCTGTACGCCGGCGGTTGCGTCCTCGAACACGGCGGCGACCGACGGATCGACGCTGAGCGCCTTGGCGCCGGCGAGGTAGGTGTCGGGGTGGGGCTTGCCCTGCAGATGCTGCTCGTCGGCGACTTTGCCGTCGATGATCGCGTCGAACAGGTCCTCGATCCCGGCCGAGCGGAGCACCGGCCGGCAGTTGGCGCTGGCCGAGACGACCGCGCGAGCCAGCCCGGCCTGCTGGGCGGCCTTGACGAACTGAAGCGAGCCCGGGTAGGGCTTGACGCCGTCCTTCTTGATCAGCTCGAGCACGAGGTCGTTCTTGCGATTGCCCAGGCCGTGGACGGTCGGCTCCCCGGAGCCGTCGTCGTCATCCGCGCCCTCGGGCAGCTCGATGTCTCGTGACTTCAGGAACGAGCGGACGCCATCGAAGCGCGACATGCCGTCGACGTACTCGTTGTAGTCGTCCTGGGTGAACTCCTTGAACGAGTCCCCGTCGCGCGCCTTGAGGAACTCGTCGAACGTCTGCTTCCACGCCTTGAAGTGGATCTTCGCGGTCGGCGTGAGGACCCCGTCGAGGTCGAACAGCAGCGCGGTGATGTCATCTGGAAGACCAAGCACGCGGCCGAGCCTATCCGGGAACAGGAAAGAGGATGTGAAGACCTTATGCGGGATGCGGTGTCAGCGGCAACGAGCGGGGTAGGTGCCCAGCGGGGAGACCGAGCGCGTCGCCCCGAGTGCTGAACCGCCGACCAAGGAGCCTTCCGAACATGAGCGATGCACCGCGCACGACCACCGACGCCGGCATTCCCGTCGCCAGCGACGAGCATTCGCTGACGGTCGGAGCCGACGGTCCGATCCTGCTCCAGGACCAGTACCTGATCGAGCAGATGGCGAACTTCAACCGGGAGCGGATCCCCGAGCGCCAGCCCCACGCCAAGGGTGCGGGCGCCTTCGGGACGTTCGAGACCACAGAGGACGTGAGCGCCTACACGCGCGCGGCGCTGTTCCAGCCGGGTGTCCAGACCGAGATGCTCGCGCGGTTCTCCACCGTCGCCGGCGAGAGCGGGAGCCCGGACACCTGGCGGGACCCCCGCGGGTTCGCGTTGAAGTTCTACACGTCCGAGGGCAACTACGACATGGTCGGCAACAACACGCCGGTGTTCTTCGTCAAGGACCCGATGAAGTTCCAGCACTTCATCCGCTCCCAGAAGCGCCGGGCGGACAACGGCCTGCGTGATCACGACATGCAGTGGGACTTCTGGACGCTCTCGCCCGAGTCCGCGCACCAGGTGACCTGGCTGATGGGCGATCGCGGAATCCCGAAGACGTGGCGCCACATGAACGGCTACTCCAGTCACACGTACATGTGGGTCAACGCGTCCGGCGACAAGTTCTGGGTCAAGTACCACTTCAAGACCGACCAGGGGATCGAGTGTCTCACCCAGGAGGAGGCCGACGAGCTCGCCGGCTCCAGTCCCGACTATCACCGCAAGGACCTGTTCGAGGCGATCCGGGACGGCGAGAACCCGAGCTGGACGCTCTCCATGCAGATCATGCCGTTCGAGGAGGCGTGGGACTACCGCTTCAACCCGTTTGATCTGACGAAGGTCTGGCCGCACGACGACTATCCGCTGATCAGGGTCGGCACGATGACGCTGAACCGCAACCTCACCGACTTCCATACCGAGATGGAGCAGGCGGCGTTCGAACCCAACAACCTCGTCGCCGGGATCGGCTTGAGCCCGGACCGGATGCTGCTGGCCCGCGGCTTCTCCTACGCCGATGCCCACCGCGCGCGCCTGGGCGTCAACTACAAGCAGATCCCGGTCAACACGCCCCACGCACCCGTTCACTCCTATTCCAAGGACGGCGCGATGCGGACCGTCAACGCCAAGGATCCGGTGTATGCGCCGAACTCATACGGCGGCCCGCAGGCGGACCCCTCGGCGACCGATCAGGCGGGTCTCTGGTCGACGAGCGGCGAGATGGTCCGTGAGGGCTACAAGGACCACGCCGAGGACGACGACTGGGGTCAGGCGCGGACCATGATCCGCAAGGCGATGGACGACGACGCACGGGACCGTCTGGTCTCCAACGTCGCCGGCCACCTGTCCGACGGCGTCTCCGAGCCGGTGCTCCAGCGCGCCTTCGAGTACTGGAAGAACATCGATCCGGAGATCGGGGACCGGATCGAGCAGGCCGTCAGCTCGGGCGTCGCCGCCTGAACCGCGAGACCGGCGATCGCCGTGGCGGAGGGCGTCAGCCCTCGGCCGCGGCCGCCTCGTCCTGCCGCTGCTCGATCCGTTCGAGGATCGCCGTGAGCCGCTCGAGCGGCTCGATCACGTCGTCGCGATCGGCCTTCTGCTCGACGGCCAGCCGGACCGCGGCGATCTCGCGCGCGAGGTACTCGGTCTCGGCCAGCGAACGGGAGTTGACCTCGCGATCGCGCTCGACCTCGGCCTTGTCCCGGTCGGCCTGCCGGTTCTGGGCGAGCAGAATGAGCGGGGCGGCGTACGCGGCCTGCGTGGAGAACATCAGGTTGAGCAGGATGAACGGGTACTTGTCGAACCGCAGCGTGACCCAGACGACGTTGATCACGATCCACACCACGACGAAGAACGTCTGGATCACCAGATAGCGCGGCGTGCCGAAGAAGCGGGCGACCTTCTCCGCGCCCGTGCCGAACGCGTCGGCGTCGTAGAGGTGGCCGCCGCCGCCGGTGCCGCGTGGGGTGGAGAGGTTGTCGTGGCGGGGCATCGGTTTGGGTTCAGTCGTGGGAGATGGCGATGCGCCAGTCGGCGGGCAGCACGCGGTCGAGCACGTCGTCGATGGTGACCGCGCCGACCAGGCGTCCGGCGTCGTCGACAACCGCCAGCGAGACCACGTCGTAGGCGGCCAGCTGAGCGGCGACGTCCTCCTTGGAATCCGACTCCTTCAGCGGCTCGACGTTCTCGTCAATGCAGCGGCCGAGCGGCTTGGACGGCGCCTCACGCAGCAGGCGCTGGAAGCCGACGTTGCCCAGATACCGCCCGGTTGGGGTCTCGAGAGGCGGCCGGGAGACGAACACGCCGGCCGCCAGCGGCACCGGGATGTCGCGCTCACGTACGCGGGCGAGCGCCTCGGCGACGGTCGCCTCGGGGGACAGGATCAGCGGCTCCGGGGTCATCAGGCCGCCGGCGGTTTCCGGATCGTAGCTGAGCAGGCGGCGCACCGGCTCGGCCTCCTCGGGGTCCATCGCGGTGAGCAGCTCGGCCTGCCGGCCGGCGGGCAGCTCGCCGATCAGATCGGCGGCGTCGTCGGCGTCCATCTCGTCGAGGATCCTGGCCACGCGGGCGAGGTCCATGCCCTCGATCAGCCGGACCTGGTCGTCCTCGTCGAGCTCCTCCAGCAGGTCCGCGAAGCGCTCGTCCTCGAGCTCGGCGGCAAGCAGCTTGCGGCGATGGAGCGGGAGCTTGCGGATCGCGGCCGCCATCTCGGCGGGGTGCAAGCTGTCGAGCTCGGCCGCCTGGCGGTCGACCGAACGCTCGGATGCGAACAGCTCCCCGCACTCCGACCAGTCCAGCACCTCGGGCTTGCTGCGCAGGCCGGGCACTCCCCGCGGCCCCAGGCCGGGGACCCGGCGGGGCGCCAGGACGACCGTCGCGACCTCCCAGCCGCCCTCCTCGGGACTCGGGGTGAGACCGATGTCGGTGACCCGCTCGCCCTTCAGGCGCGAGTCGACGACCTCGTTCCAGAGCAGTCGCTCGCCTTCGCGCAGCTCGAAGTGGCGCACGTTGACCGAGCCGCGGCGCAGTCGTGCGCCCTCGGCGGCGATCTCGCCGACCCGGCCGATCGCCACGAACACCTTGCGTCGCTGCACCGCGATCACCAGTCCGTTGACCCGCGGCGGCTTGGAGCCGCGATCGATGACGGCGTCGTCGATGCGCCCGATCTCCGCGCCGTCGGGCCCGAGCAGCGGAAGCCTACGCAGGCGTGAGAGGTAGACGATCCGCTGTTCCATGGCCTCAATCGTACGCGGCCCACCCTCAGCGGAGCGGGATCTCGAGCCCCTGCTCGCCCTCCGTCCGCGGGCCGAAGATCCGGCGCTCTGACTTCTCGATCGCCACGTCGTTGATCGACGCCTCCCGGCGGCGCATCAGGCCGCGCTCGTCAAACTCCCACAACTCGTTGCCGTAGGAGCGCCACCACTGGCCCTCGGGGTCGTGGCACTCGTACTGAAAGCGGACGGCGATGCGATCATCGCCGTAGGCCCAGAGCGCCTTGCGCAGCGCGTAATCGAGCTCGCGCTTCCACTTGGCGGTGAGGAAGTCGACGATCTCGGCCCGCCCGGTGAGGAACGTGTCGCGGTTGCGCCACACCGAGTCTTCGGTGTAGGCGAGCGACACCCGTTCGGGCTCACGGGTGTTCCAGGCGTCCTCGGCGGCCTGCACCTTCTGGGTGGCGGTCTCCGCGGAGAAGGGGGGAAACGGCGGTCGGTCGGTCATCCGCCCATAGTGACAATGCCGTCCGCACGCCGACTGATGGCGCCGTCCGCAGCCCGCGGGGGCGGGCCAGTCACTAGTTTCCACTGCCTGATGAAGATCGTCTACACCCACACCGACGAGGCGCCGGCGCTCGCCACCCAGTCGCTGCTGCCGATCGTCCGCGCCTACGCCGGAGTGGCCGGCGTCGAGCTCGAGCTCCGCGACATCTCGCTGTCAGGCCGCATCCTGGCCCAGTTCCCCGACCGGCTCACCGCTGAGCAGCGGATTCCCGACGCGCTCTCAGAGCTCGGCGAGCTGGCGACGACGCCCGAGGCGAACATCATCAAGCTGCCGAACATCTCCGCCTCGGTGCCGCAGCTGAAGGCGGCGATCGCCGAGCTGCAGTCCCACGGCTACAACGTCCCGGACTATCCGGACGAGCCGGCCGATGACGCCCAGCGTGAGATCCGCGCCGCCTACGACCGGGTGAAGGGCTCCGCCGTCAACCCCGTGCTGCGCGAGGGCAACTCCGACCGCCGCGCCCCGGCGTCGGTGAAGGCGTACGCCCGCAGCCACCCCCACTCGATGGGGACCTGGTCACCGGAGTCGCGCTCGCGGGTGGCCACGATGCAGGATGGCGACTTCCGCTCCACTGAGCTGTCGGTGACGATCGCGACCGCCGGCACCACCCGGATCGAGCATGTCGCGGCCGACGGCACCGTGACGGTGCTGAAGCCGGACTTCTCCGTCCAGCAGGGCGAGGTCGTCGACGCGGCGGTGATGCGCCGCGGCGCCCTGCAGGAGTTTCTCGCCGCCCAGGTGCAGGCCGCCAAGGACGAGGGGATCCTGTTCTCTGTCCACCTCAAGGCGACGATGATGAAGGTCTCGGACCCGATTCTGTTCGGCCACGCCGTGCGCGCATACTTCCCGGTCGTGTTCGCCGACCACGAGGACGGACTGCGCCGCGCCGGCGTCAACGCCAACGACGGGCTCGGCGCCCTGGAGCGTGCCATCGCCACGCTGCCGGAGGCGGAACGGACCGCGATCGCCGACGCCATCCACGGCGCCTATGTGACCGGCCCGGGTTTGGCGATGGTCGACTCCGACCGCGGCATCACGAACCTGCACGTTCCCTCGGACGTGATCATCGACGCCTCGATGCCCGCCGCGATCCGCAGCTCAGGGCAGATGTGGAACCGCGACGGCGAGCTGCAGGACACCCTGTTCGTGATCCCCGACCACTCCTACGCCGAGCTCTACGCGGCGACCGTCGAGGACTGCCAGCGCAATGGGGCGTTCGATCCCGCGACGATGGGCACGACCCCGAACGTCGGGCTGATGGCCCAGAAGGCCGAGGAGTACGGCTCACACGACAAGACCTTCGAGATCGCGGATCCGGGGGCGGTGCGGATCGTCGACCAGGACGGCACCGTGCTCACCGAGCACCTCGTCGACACCGGTGACGTGTGGCGCGCCTGCCAGACCAAGCACGCCCCGATCCTCGACTGGGTCGCGCTCGCGGTGCGCCGCGCGCGTGCGACCGGCACACCCGCGGTGTTCTGGCTCGATGAGACCCGTGCCCACGACGCACAGGTGCTGAAGTCGGTCCACGCGGCGCTCGACGAGGAGGACACCGACGGCCTCACGATCGAGATCCTGAACGTCGGCGACGCGGTCCGCTACACGCTGGAGCGCGCCCGCCGCGGCGAGGACACGATCTCGGTCACCGGCAACGTGCTGCGCGACTACCTCACCGATCTGTTCCCGATCCTCGAGCTCGGCACCTCCGCCAAGATGCTCTCGATCGTGCCGCTCATGCAGGGCGGCGGCCTGTTCGAGACCGGGGCCGGTGGCTCGGCTCCCAAGCACGTGCAGCAGTTCGAGCGTGAGAACCATCTGCGCTGGGACTCGCTCGGCGAGTTCCTGGCGCTCGCCGTCTCGTTCGAGATGCTCGCCGAGAAGACCGACGGGGCGGGTGGGGACCGTATCCGCCTGCTCGGCGAGACTCTGGACCGAGCGACCGGCAGCCTGCTGGAGGAGAACCGCTCGCCGCTGCGGCGGGTCGGTGAGCTCGACAACCGCGGCAGCCACTTCTATCTCGCGCTGTACTGGGCGCGCGAGCTCGCCGCTCAGACCGACGATCCGGACCTGGCCACGCAGTTCGCGCCGCTCGCCGAGCGCCTCGCCGAACAGGAGGAGACGATCGTCTCCGAGCTCGCGGCCGTCCAGGGCTCGCCGGTCGACGTCGGCGGCTACTACCGCCCTGATCCGGAGAAGGTCGCGGCGGCGATGCGCCCGAGCACCACGTTCAACCAGGCGCTCGCGTCGCTGTGACACGACCGATCCGGGCGGCTGCTCCGAGCTTCGTCCTGGAGACAGTGGCCGGGCGGGCTCCCGATGCGGAGGTCGTCGCCGTCGATGAGCTCACGGATCTCTCCGCGCTCGACTTCATCGTGCCGATCCCCCACGAACAGGGGAAGCTGGTCGAGCGACTCCCCGCACTCGAGCGGCTCGCGGTGATCCAGACGCTGTCGGCGGGGGTCGACGCCCTGGAGGGGCAGGTCCCCGCCCACATCACGCTCTGCAGCGCCCGGGGCGCCCGTGACGGCGCGGTCGCCGAGTGGGTGCTCGGCGCGCTGCTCGGCAACACGACGCGGATCGTCGAGAGGCACGGCGCGCGCCACTGGGAGCGCGATGCGACCCTCGCCGACCTGTCCGGCTCCACCGTGCTGATCGTCGGCATGGGGTCGATCGGGCGGCGGGTCGCCGATCTTCTCACCGCGTTCGGAGCACACCCGGTCGGCGTGGTGTCTCATGCCCGCGAGGACCTGCACGGGATCGACGAACTGGACACGCTGATCGGCGAGGCCGACGCCGTCGTGCTCCTCACCCCGCTCACCGCCGAGACCCACGGGCTGATCGGTGCGCGTGCGCTCGCGCGGATGCGCGATGGCGCGCTCCTCGTCAACGCGGCACGCGGTCCGATCGTCGACGCCGACTCGCTCCTCGCCGAGACCGCGAGCGGACGGCTGCGGGCGGTGCTCGATGTGACCGACCCGGAGCCGCTGCCCGACGGACATCCGCTGTGGGAGGCAGAGGGCGTGCTCTCGATCACGCCGCACATCGGAGGCAACTCGCCGCGTGCGAACCTGCTCGCCGCGGAGCTCGCCGGCGATCAGCTGGCGCGATTCGGCTCCGGCAAGCCACTGATCAACGTCGTCCAGGAGGGCCGCCGGCCATGAACCTGACCAAGTACGGCATCTGGACCACCTACCGCAGCCTTGGCCGTGAGAACGCGGCCGGGGCCGCACGGCTCGTCGAGCAGCTGGGCTTCGGCACGTTCTGGCTCGGCGGCTCTGCGGAGCCCGAGCAGCTGCGGCCGCTGCTGGAGGCGACCGGAGGGCTCGTCGCCGCCACCGGCATCACGAACATCTGGGCGAGCGAGCCTGGACCGGTCGCCGAACAGGCGGCAGCGCTCGCGGCGGGCTTTCCGGGCCGGGCGCTGATCGGGATCGGCGCCGGGCACCGGGAGCACACCGCGGAATACGGGCGACCGCTCACCGCGATGCGCGCGTTCCTCGACGGCCTCGACGCGGCGCCCGCCCCGCTGCCCGAGAGCGGCCGCGTCCTCGCCGCGCTCGGCCCCAAGATGCTGGAGCTCTCGGCCGCCCGGGCGACCGGCGCGCATCCCTACTTCACCCCGGTCGAGCACACCCGGTTCGCCCGTGGGCATCTCGGGAGCGGCCCGCTGCTCGCGCCGGAGCTGGCGTGCGCCATCGACGACGACCGCGATCGCGCCCGGGCGGCCGCGCGCGCCTACGCGTCGAGCTACCTCGCGCTGCGCAACTACACCGGCAACCTGCTGCGCTTCGGATTCACCGAGGCCGACCTCCGGGACGGTGGCTCTGACCGGCTGATCGACGCGGTCGTCCCGAGCGGATCGGCGGACCATGTCGCCGAGCTCGTCCAGGCTCACCTGGAGGCCGGTGCCGATCACGTCTGCCTGCAGCCGGTTGGCGTCGCCGGGGTGCCGCGGGCCCAATGGACCGCGCTCGCCGCCGCGCTCGGCACGAGCTGACCGCCCGCACGGACTCGCCCGCAGATCGCGCCTGTCGACCGTTAGCCTCGGAGCTCGTGCTGAGGAGGTTCATCCGCCCGGTGGTGCTGATCGTCGTCGCTGCCGTGGTTGGGTTCGTCCTCGCCCGCACGCTCGAGAAACCGTCCCGGCCGTCGAACGCGCTCACCCGGACGGCGTCCGCCGGCCTGCTCGCCGTCCACTACCCGGGAGACTGGTCAGCCCAGCAGTCGCGACCACTCGCCGGGCTCGCGCTCGACGACCGTATCGCGGTCGGTCCCAGAGGTTCCGGAGGCGACCGGATGGCGATCGGGACCGCTCGCGCCACCAGCCTGGGCACCCTTCCGGCGGCGTTCCTCGCCTCGCTGCCGCGTCGGCCGACGCCTCAGATCGTGGAGCTCGGTCCCTATCGATTCGACCGATACCTCGATCTGCATCCCCGCCGCGCCGGAGCCGTCGTCTCCGTCTACCTGCTGGCCACCACGCACGCGACGATCATCGCCACCTGCTCCAGCCCTCGCCCCAGCGAGACGTTCACCGCGGCGTGCGAACGGGTGTTGCGCACGCTGCGGCTGGCGCGCGGGGTGAAGATCGCCGAGAACGTCGATGCCGCGTACGCCCTGGAGCTCAACCAGATCCTGGCCACGTTGAACGAGGCGCGGCTGGCCAACGGGCCCGACCTGCTCAAGCGCAATCTGGCCACGCGCGCCCATGCCGCCCGCAAGCTGGCGGGCGCCGAGTCCACCGCGGCCCGGTCGGCGAGAAAGCTTCCGGCGGGAATCGCGGTCTCGGCCAACGACACGCTGGTGGCGGCGCTGCGTGAGGCGTCCCGCGGGTACGACGCGCTGGCACGCGCGGCGCTCACGCATGATCCGAGCGGCTACGAGCGGGCACAGCACACGCTCAGCCAGGCTCAGGGGCGGCTCACCGGTGCGTTCAAGGATCTCGCCCGGCTCGGCTACCGGCTGCAGTGAGCGGGGCAACGCCTGGGCAAACGCGCGCGCAACTTCCGAGGTCCGGCGGAGTTCTTCGTGGGCACATGAACCGGGTCTTCACATATCTCACCTCTCTGGCGGCCGCCGCCGCGTTGCTCGCCACCCTCGCCGCGGCTGCTGCGGCGACGCCGCTGCACTGGTCGTCGGGGCGGCAGATCGATCACTCAGCCGGCGTCGGGCTCGGCACGATCGTCTGCCCGTCGGCGAGCCAGTGCGACGCGCTGGACGACAACCAACGGCTCGTGCAGTTCGACCCCGCCTCGCCCAGCCATGCGACCCGGGTCCAGATCACCGCGCCCGCTCCGCTCACCGACCTCACCTGCGCTTCGGCGACGCAATGCACGGTGATCGACCAGCAGGGCGGCGAGGCGACCTTCAATCCGAGCTCACCCCCGGCCACGCTCACCTTCCAGACCGTCGACGCCGCGGTCGCGTCCGCCTCGAGCTCCGCGCAGGCGGGTACGGTGAGCTGTCCGTCGAGCAGCCAGTGCGTGCTCGTCGACGGCGCCGGCAACGTCGTCGTGTTCGACCCCGCGGGCTCCTCGGCGCCGGTGACGGCGTCGCTGGATCCCGGCGAGGACTTCGGCCTGGTCGCGGTGACCTGCGCCTCAGCGAGTCAATGCACGGCGATCAGCCAGACGAAGGAATGGACGTTCGACCCCGCGGGGGTGGGTGGGGTCATATCCGCGACATCGGCGACGATCGACACCAAGGCCGGATTCGCGCGGGCGGTGACCTGCGTCTCGGCTGCCCAGTGCACCGCGGTCGACGAGTCCGGCCACGAGACGACCTTTGACCCTCAGACCGCCACGGCGGGGGCGCCGGTCTCGCTGGCGACCAGCGACTTCACCGAGTTCGACGGCGTCGCCTGCCCGTCGGCGACGCTGTGCGTTGCCGCCGACCTCGCGGGCCATCTGACAAGCTTCGATCCGCAGACCGGCAGCTCGGTGGCGAACGTCGCTGTCGCCGGCGTCCACGACGTGGTGTGCCCGGCCGCGACCGCCTGCGTCGCGGACGACGGGGCGGGCCGTGCGCTCCGCTTCACGCCCGGCACCACCACGCGCCCGAGCGCGACCCTCATCGACGCCGGCCGGGCGCTCGTCTCGGTCTCCTGCCCGGGCCGCGCCCAGTGCACGGCCGTCGACGCCCTCCATGAGCTGACCTTCGACCCGCTGACCGCGACCCGCGCGCCGCTGCATCTCCGCACGCTCCCGGGGCGGGCGTTCCCGCCGGTCTCCGCGGTCGCCTGCCCGGCGCTCACGCTGTGCAGCTCGCCGCGCAACGTCAGTCAGATCACCTTCAACCCGCGGAGCTTCGGCCGCCCGAAGGCCCGGGTCATCGATCACGACGGCGACGGGACGATCGTGACCGTGCGCTGCCCGTCTCGAGGCGAGTGCGTCGCGGTCGACGACGATGGGGCGGCGGTCACCTACGACCCGCAGACCGGACGGATCATCCGCCGCAACATCAACGTCGAGGAGGTCGAGGCGCTCACCGCCCTCGCCTGCCCGAGCCGCTCGCAGTGCACGGCGACCGACAACGACGGCACCGCGACTTCGTTCGACCCGCTCACCGGTCACCGGCTGCTCTCGGTGAAGATCGACAAGCCGGTCGGTCTCGACGCCGCCTCGGGCGACTCCGACAACGAGCTTGACGGGATCACCTGTCGCGGGACGCGGCTGTGCGTCGCCGTCGACACGCTCGGCAACGTGGTGAGCTTCGACCCGCACTCCCGCCGCGGCGGCCACCTGTACGCCGTCGCCGCCGGCAGCGCGCTCACCTCCGTCGTCTGCCCGACGCGGGGCCTGTGCATGCTCGCCGACTCCTCGGGCCGCGTCTGGACGGGTCACGCGGGCGGGTCGTACTGGATCTCGACACGCCTCCGCGGCGCCTCGGCGCTCACCGCGATCGCCTGTGCGACGGGCACTGAGTGCGTTGCGGTCGACTCGGCCGGCGACGAGTTCACGAGCCACTAGCCGCGACAACGACACACGCCCCCGGGTGCGACGGAAGACCGTCGTGCCCCGGGGGCGTGGCTCACAGCTGGCTCAGACGACCTCGACGAGGTCCTCGACGCCGGACTCGTAGGCGGTCTCGAGATCGCGGTCGCGCTGGGTCAGGCGCTCGTCACGGACGGTCACCTCGGGCTCGCGCTCGCCGCTGCCTGAACGCAGCAGCAGCAGCCCCAGCACCAGGCCGATCGTCACTGACGCGCCGCCGAACACGAACGCGAGGTGGTAGCCGCTCACCGCCGCGCTCACCGCGGAGTGGCCGCTGGCGATCAGCGACCTCGAGTGATTGGTCGCGACCGTGTCGAGCACCGCCAGCCCAAGGGCACCCGAGATCTGCTGGGAGACGTTGACGATCCCCGAGCCCAGTCCGGCATCCGCCGGCGGGACGTCGGCCATCGCAATCTGCAGCAGTGGCATGAACGCCATTCCGATGCCGAGCCCTACCGCGAAGAACGCGAGGAAGAGGGTCGGGAAGAACGCGGTGTGCGGGCCGGCGCCGTGCACGAGCACGAGGCCCGCGATCACCGCGACCATGCCTGCGGTCAGCACTCGGATCGGCCCGAAGCGGGCGACCAGGCGTGCAGTGAGGCCGAGCGACAGGGCGGCGACGGTCAGCGTCCAGGGCAGCCAGGCGAGCCCGGTCTGGAGCGCAGTGAAGTGACGGACGTGCTCCAGGTAGAGGGTGCCGAGGAAGAACGTCGAGTACATCGCTGTCACCAGGAAGCCGCGCACCGCGCTGGACGCGATGAGGCCACGCAGACGCAGGATCCGCAGCGGCATGATCGGGTTCTCGATGCGCGACTCGAGCGTGAGGAACGCGCCGATCAGGGCGACGGCGATCGCGCCCGGGATCAGCACCTGGTGTGAGCCCCAGCCATGACCGGTGGCGCCGACGATCGCGTAGACGCCGGACATCAGCGCCACGGTGATCAGCACCGAGCCGAGCCAGTCGATGCCGTGCTCCAGGCCGATCCCGGAGTCGGCGGGAACGAGCGCCTGGCCGGCGGTCAGCGTCGCCAGGCCGATCGGGAGGTTGACGAAGAAGATCCAGTGCCAGTCGAGCGCCTGGGTGAGGACGCCGCCGAGCAGCAGTCCGAGCGAGCCGCCCGCGACCGCGGTGAAGACGTAGGCGCTCATCGCCTGCGCCCGCTCGGCCGGCTTCGGGAACTCGGTGACGATGATCGCGAGGATGACCGACGCCTGCAACGCCGCGCCAACGCCCTGGAGGAAGCGGGCGGCGATCAGGATGTCGCCGCTCCAGGCCGCGCCGCAGAGTACGGAGGCCAGGGTGAAGGTCGTCACGCCCAGCAGGAAGACGCGTTTGCGCCCGATCAGGTCGCCCAGGCGGCCGGCGAACAGCAGGAGGCTGCCGAACGTGAGCAGGAACGCGTTGATGACCCAGGTGAGATTGCCCTGGGAGAAGTGGAGGTCGTGCTGGATCGAAGGCAGCGCAACGTTCACGATCGTGGTGTCGAGCACGATCATGAGCTGCGCAAGGCAGACGACCACAAGGGTCAGCCAACGCCTGCGATCCGGGCTCTGTGTGAAAAGTGAGGACACCTAAGACTCCATCCGACGAGAAATGGGTACTAAACTGGAGGATGCCTCCGAAACTATGTGGAGGCTGCCTCCGGATAAGAACTATAGCGGAGGGCCCCTCCGTTTTGTGACGATCCGGTGAAGGAGCGACACATGAGCACCACAGAACCCACCGCACAGCTGACCAGCACCCGACCCAAGCGCGCCGATGCGCGGCGCAACTACGACAAGGTGATCGCCGCCGCACGCAGCGCATTCACCGAGAGCGGAGCCGAGACCTCGCTCGAGGGGATCGCCCGCCGGGCCGGGGTCGGGATCGGCACGCTGTACCGCCACTTCCCCAACCGCCAGGCTCTGCTCGAGGCGGTCTACGTCGAGGAGGTCGACCGCTTCTGCGCGTCGGCAACCGAGCTCGACGGGCTCGATCCGTGGGACGCGTTCGCGACCTGGATCGAGGGTCTGGTCGACTACATGGCGACCAAGATGGCGCTCGCGCATGAGCTGTTCGACTACGTCGATCGCGGAGCGCCCGTGTTCACCAACTGCCGTGCCTCGTTGTTCGCCGCCGGCGAGCCGCTGCTCCAGCGCGCGCAGGCGGCCGGCGCGGTGCGCGGCGACGTCGACGTCGCCGAGGTCATCCAGTTGATCGGCGGGATCACCAAGATCCAGGGCGCCGAGCCCGAGCAGATCCGGCATCTGCTCTCGATCGCGCTCGACGGCCTTCGGGCCCGCGCCTAGCCGCCCGAGCCGGCACGGCGGGCCGGACATTCGGCCAGCGATCTGCAAAGGCTGTGTGAATGGTCGACGGGTTTTGCTGATTCGCTGGTAGGGTCCGTTGCGTGAGGGAGATGTGCACCGACCGGGGGGGACGGTGATGCCCCATCTGCGCTGCAACAGCTGTGGGGTGGTGAGCTACGCGCCCGCTGGCGGGACCGGCAACTGCCCGGAATGCGGGGTTCCCTGGCCGCCGCGGCCCGATCGCGTGATCCAGTCCGCCGACCCCGAGCAGCGGCTCAGTGCGCTGGTTCGGATGACGCGCGATCTGCTCGACGTCGACGCGGCGCTGCTCACGCGGATCGCCGACGGCCGTGAGACCGTCCGCATCGCGGCGGGCGGATGGCCGGGCGTGGCGATGCGGCGCGGGGATTCGCTGCCGCTGGAGGAGACCTTCTGCCGGCTGATGCTCGAGGGGCGGATCGACAACGTCGTCCGTGACGCCTCTGCCGAGAAGGCGGTGGCCGACACCGCGCTCGTCCACGACCTCGGCGTCCGGGCCTATCTCGGAGTTCCGATCCGGCCCTCGGACGCCGAGCTCTACGTCCTCTGCTGCCTGGCCCGCGAGGCGAGGCCGAGCTTCGGCGTCCGTGAGGTCCGGTTGCTGAGCGGGCTGGCCGAGTCGGTCAGCGTCGAGCTCCAGTCGAGCTGACGCGCGCCGAGCTCCAGTCGAGCTCACGCGCGCTCAGCCAGCTCCGAGCACCCGGAATGTGCGCCGGGTCGATCAGATGGCCGGCGTCGGACTCGTGGTACTCGATCGCCGCGTCGCTCTCGGTGAGCAGGTCTCGCGCCCGGCGGGCGAAGGCGACGTCCATCACCGGATCGGTGCGGCCATGGGTGACGTACAGCGGCAGGCCGCGCACGTGGCCGGGATCCGCTGACCACCCCTCGACGACCGGCACGAAGCCGGAGAAGATGAGCAGTCCGCCGGGTGTCGGCCGCGCCCCGGACAGTCCCATCGCGTAGCTCATCGTCGCGCCCTGCGAGAACCCCCCGAGCACTGTGCGCCCGGGGGAGATGCCCGTCCGCTGCCAGAGCTCGTCGTGGAACGCGCCGAGCGCGGCGAACCCCCGCTCGAACGTGTCGTGGTCGGGGTAGCCGACGCGCGGCACCGCGTACCAGTGGTACCCGGGCGCTCCGGCGAACGTCCACGGGGCGCGCGGGGTCACGACGTGCAGGCGCCGCTCGGGATCGACCACGTCGGCGAGCCCGAGCAGGTCACGCTCGTCCGAGCCTCTCCCGTGATGGAGCACGAGGAGCCCGTCGGCGTCGCCTGCGGCTGGGCGCTCGCCGTACGCGAGCGTCTCGGACTCGGCTGTCCTGAACTTGCCGAGTGGCCTCATCGTGCCGCCTCCCGGGCCCTGGTCCGCGGGTTGACGAGCGGGGTCAGCGAGCGCTCGAGCTGGGAGCGCAGGTGCTCGTGCTGGCGGGGCAGACGGAGCCCCTCGCCGAGGTGATCCGCGTCCTCGTCGACCGCGAAGCCGGGCGAGGTGGTCGCTATCTCGAACAGGATGCCCTGGGGCTGGCGGAAATAGATCGCGTGGAAGTAGTCGCGGTCGATGACGGGGGTGACGTGCATCCCCGCCTCGCGAGCGCGCTGCTGCCAGGACTCGTGATCCTCGTCGCGGGAGTGCCAGGCGATGTGGTGCACCGTGCCGGCGCCGGGGATCCCGCGCTCGTCGGTGGGGTCATAGCGGTAGTGCAGATGGCGCGTCGGGCCCTCGAGCCGGTACTCGCCGGGAGCGAGCTCGGTGAAGCCGAGCGTCTCGGTGAGCAGCTCCCGGTCGGCCTCGAGCGAGCGGCCCGCGTACGCGCGCACACCCTCGACACCGAGGATCGCGTGCTCGGCCGGAACCTCGGGATGGACCGCACGCAGTGGCGGATTTGGTCGCGTCTCTGAGTCGGTGGCGAGGAGCGCGAGCCGCAGGCCGTCGGGATCGGCGAAGCTGAGCGTGCCCTCGGTGCGCTCGGTCTCGACGCCGGCCGCGGCCAGTCGCTGCGCCCAGAAGTCGAGGGCGTCCTCGCCGGCGACGCCGAGCTCGATGGTGTGGATCATGCCGGCGCCGGCGTGGCCGGGCCGCGCGCCGGCGAACTCGAACCAGGTGAGGATCGAGCCGGGCGAGCCCTGCTCGTCGCCGAAGTAGAGGTGGTAGGCCTCGGGAGCGTCGAAGTTGACCGTCTTCTTCACCATCCGCAGGCCCAGCAGGTCGGCGTAGAAGGCGACATTGGCGGGAGCGTCGCCGGTGATCATCGTGATGTGGTGCATGCCGTCGAGCCTCATGGCGGCTCCTTTCGCCGGGGAGGAAAGTGGTTGTAGATGCAACTATATCGCAATGTAGTTGCACGCGCAATCAGTTATCGTGGGGCGGTGACTCGACCCTCCCACGTTCTTGCGATGACCGACGCCGATGGCCCCCTCACACCCGAAGAGCTCGCCGCCTGGCGCGGCATGCTCGCCGTCAATGCCCGCGTGACGCGCGTGCTCGATGCCGAGATGCAGGCGGCCCATGACCTGTCGGTGTCCGCCTACGAGGTGCTCATGTTCCTCGGCGACGCGCCCGGTCACCGGATGCGGATGTCGGAGATCGCCGACGGCGTGCTGCTCACCCGCTCGGGCTGCACACGGCTGGTCGATCGGCTTGCCCGGCGCGGTTACGTCGTGCGTGCCGCCGCCGACTCCGACGGCCGCGGCCTGTACGCGGAGATCACTCCCGAGGGGCTCGCCGTCGCCCGCGCGGCGCGCCGTACCCACCTCGCCGGCGTCCGTCGCGAGTTCCTGGACCGGCTGAGCGGCGAGGACCAGCGGCGCCTGGGGGAGATCTGGGCGCGCTTCGGCGCGGGGTAGGACGCACCGATCACTGCTCGCCTCCGCCAGCCCGTCGAACGCGGGGAAGGTTTCTGTCCCTCAGCGCCACAAACCTTCCCCGCGTTGGCTCCGTCGCCGCCCCCGACTTATCGCGCCGCCCACCCAACCGCGCGCGGGTGGAAGCGCACCGGCGTCCCCGGCCGCGCCTGCGCGCACGCGGACAGGTCGTCGGGGTCGATCACGCCGATCACCGGGTAACCGCCCGTGGTCGGATGGTCGCGCAGGAAGATCACCGGCCGGCCGTCGGGCGGCACCTGGACCGCGCCGGTCACGATCCCCTCGCTGCGGAGCTCCTCATCGGAGCTGAGCGCGAGCGCCGGTCCCTCGAGTCGGAGGCCGATGCGGTTGCTGGCGGACGCCACCGTCCAGGCGCCGCCGCGAAGGGTCGCCTGGCCATCGTTGGCGAGGCGCCCGCGGCGCGGTCCGTCCCACAGCGTCAGGTCGAGCGCGACGGGCGGCGCTGGCTGGGGGGCGACGTCGACCGCCGGGGGCCCGGAGTCGGGGGCGTCGCCGAGGGGCAGCCGGTCACCGTCCCGCAGCGGGGCCGGGCCCAGGCCGGAGAGCACGTCGTGAGAGCGGCTTCCGAGCACCAGCTCGGTGCCCACGCCGCCCCCAACGGCGACGTAGGAGCGCAGGCCGGCGCTCGCGGGCCCAACTTCGAACCGGGCGCCCGCGGGTACGTCGACGGCGGCGCCCCAGGCGGCCGGGTGGCCGTCGAGACTCACCGCGGCCGGCGCTCCGGTGACCGCGACCCGGCAGTTGGCGTCGGGCCGCAGCGCGACGCCGTTGAGGGTCGTCTCGAGGGCAGCCGCCCCGGGCGGGTTGCCGAGCAGCCGGTTCGCGAGCCCGAGCGCCCGCTGGTCAAGCGCGCCGGACGGCGGAACTCCCAGGTGCGCCAGTCCGGCCCGCCCGCCGTCCTGGACCGTCGTGAGCGCGCCGGCTCGGACGACCTCGACGGTCCGCGGGGTCACCCGCCCACGTCCTCGAAGCGGACCCGGACCCCTGGGGTCAGCAGGGCCGCGGGATCGCGCTCGGGGGCCCACAGCTGAAGCTCGGTGTGGCCGATCAGCTGCCATCCGCCCGGCGAGCGCCTGGGGTAGACGGCGCTGTACTCGCCGGCGAGCGCCACCGAGCCGGCGGGAACCTCGGTGCGCGGGGTCTGACGCCGCGGCACACCACGGTCCTCGGGGAGCCCGGTGAGGTAGGCGAAGCCCGGGGCGAACCCGCAGAAGGCGACGACGAACTCGGTCGAGGTGTGCAGCTCGATCGCCTCGCGGCGGGTGAGACCCCAGTGGTCGGCGACCTCGTCGAGGTCGGGGCCGTCGTAGATGGCCGGGCAGCAGACGGTGTCTCCGTCGGGCGCGGTCAGCGGGGCCACGTCCCAGGCCGGGAGCGCGGCGGCGACCGGCGCCGGGTCCTTGAGGCCGTCGATCAGAACGGTGCGCGCCGCGGGCACCACATCCGTGGGCCTTGGCCACGGCCAGCCGGCCTCGCCCTCGAGCCGCTGCTCGATCTCGGCGTGAAGCCCGAGCACGTCGGCCTGGCTCTCGAGCTCGACCAGGAGCGCATGGGGTCCGGCAGGCAGGACGCGCATCCGCACAACAGCCGCCCTATGCGAGGAGCCGGTAGTCGTCGGGGTCCCATGCCGCGAGCGCCTGCATGGACACGGCGGCGCTGTGCTGCAGCAGGGTCGCCGTCCTCGCGATCGGCCAGGTCGCGTCGGCCCGCTCGCGCACCGCCTCCGCGATCCTTCGCCTGAGCGACTCGTCCGCGGTCCGGGCCGACAGCTGGAGCAGGTTGCGCATGAAGATCGCGACGAACTCGGTGGGCTCTCCCTCGTAGCGACGGTTCTCGTAGTGATCGAGCGCCGCCCGCGCGGTGTCCTCGGCCCGGCGCAGCCGGCTCGGTGAATCGCCGCCGTCGCGATCGGACAGCAGCGCGAGCAGCCCGAGCATCGAGCCCTGGTTGTAGCTCCACAGGGCGGCGTCGATCGTGCCGTCGCCGCGGATCTTGTCGCGGAACAGGTCGTGGCCGTTGCCGAGGGCGTCGGCGACCCAGCGCGCCATGGCGGCGGGATCGGGCTCCACCCCGGGCCCCTCCTCGCCGAGTTCCTGCAGGTGGAGGATCAGCTCGCCGTTGGGCGCGGTCGAGACCGTGTTGCGGTCGTGGTTGCGAGCGCCGGCCCCGCGGCCCTGCTGGACCCAGAACACCCCGCCGGGATTGGGTGCCACCGGGTCCGTGTCCCAGCCGGCCCGCGCGAAGTCGGCCAGTCGCGCGGCGCGATCGAGCCGGCTGTGGCCGGGGCGCTGTCGTGCGAGCTGCACCAGTGCCAACCCCGCCCAGGCGTTGTCGTCGTGGTAGATGTCGCCGCCGCCGGTGAGGCGTGTGAACCAGCTCGGCGGATCAGAGGCGTACGCGGGGCCCCGCTCGTCCCAGTAGCGTTCGAGCGCGCGCAGCCGCCGGGCGATGACGGGGTTCGCGTCGAAGCCCACACGGCGCGGAGCAGGCATCCCGGCGACGTCGAGCGTCGCCACGAACGCCCGCGCGAACGGCCACACGTGAGCGAGCACCCACGGAAGCTGGATCCGGCCGTCGCGCCGCAGCGAGCCGTCGGAGCGCTCGAAGCGGGCGCACATCGAGGCGTGGCCCTCCAGCGCCCGGCGGGCGAACGTGCTCGCGTCGAGGGTCTGCATGACCGGATTGTCGATAATCGCCACAGTGGCCGTCCTCACCTCGCAGCACGACGACTTCCCGCGCTGGTACCAGGACGTCGTCGCCAAGGCCGAGCTCGCGGACAACGGCCCGGTCCGCGGAACCATGGTCATCCGCCCCTGGGGCTATGCGATCTGGGAGCTGCTGCAGGCCGAGCTCGATGCCCATATCAAGCGGGCCGGCGCCGAGAATGTCTACCTGCCGCTGCTCATCCCCGAGGGCTACCTGCGCCGCGAGGCCGAGCACATCGAGGGGTTCAGCCCCGAGCTCGCGGTCGTCACCCACGCCGGCGGCAAGCAGCTCGAGGAGCCCGCGGTGATCCGGCCGACCAGCGAGACCCTGTTCGGGGAATACCTCGCGCGCTGGATCCAGAGCTACCGCGACCTGCCGTTGTGCCTGAACCAGTGGGCCAACGCGATCCGCTGGGAGCTGCGAACCCGGCTGTTCCTGCGCACCAGCGAGTTCCTGTGGCAGGAGGGGCACACCGCGCACGCGGCGCAGGGGGATGCCGCCGCCTACGCCCGGCGGATCCACGCCGACGTGTACCGCGCGGTGCTGGAGGGTGTGCTCGCGATCCCGGTGCTCACCGGGCTGAAGACGGAGGCCGAGCGGTTCGCGGGAGCGACTACGACGCTCACCTGCGAGGGGATGATGCGCGACGGCAAGGCGCTGCAGCTCGCCACCAGCCACGAGCTCGGTCAGAACTTCGCTCGCGCCTTCGACATCACCTATACGAGCGAGTCCGGTGCGGTCGAGCACTGCTGGACGACGTCGTGGGGAAGCTCGACCCGGATGGTCGGCGGGCTGATCATGTGCCACGGCGACGACGCCGGGTTGCGACTGGCACCCGCCGTCGCGCCTGCGCAGGTGGTGATCGTCGCGGTCAAGGACGACCCCGAGGTGCTCGCGACCGTGGAGCGGCTCGAACGGGAGCTCGACGAGCTCGGTATCCGGCTGCGGGTCGATCGCCGCACTGACCTCGGCCTCGGGCGGCGATTGACCGACTGGGAGCTGAAGGGGGTGCCGGTCCGGCTCGAGGTCGGTCCCCGTGACCTCGCCGCCGGAACCGCCTCGCTGGTCCGGCGCGACGGTGCGCCGCGCATCGCCGTCGCGCTCGACGATGCCGCCGCCGGCGCACGTGACGCGCTCGGGCAGGCGCAGGCCGCGCTGCTCTCCCAGGCCCGGTCCGAGCTCGAGCGGCGCACGGTCGACGTCGAGACGCTCGAGGAGGCGATCGAGGCCAGTGGAGAGGGCTTCGCCCGGATCGACTGGGCTGCCTGCGGCGTGGAGGGTGAGCGCCGCGCGAACGCGGTTGGGGTCACCGTCCGCTGCCTGATGCGCGCGGACGGCTCGATCCCCGACACCGCCGAGGAGGACGATCTTGTCGCGGTGCTGGCGCGCGCGTACTGACGTCCTTGTGTTCGCGGTCGGGGAGTGGGGGTAGCCCAACGCTGTCCGACGAGCGCGCAG
>Ga0335075_10003326_pt1 | contig 25520 bp, 28 predicted proteins | sample Lox_Sample_24_FD_206723 | JGI IMG/M metagenome (GOLD analysis project Ga0335075, IMG submission 206723) | Soil microbial communities from Loxahatchee National Wildlife Refuge, Florida, United States - Lox_Sample_2.4 | ecosystem: Environmental > Terrestrial > Soil > Wetlands | place: USA...
GATGGATCTCGCGAGGCCGCGCTCGACGGACAGCGGAAGGAGGCGTGACGGTGGCCAAGGGCTCGAAACCGCGCAAGGGCAAGGGCCCCGGAATGCCCAGGGCGACGCGCTCCAAGGCCCCGGGCATGCCGCAGACGGGCAAGGCGCCGAACATGCAGCAGATGCTCAAGCAGGTGCAGGACATGCAGCTGCAGATGCAACAGGCACAGGAGCAGCTCGGCCAGGAGACCGTGCAGGCTTCCGCGGGCGGCGGGATGGTCAGCGTGGTCGTCTCCGGCGACCTGCAGGTCAAGTCGGTCAGCATCCACCCGGACGCCGCCGATCCCGACGACGTCGAGATGCTTGCCGACATGGTCTTGGCGGCGGTCAACGAGGCCCTACGCGCGGCCCAGGAGCTTGCGGCCGGCAAGCTCGGAGGGGCCACCGGCGGCCTCGATCTCGGCGATCTCGGCCTGCCGGGCCTGCAGCTTTGAGTCACCTGCGAGCGGGTCGGCGGCCGTGAGCTACGCGCCTCCTGTGCAACGTCTGGTGGGCGAGCTGTCGAAGCTGCCGGGCATCGGCTCGCGCACGGCGCAGCGCCTGGCGTTTCACATCCTGCGCTCCTCCGGCGAGGACGCGGGCGCGCTGGCGGCGGCGATCGTGGAGGTGAAGGAGAAGATCGGGCTGTGCGAGGTGTGCTTCAACCTGACCGACGAGCCGCGCTGTCGCATCTGCGAGGACCCGCGGCGCGATCACGCGTTGATCTGCGTGGTCGAGGAGCCGAGCGACGTGATCCCGATGGAGCGCACGCACGAGTACCACGGCGTCTACCACGTGCTGGGCGGCGCGCTATCGCCGATCGACGGCGTGGACCCCGAGGACCTGAAGCTGGCGGAGCTGTTCGCGCGCGTGGGCGCGCCGGCGGAAGATGGCACCCCACCCACGCCATCCGCCTCGCCCGCCCCGGCGGTGCGGGAGGTGGTGCTGGCGACCAACCCGACGACCACGGGGGAGGCGACGGCGCTGCACGTGGCCGAGGAGCTGCGCGTACGCGCGCCGGAGGTGACGGTCACGCGCTTGGCGAGCGGCCTGCCGGTGGGCTCGGATCTGGAGTACGCGGACGAGGTGACGCTCGGCAAGGCGCTTGCCGGCCGGCGGGCTGTTTGAGCAGCCCGCGATAGGCGTGTTATGAGCTGGCCCGCCAAGGGCCAATATCCTCCAGCACGTGGGTTCTGTGATCGTGATGAAGTTCGGCGGCACGTCGGTAGCCGATGCCGAGCGCGTGAAGCGCGCGGCGCGCCGGATCGTGGACAAGCGCGAAGCGGGCCACCGTGTGGTGGCGGTGCTGTCCGCGCGGGGCAAGACGACGGACGAGCTGATTGCAATGGCCGCGGAGGTCTCGGAGGCGCCGGACCCGCGCGAGATGGACATGCTGCTGTCCTCGGGGGAGCGGATCTCGTGCGCGCTATGCGCGATGGCGATCAACGATCTGGGCCATCGCGCGATCTCGCTGACGGGCTCGCAGGCGGGGATCGTGACCGACGAGTCGCACACCAAGGCGCTGATCCTGGACGTGCGCGCGGAGCGCATCCGCGCGGCGCTCGACGAGGATCACATCGTGCTGGTGGCGGGCTTCCAGGGGGTCTCGCAGAACGCGCGCAACGTCACCACCCTCGGGCGCGGCGGCTCTGACACGAGCGCGGTGGCGGTGGCGGCGGCGCTGGGTGCGGAGGTGTGCGAAATCTATACGGACGTCTCGGGCGTGTACTCGGCGGACCCGCGGATCGTGCCGGACGCGCGTAAGCTCGATGTGGTGTCATTCGAGGAGATGCTGGAGATGGCGGCGTCGGGCGCGGGGGTGCTACAGCTGCGCTCGGTGGAGTACGCACGTACCCACGGCGTGCGCATCCACTGTCGCTCGTCGTTCGAGGATTGTCCCGGTACGGTGGTGCTGTCGGAAGGAGAGAAGATGGATCGCGCAGAGAGAGCCCTCATCACCGGCGTCACCCACTCCAAGTCCGAGGCGATGGTCACGCTGATGGGCGTCCGCCACACGCCGGGCGTGGCCGCGAGCCTGTTTGAGGCGCTGGCCGACGCGAACGTGAACGTGGACATGATCGACCAGAACCTGCCCGCCTCCGCGGGGGGTCTGGCGGAGATCTCGTTCACGATGCCGCGCGAAGACCTGCGCGCGGCGCGCCAGGCGCTCGAGCCGCTGGCCGGGGAGGCCTACTCGGAGCTGATCGCGCGCGAGGAGATCGGCAAGGTCTCGATCGTGGGCGCGGGCATGCGCTCGCACCCCGGCGTGGCGGCGAAGGTGTTCAAGGTGCTCGCCGCCGAGGGGCTGAACATCGAGATGATCTCCACCTCGCCGATCAAGATCTCGTGCGTGATCCCGCCCGATCGAGTGGACACGGTGGTGCGCGCGTTGCACAGCGCGTTCGAGCTCGCGGGCGAGGGCACGATCGTGGAGGAGGAGCCGTTCAAGGCAGCCCCGGCGTCGTGAGCGGCCGCGCGGTCGCAGAGCAGCGCGCGCGATGGCATCGGACGCATCGCGAGTTGGCGGTCAGCCGTCGAGCGAGCGCTGCAGCGCCTCCAGCACGCGCACGACGCGCAGCCCGCTGAGGCCGTCGGAGCGCGGCGTCGCGCCGCTGCGCACGCACTCGATGAAGTGTTCGCACTCGACGCGCAACGGCTCGACGTTGGGTATGCGCGGGGAGTACGTGTCGCCCGCGCGGGCGCTGTAGCGGGTCCCGGAGGGGGAGCGCGTGTCCTCGTCGAAGCCCTTGTCGTAGATCGTCAGCTTGCCCTCGATCAGCATGTCGTCGAAGGTGGCCATGCGCTGGGCGCCGACGACGGTGATGCGCCGCTCCTTGTGCGGGTCAAGCCACGACAGGTGCAGGTGGGCGACGACACCCGAGGGGAAGCGCAGGTAGCAGAAGACCACGTCCTGCACGCCCGCGCGCACGAACGACGCGCCGTGCGCGAGACACACTTCTGGCTCTTCGTCGATCAGGTACAGCGCCACGGACACGTCGTGCGCGCCGAGGCTCCACAGCGCGTTCTCATCCGCGCGCAGCACGCCGAGGTTCAGCCGGTTGCCGTACAGGTAGTACAGCGCTCCGAGCTCCCCCGACTCCACGAGCCCCTTCAGCCGCGCGACCGCAGGGTGATACTCGAGCAGGTGGCCGACCATCAGGATGCGCCCCGCCCGTGCCGCCGCATCGACCGCGCGCTGCGCGTCGGCGGCGGTGATCGCGAGCGGCTTCTCCACGAAGCAGTGCTTGCCTGCCTGCGCGACCGCGATCGCGAGCTCGGCGTGCGTGGGGACGGGCGTGGCGAGCACGATCGCGTCGAGCTGCGGGTCGCCGAGGAGGTCGTCGAGGTTGGCGGTGAGCCGCGCCGTGGGGAAGGAGGGCGCGAGCTTGGCGCGCGTTTGCTCGTCGGTGTCGCACAGCCACGACAGCTCGCAGCCGGGGATCGCCGCGAGGTTGCGTGCGAGGTTCGGACCCCAGTAGCCAAGGCCGACCACGCCCACACGGATCTGCTCGCTGGGGTCGCTCACGGGAGGGATGATTGCGCGATCGTAGCCGCGGGCGATAGGGTGCACCGAGCGGCGTGCGTCCCGCCGGTCCGTTTTCCACAGTCAGCGCGAAAGTAAGGGAGTCATGGACCCCGATCATCTGAAGGCCATTCCGCTGTTCTCGTCGCTGTCCGACAAGGCGCTCAACACGGTGGCCGTGTTCGCCAGCGAGACGTCGGTGTCCTCCGGCAAGCGGCTCGTGCACGAGGGGGACTACTCGTACGAGCTGATCGTCATCGAGGAGGGCACCGCCGACGTGGTCAAAGACGGCGAGGTGATCGCGTCGCTGGGCCCAGGCGACGTGTTTGGGGAGATGGGGATGCTCGCCGGCGCCAAGCGTACGGCCGACGTCGTCGCGACCTCCTCGATGCGCCTGATCACCCTCAGCAAGTGGGATCTCAGGCGCATCTCCAGTGAGGTCGGCGACCAGCTCCAGGCGCTCGTCAAACAGCGCCAAGAGCTCGACGAGGATCGCGCGCAGCCTTCCTAGCGACGCGCAGCGGCCTGTGACGCTGTGACACCGTGACCCACCGCCGCCGTCGCCGGGTCACAGCCAGTCGCGGGCGCTGTCAGCGCGCTCTCCCCGGCGCTCGACCAGCAGACGGGCCAACGCCGTGACCAGGCGACCGATGGTGAGACGGGCGTTCGAACGCGATTCGTAGGCGTTCGGCCTCGCTGCGGTTGAGCGCGATTCGCTCATCGATCTCCGCGGAAAAGTCGGCGTAGTAGCTCACGGCGGCGCGCACTTGGACAGGCGTCAACCCACCCCACTCGGCGGTCGCCGCAATCGCCCGCTCCCCGGTGAGGCCGGTGCCCTTGAGCGTGTCGATCACCTCCCACACGTCCGGGCCTGCAGCCAGCCCGGCGCGTCGCCCCGATGGCCCGTCACGAAAAACGATCCCAGGGTGGTCCTCCATCCGCAGTCCCTCCTCGATCAGCCGCTCGGCCGTCCGCGCCTTGGGCTCACCGCGACGTCGGGCGCCACTGTCCAGCCGTGCGAGCGTTCGCTCGCTCATGCGAATGGAGAACGGCTTCGCGGCGTTTGTCGCGCTCATGTAGGACAGTGTAGCTAGGTGCACTACAATGCGCTACTCAAGCAGCCCTCGGCGCTACGGTCGCGTGGCCGGCGAAAGTCGCGCCTCGCGGGTCGCGTCACATCGTCGCGAGCGCCGCTACGCAGCGCTCCGCTGCATGTCCATCACCGTACAGCGAGGGGCGCTCCGCCGGCCGGGCGCGCTCGAGCGCGGCGAGGGTGGCCTGGGCGTCGAGGTCCACGAGCGTGTTCCAACCCGCATCCACCGTCTCCACCCACTCGGTGTTCGCGCGCAGCGTCACGCACGGCACGCCCGCGAGATAAGCCTCCTTCTGTACGCCGCCCGAGTCGGTGAGCACGGCGCGTGCCTGGCAGACGAGCGCGCTGAACTCGACGTAGCCAAGCGGCTCGGTCAGCTGCACTCCCTCGCGCGCAGCCAGCGCGTCGAGCAGACCGGCATCTTGCAGGCGCGTGCGGGTGCGGGGATGCACAGGGAAGAGCACCGGCGCGGGCAGCGCCTCGATGAGCTGCACGAGCGAGCGCAGTCGCTGGCGGTCATCGACGTTGCCCGCGCGGTGCGCCGTCAACAGCAGGTACTCCCCAGGGGTCAGGCCGTACGCGGCCGGGACGGCGCCGTCAGCGCGAGCAGCCGGCTGCCAGCGCAGCGCCACGTCGACCATCACATCGCCCACCACCTCCACCCGCCCGGTCACCGCCTCAGCCGCCAGGTTCGCGGCGGCCGTCTGCGACGAGCACAGCAGCAGGTCGGCGGCGTGGTCGCACAGCACGCGGTTGAGCTCCTCCGGCATCGCACGGTCGAACGAGCGCATCCCCGCCTCGATGTGCACGAGCGCCACCCGCGCCTGCGCGCCAGCCAGCGCACCGGCGAGCGTGGAGTTCGTGTCGCCGTACACCAGCACCATGTCCGGCCGCACTTCAGCCAACAGCGGCTCCAGGGCAGCGAGCATGCGCGCGGTCTGGGCGGTGTTCGTGCCGCCGGCGATCCCCAGCTCGTGCTCCGGGCGCCGCAGCCCGAGCTCGGCGAAGAACACCCGTGAGAGCGAGTCGTCGTGGTGCTGGCCGGTGTGCACGAGGATCTCCTCGTGGCGCTCGCGCAACGGCCCGGACACGGCTGCCGCCTTGATGAACTGGGGGCGGTTGCCTACAACGGTGAGGATGCGCACATGGCGCAGACTAGGACGCCGCCAGGCGGCAGGCGGGCACGATCCGCGGGGGGCGCGCCCGACTCAGGCCGCCGCGCCGACCACCGAGCTCGACCAGTCGATCACCGACGTCGGGCGCACCACGTGCCGGCTGAGCCCCAGCTCGCCCGGCTCCAGCCCCAGCGCCAGGCCCACCAGCTGCGGCAGGTGCAGCACCGGCATGCCCAGGTCGCGGCCGACGACGCCCGCGGCCAGCGGCTGCTGCAGGTCGAGGTTCAGGTGGCACAGGGGGCAGGGTGTGACCAGGCAGTCGGCGTCCGCGTCGATCGCGTCGCCGAGGTGGCGCCCGGCCTGCTTGAGCGAGGCTTCCTTGTGCATGGTGATGATCGGAAAGCCGCAGCACTTGCGCATGCCCGCGTACTCGATCACCGTGCCGCCCAGCACGTCGATCACCTGCTCCAGGTAGTGGTCGCGCGGGTGCCCGGCGTCGATCCCCAGGCGCTCGCGCGGGCGCACGATGTAGCAGCCGTAGAAGGGGCCCACCTTCAGGTTGGTCAAGGGGCGCTTGACCAGCGAGCGCAGGTGCTCGAGGCCGATCTCCTCCACCAGCAGCCACAGGAAGTTCTTGTTTGTGAGGCCCCTCTCATAGGAGAGGCCCTCGCTGGCGAGCGTGGCGTTGACGTGTGCGCGGTACTCCGAGTTCGCGTCCAGGCGTTCCTGGCACTCGCTCTGCGCGCCCTGGCAGGTCGAGCAGATGTTCATCATCAGCTCCGCCCCCTGCACCTGCTGGGCCAGCGCGAACGTGCGCGCGTTCAGCGTGTCCGCGAGCTCCTGGTTGTGCTCGGCGATCACGCCCGCGCCCGTGCAGCACGCGCGGTCCAGCTCCACCAGCTCGATGTCCAGCAGCGGCGCCACCTTCGCCATCGAGCCGTGCAGCTCCGGGGTGAAGCCGCGGCTCACGCAGCCCGGCCAGTACGCGACCTTCATCAGCTCGTGCTCCCTTCTGCGCCGCTCGCAGCGCCGGCCGGCTCGCCCTCCGGCGACGATGCCGGGGCCTCGTCCTCGCCCACCACGTACAGGTTCAGCTCGTAGCGTTCGGGGCGGCTCTCGATCTTGTCGTAGATCGACTGCACCGCTTTCAGGTCCTGGCTGGGGATCTTGTGCGGTTTGAGGATGCCCGTCAACGTCATCTTGCGGCGCAGCAGGCCTTTGATCGCCGTCGGCACAGAGCTCAGGAGCTCTCTGCCCGCCGCCGGCGCGAATTTGCCGAACCACGAGTTGCCGCCGTAGGAGCGCGGTATCAGCTCCGCCTCCCACAGGATGCCGTTGTTCCTGATCAGCGTCGCGAACGCCGCCTCGTGGCGCTCGCCGTTGTTCTGATCGACGATGTGGAAGTCCTGGGTGGCGGTCCGCCGCAGGCGCATGATCTGCCCCATCGGGTTGACGTCCTTGGGGCACGCCTGCACGCACTTGAAGCAGTGCGTGCAGTCGAAGATGCCCTGCGGGTCCTGCGCCAGGTCGTTCAGGCGCTCGTAGTGCTCGGCGTCGCGCGGGTCGCCCACGAAGCGGTACGCCTTCGCCAGCGCCGCCGGGCCGATGAAGCCGGGGTCCACCTCCATCGCCAGGCAGTCCGACACGCACGCGCCGCACTGGATGCAGGCCATCGTCTGCGTCACGTCCACCATCGACTCTTTGGAAACGATGTACTCGCGTTCGGGCACCGGCTGCTTGGCCAGCAGCCACGGCGTCACGCGCTGAATCTTCTTCCAGTGCACCGCGTCCATGTCCACGATCAGGTCCTTGATCACCGGCATGTTGCCCATCGGTTCGATCTCGATCACCCCGTCGCGTGCGGACGCCTTGGCGGCGTCCAGGTGCGTGTGGCACGCCAGCGCCGGCTCGCCGTTCACGCGTACGCCGCACGAGCCGCAGATCGCCTGCCGGCACGAGCAGCGAATGCCAATCGAGCCGTCGAAGCGGTCTTTCGCCTGCAGCACCGCCTCCAGCACCGAGCGGTGCGGCTCCAGTTGCACGGTGTGCTCGTCCCAGTAGGGCGCCTGGCCCGACTCGGGGTCATAGCGCAGCAGGCGCAGCATGAACGATTCGACCCCGCCCTCCCGGCGATCGTGGACTTCGGCCATCAGCGGCGCTCCTCTGCTCGTGGGCCCAGCGGGGCGCTGCGGTCGCGGCCCGCCATCAGTATTTCCTCTCCTCCGGCTGCCACTGGGTGATCGTCACCGGCGAATAGCTCACCTCGGGCTCGTCCCCGACGAGCGTGATGTCGATGTGCTTCAGCCACTCCGCGTCGTTGCGCTCGGGAAAGTCGGTGCGGAACTGCGCGCCGCGCGACTCCTTGCGCTCGATCGCCGCCACCACCGTCGCCTGCGCGCAGTCGAGCATGAAGCCGAGCTCGATCGCCCCCAGCACGTCCTGGTTGAACACCGTGCCACGGTCGTCGATCGACGCGCACTCGGACTCCTCTTTCAGGCGCGCGACCGTCTCGAGCGCGCTCTGCAGGCCCTGTTCGTCGCGGAACACCGCCACCTGCTTGTTCATCGTCTCGCCCAGCTCGCGCTTGATCTCCGACACGCGTCTGGCGGGCGTGGGGTGGGTGGGGCCTCCACCATCGCGTGCGAGGATCGCGTCGATCATCTCGCCGTCGCGCCGCAGGCCCGCGTTCGCGTCCACGCGCGGCATGCCCATGCTGGCCGCGCGCGCCGCCGCGTGTTCGCCCGCGCGCCGGCCGAAGATCAGCGTGTCCAGGAGAGAGTTGGCGCCCAGGCGGTTGCCGCCGTGCACCGACACGCACGCCACCTCGCCGGCCGCGTACAGGCCGTCGATCGGCGTGCGCCCGTCCACGTCCGTCTTCACGCCGCCCATGATGTAGTGCTGGCCGGGGCGGATCATGATCGGTTCGCGGGTGATGTCCACGCCGGCGAAGTCGCGCCCGAGGTTGACGATCTCGCGCAGCGCCTCCAGCGTGCGCTTGCGCGGCACCACCGTCACGTCCAGGTAGATGCCCGCTTTGTCGGGGCCCACGCCACGACCCTCGTCGATCTCGATCTGCTCGGCGCGGGAGACCACGTCGCGTGAGGCCAGCTCCATCTTGTTGGGGGCCGATTTCTCCATGAAGCGTTCGCCGTTCGCGTTCAGCAGGTGCGCGCCCTCGCCGCGCGCGCCCTCGGTGATCAGGATGCCCGTCTCCACCAGGCACGTCGGGTGGTACTGGACCATCTCCATGTCCATCAGCGGCGCGCCCGCCCGGTAGGCCATCGCGATGCCGTCGCCGGTCACGATCAGGCCGTTGGTCGTCGGCTTGTACGCCTGCCCCGCGCCGCCGCACGCGAGGATCACGTTCTTGGCCGTGAACGCCTCCATGTGCCCGCTGCGCACGTCGCGCGCCACCGCACCGCAGCAGCTGCCGTCCTCGCCCAGCAGCAGCGAGGTCGTGAACCACTCCTCGTAGCGCGCCACCGTCTCGTGGTGCTTCAGCAACTGCTCGTAGAGCACGTGCAACAGCGCCTGGCCGGTGATGTCCGCGACGTACGCCGTGCGCTTCATCGACGCGCCGCCGAACGCGCGCAGGTCCATCTCGCCCTTCGCGTTGCGGTGGAAGGTCACGCCCATGTGCTCCAGGTGCATCACCTCCTGGGGGGCCTCCGAGCACATGATTTCGATCGCGTCCTGGTCGCCCAGGAAGTCCGAGCCCTTGACCGTGTCATAGGCGTGCGAGTGCCAGTCGTCGTCGACGCTGATCGCCGCGTTGATGCCGCCGGCGGCCGCCACCGAGTGCGAGCGCACGGGATGGACCTTGCTCATGATCGCCACGTTCGCGCCGGCCTGGGCGGCCGCCAGCGCCGCGCGCTGGCCCGCTAGACCGGCCCCGATGATCAGGACGTCGTGCTCTGGCATACCTTGGGGGAGTTGGGGAGGGAGGGAAACAGGGAGACTGCGACCGGGACTCTATAACGCGCGCGCGCCGCAGCGTCCCCGGAGGGGAGGCTCATGTTGCCGGGCGCGCCGGCCTGGTCGGTCGCAGCGCATCGCGGACCTGCGCCAGCGTGACCACGCCGCGCAGCACCCCCTCGTTGTCCACCGCCACCACCGCGCCCAAGCGGCCGAGCCCCTCGGAGCCGAGCAGCGATTCCAGCGGCGCCTCTTCGCCGATGCGCACCGGCATGTCCTCCTCCAGCACGTCCATGACCGGCAGCGCCGGGCGTCCCGCGGCGATCTCGCTCTCCACGCGCTGCTGGCGCACCACGCCGAGGAAGTGGCGGGCGGGATCGACCACCACGAACCACGGCCAGCGGTAGCGCAGGAAGAACTGCTCCCGCGCGTCCAGCAGCGTCACCTCGGCGGGGATCGTCACCGGCTCGCGGTCCATGATGTCCGCCACCTTGATGTTCTTGATGCGCCTGCCCAGCGAGCCCTGGAAGACCGCCGCGCCGGCGGACTGGTAGAGGAAGAACGCGAGCACGATCGTCAGCAGGGCGAACCAGCCGCCGCCGCCGTCCGCGTACAGCCACAGCCCGAACAACCCCAACAGCAGCGCGAAGGCCTGCCCCGCACGCCCGGTGGCCTGCGTCGCGCGGTTGCGGTCGCCGGTCGCCCGCCAGATGATCGCGCGGGCGATCCGCCCGCCGTCGAGCGGGAACGCGGGCACGAGGTTGAACACCAGCAGCGCCGCGTTCACGAAGCCCAGCCAGCCGAGCAGCGCAAGCGCGGGCGACGCCTTCACGCTTTCGCTCGCCAGCGTCACCTCCGAGAGCGTGCCGCTGCTCGCCAGCAGCGCCACCGCGCCGAGGCAGGCGGCGAGCACGGCCAGCGTCACCGCCGGCCCGGCGGCGGCCGTCTTGAGCTCCTCGCCCGCGCTCTGCGGCTCGCGGGTCATCTGCGAGAGCCCGCCGAACAGCCACAGGTCGATGCCCACGACCGGGATCCCCAGGCGGCGCGCGACGAGCGCATGGCCGAGCTCGTGCAGCACGAGCGAGGCGAAGTAGCCGAGCGCGCCTGCCACCGCCACGAAGTACACGGTGCTCTGCGAGCCCTGCATGACGTGCGGGAAGTATTCCTGCGAGAGCCAGTAGATGAGCACGAACAGGACCACGAACCAGCTGTAGCTCGCGCCGACGCGGATGCCGAAGATCCGGGCCAGCTCCATGTTCCTGCGTCTGCGCATCAGTCAATGGTAGGCCCGCGGCGCAAGACGCTCGCCGGGGGCGGGAAGAGGCGCTCTGAATTGCGGGCAGGCGATCCCGTCGCTCAGGCTTGCGGGCGCGAGCGCGCGATGATCGCCTCGAAGTCCACCCCGGCTGGCAGCGTGCCGTACTCAAAGCCGCCCTCGCCCGCCAGGCGCGAGGCGCAGAACGCATCGGCCACCGCCGCCGGCGCGCTGCGCACGAGCAGCGAGCCCTGCAGGCACAGCGCCATCGCTTCAACCACCCGTCGCGCGCGCTGCTCGAGCGTGTGCGGGTCGGTGAACTGCTGCTTGAGCTTGGCCACGCCCGCGTCCAGCCGCGCGTCCGCGCCCTGCGCCTGCTCGAGCTCGTCCATGAACACCTCCAGCGAGCGCGGCGAGCGTGTCAGCGCGCGCAGCACGTCGAGGCTCATCACGTTGCCCGAGCCCTCCCAGATCGAGGCCAGCGGCGCCTCGCGATACAGGCGCGGCATGCCCGATTCCTCCACGTAGCCGGCACCACCCAGGCACTCCAACGACTCGAACGCGTGGTTGGGGGCGCGCTTGCACGTCCAGAACTTGCCCACCGCGGTCGCCAGGCGCTTGAACAGCTGCGCGTCGCTGTTGTTCTCGCCAGCCTCAGCGTCGGCGCTGGCTTCGTCGTACGCGCGCGCCAGGCGCATCGCCAGCGCGGTGCTCGCCTCCGACTCCAAGCACAGGTCCGCGAGCACGTTGCGCATCAGCGGCTGGTCGATCAAGAGCTTGCCGAACGCGCTGCGGTGTGCCGCGTGGTGGGTGGCGTTCACCACGCCCACGCGCATGCCCGCCGCCGTGCCGATCACGCAGTCCAGGCGCGTGTGGCCGACCATCTCGATGATCGTCGGCACGCCGCGCCCCGGCTCGCCCACCATGCGCGCCCACGCGCCGTGGAACTCGACCTCCGAGGACGCGTTCGAGTGGTTGCCGAGCTTGTCCTTCAGGCGCTGGATGTGGAACTGGTTGCGCGTGCCGTCGGGCAGGATGCGCGGCAGCAGGAAGCACGACAGGCCGTCGTCGGTCTGGGCGAGCACGAGGAAGAAGTCGGACATCGGCGCCGAGCAGAACCACTTGTGCCCGACGATCTCATACTCGCCCCCCGCGCCGCCGCCGTTCAGCGCCCGCGCGACCGTGGTGTTCGCGCGCACGTCCGAGCCGCCCTGCTTCTCGGTCATCGCCATGCCCGCGATCGCGCAGCCCTTCTCGCTCGCGGGGATCAGGCGCGGGTCGTAGGTGGTGGCGGTCACCAGTGGCTCCCACTCCGCCGCCAGCTCCGACTGCGCGCGCAGCGCGGGCACGACCGCGAAGGTCATGGTGATCGGGCACGCGAAGCCGGCCTCCGCCTGCATCGCCGTCATGTACAGGGCCGCGCGCGCCGTGTGCGGCGAGGCCTCGTCGCTGGTCCACGGCAGCGAGTGCAGCTCGTGCTCCACGCCCATTTGCATCAGCTGGTGCCACGCGGGGTGGAACTCGACCTCGTCGATGCGATGCCCGTAGCGGTCGAACAGGCGCAGCAGCGGCTTGTTCTCGTTGGCCAGGCGGCCCCACTGCTGCTGCGGCTCGCCGCCGACGTAGCGCCCGAGCTTCGCCGCGCGCTCGCGCACCCAGCCAGCGCCCTCGCGCTCCACGGCCTCCACCAAGGGCAGGTTGCTGGAGAACACGTCGATCCCCTCCAGCGGCGGCACCTGGTTGAAGACCGCGTGGGTCTGCCACGGCGCTGCCGTGGCGCCCTCGCCCGGCGCGTGCGAGACGGTGGCCATCGTCCAAGTGAAGCACAAGCGCGCCACGCCCGTTGCTCGCCGGGCGATAGCATCAGCGCGCCGATGGACAAGATCAAGGTGAAGAACGCGATCGTCGAGCTCGACGGCGACGAGATGACCCGTGTCATCTGGTCGTTCATCAAGCAGCAGCTGATCCTCCCCTACCTGGACGTGCAGCTCGATTACTACGACCTCGGGATCGAGCATCGCGACGCGACCGGCGATCAGGTGACGATCGACGCCGCCGAAGCGATCAAGCGTCACGGCGTGGGCGTCAAGTGCGCGACGATCACCCCCGATGAGGCGCGCGTGAAGGAGTTTGGGCTGAAAGAGATGTACCGCTCGCCCAACGGCACGATTCGCAACATCCTCGGTGGTGTCATCTTCCGCGAGCCGATCGTGATCGCCAACGTCCCGCGGCTGGTGCCCAGCTGGACCAAGCCGATCGTGATCGGCCGCCACGCGTTCGGCGACCAGTACCGCGCGACGGACATGGTGGTCCCTGGGGAGGGCAAGCTGACGCTCGCGTTCACCCCCGCCGACGGCGGCCAGCCGATTGAGCTCGACGTCTACGACTTCCCCGGCGGCGGCGTGGCGCTGGCGATGTACAACCTCGACGACTCGATCCGCGACTTTGCGCGGGCGAGCCTGCGCTACGGGCTGGAGCGCGGATATCCGGTGTACATGTCCACCAAGAACACGATCCTCAAACGCTACGACGGCCGCTTCAAAGACATCTTCGCCGAGGTGTACGAAACGGAGTTCAAGGCAGAGTTCGACGCCGCCGGCATCACCTACGAACACCGCCTGATCGACGACATGGTCGCCTCGGCGCTGAAGTGGGAGGGCGGCTACGTGTGGGCGTGCAAGAACTACGACGGCGACGTGCAGTCGGACGCGGTCGCCCAGGGCTTCGGCTCGCTCGGCCTGATGAGCAGCGTGCTGATGACCGCCGACGGCAAAACCGTCGAGGCGGAGGCTGCGCACGGCACCGTCACGCGCCACTATCGCCTGCATCAGCAGGGCAAGCCGACGTCCACCAATCCGATCGCCTCGATCTTCGCTTGGACGCGCGGCCTGTCAGCGCGCGGGCGCCTCGACGACACGCCCGCGGTCTGCGAGTTCGCTGACACGCTCGAGCGCGTGTGCGTGCAGACGGTGGAAAGCGGCAAGATGACCAAGGACCTCGCGCTGTTGATCGGGCCGGATCAGCCCTGGCAGACGACGCAGGAGTTCCTCGCATCGATCGATGAGAACCTCAAAGAGGAGATGAGCACTTGAGTAATCCAGTACGAGTCACGGTCACGGGCGCGGCCGGGCAGATCGGCTACAGCATCGTCTACCGCATTGCCAGCGGACAGCTGCTGGGAGCAGAGCAGCCGGTGGATCTGCGCCTGCTGGAGATTCCCCAGGCGATGGGCGCGCTGGCGGGGGTGGCGATGGAGCTTGTCGACTGCGCCTTCCCGCTGCTCGCGGGGCTGGACCTGCACGACGTGCCGGCAGACGCGTTCGACGGCACCAACATCGCCCTACTGGTGGGCTCGCGGCCGCGCACCAAGGGCATGGAGCGCGCTGAGCTGCTGAGCGCGAACGGCGAGATATTCACCGTGCAGGGAAAGGCGCTGAACGCGGTTGCGGCGCCGGACGTGAAGGTGCTGGTGGTGGGCAACCCCGCGAACACCAACTGCCTGATCGCGATGAACAACGCGCCTGACATCCCCAACGAGCGTTTCACGTCGATGATGCGCCTCGACCACAATCGCGCGATCGCCCAGCTCGCCGCCAAGCTGGAGGTGCCTGTCACCGACGTCTCCAACATGGGCGTGTGGGGCAACCACTCGCCCACCATGTACCCGGACCTGTTCCACGCGCACGTCGCCGGCAGGCTCGCGGCGGGCGTGGTCGACGACCAGGAATGGATCGAGAACCAGTTCCTGCCCGACGTGGGCAAACGCGGCGCGGCGATCATCGAGGCGCGCGGCGCATCTTCCGCGGCCTCGGCCGCCAGCGCGGCGCTCGACCACGTGTATGACTGGGTGAACGGCACCGACGGGGGCTGGGTGTCCATGGGCGTGCCCTCCGACGGCTCCTACGGGATTCCCGAGGGTCTCATCTGTGGCTTCCCCTGCACGTGCCAGGGCGGCGAGTACGCGATCGTCCAGGGTCTCGATCACGATGCCTTCTCGCGCCAGAAGATCGACGCCTCTGTCGGCGAGCTCGTCAGCGAGCGCGACACAGTCGCCGCGCAGGGTCTGATCTGAGAAAGAAAGAAGACGGCGCTCGACCGGAGACGAGAGGGAGTCCGGCGAGCACCGTCTTGCTTTAAAAGCAGCTGGTTATTCTCCGCACTGACTGCACGAAATCTTGCATCAGCGCGTCGTGGCTAGCCCTTCGGGTACCAGCCACGTCCTTTCTTCTCCACCTTGTTTTCCTGCTCGAGCCCAGGCAACACGCGGTACAGGTAGTTCTGCTTGATGCCCATCTTGGCGGCCAGCTCGGGGATCGTGATGCCCGGCTGCCCCTGCACGAACGAGAGCGCCTCAGCGGCGCGGGTGCCGCTGCCTTTGCGCCGTCCTGCCCTCCGTTTGGGGGCTTTGGGGGCTGCGGCCGGTGCAGCTTTGCGCCGACCGGAGCCTTTCGGACGACCTGGCCCACGACGCGGGGCCGTCGTGGCGGAGGGGGCACTGGCACTGGCACGGGCACTGCTGCTACTGCTGCTGCCACCACCACCACCGCCACCAACTCCGGCCAGCGCTGCCACAGCAGCCTCGAGGCGTTTGAACTCGTCTACGAGCGGCTTCAGCTCCTTCAGTCGATTTGTGATCTCTTGGCGCTTCTCGTCAAGGAAGTCGGTCACGATTCGCATCCTGTTCACTAAGGCGATGCATGCTTAACCACACCGCGGAGTGTCTTCACCTTACACTAATCGCGTTCGCTTACCCGCTCCAGCTGGGCACGCAATCGCTCGAGCGTGCGCTGTGCCTCGCGCTCGGGCATGCCTCCCACGAGCGCGCGGCTGACCAGCGCGCCAACCGGTCCGAGCGGAGGGCGGAACTCGTTCCGATAGTCAAAGCGCGTTCCTCCGTCCTCGGGGCTGAGGAGATATTCGCTGTGAGCGTGTGAGCGCGCCGGACCGCGGCCCTCCCATACGGCGCACACTGCGCGGCGACACTCGACGAGCGTCCAGTGAACCTCCAGGCTCACGCCGCGCAGGTGGATCTGTTGGTCCATCGCGTAGCCCACGCGCGGCTGGCCGTCGTCTGCGTGCACGAGCTTGCGGTGAATGGTCACCCACTCGCTCAAGCGAGCTGGGTCCATGACCATGCGCCACACATCCTCGGGCGGCGAGGCAATGTGGATGGAAGCTGTGACCAGGCTCATCGGGCGGCCAGCGGCTCGGATCGCTCCCACTCGGCCAGGGCGTGTTCCACGGCGCCGTTGAACGTGTGCAGTCGCACGCCCAACAGCTCCGCCGCACGGTCGTCGGCCGGCAGCAGATCGCCACGCAGTCCCTCCATCAGCGCGATCACCAGCTCGGGGTCCTCACCGGCCATCGCCGCTGCCACGCGCGCGGTGAGGCCCGTGAGATTCACCCCCAGCGCGAGCGTGGGACGGTTGACGAGCATCAGCTCGGCGATGATCTGCAGCATCTCGCCGTAGCTCAGCACGTCGGGACCGCCGATGTCCAGCGAGCGGCGCGGCAGCTGCGCCGCAGCGCAGGCGCTGAGCATCGCAATCACATCGCGCTCGTCGATCGGTTGTGTGCGCAGGGTGCGCCACGCCGGCAGGGTGAGCACCGGCATCCGCTCGAGCAGGTGCACGAGCAGACGAAACGAGCGCGAGCGCGCGCCGATCACGATCGACGCGCGCAGCGCCAGCGAGTCGGGGACTGCCGCGAGCAGCACGCGCTCGACGTCCTCCCGGCTTGCCAAATGGCGTGAGACCGTGACCTCGGTGCGCTGCGGCGGGCGCGCGCCGGCGGCTTGCATGCGGGGCAGCAGGCCACCGAGGTACACGATCCGCCGCACGCCCGCGCGGACGGCGCCGGCCGCGAAGTTCTCGGCCGCACGGCGGTCGCGCTCGGCGAAGGTGCCGCTGCCGGTGGGGGTTCGCTGGATTGAGTGGATCAGGTAATAGGCGACCTCCACGTCGGCCAGCGCGCGGTCCACGCCCGCCATGCTGAGCACGTCACCCGGCACGATCTCCACCGCCTGCAGGGCGCGCGTGCCGCTGCTACGCGCGAGCGCCGCGCGCACGCGCTGGGGATCGCGGCCGAGTGCGCGCACGGCGTGTCCGTCCGCGCACAACCGGGGAACGAGCAGCGAGCCGACGAACCCACTGGCGCCGGTGACGAGGATGCGCATGTGCGCAGATGATGACGCGCAGGTGCGTGCGGGCGCACGAAATGCCCGGAAAGTGCGCCGTGCGGGGCGCGATTGTCACTGGATAGTGACTGCTTGGGGGGTATTTCCGGGTAGGGCGATTTCTCTTGCGATTTGCGGAGTGCGCCCCCGATGATCGCTTGAGCGGCCCGCGCGGCGGTGCTTTGATCTGCGCGGTCCGTTCAATCCGACTCGCAGCGGGAGCAGGTGTGGCAGAGAGTATGCAAGGTAAGCGCGCGCCCAAGCGTTCGGCGCGCAAAGTCAGTTGTGAGGAGTGCTTCTTCCGCGTCAATCTTCTGTGCGCGCTCGAGCTCGCAGAGCCGTGCGCCACGTTCCGCCCCAACGACGCGCAACTCAAACCCCCGCAACAGCTGCGCTTCGTCTTCCGCCAGGAGCGGCGCACGCGTGCCGCGTGGGCGTTCCCTACCGCACAAGAGCAGGCCGCGCTGCACGCCTAGCAGGGTATAGTTGCGAAGGACTTGCAAGCTCTCGGTAGAGGCGGTGGCCAAATGGCAGCGAAAGACAGGTTCGGTAGGGCTTCCCAGACCGCGCGTGCGGCCCAGCAGAATCGCTATCTGCAGCGTCTGATCGAAGACGAGCAGTTGCGCTCCAACCTGCTGTCCGCATACGCAGCCGCACGCAACGCGTACGGGCGCATGAGCAACGGCAAGCCAGCCACGCAGGCGCTGTTCGAGGATCGCAAGCTCCAGCAGGAGCTCAGCCAGGCGGCGAACGCGCTGCGCGAAGCCACCAGTGCGTTGCGCGAGTCACCCAAGCCGCGCAAGCGGCGCAGCGGCGCGCGGCGTTCGCTGCTGGTGGTGCTCGCCGGCGCCGTGCTCGCGCTGGCGCTCAGCGAGGGCCTGCGCACGAAGCTGCTCGACCTGCTGTTTGGGGCGGAGGAGGAGTTCGACTACAGCTCCACCACCACCCCGGAAACGCCGGCGCCGGCCGGGGTTGCAAGCAGCTGAGCTGCGACCCGCTGAGACCATGAGCGCCACGGATACGGCAACCGCTGAGCTAAGGATTCTCGAGCAGGACGCGGCGAGCGCGCGCGCGAACGACGCGCGCGGGCGTTCGCTGTCGGGCGAGAAGGCGCAGCGGATCATCGACGCGATGCGCCGCAGCGTCGCGCAACGCGGAACCACCGCCTCGACCTTCGACCACGTCTCACGCGAGGCCGGCGTGTCGCGGGGACTGCTGCACTACTACTTCGGCACCAAGGAGCAACTGCTGGCGGAGGCGGTCAGACGCGACTGCGAGCTACGCCTGCAACGGCTGGAGGGTCAGCTTGCGCAGGCGAAGACCGCCGAGGACTTCATCGCGCTGATGGCCGAGCACCTGCAGCAGACGGTGCGTGAGGACCCCGACTTCGTCACGCTGGTGTTCGAGCTGTTCACGCTCTCACGCCGCAACAGCGACATCGCCGCCGAGTACAAGCGCTTGATGGGCAACACGCGCGAACACGTGGCCGGCATGCTCGCCGCCGCCCAGCGCGACGGCGTGCTCAGGCTGCACGCCCAGCCCGAGGCGGTGGCCGATGTGCTGTTCTCGCTCGGCGACGGCATGGCGCTGCGCCTGCTGACCGAGCCGGAGCGCGACTTCACCGACACGATTCGCGCCGGCATCGCGTGCGTGCGCTCGCTGTTGACCGATTGACGCTCCTATAATCGGCAATCCCATGCCGATTTACGAGTACAGGCGCCCCGATGGCACCACGTTCGAGATCCAGCAGTCCTTCAGCGACGAGCCGCTGAAGGTCGACCCTGACAGTGGCGTGCCGGTCGAGCGCGTGCTGCACCCCCCGGCCGTTCACTTCAAGGGCAAAGGCTTCTACAACACCGACTACGGCACACGCAACCGCCAGCGTGAGACAGCGGCGGCGGCCGAGAAGAAGTCCTCCGCGGACGGCTCCTCGGGCAGTGGTGGGGCTGGGGGCGAGGGCAAGACCTCCGCGGCGGACGCTTCCGCAGCCAAGAGCAAAGACAACGGCAGTGCCCCCGCCAAGAAGGCCAGCGAGAGCAAGCCGGTGGGCGCCGCCAAGAAGTGACGCGGTCCTCAGCCGCGCATGAACTGCGCGACGTCCGCACGGCGCGCTGCTTCTGAGATCGTCAGGCCTTCTTCGCCGTCAGCGAGCGTGATCTGTCCAGTCGGCAGCAGCACCCGCGTGGGTGGGTTGCCGCTGACGGCGAGCGCGGTGAACATGCCCAGCAGTTCAGGGCCGCTCATGTCGGAGATGATCGCCGGCGGCGCGTCCCACGCGATCCACGGCAGCCGCAGGAAGCTCGTGGGTGACATCAGCTGCTGCTTCATGTCCGTGAACAGTGCCTGCTGGTGTTCCTCGCGCTGGATGTCGGTCTCGCTGGGCGCGCACAGGTTCTCGCGCGTGCGCGCGAGCGCGAGCGCTTCCTTGCCGTCGAGATGATGCGTGCCGGCGCTCAGGCGCAGCGTGAAGCCGCCGTCGGCGGAGCCGCCGTCGAGGTTGGAGATGATGCAGCCGCCCGTGTAGGTGACGCCGCCCATCGCTTCGATCAGCTGCGGGAAGTTTTCGAAGTTGACTTCCACCACGTGGTTGATGGGAATGCCCAGCCAATGCCTGATCACCGACACCGACTCGGCCGGGCCCCCGTACTCGTGGGCGGCGTTGACCTTCTGCAGGCCGTGACCGGGGATTTCGATCACCGTGTCGCGCGGGATCGACAGGCGCGCCGCGTGCCCGCCGCCGGTGCGGATCAGCATGATCGTGTCCGAACGCCCGTAGCCGGTGGTTTCCGCCCCCGGTTCCTTGCTGTCCTTCTGGCGGCGGTCGGACCCCAAGACGAGGATGTTGTTGACGGAGGTCAGCGGAAAGCCGGCGGGTTCGAGCACGGCGGAGACGTTGCCCGGCAGCGACGTGCGCTCGAAGTGCGAGCTGATCAGGAACAGCACCAGCGACAGCACGATCCAGCCGACGACCAACGCGAGCAGCGACAGCACGATGCGCTTCGGTGTCGCCCAGCGTCGCCAGGCGGGCGCCGCGGCGCCGCGGCGCCGGTCGCCGCCGAGATGCACGTGTTCGTCCGCCACGCGTCCAGGCGCCTGCGCGGTGCCCTCGCCACCGCGGCCCAGGCGGGGGCGGGCGCGGTAGCGGGTGTACTTGGGGTGTCGATCGGAAGCGTCGGCCATCGGCTATGGACCCTATTCAGCGATTCGTCCGCGACCCCTATATTTGCCCGATGACCTGCACGGCGGCGTCGGTAGGCCGGCTCGTCGTGTGCCCCACGCCGATCGGCAACCTCGAAGACGTGACGCTGCGCGTGCTCGCCACGCTACGCCAGGCGAACGTCGTGGCCTGCGAGGACACGCGCCACACGCGGCTGCTGCTCGACCGTCACGCGATCTCCGCCCCGCTGGTGAGCTTCCACGAGCACAACGAACGCGCACGCACAGCCGAGCTGCTCGAGCGCGTGCGCGCCGGCGCGCTCGTCGCGCTGGTGTCCGACGCGGGCACGCCGCTCGTCAGCGACCCCGGTTTTGCGCTCGTGCGCGCGTGCATCGCCGCCGGCCTTGCGCTCGAGGTGCTGCCTGGGCCGAGCGCCGTGCTCACAGCGCTCGTCGCCTCCGGCCTGCCCGCCGAGCGCTGGCGCTTCGTCGGCTTCCTTCCGCGCGCCCGCACCCCGACGGGCACAGGCGGGCGGGATCGGACGAGGGGGCAGGCAGGCGGCGAGCTGCGCACGCTGCTGGGCGAGGCGCGGGACACGCTCGTCGCGTTCGAGTCGCCGCGTCGTCTCGCGGGCACGCTGAAGCTGCTCGCCGAGCTGGACCCCGCGCGCGCGGTGGTCGTCTGCCGCGAGCTCAGCAAGCTCCACGAAGAGGTGCGTCGCGGCCCGGCCCGCGAGCTCGCCGAGCACTACCGCGAGCACCCGGCACGCGGGGAGATCGTGCTCGTGATCGGCCCTGCTACGCGCGGTGCGGCCGAACGTGGAGACGAACAAGCGGCGGTGGCCGCGCTGGGCGAGCTCGTCGGCGCCGGCGCCAAGCCGCGGGTGGCCGCCGGCGCGGTGGCGCGGCTGACGGGGCTGAAGGCGAACGCGCTGTACGCGCAGCTCACGCGCGATCCGGGACGCTCGCCCGTCGACGGCGGTGACTCGCCCGCCAACTCCAGGTAGCGTGAGGCGACCGTGTCCTTCTATGTAACTACGCCGATCTACTACGTGAACGCGGCCCCGCACCTGGGTCACGCGTACACGACGATCGCCGCTGACGTGATGGCGCGCCACCACCGCCAGCGCGGCGAGCAGGTGTTCTTCCTGACGGGCACCGACGAGCACGGCGAGCCGGTGGCGGATGCGGCGCACGCGCTGGGCATCGAGCCGCAGGCGCTCGCGGACCGCAACGCCGAGCGCTTCCGTGCGCTGGCGCCGCAGCTGCACGCGAGCAACGACTTCTTCATCCGCACCACCGACCCCCAGCACGAAGCGGTCGTACAGGAGGTGCTGGCGCGCGTGCGCGAGAACGGCTACGTGTACGAGGGCACCTACGAAGGCTGGTACTGCCCGCGCTGCGCCGACTTCAAGGCGGAGAACGAGATCGACGCGGGCAACCGCTGCCCGATCCACCACATCGAGCTGACGCGCGAGCGCGAGGAGAACTACTTCTTCAAGCTGTCCGCGTTCCAGAGCCAGCTGGAGGAGCTGTACGCACAGCGCGAGGATTTCGTCGCGCCGCGCACGCGCTACAACGAGGCGCTGTCGTTCATCCGCTCGGGGCTGCGCGACGTGCCGCTGACCCGCCACAAGCTCACGTGGGGCGTGCAGGTGCCGTGGGACCCGGAGCACGTGTTCTACGTGTGGTTCGACGCGCTGCTCAACTACTACAGCGCGCTGACCTACGCGCCGGGGGCGGATGTGAGCATGTGGCCGGCCAGCTACCACCTGATCGGCAAGGACATCCTGCGCTTTCACGCCGTGTACTGGCCGGCGCTGCTGATGGCGGCGCAGTTGGAGCTGCCCCAACACGTGTTCGTGCACGGCTTCCTGTTGCTGGACGGCGAGAAGATGAGCAAGTCGCTGGGCAACGTGCTCGACCCGTTTGCCGTGATCGAGCGCTACGGCGCCGACGCGCTGCGCTTCTATCTGCTGCGCGACGTGCCGTTCGGGCAGGACGGGTCGGTGTCCACCGCGGCGTTCGAGCTGCGCTACGAGAGCGAGCTGGCGAACGAGCTGGGCAACCTGGCGAGCCGCACGCTCGCGATGGTGCACCGCTACCGCGACGGCGTGCCCGCGGCGGTCGCGCTGGACGGCGAGCTGGACGGCGACTTCGGCGGCCTGGCAAGGGAGGTGGCGTGGCTGATCGACGGCGCGGAGCTGACGGGGGCGCTGGAGGTGATCTGGCAGCGGGTGCGACGGCTGAACCGCTACGTCGAGGAGCGCGCGCCGTGGCAGCTGGCAAAGGACGACGCGCGCGCGCAGGAGCTCGACCGCGTGCTGTCCACGCTGGTGGTCGGGCTGCGTGTGGTGAGCGTGCTGCTGCATCCGTACCTGCCCGAGGCCACCGACAGGCTGCTGGGAGCGTTGGGCGTGGAGGACCGCTCGCTGGCGTGCGCCGCATGGAGCTCCACGCAAGCACTGGGGGCACGGCTCGGCGAGCTGGAGCCGCTGTTCCCCAAGTCCTCGTGAGCGACGTGGGCCCACCAGCGACGACGCCCGACCGCTCCGCGCGCCCGGCCCGCGCGAGCCGGCGATGATCGACTCGCACACGCACCTGCATCTGTGCGCGCCGCCGAACGCCGAGCTGGTGGCCGCGGCGGACGCCGCGGGGGTGACGCGCATGCTGACGGTGGGGATCGACGGCGCGTCCTGCCGCGCGGCGCTGGCGGCGGCCGAGGACTTCCCGCAGGTGTTCGCGGCCATCGGGCGTCACCCGCAGGCGGCGAAGGGCTTCGACGACGCGGATCTGGCGGAGCTGCGGGCGCTGGCGGCGCACGAGCGCTGCGTGGCGATCGGCGAGACGGGCCTTGACTTCTATCGCCACACGGTGCCGCCGCGCACCGACCAGCAGCGCGCGTTCTCCGCGCAGATCGAGCTCGCGCGCGAGACCGGCAAGCCGCTCGTGATCCACACGCGCGCCGCCGCAGAGGAAACGCTCGCGCAGCTCGCCGCGGAGGCTGACGGGGTGAGCGTGGTGATGCACTGCTTCTCAATGCCCGAGCGCCTGGACGAGTGCGTCGCGCGCGGCTACGCGATCTCCTTCGCGGGCAACGTCACCTACAAAAGCGCCGTCGAGCTGGCGCAGGCGGCACGGCGCGTCCCCGAGGAGCTGTTGCTCGTGGAGACCGACGCCCCGTACCTATCACCGCAGCCCGTGCGCGGCCAGCCCAACCAGCCGGCGTTCGTGGTGCACACCGCGAGCTTCCTCGCACAGCTGCGCGGCGTGCGCGTGCAGGAGCTGGGCGCGACGCTCGAGCGCAACGCCGCACGTGTGTTCGGCTGGGTGGACCCCATGACGGGGCACGTGTGAGCGTCGTGGCTGACGGCCCGGTCCAGCCGAGCTTGCGCCGCATGCGCAGCTTCGACGTGCGTCCCGACCGCGAGCTCGGCCAGAACTTCCTGATCGACTCGAACATCCTCGGCGTGATCGCGCGCGCTGCGGAGCTGGAGGCGACGGACGTGGTGCTGGAGGTCGGCGGCGGCCTGGGCGTGCTGTCGGAGCACCTGGCAGAGCGCGCCGCCTACCTGCACGTGGTGGAGATCGACGAGCGCCTGCGCGCCGCGCTGGCGGACGCCACCGACCCGCTGGAGAACGTGAGCGTGCACTGGCAGGACGCGATGACGCTGGATCTCGCGGCGCTGCAGCCGGTTCCGGGCAAGGTCGTCGCCAATCTGCCCTACGGCGTGGCCGCGAGCGTGCTGCTGCGCACGATCGAGGAGCTGCCGAGCGTGCGCACGTGGGTGGCGATGGTGCAGAAGGAGGTCGGCGAGCGCCTGGCGGCAGCGCCGGGCGTCAGCGCATATGGCGTGCCGTCGGTGCTCGCGCAGCTGGCCTGCGAGGTCCGCGTCCTGCGGGCGGTCCCGCGCACGGTCTTTCACCCGGTCCCCAACGTTGACTCGGTGCTCGTGCGCATGCGCCGGCGCGAGGATGCCCAGGGCGCACCGGTAGCCGCGCCGGCGGTGCGTGCGCTGGTGGCCGCCGCGTTTGCCCACCGGCGCAAGACGCTCGCCGGCTCGCTCGCGCTGGCGGCCGGTTCGCGCGCGCTGCCGCCGCGCTCACGCGAGCAGGTGCGCGCGGCGCTGACGCAGCTGGGGCATCCCGCCGACGCGCGCGCCGAGCGCCTCTCCCCGCAGGACTTCCTGGCGCTGGCGCGCGAGCTGGAGCTGTGAAGGTGCACCGCGCGCTGGCTCCCGCGAAGATCAACCTGGGGCTGTTCCTCGGGCCGGTGCGCGCGGCTGACGGCCGGCACGAGCTGGTGACGGTGATGCAGTCGATCTCGCTCGCCGACGAGCTCACGCTGGAGGCGGCGCCGCCCGGTGCACAGAGGGATGAGGTGTGCTGCCCCGGCGTCGAGGGGGAGAACCTGGCGGCGCGGGCGCTGCGCCTGTTTCGCGAGCGCACCGGCTGGAGCGCGCCGCCGGTGCGCGTGAGCATCGTCAAGCACATTCCCGTGGCGGCAGGCCTGGGCGGCGGCTCGGCCGACGCAGCCGCCACGCTGCGCCTGGCCCACCGGGCCTCCGGGCTGGGCGACGAGCGGCTGCTGGGAGAGCTGGCGGCCGAGCTCGGCGCGGACGTGCCCGCCCAGGTCAGCCCCGGCCGCTGGCTTGCCAGCGGCGCGGGCGAGCGCCTGCACGAGCTGCCGCCGCCGGCCGCGCCGTTCGGCGTGCTGGTGCTGGCGCTCGACGCCGCCCTGTCCACCGCGGCCGTGTACGCGCAGGCCGACAGGCTGGGCCTGGCGCGCGACGCCGACGAGCTGGCGCGGCTGCGCGGATGGCTCGCGGACGCCTACAGCGACGGCGCGCCGCTGCCGGCGGGCGCGAAGCTGCTCCACAACGACCTGCAGCCGGCGGCCGTGTCGTTGTGCCCGCAGATCGAGCAGGCGCTCACGTCGGTGCGCGCCACGGGGGCGCTGCACGCGTGCGTCAGCGGCTCCGGTCCCACGGTGCTCGGCCTGTTCGCGGCGCCGGCGCAGGCGCGCGCCGCGGCGGAGCGCCTCGCGACCGGCGCGCAGGCGGCGGCCGCGCGGCTCGCGGGCGGCACGCCGGCGCCGGTCTGCGCCGTGCCGGTGGACGGCGAACGACAGCCCGGTGCGTCACAATCCCCGCAAGCCCAATGAGTAGGACGGAAATAAACGAGCTTGTCGCCCTGTGCGCGGGAGTGCTCTCGCTGGCGCTGTACGGCGCGTTGATCCTCGTCCCCGCGTGGACGTCCTACTCCCGCCT
>Ga0335075_10003327_pt1 | contig 25517 bp, 25 predicted proteins | sample Lox_Sample_24_FD_206723 | JGI IMG/M metagenome (GOLD analysis project Ga0335075, IMG submission 206723) | Soil microbial communities from Loxahatchee National Wildlife Refuge, Florida, United States - Lox_Sample_2.4 | ecosystem: Environmental > Terrestrial > Soil > Wetlands | place: USA...
AGCACCTGGTCGGCGCCCGCACCGCGACCTGCCCGGCCCCCGGCTGCGGCGCCCAGGCCTACCACAACGACCTGGACCACACCCTCGCCTATCCCGCGGGACCTACGGACGAATGCAATTTCGGCCCACGGTGCAAACGATAATGACACACATTATCCACCTGGCTCCGGAAGTGGAGCCAGGTCATGCACGACGAGGACAAAGACGGCAAGTTCCCCGATGAGAGCCCGGTCGAGATCCGCTACCCGCGCTCGAAGCAGGAAGAACAGGGCGACCGCGAGCGGTGGCCGTGGCTGCCAGGAACCATCGTAAAGCAGTGCGGCCCAGACGAATGGTACGTGTGCATCGAGGTCCGCGACCTGGCCGTGCTGCGGGATGGCCGACGGGCGCCGCACGGGACCGCCAGCCGTAACCTCTACTATCCCTGCTGCTTCCGGGACAGCTCGGAGATCAGGCCGCGACCCGTATCGAGCGGCCCGGCGGCGGCGCGGCGCGGGGCGAGCCGGTGAGCGGGGACCGGGTGATCCGCCTCACGACGACGGCCGTGGTCTGCGCGGTGGCCGCGTTCGCGGCGGTGGTCAGCTACTCGCACATCTACGGGCTGGGCCGAGCGCATGGCCAGGACGGCACGGCGGCTCGGCTGCTGCCGCTGAGCGTGGACGGGCTGATCCTGGCCGCCTCGCTTGTCCTGCTGCACGAGGCACGTAACTGCCGGGACGCGCCACGGCTGGCCCGGTTCATGCTGTGGCTCGGCATCGCCGCCACCATAGGCGCGAACATCGCCTATGGGGCCGGATACGGGCTGCTCGGGGCGGTGATCTCGGCGTGGCCCGCAGTGGCGTTCATCGGCTCGGTGGAGATCGCTACGCAGCAGGCGCGACGCGCCCGCGTGCCACAGGCGGCCACGGCGGTGCCAGACGTGCCTGGGGACGTGGAGCAGGCGGTCCGCGCGGCCTATGCGGCGTCGGTCGCGGTCGGCGCACCGTTGAGCCAGCGGGCCATGGCCGAGCGGTTCGGCCTGTCCCGCCGCAAGGTGAGCCAGCTCGTCGCCCAGGTCACCGCATCCGGCAACGGCCACCGGCCCGAGACCGAGGCAGCATGAGCGTGAAGCCGTACGACGAGCTGCCGTGGTGGTGCCAGCTCCTGTGGCCCTGGTTCGGACCACCGTGGTATGAGCAGGTCGATGACCTGGATGCCTACCTCGCCGCGTTCAGGCTCGGATTGACCATGCGGGCCAGGCTGGCCGAGGAGCTGGCCGGCGACGACCAGCCGGGCGAGGGATACCTGGCAAAGGCAGGACGGCTGACCGCCGCCCGCCACCAGGCTGAAGAGATCATCAATCACGGGAACGGTTCACTTACACCGCCAGACGAAGACGACGAGGACGAGGACGAGGACCTTATCCCGTACGTTGAGCGGCCGGTAGTCGTAGACCGCGACCACCCATCGTGGGCCGAGGTGAACGCCGAGCAGCAAGAACGCATCCACGGTTCCGCCACGGACTAACCTGGGCCCTTGTCAAAGATGCTGACGCCCCCGCCGAACCTGCCCGATCGGCGGGGCGTTGGCATACTGCAGGCGCTCGGATGCCCACCAGATTCTGCTGATCGTCGGGACGGCGTCATAGCCGGTCAAGGGCCGATCGCACGCGGCGCAGGATCTCCGGGTCGACCGGTACCCAGTTCCTTACACCTACCGCATCCGGCCGCGTTCTGGATGGCAATGCTGCGGCACTGGCGAGGACGGGGGTCAGCTCGTCGGCGTCCTGCTGTCCAGGTGGCTCCTGCCATGGCGCACCGCTGTACGGTGGAAGGCTGGTAGTCACGCGCGATTTTCCTTCCAGACGCTCTTTGTGCCGTGGTCCCCCATGCCGTGAACGGTTAAGGCCGTAGCTCGCACCAGACCACCTTGCCGCCGTTGTGTTGCGGCAGGAAATACCAGTCCCACCGCGTACTGAGGGTTTCCACCAGCAGCAGGCCACGGCCGTTCTCGTCGTCCTGGCTGGTACTTTTGCGCACCGGAGGTAGCGGGCTGGAGTCCCACACCAGGATCAGCATCCGCGTCGGGTTGGCCAGCATCCATAGTCGTACCGGTGTAGTTTGCGCGTCTGCGCATGATATCTGCACCGCGTTCGTTACCAGTTCCGAAATAAGCAATTCAGCGATGTCGCTCAGGCCGGTAAGCCGCCATTCCCATAGCATTTGCCGAGCGTGCAGACGGGCGCATGGCACGGCACCCGGAAAGGCGCCTAGTTCCAGGAAGCTCCGCAGCGGCCACAGGCGAATCCAGCTATCATCCCGCGATGCAACGAATGGCGGAATTCTCACCGCAGTGCTGGGCTGGCCAGCGTGAGAATCGCCGCGGATTAGTGGCGCCGCTCGCTCCGTTGCGTCGAGATGACGGGCGTGCCCGCCGGCGCTGTCCTGCCTGGCAGCACTCATCTTGCTATGCATGGAAGTCTCTCCAATGGTGCAGTCAACTAGCCACGGATGTGAAGAAGCTCATGAGCTGGTCACGGATGAATGCCGCAGATTGTTCCGAGGGCCGCTTATTACAGTCCACGCGCAATACGTCAAAACCGGTCTGGATCAGCCTTTCGGTCGCCTGCCGGTAGAAATGAGCCTCGGCGTGGCTGCTTCCGGGCGTGAGCTGGAAGCGATTATGCGGACCGCGCGCGGCTAGCCTCTCCGCTATGGTGTCCGGGTCAGCTTCCAGGATCACGGCTAGGTCAGGGCGGTCAGCTTCGGAATTGAGATGCCACAGGAAGGACGGGTCGATACCGTCGAACCGCTGCATCACAAGGCCGGACGGGATATACCGATCGCTGATGACGGTCTCTCCGCTTTCCGTATGCGGGCGGATTTCCGTTTGCACATGGTGGTAGCGGTCGGCTGCATACAGGCAGGCAAGGGCGTGGCCGGTAACCGATTCAGTTAGCTCCCGGCATAGCACGCCGATCGGACCGTGTGACGGCTCGGCGGTTATATGCACGTTCTCGCCGGCCGCTACGAGCATCTGCGCCAGGTGGCGGACTATCGTGGATTTCCCTGCGCCGCTAGGGCCGTCGATGCTGATGAACATGCCCCGGTCCCGGCTAGAAAAGGGACGCAGCCTCATCCGTGTCTCCGGGTCTCTGATTTCCTGCGTGCCCACGAAGTTCAGCGAGCGAGACCGGCTTTCCGTCGTGGCCGGTGGCGAGCCTGGCGAACAAGCGGGCCGTGACCAGCACGTCATAGGCGGCGCGGTGAGGCCCGACGCCAGGCGGCATCCCTTCATCCAGCGACAGCGCCTCGACCAGCGCGCCGAGCTTGTAACTGGGCTGGCCCGGGAGCAGCCGCCTGGCGAGCTTAAGCGTGTCGAATCCCTCGGGGGGCTCCCAGCCGTCCAGCTCGCGTTGCAGGACGGCTATGTCTATATGCGCGTTGTGGGCGACGAGCACTCTGTCTGCCAGTGCCCGTCGCACTTCGCGCTCGATGTCGGCGAAGGCGGGGGCGCTGGCGACGTCCTTACTGGATATCCGGTGAATGCTGGTGGCAAAGGACGTAATCGGCCGCGGTGGCTTGACCAGCCAGCTCACCGGCTCGCCGATGACGCCGTCCGTGATCGGCAGGACTGCCAGTTCTACCAGGTCGGGGGGCTGCTGGCCGTTGCCTTCAACATCGGCGACGGCATAGCGCAGGCTTGTCCAGTCAGCCATCGTGAGGCGTGTCCCATCCGGTATCGGCGCGGCCGTGACGGTGCACGTGGTGCGGGTGCCGCACGTCATGCATCTGGAAGCCGAGCGCATGTTGCAGGTAGTATCGCGGCTGTTCATCGCCCAGCCCGGATACGACGGCGGCGCGCTCGCTGATGTCTACTACCTGTATGCCGTCCGTTTCCGGCAACGCGCGGGCTATCTGGTAAATCTGGCCCGCAGCAGGTACCCGGTGCGCGCTGCGGCACAGGCTGACCTGGCCGGCCGGGCAGATATCGCACAGTTCGCGGATGCCGTAGTGACCGTTATAATCGGGCAGGCCGTGCACGTAGGAGACAGCACACGAGGTCTTGCGGAACAGCGAAGCTGAACCCGCGAAGGCTGCCAGCACCCGCTGTTCGAGTGCCTCGGGCACGATCTTCCGGCGCGCGGTGGCGGCATAGGGTTCGGGCAGTCCGCTGGCCTGGTAGTACCGCGCGATCTGATCCCGGTAGAACAAGCCGGTAAAGACCGTGGCGTCGGCCAGCCCGCTCAGCGCGTACGCCCGCGCGAGATGCTCATCGCTATCGTTCAAGCCGGGGACCAGCGGACGCCAGTACAAGATGGTCCGGTACCGGCGGCGGCCCGGGGCGCTCATGAGCCTCAGTGAGTCGGCCGCGACCTGGGACGGATAGGGCTCGATGCGCTTGTCGTCGATGCCGGAATAGGTGAACAGCAGGGTCACCTTGAGGTTCACGAGCTGGTTCAGCCGGTCGGCGTCGCCGTGCTTCATCTGGTGCCGGGTGATGACCAGCACGTGGTTGCGCAGCCCGCGGCCGTCGAGATCGGCCAGCACCGCCAGCGTGTGCGGCCGGACAGCCGGCAGGAACGGGTCGGTCGCGCGGTTGAGAAGCTGAACCGGGGTGACGTCCGCCTGAAAGTAGCGATTGCCGACCAGCAGCTCCACCGCTTCGGTGTCGGTCATCAAGGCGCGCGGCTGGCGCTGATCCCACAGGCCATAGGTATGGCGGATGCAGTAAGCGCAGTCCAGCGGGCAGCCCTGAATGTGGTTCAGGCTCAGCCCGCTCTTGCGGTACTCGACCACCTCGCGGGCCCCCGCCGGCAGGTGCTGGATCTGTCTGGTGTCCAGCAATGGGACGAACGTACTCACTCGGGCCTCCCGGTCGCCCGGTATGCGCGGGCGCTTCATTGGGAGAGTAGGACTGAAGGGCACGAATGGCCAGAAAGTTTCTCAGAGTTTCTAGAAATAAATACCTGACGAGGTGGGACGGGAAATTACGAGCCATCCTCGGGTGCCTCTGGTGCAAGGTCGTCGATGACACGGGTCACGATCGCACGCGCCGCCCGGCCATAACTGGCCACGGCCGCCATCTGGTCGAAGATGCCGTTGTACATCTCGATCTCCTGCGGCTGGGCGAGGTTCAGTTCCGCCGAGAACGTCTCGACCATCACCCTGTCATCGTCCAGCAGCCAGAAACCATGCGCCGGCGCGACCACGTACGCGGTCTCGAAGCCGACGATGCCGAGCCGCACGTTGGGCAGCGCCGCGAATGAGATCAGCCGGTCTAGCTGCCCGAGCATTACCTCGGGCGCGCACAGCCGGTACCGCAGCGTGGCCTCGGTCAGGACGAAATGGAAGCGCTTGTCCGGCCGGTACAGCATCTCCTGGCGCCGCACGCGCGCCCGGACCGCCTCATCGATGTCGTTGGGCACCTTGAACACGGTGATGCTCTGCGCGAAACGCGCGCGGGCGTATTCCGCCGTCTGCAATAGCCCCGGAATGAACGTCGGCTCGAACGCACGGAACAGCCGCGTTCTCGCATCCAGGTCAGCGATCTCGTCCTGGTGGGCGCGTAGCCCGGTCTTGAGCTGGCGTCGCCACTCGGCGTGCTGGACCTCCAAGGTGTGCAGCGAGGCGAGCAGCGACTCAGCCTCAGCCCCGGCATGGGTGACGCTGGCCCAGCCGCGGACATCCTCATCGGTCGGTGTCTGCCGGCCATTCTCCAGCTTGGAGACCTTCGAGGCAGGCCAGGACAGCGAGTCCGCGACCTGCCGGCCGGTCAGCCCGGCCTGCTGGCGAAGCTCGCGCAGACGCTGTCCCAGCGCATGGCGCGCCTCGTGAACACTGAGGACGCCAAGAGTTCTACTCGGAGGCAAAGTCGTCCCGTCGAACCGCGCGATGCCAGGCAGCATCGCGCCAGTAACCGTGCTGCACGATCACGGCCGGGTCCCTGATCACCTCACCGCCGAGGAAGTTCTCTTCAGTATCGAAGTGCATCTTGACCAGCAGCCGCGAGTCGAACAGCCAGTAATCGTAGTCCGGCAGGTCACAGGCTTGATCGCGGGTCAGGTAACGAATCTCCTCGCCAGCCTCGTTCGTGTACTGCGAGCAGAACACGCCAAAGCGGCTGTAATCGGTCAGCGGCACGCTGACCACCCGGACACGCGAAAACCGGCGTCCCCCGGCGGTTGCCGCGCGGATCATCGACAGCCAGTTCTGGAACCAGCCCATGTCAACCGGCTCTCCCGCGACGAACTGAGCCAGCGCCTTCGACTCGTTGGGCGAGTAGTAGTAATCTCGCGCCTCCAGCCGGAAGGCCGTGTGCTCGAACGTGCGGAAGAGCCGGGAGAACTCCTCACCGATGAGCAGGCTCAGCGGACCTCCTCCGCAAAACGGAGGACATCGGCCGGAATCTCGATCACAGCCTCACCAGGCGGGATGTCGCCCAGCTCCGCCAGCGCCACCGGATCGGTCACAACCCACCCCTGGGCGATGTAGGTCTTGCGGTCGGTCCGGTCGGTCGCGAACAGGGTAGGCGACTGCCCCTCTTGCGAGTCGGGGTCCTTGCCGAGGAAGCGGACATGCATGAGAAGTTCTCCTTGCTCGAATGACAGAGAAACATTCTCAAGCATCGTCACCCCAATCACCCAACCAGTCAAGCGCACGACAGAGACCATCTCAGTAGGCGGCTTGGCCGGGCGGGACCAGCAGATCATTCACACGCAGTGAACGTGCCGTGCGGCCCGCCTCAGGTGCTAAGGCGCGAGGCGGGCGGCTTCGGGCGGGCGTCGATAAACCGTTTCTACGTGACGCGGAACGGGCTCGGCGAGCGCCAGACGAGGCTGACCGCTTGCTAATCGGTTGCCTGAGCTGTGGCATTGAGTAGCCTCGACGCGTGGGAAATGGAGCCGACTCGGTCGAGGACGTCGTGCGCATTGTCCGCGGCGCGGTCGCTGAGATGCATAAGTACAGTACGGTCGCGCCGATCCGGTTCCCCGATCCAGGGGGCGCGTTCCCGGGAGATATCTTGCTGCGCCCGCCGCCGGTGGTGGTCGACGCGAACGTGCTCAGGAACGACATCCTGTACGCCTGCCGTACCGGACGGCGAACAGTCCTGGTCACGGCCGCGAACGCCGGCTTCTTGCGCCTGTTCTGCGCTGAGCATGTCTACGAGGAGGTCATCGAGCACAGCAGCGACTGGACCGCAGATGGGCAGGTCACCCGTGACGCGTTTCTCCGCAGGTGGCTGCTGGAGTACCTTCCGCTGATCCGGGTCGTCCAGATCGGGGAGGGGCACCTGGCCTGGCTTAGCCCGGTCGAGCTGGACCGCGTCCGTCATCTCGCCGAGCCATGCCAGGATCCTGACGACGTACCTTCAGCCGTGCTGGCCCTGCTGCTGGAGGCGTTCTTCCTGTCCGAGGACGTCAAGCCGCTGCGCGCGGTGTATGGCGACGCTGACCTGTCCGGCCACCGGGAGTGGGTGGGAATCCTGAAAGCAGGCGGTGACGCCGGGCAGCTCGGCAAGGCCTTCTCGCTGGTCGTGAACACAACGGTCCTCGTCAGCGGGGGGCTGGCCAGCGGTGCCCGGCGGATCGCCGCCGCCACCAGCCCTTGGCTGGTCGTCGCGGCCGCCGTCGGCGCAGCCTGGTGGTACATGAACCTCCCCGCCAGCACCAGGCAGCGAGTTGCCTCTGCCGCCGAGTCCGTCCTGAACTGTACGCTCGGCGCGGCGGTCGCCTACCAGGAAGTCCAGGACCAGTTCACAAGTGCCGCGCCGAAGACCCCCGGTTGGGCATCGCTGGCTGCCGACCTTCCGCCGTCGGCGGCCCTCGGGCGTGCCTGCCTGCACACGCTCGCCCGCAGCTGTAGATGCAACCTGTCGGCCGCCGAGCTGACCAAGGAACTGCCCTACCTGGGTATCGCGCAGGGCGAGGCAAAGGTCCGCCAGGTCCTCCGCGACGCCGGCCCGTTCACCGAGGTATGGCGCGGCAGATGGCAGGTCGGGCACGCCGCCCGAGCGCTGCTGCGCTACCTCGACATACAGTCGCCAAGGCCGGAGCCACGTGGCACGGCCCAGCATGCCCTGCCCCTGAGATCCGAAGAACCATCATTGATCCTCGCTGGAGAGCAGGACTAAGCCGGGGACGGGACGACATGAGCAACAGCCACCTGGCGTCGTCAGGCCCACCTCGGCCTTGAGGAATCGAGAGAGGGGACCTCACGAATGTGCAGCTATAGGCCGTAATGTTCACGTCCCCATGCGAGTAGTTCGCCCTCATGAACATCGTGGACACCAGCGGGTAGTTCCCCAGCTGCTTCTGCGAGAGTGCTGTGACGGGCGAGTTGCTCGAACAGGTCGGCCTTGAAGCCGGATAGCTGGACGACGCGTTCGTCGATACTGTTCTCGGCGATCAGCCGGTAAACCACGACCGGGAGGGTCTGGCCCATCCGGTGCGCGCGATCGATCGCCTGCTTCTCTGTGCTCGGCTTGAGCTGTGGCTCCATGAGTATGACCACGGAAGCGGCCTGCAAGTTCAACCCCACTCCGCCGGCCTCGATCTGCAGTGCTAGGGCAGCGAATCCGTCTGCTTCCTGGAACTGCCTGATGACCTCGGTGCGCATTCTCAGCGACACGTCACCGTGATACATCAGGGTCTGGTCTCCGATGATCACGCGGCACAGGTCCAGGACGCGGCGGAACTGGCTGAAGACCAGCACTTTCTTCTGGCTGTCTCGGCATTCTGTGATGATCTCGCGGAGCCGTTCCATCTTGGCTGATCGCTCGTCATTGCCTGTGGTGAGCGCAATCCGCGCACCGCTGAGGTTCCCGCCGGCCAGGGCCCGCTTGCAGGTCAGGTACTCGTTCTCTCCTACCTCGATGGGCACATCCACCGGGATGATGTCCGGCAGCTCGGTCAGTACTTCGTCTTGGTTGCGGCGGAGGTAAAGATCGCCGATCATGTCCCGGAAGGCGGCCGCGTCGCGGTGCGCGTTGCTGCCGTCGCCGAATCGCCGCCGCAGGCGTACGCCTTGGTCTGGGTCGGCGAGATCGGCCAGCGCAATGAACTCGGCGGCCCGGTTCTCCATCGGAGTGCCGCTCATGAGCAGTACCCGGCTGGCGCGACCGGTGAGGGATCGGACGACCTCCGTCCGCCGTGCCTCCGGATTCTTCACGGCGTGCGCCTCATCCACGACTACGAACCCGATCCGCGGATGGTTCCTGGCCTGCAGGTGTTCGGCTTGTTGGAAGCTGGTCACCAGGATGCCTCCCGCTCCCTGCCAGTCATGGAACGCCGTGTCTCTGGTCACGCCGTGGAACCGCCAGCCATCAATGCCGGTAAGTGTCCGCCGGATTTCCTGGAGCCAGGTATCGATCAGAGACGCGGGGCATACCACCATGTGATGCCGTTCGCCATCTGCCTGGGTGACATGCGCGATCGCGGCGAGCGCCTGCACGGTCTTACCTAGTCCCATGTCATCGCCCAGCAAACCCCGGCAGGCGGCCACTGCGAACTTCGCGCCGAATTCCTGGTAGGGCCGAAGCTGCAGGACAAGTCGCGTGGTATTCAGCGTGATCGCCTGGATCCGCTTGAGGAGATCCGAGGAGAACCTCGTTGCCAGTCCGCGGCGCAGGAAGTCCCGCTCCCGGGAAGTCCCCTTGCGGGACAGCAACTGCTCTAGCGACGACAGCAGAGACGAAGAGCCCGCACGCCACCTGCCGGCGATGGCCGAGTCGGGTTCCGTTTCGACCTGCCGGGCCCGGTCCAGCCCGGCCAGCAGCTTTTGCCGGCTCTCGACGGCCTGCGAGGACTGCCAGGCTTGGCGGATCTCGGGTGCTCGAGACTGGATCCGGTTCTTGCGTGATGACGTGCTGAACGGCCATGCTAGCCAACTGGTGGTGCGTGCGAGCCTACGTACTGGGGCAAGGGCCTCCCGGAGGACCGCCGCGTGCGGAGCGAGTCCTGTAACGGCCGTGAGCATCGCCAGACTGCGGACCAGGGCGTAATCCGGCCCTGTCCAGGCGTCAGGATTCGCGGGCGGACGAAGGTCATCCGGACGGATCTGCTCGTATTCGGTTGCCAGCTCCATGATCTTACGCGCCGACTGCTGGCCGATATTGCGAATGTCATTAAGGTCGTTCACCGTATGCCGGAGGACGTCTGCTGCGGTGGCTACTCCTCCTTGGCGCAAAGCTGCGGCGCGCACACCTGACCCGCGGGCGAGCTCCTCCACGGACATCTCGCCCAGACGATGATCGACGCGTTCCTGTTGCTGCGGGCCACGAGCCTTCAATACCGCCTTGCGGTAACGCCGTTCTAGCCGATGGTGCAGCCGCACCGCTCGCCGGCCCTGACGCAGCTGCGACCGTGCCCACCGGTGCAGTTCAGCCCGGTCAATAGGTTGCGTGGCCTCTTCTGCCGGCCTCGCTTCCTTAGGAATCACCTTGCCTGCTATCCGTCCGCATGGGCTCTACTTCCTTAGTAAGGATCTATCACCAGCGCGCAGGTTGCAATCTTGCGCATATCGATTCTGGCCAGTCGGAGCAGGCGCCAAGCTGACGGCGTTGATCGGCGTAGCCGCAAAATCTTGCTGATATCTTCGAAGCGCTGGCCGCATTATCAGCCATCACGTCATCCAATATGATCATGCAAGGCAGGCTTGCGCTCACTAGGAATCCTGGGCCTCAATGGCTGGTACTGACGGGCCGCCTGAGGCGACCGTCGAGAGTCGGTACGCGTCGGTATGCCTGTGGTTCACGCCGTTTCCAGGCCGCGTATTTACAGCATGCATATGGCGAGAGATGATGACCGCAGGCTAGCCTGAGCAGTCCGCTGTTCAGCCTAAGTTGAGTTCAGGACGGTCCGCCGCCTCCAGACGGTACAAACCCGGAGTGCTTGATGGCACACAACAGTCGCTGCGAGAAATCAACGACGGACCCAAGGAAATGCAGATGCTCGTGCAACGGCAGCCATCACGGCGGGGCGACACATTACAGCCACGGCACTGCCGACAGCAGGTCACACGCGGAGAACGGGCCCGGGCCAAGCACACGCAATGGTCAGCCGCTAACGCTTACAAACCCCAGGGACATGACGGTCACCGTGCAAAACGCCGTGACCGAGATCATCGACTGGCTGGCAGAGAATCCCACGGCCGCGGAACAGGTCACTGCGATCGCTGATCTAGTCGCAGAGCAGGCGGTCGAGGCTCTGAAGAAGCACGGTCACGCCACCTCCAGGCAAGAGCTAGAACTTAATCATTTCCTTTGCAGCCTGTTGGCCGCTCTTGCGGAAGCGATCGACAGATTCAAACAGGCGCTCAACCGGGTCCCTGATGCCGTGATTGCGATGATCACCGGAAAGAGCGACCAGCTTGGGCTCAACGCTGTGGCCGTAAGAGTCGCAGTCCGGTCATCCTGGCGGCTGATCATGCAGCTACCGGTATTTAGCCAGATCGATAACCTGCTGCGCGCCGTAAGGATAGCGGCCGTATTGGCCTGTCCAGCTCCAGATAGGCACGAAGAGGTCCTCCAGAATTGCCTCTACCCCCTGGGTGGAGATGTCATTTCAGCGGCCACGGAGAAGCGACTGGAAGAGCTGCTCTCAGCCGGACGCGTCTCGTAGGGCCACATCGGTCAGCACGCCCAATGCACCGCACCAGCGCTCGCAACCCTGAGACGACGACAACGTGAAAGTTCTCGTCATGACGGCGTTTGCCGACCAACCAATTTTATCGAGTCGGCTAACGATACTATACGAGAGTCAACCTTGTCGCCGAGTCTTGACGATCCAGAAGAGCACGGGGATTGCCAGAGCAAACACCCCGGCGAACGTAGCGTATCCCCCGAAATGGTGTTTCATTAGTATTACTGCAGCCAAGAGCCCCACTCCGGAGCTACAGCAAATCAACGTAAGCCGGAACCGCCAATTTTCAGCGCTCTGAGAAAAATGCAGCATGTCCACTCCAGCAGTGCGCCCAGCGTTGGCTGTAGCTATGCGCGCAGTATCGGGCTCAGAACGCTTAGGAGTCCATGGCGAACTGCTTGGCTGCGCAGTCGTCGCACGCATTGAATTCAGATTTTGTTCGAGGTTGCGGACTGTTGCGTTTAGCTCATCATTAATACGAGTAAACTTATTCGCTACTTCTTCATTAATGTTCCGCCCGGCATGCCAGAGCCGGTCGGCAACGTCCTCGTTGATGTTCCGTGCCGCATACCAGAGTCGGTCAGCAACGTCATCGTTTATGTGCCGAACTGCACTTTGAAGCGCAGCCACAGTATCCGGTGAAACAATGCCATCGCGAAGTGCGGTTTTCAGAATGTCGGCCAGTTCGGGCGCATCCTTGGACAGCTTCGCTAGCGTGGCTTTTGTCTTCGGGTCAAGCAGTACGTTGTTTACGGTGCCATGGTTATCGCCTCCGAAGGAACCGGGACCGTAAAAGCTCTGTTGCCTCGGTTCGTTCTGCCCGGATGCGCTCATCGGATTATTTCTAGGAGTTGATGTTTATGGTGCCGTTGTTATCGCCTCCGAAGGAGCCGGAGCCGTAGAAGTTCTGAGAGCCGACGCTCACGGTTTTACGGGCAACCGGCGATGAGGCGAACGATGTGATGTCCTCGCCGGCTTCTGGGTGAGCAATCAGGTAGGAGAACAAGGAACTTCTCCACCGTAGGGTGACGTCGACCTCTGACGCCTTCTGTTGGGCCAAGGCTGCGGTGTCATCTTCCAGGGCGCGGAGGGCCGCCGACCGTTCTTGATCGGTACCATGTCGGAACATCTTGGTGACATGGGCGCGTAGCGCGTCCACTCGGCCGTTGAGCATGTAGGCAACGATATTCCCAGCAGCCCCGGTAGAAATCGCCATAGCGACCTCTTCGATCATGCGAAACCCCACTACAATCCGATTGTTCGACTAATTTTCTCATAAGCCGATACCAAAACGAACGACCTTCCCGGCGTGGCGGCCGCGTCGACCACGGTGACCCGAGGGTATCACTCTAGGTGTGTAAAGGAGCAACTCAGGGTAATCGTACCGGCGGGTGAGAGGCACCCGATGACGTGGGGGGATACCGATGGTGAAGTCCGGGAACAGGGGAAACGCGGAGATAGAGGCCATCTTGGCCGGCGCCGGCGCGGTGCCTGCCGCGGCCGGGGATGCCGCCGGTGACGGGCCTGGCCCGGGCGGCGCGGCCGCGGGCGGGCCGGACCGGGCGCGGGTGCCGCTGCGGGAGCTGATGGATGACCGGCTGCTGGACGCGCTGCTGGACCGGTCCCGGGATGAGGCGGGCGGGCTGCGGCTGACCGGCGAGGGGTCGATGCTCGGCGAGCTGGTCAAGGCGGTGCTGGAGCGGGCCCTGGAGGCGGAGCTGACCGCGCACCTGGGCTATGACCGCGGCGACCGGGCCGGCCGCGGCGGCGGGCCGGGCAACTACCGCAACGGGACGATCGACAAGACGGTGCAGACCGGGGTGGGCCCGGTTCCGCTGAGGGTCCCGCGGGACCGGGCGGGCACGTTCGAGCCGCTGCTGGTGCCCAAGCGCTCGGGGCGGGTGGCCGGCGGGCTGGATGACATGATCATCAGCCTGTACGCGCACGGCATGAGCGTGCGGGACATCCTGCACCACCTGGAGCAGGTCTACGGCACCCAGCTGAGCCACGAGACCGTCTCGCGGGTCACCGACGGCGTGCTGGAGGAGGTCCGGGCCTGGCAGGCGCGGCCGCTGGACCCGGTCTATGCCGTGGTGTTCCTGGACGCGATCGTGGTCAAGGTCCGCGACAACCACGTCGTGCAGAACAAGCCCGCCTACGTCGCGGTCGGCGTCGACGCCGACGGGGAGAAGCACGTGCTGGGCATCTGGGTGGCCAAGACCGTGCCCGGCGACGGCGCCGCCGGGGAGGGCGCCGGGTTCTGGCGGGCGGTCATGACCGACCTGAAGAACCGGGGCGTGCGGGACATCCTGATCGCCTGCTGCGACGGGCTGACCGGGTTCCAGGACGCCATCACCAGCGCGTTCGAGCGCACCGTCGTGCAGCGCTGCGTCGTCCACCTGGTGCGCAACGCCCTGCGCCCGGTGGCCCGCCGCGACGCCGGCGAGGTCGCCAAAGAACTGCGCAAGGTCTACACCGCGCCCAGCGCCGAGGCCGCCTTCGACGCCCTCGCGGAGTTCTCGGCCTCCCGGTGAGGCCGCAAGTACCCGCAGGCCGCCAGGGTCTTCGAGGCCGCCTGGGAGGACTTCACCCCGTTCCTGGCCTTCAGCCCGGCCGTCCGCAAGCTGCTCTACACCACCAACGCCATCGAGAGCCTGAACTACCAGCTCCGCAAGGTCACCAAGGCCCGCGGCCACTTCCCGACCGACGACGCCGCGGTCAAGCTGCTGTGGCTGGCCATCATCAACATCGAGGACAAGCGGGCCCGCGAGCGGGCCGCCCGCCGCCAGCAAACCGGCAAGCGCTCTGACCAGCCCGCACGGCTGGTCGAAGGCCAGCGGGTCATGGGCTGGCGTGAAGCCCTCAACGAGCTCGACAGCGCCTACCCGGGACGCCTAAGATAACAGTTCAAGAAACTAATTCAAAAAAGTTTACACATCTGAGTTTACAGGCTCGGTGACCCCGTCCTCGACGAGTCGCGCGGCAGCTGACCGGGCGGATCGAGTCCAGGATCATGGTCTCGATCTGCCGGTTCAGCGAGGTAGATCTTTACGTCGGGGCCGATCCCATGTCGGGGTCGTCCGATAGCCATCCTCATATGACCGAGCAGGACATCACCGTCTGATGCGTTGGGCTGTGCATGCTCGCATCGTCAGCGGGTAGGGCCACGTGGCCTGGGTGGTGGCGGCCGTCGCACTCGTGGCGGTCCGCCCGGGGGCTCGGTCGGGCTGTCCTTGTGTCGCTGGTGGTGAAGCTGGCGGGGGAAAGACTGTCCGGCGAGCTGGGCGGCGGTGTTAGCGCGTTGGGTCGGCTGGGCAGGCGGTGTCGGGCGCGCGGCGGCGTACAGCCGCTCGGCGGCGGCGCGAGCGGCGGCGGCGTGGGCGGCGTTCCGCTGGGCGTCGCGGAGTTTGGGCGACGGCTTCGGTGAGCGCGGCCAACCCGGGTGACGAGCACGATAGAGATGATGGACCCGCAGCCGGTCAGGCAGGCGAACGCGGACAGCAGCCGGGCGGCGTGGCGGGGCTGGTTTCCGGCAGGGGTGGGCTGAGGAACGCGGCCATAGGGTGAGCGGGCCGCACGGTCATAGGCGTCGCCGGCCTGCCGCAGGACGCGGCTGCCCAGTCTGGGACGGCGGCCAGCCTGGCCGCGGCCGAGCGAACGGGGCGAGTCCAACATCCACCCAAAACCAGCTGAAGTTCTTCAGCGCCTGGAGCGGCCTTCTGTCATGAGGGGGGCAGCGCAAGGTGCCGGTACAGGTAGACCTCCCGTGTCCGGTGACCCGAGTCCGGTTGGATGCCGCGAGTGGTGTCAGGTCGGCGGCTTTCCGAGAATTCGGGCGCACGCCCGTCCCAGATCGTCCAGGAGAGTGCGCATGCGCTTGTTATCGATCTCGCGCCACCCGGGCTGAGCGAACAAGTAGTTCTTCAGCGGACCGCCCGCCAGGAACGGGTCCGATGCCAGCTTGCCTGTGATGAGATCCGCCAGGTGCGTCCCCCGGGCGATCATGGGCTCGAGGATCTCCAGTTCCTCCGCGGACAGGAACTGCACCGCGCGGACCGGTATGGACCGGCCAGCCGCGGACAGCGCCGCCGGAGGAGTGTATGCCGCGGCGATCTCGCGCGCCACCAGCGCATGCTGTGGCAGCGGATGGAGGAACAGGACGACGGGAAAGATGGCGTCGACCTGGGAAGGGTCCAGGCGCGGGGTATGGGTCGTGCCGTCCAGAAGGTTCGTCGCGGCCGTGACCGGCTGACGCAGTTTCCGGCCGAGCGGTCCTTCGGGCGCGAGTAGCCGACGGAATCCTTCCACGTTGCCCTTGACCTGCACGGCCATGGGCGGCGTTGACACCGTCATCTCGATAACGATCAGCGAGCGGTCTTCGAGGAGAAGAGCGTCGGGCTTGCTCCGTTCCTCCGGGCCGCGGACCTCGGATTCCGGTATGAACGTAGCTCCTCCCGCCGTGGCGGCCTCGGCCAGCGCGGCCGTGCAGTACTCCTGGAAGAGTTCACCCACCTTGGCGTTGAGATTCTCGACACCGTGCTTCGCGTCGTTGCTTGCGGCCTCGAACAGGTTCCAGTGCAGCCCGATGGAGAGCCGTTGGAGGAACAGCGGCATCGAGAGCGGAAGGATGCCGCCGCTCGGAACACGGATGAGGGGCTTTTCCGCGAACGCCTCGAAGTTCGTCAGGGCGAGCGAGGATGCGGTGAGCTGCGTCCGCGGGTGCGCGCGCACCCACTCAGGAGTCGCAACCAGGTCAGCTTCGACCAGTTCGGCGTGCGGCACATGGCCAAGCTGGCGGGCAGCACGACCGATGGCCTGATCGAACTCGATCTGCTGGAGTGCCGCGACGCTCGGCGCGTGGAGCAGTTCGCGGACGGGCAGATACCCGCAGGTGAGGAACTCCTCAATGGTGTAGCCCTTGCATTGCTCGAACAGTCGATCGAACGGGCTGGGGTACCCCCACTTCGCCCGGGGCCGCTGCACGAAGAGATCGAAGTAGCGACCTAGCAGGTAGCGTTCCTCCTCATTACGGTTCTCGCCGTACCGCCGGATAAGAAGCTGCAGCAGGCTGTCGTCGCCCTGTCCGCCGGTGATATCGAGGGCGTCGGTAATGCGGAGAAGAAGCTCCGCGCCTACAGCCGTATCCCAGTGAGCGCGGTCCCCGGGCTTGCCGAAGTGGACGGCCAGCAGTGCCGCGATGAGGAGCTGGGTCGGGTGAATGACGGTGTCCGAGCCGGTGGTCTCGGCTGTTAGCCGAACGCGCTCAAAGATGATCGGGGGGAACAGCTCCCTGGCCGCATCCAGCTGATCATGCAGATACGCGGCACGGTCGCCGCCATAACGGCGGCGCATGACGAGCTGCAGGATGCTGACCAGGTAAAGAATGCCCTCGGACGAGAGCTGTGCCGCGAGCCGGGTGAGCACACTGAGCGTGGTGGACTCAGCGTCCGGGTATAGCTCCCTCCAGCCGATGGTCGCATGCATATAGCCGCTGGCCTGCGCCAGATCGACACCCGGGTCGGCCGCCGTGGGCACGAAGAGGCCACGATCGGGGTTGTACCGGAAGGTTGTCACCGTACTCCTTGGACAGCTGATGGCCGCCAGGTCTGGACCAGCCGGAGGGTTCGTCACACCGGGATCTACTCGCCCTTCGCCCTGCCGGACGTTGCCCACCGAGCCGAGGGAGATCAACCCGTTTCCCGCACCTATCCCCTCCCCGGGCGACCACTACAACTTATCCCTGAGACGGAATCACCCCGACACGAGAACCGCGGTAGTTCCCTAGTTCGGATGTCCTACACCCAGACGGTGTGTTCGTCCCTGTAACAGGGCCAGGGCCTTTCGGGGACGTCGGGGTCCGCGAGCATGAACCTGGCACCCTCGATCCAAGTCTTCTGCTCCGCCAGCTCGATCAGGTAGCGGTCCAGCTCCCGGCGACGCATCTGCAGGGTCGTCGAGTGCTCGACGAATAGCCCGCCGGGTACCGGCCACGATCTCTTGGTGGCCATCTCCATGACGACCTCGCCCGGGGGTATCTCCCCGGTTCCGGCCCAGACCCATCTGGCCGGGATGCCCGCGTCGCTGACCGACGCCGCCAGCGCCGGGCCCGAGGTCTCCACGGTGAACACGGCGATGTCGCCGATCAGCCGGGCGCAGGCGACCGGGTGGAGGGGATAGGCGGCGAACGGGACGCGCAGCGGGTCACGGGAGACGCTGTCGAGGCTGGTGGCGTGAATGTTGGAGGCATGCCGCGGACCGAGTCCGGCGCGGCGCAGCGCCCCGCTGAACTTGCGCTCCAGCTGATCGTTGAACTGGTCCTCGGTCCAGCCCTGCGCCTGGCTGCCGTACAGGTCGAACACCAGCAGCGCCCGGTCTCCGCGGACCTTGGCCGCGAAGATGCCCTCCCTGGCGGCCCGCTCAGTCCCGGTCTGCAGCAGGTCCAGGTGGGTCCGGTACGGTAGGTCCAGGTCGTACAGCCACTCGCTGCGGTCATCCCCGGGCAACGGGCCGGCCCGGCCGAGTGCACCGCGGACGGCTTTGATCCTGCGGTTCTGCACCGGGTTATGGCGCTTGGCGTTGGTCTTGACCTCGATCTGTACGGGTCCTTCGTCCGTGAACGCGGTGATGTCGCCGATCCGCAGGCAGTTGGTCAGGTCGTGCATGAGCGCGAACTGGCCATCTTCTCTCCGTACCTGCTCGATACGCGCACGCTCGGCGGCGAGCCCCAGTTTGCCGGCCATCATCCCCGGCGACTGGTTACGGGCCAGCGCGGTGATGTACCGGCGCTCGAACCCGAACACCCGCCAGGCCAGCGCGTCGCCGACGCAGCGGAACTGCCTCGCGACCCGCTCGCAGATGTCGAGCTCCAGCTGCCAGGTCGACACCACGGAGGGATCCAGCCCTGACTGCGGCTCGGGCGCACCGGCCTGCGGAGACTTCCCGTTAGCCATCCGCTTGACAGCCCGGTTGAAGGCGTGGTGATTCTCTTCCACCGCCAGGATCTGCGCGAGCAGCGCCTCCTGGAGCTCATAACCCTCATCCACGTTGGTGCAGGCGCGCAACTGCCGGATCAGCTCCACCAGGGTCTCCTGGGCAGCGCGGTGCCGCGGGTGGTCCAGCACCTGCTGGAACGAGTCCAGGTAGTCGTCGAGCTTCACACGGCCAGTGTCACCGACCCCACCGACATTCGCGAACGCTTTTGGGCGCGTGGCGCGGCGGAGAAGTTGGGTTCACCTCTGCTCTGGTGGGTGCTGGGCGGCGCGGTGCTGGTGCTCGCGGTGGCCGCTGGTACATCGTCAGCGGGTCGGGCCGCGTGGCCTTGGTGGTGGGCGTCGCGCTGGTGGCGGTCCGCCTGGGGCCGGACTGGGTTGTCCTGGTGTCGCTGGCCGGGCTGGCCGGGGGAAGGACTGCCCGGCGAGCTGGGCGGCGGTGCTAGCGCGCTGGGCCGGGCGCAGCCGCGCGGGCGGTGCTGGGCGGGCAGCGGCGTGCAGCTGTTCGGCGGCGGCGCGGGCTGCGGCGGCCTGGGCGGCGTGCTGCTGGGAGTGGCGGAGCTCGGCGACAGCTTCGGCGAGGGCTGCCAGCCGGGTGATGAGGATGATCGGGGCCATGGACCGGTCGCCGGTCAGGTAGGCGAATGCTGACAGCAGCCGGGCGGCGTGGCGGAGCTGGTTCCCGGCTGGGGACGGTGGCGGGACGCGGCCGTAGGGTGGGCGGGCGGCGCGGTCGTAGGCGTCGGCGGCCTGGCGCAGGATGCGGCTGCCGAGTGCAGCGGCGGCCATGTGCAGGGTGTCGGAGGTGGCCCAGGCGAGGTCGGCGGCGGCAGCGGGATTGGTCCAGGCCAGGTTGCGGATCTGCGCAGAGGCGTCGGCGGCGGCGCGGGCGGCGTGGTCCCAGACCGCGTTGCGTTCCTCGGTGGTAAGGGTCAGGTACGGCCGGCCGGGTGCGGCCCGGGTCGGGGTCCACCGCTGCTGCAGCTTGGGCCAGCTCAGGTCCGCGGCGAGTTTCCCGCCGCCGTACCAGACCGGCCTGCCGTCCTTGGTGGTGTCGCCGGGCAGGGCGACCGAGTACCCGGTGACCTGACCGGGGTTGCTGACGCTGAACCGCTTGCGTACCAGCACCCCGGTCTGGTCCAGGCGGGCGAAGAACTCGTCCTCGCTGCCCGCTCCGGCTGCGGCGGTGGTGACCTGCCGACGCAGCGTGATGCGGGGAGCCTCGTCCAGTCCGCGGCGGGCGGCCTTCTCGTTCTCCGCGCGGGTCGGCCGGCGGGCCGCGGTGCGGTCGGCCGGGGCGGTGGAGCGCAGGCCGTAGCGCTGCTCGGCGGCCAGGCAGGCGGCGCGGACCTTGTACCGTTCCCACGACACGCTGGGCTTGCCGCCGTCCTGGCGGGCCAGCATCGCCACGATATGGATATGGTCGTCACCGTGGCGGACAGCGACCCAGCGTACGGCCTCGTCTTCCTGCCCGTACGGGGACAGGCCGGTGCGGTCCATCACCTCGTGCGCTATCTGGGCCCACTCGTCGTCGGACAGCAGCCGGTCTTCCGGCGCGGCGCGCATCGAGCAGTGCCACACCGGCCGCGCGTAGGCCCGCTTGCCTAGGGCGGCCTGTGGTTGCAGGAGCAGGCTGGTCAGCCTGGTGAAGTCCCGCTTTCTACCGGGCCGTAGCGGGGGTTCCAGGTCAGCGGGGTGACGCCAGCCCGCGACGATGTGAGGATCGGTATGTTCTTCCCGGCGGCCGGGACCGAAGAGGTAATAGAGCAACGGCTGGACGTGTTCCCCGCGCGGGGCGCTGATCTTGCCGATCACCGGGTCACTGCCGCGGCTCCCGTGACCGTCGCTGCAGGGCTTTGCGCACGGCGTCGGCGACGGCGTCGATGTGGTCGGCGCGGCGTCTGCTCTCGGCGGCGTAGCGGGGAAGTTCGCCGGCGGGCTGCCCGGTTGCGTTGAGCTTGGCGATTGCCTGGTTCAAGTTGGTGGTGATGCGGCGGACCAGCCCGGCCGCGCGCATCAGCTCGATCAGGATCAGCTCCAGCGGGTCCTGGCCGCTGATCGTGGTGCCGTTCGCGGCGCCGTCCAGCACGACCGTCGCGACGTACGCTCGCCGGGCGATCCCCGCCTGCCTGGCCGCCTCCACCAGGAGGGCGTACTCCTCGCCGGTCAAGGTGAACTCCACCGTCCGGGTGCGCGGGACCGGCTGCCGTGCCCGCCGCCTGCCCTGCCCGCCCGGGCTGCTGCCGCTGATGGTTCCTGCCATTACTGATGCTCCCCGTCAGCCGCGCCGAATTCCTGACCACCTTCGTTTTACCTCCCGCCCAATTACTCACACGGGAGGCTTTACTGATGGCCATGCCCTGCTGCCAGTGTACGTATGGACCGCGCCCGGTCCAGACGTAAGAGGGGGTTTATCCCACATCTTGCTTCCGGTGGTTCCGGCCTGCTTTCATCCAGAGCAAAAGATGCTGGTTAATGGCGCACATTCCTCTCGTCGCCTCTGAGATGGCGCTCCGGGCGCAGGCGGGAAGATGTGGTCGAGCCCTGGCCGACCCAGGCTCTCCATGTCCCCGTGGAGGGGGCGTAGACGACACTGAGCTGCAGTCCAGTGGGCCTGACGCATGCGCCCAACGTGGCTGCCGGGACACAGTGACACCAAGTCGGCGGTCACCATACAGCGTGTTTATGCGAACGCTGGCCACGCCGAAGGCGGCATATCCCTGACTTACGTGTTCAAGCAAGAAAATTCTGCCGTACTAGTCAGTGATATCCAGAGTGGCTGGGTGAGGTCCAGTGCGGCAGAATGATATCTGGTGCGGTTCAGCGCGGTCTACGTTGGCGCACGTTGATTTGCTGCCAGTCCGCGAATACGTAGCTTTAAATCATGCCATGGGACCAGCATCGCCGTGAAGGCAGGGACTGGGAATGAGGAACCGGACGGGCATCCAGACAACCCCTCCGGGACCGGCCGGATCATGGCCGCCTCCGCCCCCGGCCGTTTACAGCAAGGACGACCAGGACCACGACCACGACCGGGACCATGAAGATGACGGGAAGACCAGCCTGGATGCCTACATCGCCCGGCTGGTCGACGCCGCTCCGGCGCTGTCCAGCCAGCAGCGTGACGCGCTCGCTCTCCTCCTGCGCCGCCGTCAAAGATGAACAGACAACATGCTGCGTCGGGCTGCTTGCACTGGCGTTGACCACGGTCAGACTGGACTGGGCACGTACCCTGTGCCGGCTTCTGAGTGAGCCGCCATACACGCCACGCGGTCACCTATGATTCACGTTGATCTGGCTCAGCGAACGGGGATTCCACGCCATGAACGACTTGTCCCGGCAGGGCGTGGGGCCATGGACGCTGGGCGAGCGCCTCGGGCATGGCGGGAACGCCAATGTCTGGAGGGCAACCCGGCCGGGCGGTGAGACGGCGGTGGCGCTGAAGGTCATCAACACCACGAAGGTCGAACGCGAGCCGTACCAGCGGTTCGTGCGGGAGATCGAGTTCCTCCGCGGACACCAGGACGTGCCTGGACTGCTTCCGCTCCTGGATGCCTACCTGCCCGACCAGCCCAGCAAGGCGGACCAGCCGTGGCTGGCGATGCCGATCGCCGTGCCCATCGCGAAGGCCCTGGAAGGCAGGCCCCTTACGGACGTAGTAACAGCGGTCGCGGTGATCGCGGATACGCTGGCCCGGCTGCAACGGGACTTCGGCATTGGTCACCGGGACATCAAGCCGGGCAACCTCTACGAACTCGATGGTGTCTGGCTGACCGGCGATTTCGGCCTGATCGCGGTGCCCGATGCCAAGAGTCTCACGATGGACGGCCGCCAGGTCGGCCCGGCGCACTACACGGCGTATGAGATGATCCTCAGCCCCGCGACAGCCGATCCTCACCCCGCGGATGTTTACTCCCTGGGCAAGACCCTGTGGGTGCTCGCTACCGGGCAGGCGTTCCCGCCCGAGGGGCATCAGCCGGCGGGCACGCGCGGCTTCGGGATCGGTGACTTCCGCCCGCATCCGCGGGCCGACAGCCTCGACCAGGAAGTCGACCTGATGACGCGTCTGCACCCGGGTGAACGGCCGTCGAAGGAGCAGATCGCTCGCGACCTGGCGCTGTGGCAGGACCTGGCGGCTGGTCCGGTGGTGTTCGACGTGTCCGCCGCCCGGGCGCAGCTGCATGAAAAGCTCCGGTCATCGATGGCCGAGCAAGACATGCAGGAGCAGTACAAGGTCCTCGCGCAGGCCGCTATACGCCGGCTACAGCAGTTGACTGCGCCGCTGAACGAGGGGTTGAAAAGCCTGTATCCCCGTACCAAGGTCGACTCGATATCGGATGAGATGACGCAGAACCTGCTCCGCACGCTGGTTCATGCTGGCTTCACCCGCGACATTATCTTTCGCTGGCAGCGCTGCACCCTCGTAGCGCCGTTCGAACATCCTGGCGCAGTTGCACTCAGGATGAGCCGCTCTGTTGAACTCTTCAGCGACGGCGGATTCCTGCTTCGCCTATGGATCTTTGTCGGACCGCAGAAAGTCATGGGAAGCTTCTTCAACTGGCAGTCGCCCGACATGTCCGCACCGGTCGGAAGCGTCGAGATGGAAAAGATGCTCCATGACGGGATAGCCGAGCTATCGCAGAACCTCAACCAAGGCGTTGATGTCTTCGTTGAGCACCTTCCGGCCGATGAGGGTTCCGGCTAGGAGTTCAGCTGACCGCAGACCAGGCAGTGCACGGGCTCGTGCCAGTCATCCAGGATCTTCAGCGGTTCCGAAGGGTGGCATGCGAAGTCGACCCGGGTCATGTCGTCGGCCTCGGTCAGGGGCTCGGGCTGATCAGCCGGGCTGCGGGGCGTGCTCCGAGTCGTCATCCCGGCTCCCCGGAAGCTGTGCGCGATGTCGTCCGCGAACTTGCTGAGCATCGGCTCCACCACCTCGGCCTCGGCGATGCTCCGGGCAAGAGCGAGCTGTGCCTCGGTAAGCCAGGCATCATCCGGTGCCTGGACTCCGCAGTACGGGCAGAAATATCCGCCATCGAGCATGCCCGCCGCATCGTCATCCTCGGAAGCGGGCAGCCATTTGAATTCCCGCTCGCAAGTCGGGCACTCCCGGCGGAGGAACCCGTCCGAGTCAAGTGGGATCGTCATGCTCAAGGTGATGCGATCTGTCACGGCCTCTCCAGGGCTCGCGCTCACAGGGTTATCGCCCACCAGTCTCCACCATCCAGGCTCCTGCCATGCCGACGAAACGCCGGACCAGCACCGGCGGTCGCCTGCCCCGCGGCAGCGTTCCGCAGCGCCTAGCCCTTCTCCTGTTGCCGCCAGGCGATCTTGACCGTGGCCGGGTCGAACGTACGGCGCGCTCCCCGGCCCGGCGAATGCAGCGTGACCGACATCAACGTCTTGATCACCGCGCGCTGGCGGCTCAGGTCCAAGTCTGCCCACACGGAGGCCGCGTTCTCGGCGGCCACCAGCGGGGCCAGCACGTTCTCCCGCGCCGCGTGCTCCAGCTCGCTGCCGATTTCCTCCAGCCGGATGTTGGCCCGCCCGGTGGCGGCGAGCAGCTGCGGCCGGGTGATCAGGCCCAGCGCCCGGTCGGCGGCCATCTCCTCCAGGTTGCGGCGGATCGCCGCCGCCTCCTCCCGCAGCGCCACCACATCCGGGCCGCCCTCAGGGTCGGCGACCAGGTCGGCGGCATCGGCGCGGGACAGCCGGCCGACTACGACCTTGGTGATGAACTCCTCCACCGGCACCGCCTGCCGCGCGACGTGCGGGCCGGGATAGGCGCGGTTGCGGGTGGCCGGGGCGCACCGGTAGATGTGATGCCCGGTGTGGGACGGCATCCCGGTGACCACGTTGCTGCACGGGCACAGCGCCAGCCCGCCCAGCAGCGTACGGACCCCTCGCGGCGGCTTACGGGCCGGGTCTTCCAGGATGCCGCGCACCGCCCGCCAGGTCTCTTCCGACACCAGCGGCTCCCACTGACCTTGGCCGACGATCTCCCCCCGGTACACCGACAGGCCCGCGATCCGCGGGTTCAGCAGGATCATCCGGATGCTGGTCCGGTTCCACCGGGTCGTGCCGCGCCGGTCATGCTGCGGCGGGGTCAGCTCCAGCTTGGTCCACTCCCGCATGATCCCGCTGATCGACCCGCCGCCCAGCAGCGCAACGCACGCCTCCGCGACCGCCGGGCCTTCCACAGGGTGCGCGGTCACGTGATCGTCGTCGTAGCCGAACGGGCGCGGGCCGCCCAGGAACCGCTTGCCGTTGATCGCCGCCTGCTCGTTGGCCAGCTTCTGCCGCTCGGCCTTGCGTTCCTGCTCGGCCTTGGCCACCGCGATCAGGATCCGCGCGGCCAGCCGCCCCGAATCGGTGCCCAGGTCGATGTTCCCGTCCACCTCGGCGAACCGGACCGCGGCCTTGTCGAAGCGGGGGATCAGGTATTCCAGGTCCAGCGGCTCGCGAATGAACCGGTCCCACTTAAAACACAGCACCGCGTCCACCGCCCGCGCGTCGACCAGCCGCATCGCCTCCTCATACCCCGGCCGGTACTTCCCTGGCTTGGTCGGGTCCTTGCGGGTCACCCCGATGTCGTTGTCCGACAGCCGGTAGACCACCGTCCAGCCCCGCTCGCGGGCCTTGTGCTCCAGCTTGGCGAGCTGGTTGGCCACCCCGTGCCCGTCGTGCGCCTTGTCCATGCTGATCCGGACGTAGATCAGGCACCGTACGACGTCCGTTGCCAGCCGCGTTGCGTCACCGATGCTCATGTGTGTTAATATAACTGACAGGAGCTGCCCTGCAGACACCACCATCGCGTCAAGCAGGCCCCCGGCTGGACGCTCGAGCAGCCCGAACCCGGCATCTTCCGCTGGACCACGCCCTCCGGGCGCGTCTACACCACCTACCCC
>Ga0335075_10003328_pt1 | contig 25515 bp, 21 predicted proteins | sample Lox_Sample_24_FD_206723 | JGI IMG/M metagenome (GOLD analysis project Ga0335075, IMG submission 206723) | Soil microbial communities from Loxahatchee National Wildlife Refuge, Florida, United States - Lox_Sample_2.4 | ecosystem: Environmental > Terrestrial > Soil > Wetlands | place: USA...
CGAGGAATTAGAGTAGTTTGTCGAAGCTCACACGATACGAAGCAATTTTACTTCTGTTGTTTGTCCTCACCCTCCCATTCTGCAATCCGTGGGTGCGCGGAGACGGCGTCGGCTATTACGCTTTCGCGCGATCGATGCTGATCGAGCACCGGCTGGATTTCACGGACGATTGGCTGAAGGCGAACGACAGCTTCCGAATGTACAAGGTGGACGCGGCGGGCCGAATCCTGCCCGATGAGTACACGTCGACGGGCCATTTGAATAACCACTTCGCAGTGGGGCCCGCGATGCTGTGGTCGCCATTCCTGATTGTGGCGCACGCGGGCGTGCTTGCCTGGGATGGCTTTGGCGGGCACGTTGCGGCGGACGGGCACTCGCGTCCATATCTGGTGGCGATGGCGCTGGGAACGGCGTTTTACGGCTTCATGGCGCTGTGGATCTCGTTTGTGCTGGCGCGGCGGTATGTGGCGGAGCGATGGGCGTTCCTAGCCACGGTGGGAATCTGGTTCGCGAGTTCGCTGCCCGTGTACATGTACTTCAATCCGTCGTGGTCGCACGCGCACTCTGCGTTTGCGGTGGCGCTGTTTCTCTGGTACTGGATGCGCACGCGCGGGACGCGCACGTGGCTGCAGTGGGTGATTCTGGGCGCGCTCGGCGGGCTGATGATGGACGTGTACTACGTGACGGCCACGGTGCTTTTGCTGCCGCTGCTCGAGTCGTTGGGCGGCTATCGGGCGTCGCTGCGTGGTAACGCTAGTGAGCCGGCGTCGCGGCTATTTCTGAAGAATGTGGTTTTTTCGGCGACCCTCGCGGCCGCGTTTCTGCCCACACTGATCGCGAAGAAAATCATTTACGGCAGCTACTTTCACATGGGCTATACGGAACGGTGGTTCTGGAATTCGCCCGCGTTTTTCAGGGTGTGCTTTTCGTCGGACCACGGACTCTTCAGCTGGACGCCGATTTTGTTGCTGGCCGTCGCCGGGCTTTTCGCCTTGAGGAAATACGACCGGACGCTCGCGACTTACGTGGGGATTGTTTTCGTGGTGTATCTGTACGTCATGGGATGCTATGAGAATTGGCAGGGGCTCTCGTCGTATGGCAGCCGGTTTTTCGTGGCGCTTACGCCGGTGTTTGTGCTCGGACTTGCGGCGCTATTCGATTGGCTCGCCCATGCATGGCGGGAACGACGAGCGATGATTTTCGCGTACAGCGCTACCGCGGTGCTGATTGTGTGGAATCTGGGCTTGATGTTCCAATGGGGGATGCACCTGATCCCGGACCGCGGGCCGATTTCCTGGAGGGCCGCCGCTTACAACGAAGTGGCGGTGGTTCCCGCGCAGGCGGCGCATTCCATGCGAAACTACTTCCTGGGGCGGAGGCAGTTGATGGAGCGAATCGAGCAAAAAGACGTGCATGGGCTGCAATCCTCCCCAACCTCTCAATAATGGCGGAATCTCAGGCGAGATTGGTCACCGAGGATGAGAAGCGCGCGCAAACGGCAGACGTGCCGCTGCTGCAGAAAGCCGATTTGCGCGGCGAGATCGTCCAGAACACGGTCGCAAACGTCGTGGGGCGCGCGCTCGCGCTCGTGTTTTCGACTTTGGCCGCGGCGTTGTTGGCGAGGTATCTCGGCAGCGAGAAGCTGGGAGAATATGGCGCGATCTACGCGTACTTGAGCCTCTTCTCGTGGATGGCTACTTTTGGGTTCGAGCCCGTGCTCGTGCGGGAGGCATCACGCAACCGCAAGCTCGCGAGCGATCTCGTGCAGACGGGCATGATCCTGTCCGTTTTTCTGTCCGTTGGAGCCGTGGCGGTGGCCATTGGTATGGCGCCATGGGTGGGTTACGGGGGCCGCCTGCGATCGCTGCTGATTTTGGCGGGCCTGGAGTACGTCTTGACTCCGATACGGCTGCCGGCTGTGATCTTTCAGATCGACATGCGGCAATGGTACGGGTCGACGATCAACGTGGTGCGGCAGGGCGCGTGGCTGGGAATCATCATCACGTTGTGGCTTCTGGGCGCGCCGCTTCCCTACGTGATTGGCGGGCGCGTGCTGGCGGCATTGATCGAGTCGGCGCTGATCTGGGCATACGGGCGGCGATTGCTTGCGGAAAAGGGGAAATTCCTGCGGGAACGCGCCCGGATGATTTTCTCGCATTCGCTTCCCATCGCTTTCACTTCGCTTCTTGGAATGATCTATATGAGAATCGATCAGGTGATGCTGCACAAGATGGCGACCGATTCCATCCTGGGCCAATACGTCGCGGCCGTGCGAGTGAGCGAGCTTTTCGAGTTGCTCCCGACGGCGCTCATGGTCACGTTGGCTCCGATTCTTGCCGTCAGCGTGGCCGATCCCGTGAAATTCAGAAGCTACACGGATCGAGCCTTCCGCTACTTCATGGTGGCGGCTTGCGGGCTGTGCGTCGTCATGACGGTGGGCGCTCCTATCATTGTCAGGACGCTCTATGGGAGGCAATTCCTGCCGGCGGCGCCGCTGCTGGCGGTGCTGATCTGGTCGGAGATCGCCGTGTTTTTTGCATCCGTGACTGTGAACGTGATGATCGCGAGGAACCACCAGAACTTGCTGCCGATTCCCACGCTGGTGGGCGCTGCGATCAACATCGGGCTGAATCTAGTGCTAATACCACGCTACGCTGCGATGGGCGCCGCATGGGCGACCCTGATCAGTTACTCGCTCGCTTGGATGGTGGCTCTCCTCTTCCTGAAGCAGACGCGGTCGGTAATCTGGCAAGGTTTGCGCTTCGCGGCGCCCATCGCGGGGCTGGCTCTTTTCGCGAGCGGCTGCGCAAGGTTTAGCTCTTCCTATGTCACTGTAAGAGTTCTCGCCGCGTGTTGTATTTTTGCTGGAGCAGCATGGGCGATGAATTACATACAAAAATCGGATGTGCGGGAAGTGCTCGATCTTTTGCCCGCATTCGGCGCGAAGATTCGATAAGGGTAGCGGAGCAAGGCTAGGCAAGCGAGCAAATGGAGACATACGGAAAGGCATCACTCACGACGGCGAAAATCTTAGTCAACCGAGCTATGTACGGTTTCGTGCGGACGGTGGCCCGACGACCGCGAGAAGGCTGGCTGTACAGCCGATGGCACTGGTACAAGTCGCCGTTTTCCTTGCGCAAGCAGGTTCTTTGGAGCGCTCCACTCGGGTCGTGGTTTCGCCCGGGCGATGAGACCGCCATGGAGTGCATGTTGCACCTTCCGGAGTACGAGCCGGTCAGTTGGGTCGCGCCGAAACCGGGCGACGTCTTTCTGGATGTGGGAGCTTACATTGGCTGGTACACAATCCAAGCTGCGAAGGCCGTTGGGCCTTCGGGGATGGTCGTCGCGCTCGAACCACACGCCTATAACCGGAGCCAACTGGAAGAGAACCTGGCACTAAATGGCCTTGTAGACTGCAGGGTTTTGCCTATGGCTGCCTGGTCCGAGAGCACAGAGATTGGATGGCACGCGGACGATGACGTGCCCGTGTGGAGTAGGGTTGATCGGGCTTCGCGCGCAGGGTCGGTCCAAGCGGTAAGCATTGATTCTCTAGTGGATGAGGCAGGTCTTACAGATGTGAATTGGATCAAGATGGATATCGAGGGGGCCGAAATCGAGGCTTTACAGGGCGCGAAGAAAACCTTGGAACGATTTCGGCCCATGCTGTTCATCGAAATCCACGAAACACTCGATCCGGTCTGTCGTTTTCTCGAGGGGTTCGGATACGTGATCGAGAAATCCGAATTCGACCAGCCTCCCGATCGGCACGGTTGGATTTTGGTTCGGCGGCGGTGAGCCGGATAGTCTTTATATTGACCGCGGAACCGCCTGAGGGCGGCGGAGGCGTGGAACATGCCGTGCGCGAGATGATGAGTGTTCTGAACGCGCAAGGGTACCAGACGAAGGTTTTTCATCGGGGAAATTCCGAGCCGCCGTGGCTCGCAAAAAGAACGGGACCAATCGGTAAAAAGATCGCCGGAATGTTGCTGGGCTACTGGGTCGGAAGGAACGCGCAACGGAATATGACGGAGGACGTCGCTGCCGTCATCTCGAACAGCGATGTCGGCTACTACCCGCTGCATCGGAATCCGCCTTTCAAGAGCATTCACTTTTATCACGGGACTTACCGCGGACAGAGCGAGGCGATCCACCCTTTTATCACCCGCGCGGGCTATCTCTACCTGAAGTGGTGGAACTCGATGGTGGTCGAGCGCTTGAGTGGGCGCAAGAAACTTGTTCTGACGAACTCAGAACAGGTTTCAGATGAAATATGGGAGTTTTTCGGGCAGAAATCTGTCGCCGTCTGGTTGCCGATAGATACGAAGCGCTTCAGGCCCCTCGAAATGGCGGAAAGCAGGGCCGCCCTGGGGCTGGCAACGGGAAAGCCGGTGGGAATTTTTGTGGGGAGCACCCACCCCATGAAAGGTTTTTCGGTGGTGGAATGGCTGATCGAACGTTTGCCGGAGGTACATTGGATTCTTGCGCTGCGGGGAAATTCGCCCGAGTCCCACAGGACGATGCCCAACGTAACGCTTCTGCGGGATGTTCCGCACGACCGGCTGCCTATTCTCTATAGCGCGGCCGATTTCTCCGTGTGCCCTTCGCTGTACGAGCCCTTCGGATACGTGGTGGCCGAAGCGCTGGCTTGCGGAACCCCGGTGATTGCCTCGCCGGGCGGCGCGAGCCGGCTGTTTCTGCGCGAGCCCCCTATGAATCGCCTGCTCATTTCGAATCCAAGCGCGACGGACGGTTTTGAAAAGGCGATTCAAGACGTCTTGCGCGAACCGCGATTTTACCGGCGAATCGTAGTGGAGAATGTGCGCCCTCAACTGGAACAACTGATGGCTTTCGAAAACTGGTGGCCGCACTTCGTCGAGGTAACCGGGCTGTGAGGGAGCGAATTTGGCTCCGTCTCCGGAAGTCGAAACTTTTTCGCAAGCTTTATGGTTGGCGCATGCTGGCCGGGCCTATCCGTTTTGTGAGTTTTGTACTCGTGCCTGCCGCGGGTCGAAAGCGATTGCAAGTGAGAACGGGCCCGGGGAAGGGTCTAGTCTTCGATCTCAATCCGCGCTGGGACCACGCCGCATGGGAGGGAGACTATGAATCTGAAGTTCAGCGACAGTTTGTGAAATTCGTGAAACCCGGAGCGATCGTCTACGACATAGGTGCCAACTACGGCTTCTTCTGCCTGCTTGGCGCACGCACCGGGGCGGAAGTGATCGCGTTTGAACCTGACAAGGAGAATGCGGCCACGCTCGCACGTCATGTCGATTTAAACAATCTGCAAAACCGAGTACGGATCGTGTCCGAAGCTGTTTTTTCCTATACAGGCGATGTCGCGCTCGAGCCTCCGGCGCAGGCTGGCGTGCACGGGAACGCGCGAGCCAATCCCGATTCCACCCTTCCGACTGTTGTCCGGGTTGGATGCACGACTCTGGATGATTTTACCGCGTCGAATCCGGCGCCCAATCTTGTGAAGATGGACGTGGAAGGGAATGAATCGGACGTGCTAAAAGGTGCCGATCGCACATTCCGAGTGTTTCGCCCTGTTCTCTTGTGTGAGATACACGATGGCGAGAACGCCCAGTTCGCGCAGGACTGGTTGAAAGAGCGTGGCTATGATTGTGTCTGGTTGGAAGGTGAGCCGCGCTTCCCTAAGCACCTGCTCGCTTCTCCGCGGAACCAAATTGTTTGATGCCGACTGACCTGATTCGCGTGGACCCGCACTATAGGGCACCGTATGTGTCCATCATCATTCCTACGTACCTCCGGCCGAAAATCCTGCTGAAATGTGTCGAATCGATCCTGGCGGGATCACGCCGACCGGAAGAAATTGTTATTGTGGGCCGGGCGGGCGACGAAGGAACCGAGGAAGCTGTCGCGACCATCGACGCGGCGGCACACGCAGGCGTGCGCATTCGGTCGGCATCGGTAGAGACTCCGGGCCATATCCCACCGGTCGAGACGGGCCTTCAGGCAGCCTCAGGCGACTTGGTCGCAACACTGGATGACGATGTGACGGTAACGCCGGAGTGGTTGTCTTCGATCACCTCACATTTTTCGGACCCGACAATAGGTGTCGTTGGAGGACGCGTATTAGTGCCTGGCGCAACGCCGCAAAAACTGAGAGGGAGGCCTGGGTGCGTTTCCTGGTATGGCAAGACGTGGGGCAATATTGGCAGCGTGGACGCGGCAAGCGCGATCGAAGTGGATACCGTGATGGAGTGCAACTGGATGTGGCGGCGCGAACTGCTTGCTTCGTTGGAGTTTGACCCGGTCTTGAACTTTGACGATGCGGCGATGTACGGGCTCGACCTGTGTCTGCAAGCGAAGAAACGCGGGTTCAGGGTTCTCTACGATCCGCACGCCTTGGTTTATCACCACGTGGCGCCGCGCGCCCCCGAGCTGGATAGGCAGAAACGGGGCCCTCGAAGTTTTAGCTACTGCCGCAACTATACGTACATTATGCTAAAGAGGCTCCCTATCTGGCGTAGAAGCGTATTTCTCGCATGGTGGTTCCTCATCGGCGAGCGAGGAGGATGGGGGCTTGGTTCGTTGCTGGCCGATACGCTGCGAGACGGATGGCGCAAGGAAAGGCACGTTGGCGAGGCTTGGCGAGGAAAGATGGAAGGCATCCGGCTCCTCCGGTGAAGGGATGGATCAAGCAGGAATCACAGGGAGACACTCGAGTGGACCGCGACTTCGCGTCCTTATCATCGCGTCGCATCCCGTTCAATATGAGTCGCCGATCTTGCGGCTTCTGGAGCAGGATCCGCGAGTCGAGAGCGAGGTTGCATATTGCAGCCTGCAGGGAGCCGAGGCGGGAATCGATCCGGATTTTGGGGTCGAGGTGAAGTGGGATATTCCGCTCCTCGACGGCTACAAGTGGACTCTGATACGGAACCGTTCGTGGGCGCCGCGGACCGGCTCGTTCTTCGGGCTGCTGAACGTGGGAATCTGGAGCAAGATCCGGCGCGGAAATTTTGATGCGGTCGTGCTGCTGACCGGCTACGTCTACGCGACTTTCTGGATCGCGGTGGTCGCAGCGAAAATGAGTGGCGTTCCCGTTCTCTTCGGCACGGACGCGACGAGCCTGCGGCCTCGGGACGGAAAGCGCTGGAAGGTGCTTATCAAAAAGCGTCTGCTGCCGGCTATTTTTCGTTTGGCCGATATTGTGATTATTCCTTCGGAGGCCGGGCGGCAATTCATTCTTGGCATGGGAATCTCGGATTCGCGCGTCGTGCTGACGCCGTTTGTGGTCGACAACGACTGGTGGCGGCAGCGCGCGTCGGAGGTGAACCGCTGCGAAGTTCGGCGGGCATGGGGTATCCCGGAAGATGCGCTCGTCGTGCTATTTTGCGCGAAGCTTCAGCCCTGGAAGCGGCCTGACGATGTGTTGCACGCGTTCGCGAAGGCGAACGTCGAGGGGACCTATCTGGTTTTCGCCGGGGACGGCTCCATGCGTGCCGCGTTGGAGGCTTCGGCGAAGGAACTTGGCGTCGCCGAGAGGACTCATTTTCTCGGCTTCCTGAATCAGACGGGGCTTCCGCCCGTGTATCGATCGGCGGACCTTCTCGTGATGCCGTCCGAATACGATCCGTGTCCAGTGGTCGTGTGCGAGGCGATGTTGTGCGGATGCCCCGTCGTGCTAAGCGATGAGATTCGCGGGCGCTTCGATCTGGTGAGCGAAGGACGGACCGGCTTTATTTATCCGTGTGGGGATGTGGACGCGCTCGCGGAGACTTTGGGGACTGCCCTCAGGGACCGGACGAAGCTCGCCGAACTGAGCCGGGCCGCCGTTGCGCGGATGCAGACGTGGTCGCCGCACGAACACGTGGACGCATTGGTGCTGGCTGCGGAACGAGCGAACGGTCGCCGGATATGAACCAGCGCGCATCTTGGCGCCGGCTGCCGACAGAGATTTCCGGCGCGAGACGGCGGGGGATCGATCCCATCGAGTTTTCATCGAGAGCAACGTGATCAACGAGGCCGGCGTGGATGCGGAGGTTCGTCCGACGCGTGGAATCGAGAAGTTCCGGTCGTTTGGGCTCACCCCATCCGGCTCCGCGCATCTCGACCTGATTCGTGCGGCCGCCGCGTGGGCGGTGATGTGGGGCCATCTCCGGGGGCTGTTTTTCGTCGACTTTCCACAGGTTGCGCGGCACAGCGTTTGGCTCGGCTCGATCTATTTTCTTACCGGTTTCGGCCATCAGGCGGTGATGGTCTTTTTTGTGCTGAGCGGATTCTTCATCTCGTCGGCCATTCTGAAAAGACATGCCACGCGTAGCTGGTCGTGGCGCGACTACGCGATCGACAGATCGTCCCGCTTGTATGTGGTCCTGATTCCGGGCCTGATGCTGGGCCTGCTTTGGGATGAGCTCGGCAGCCATGGCTTCGCCGCGACCGGGCTCTATGCGCATCCGCTGCTGAACCTAGGTTACGCGGCCGCACGCGAGGGGCTCACATTCAGGGATTTCGCCGGCAACATTTTGTTCCTGCAGACGATTCTCTGTAGGACATTCGGGTCCAACGCTCCGCTTTGGAGCTTGGCCAATGAATTCTGGTATTACGTCCTGTTCCCGTTGGCGCTTTCGGCCGCACTTGCCTGGGCAAACAAGCGCCGGCGCAGCGCGACCCTACTTGCGATTTTCGCAATCGTCGTAGCCGTTTTCGTGGGGATCAACATACTGATTGGATTTCTGGTCTGGATGGCGGGCTGCTCCGTGGCTCTCGCCTATTCGCGATTCAAATTGGGTGCGAGAGGCTGGTTGATCGCCTACCTCGCGGCCTCGTTGATCGCACTCGCGACTTGCCTGACAAGCGCGCGAATCGGGACGCCTGCGAGACTGGGCGGCGATATCGTGGTGGGAGTTGTCTTTGCGGTGGGGTTGTTCGGCGTTCTGCAGATCGATTTCCGGGCCCGGCATTCGCGCTACTCGAGATTCACCCACCGGTGCGCGGGCTTTTCCTACAGCCTGTATGTGCTCCACTTTCCGCTGCTATTGTTTCTCAGGGCTTGGCTGGCGCCAGCGCAGAGGTGGCAGCCGGACGTGTCTCACCTATTGCGTGGCGTCTCGATTGGCTTGTTTGTGCTTGTGTTTGCGTGGGCCGTGTCCCTTGTGACCGAGAATCAGACACACGTTGTCCGCAACTGGGCGAAGAAGGCGATCCTCGGGGCGAGACGCGAGGCAGTTCGTTGAAGCCTACGGACCGCCCGCTCGGCGGTTCTGCCGCTGGTATACAATGTGCGTGTCTTGGCGATGAGGCGGGCACCATTGCGGCGCTAGAAGGCAAATGGTGATAACAGCTTGCTGAATACACGTATCCCGGAAATGCGGAACCAGGCACTGATCGGTGCAGGGCTATTTGTCTTTGCGATCTGGGCCGCATGGCAGGCTGGAAACGAAGTTGTATCGGAAAACACTCGTGTTCTGGAATTCGTGGCTCTCGGCTTTGCGGCCTGCGCGATCGGCGTTGCGATCCTGCGCAGTTGGCGCACCGGGTTCTATCTGTTCCTCGTTTGGATGTTGTTCGAGGATATGGCCCGGAAGTATATGGGGAACAACCTTGCGCTCTTTTTTGGCAAGGATATTCTGTTACTCCTTGTCTACATTTCGTTCTTCAGAGATGTTCGGCTTGGCCGGGCGAAGAGCTTCCGTCCCCCGTTCCTGCTGTTTCTAAGCCTTTTTTTCTGGCTCGGACTGCTGCAAGTATTCAACGATAACTCACCGAGCATTCTCTACGGACTCCTTGGGATGAAGACATATTTCTATTACATCCCGCTGATGTTCGTGGCATACGGTCTTATTCAGACCGATAAGGATTTGCGAAGGTTTCTCATCGCCAATGTGGTTTTGGCCGGCGTGATTGGAGGGCTGGGAATTGCTCAGGCGATTTTAGGGAACTCGTTTCTGAATCCAGCGACCCTGGCACCCGAACTGCAAGACTTGGGAGATCTTTCCAAGGTCTCTCCGTTGTCGGGGCAGGTCTTTAACCTGCCTGCTTCGGTTTTCGTGAGTACCGGCCGGTTCGCGACCTATCTCATTCCGGCGTTCATTCTGACCATGGGCACGGCTGCCTACTTGATCCTGTACACGAAGCAATACCGAAAGCTGGTGTTCCTTGTGCTCGCGGGGCTGGGCGTGGCTGCCCTGCTCAGCGGATCCCGAACAGCCTCGGGTTTTGTGGCGTCGAGTGCTTTAGCGCTTTCTGCTGGGTTCCTTTGGGGTGCGCCCTGGCGCCAGCAGCAGGGGCATCGCCTCGTGAAGGTGCTTCGAAGGTCGGCGATTGTCGGCGCGCTTGGGCTGGCGGCGGTGTTCCTGATTTTTCCTGGAAAGGCTGGGTCCCGCCTTGCGTTCTACACCGAAACGCTGAATCCAGAGAGTTCGGCGTACCAAGGAACTGGCCGCGCCTGGGACTACCCGGTAGAGAATCTCGAAAAGGCGTTGGGGAATCCCCATTGGGTTATAGGGAACGGTATCGGGACCGCGTCCCTGGGGACGCAGTATGTTGACAGACTGGTTGGGAAGCCCCCGTTGTATTCCATAGAAGAGGGCTTCGGAACCATGATCGTGGAAATGGGAATCCTTGGGCCGCTTCTCTGGCTCCTTTGGACCGTCGCTATGCTCCACTATCTGTGGAAGGTCGTGCGGAGCTTGCGAGAGACGCGCCTTTTCCCGATCGGATTTGCCTTCTTTTGGTACGCGGTTTTGCTGCTCTATCCGCTCACCTTTCTGAGCATCGCCGTCTACGAGAACTTCGTCTGCAACATCTATCTGTGGGTTTTTGTCGGAATCGTTTTCCGATTGCCGGCGTTATTGGCGACGCCGGTTGCGCCCATCAGGGGTCATGCTCCGGAGACTGTGGCTGGTTAGCTTCGACATGAGCGTTGGGAAGAAAAAGATCCGGCTTGCGGTCGTCTCGCCGTTCCTCGACAAGAGCCACGGCACGGAGCGGATTGCGGTCGAGTGGATCGCGCAAATCGCGGGCGAGTTCGACGTTCACATCTACAGCCAGCGCGTCGAAGACCTGGACCTCTCCAGCGTCACCTGGCACCGGATTCCGAAGATTCCCGGCCCGCACCTCGTCAATTTCCTGTGGTGGTTCAGCGCGAACCACGTCTGGCGCGCATGGGATCGCCGCGCGAAAAATCTCGACTACGATCTTGTGTACAGCCCCGGCGTCAACTGTTTGGATGCCGATGCGGTGTCCGTGCATATTCTGTTTGCCGAATTTCTGCGGCGAGTGCGGCCGGAGCTTGCTTTTGCGCGAAATCCTGTGCGGGCGTGGCCGCTCCTGTTGCACCGCAGGCTCTACTATCGGCTCGTGGTAGCGCTCGAAAAGCGCGTCTTCCAGCGGCCGGAGACGCAGCTGATCCTCACGTCCCGCCGCAGCGCCGAAGAGCTTGCGCGATTCTACGGCCGCAACGAGCGGCTGCCGCTGATCGAGACGGGCCTCGATCACAAAGCATTCAATCCGGAGCTGCGCGTCTCCTCGCGCGCCGAGGCGCGGCGGGCGATTGGGCTGCGCGATGAAACTTTCACGCTACTGTTGATCGGGAACGACTGGCGCAAGAAGGGCCTGGGGACACTGCTCGAGGCGCTGATGCAACTTGCGAATTTGCCGGTCCAGTTGGTTGTGGTCAGCAATGAGGCTGCGGCTGTTTCTCAGGCTGTGGCGCAATACCCGGAACTGCGGGAATTGGTGCACATCCTTCCGCCGCGTAAGGATGTGGAATTTTATTATGCTGCCGCGGACGCTTACGTAGGGCCGTCGCTCGAGGACACTTTCGCTTTGCCCGCCGCCGAAGCGATGGCTTGCGGATTGCCGGTGATCATCTCGGCGCGAGCGGGGGCGGCCGACATCGTTCACCACGGCATCAATGCGCTGGTCCTCAACGATCCGAAGGATGCGGGCGCGCTGGCGGCGATGATCCGGCAGCTGTACGCCGACGAAGCATTTCGTGGCCACCTCGGGGAAGAAGCCGCGAAAACGGCGCGCCAATACACTTGGGAACGCAATGGCCGGGAACTCACGGCGATTTTCGAAGAGGTCTTGCTGCGAAAGCGAAAGTCGCGTTTGGAAGGGCAAACGTTGACCCAGGAACTGTGACGGAGAAGCTGAAGCGCAAGCCGAAAGTCCTGGTGTTGGCGCCTTCATTGAAATCGATCGGAGGCGTGCAGAATTACATTCGCACGCTTGTGGATGCGCTGCAGGTCGTCGTGGGAAGCGACTGCGTGCGGGTGGTCGCCGTGGCCGGCGATCCCCAGGTGCAGGCCGACGGCAACCTTGCGTTAAGCTGGTCCGTGAAGCTCCGCTTTCTGACGTCGGCCTTCGCGACCGCCGTCGCATGGTCTCCCGATTTAATCCTGTGCGCGCACGTTGGGCTGGCGCCGGTCGCACGGGTCACTCAAAGAGTCATACGCACTCCCTATTGGCTGGTTCTCTACGGTATTGAAGTGTGGGGAGATTTGTCGGCGGCGAAGGCGAAGGCATTACGAGGAGCCGACCGCTATGTGAGCATCACGCGCTTTACGCTGGACGCGATGGTCGCGCGGCATAACCTTAAGGAGCCTCGCGCCTCAATTTTGCCCCCGACGCTGTTAAAGTCCCAACCGCAGGAGCCCGATTCGAACTATGTGGCGTCGCAGGGCCCTGCGCGGCCGACCGTGCTTACGGTGGGCCGGATCGCGGCGTCCGAGAGGTACAAGGGCCACGACGCCGTACTCGACGCCTGGCCGGAGGTCCTTCGCCGGGTGCCCGATGCCGTGTATCTGATCGTGGGCGACGGTGACGACCGGCGTCGGCTCGAGTCGCGGGCGCGCGAAATGGGCATCACTGACTCGGTGCAGTTCGCGGGTTCTGTTTCGCCGGAGGAATTGGACGTCTGCTATGATCGCTGCAGCGTTTTTGCGATGCCGGCGCGCACCGAACTCGACGCGCGCACACCGCGCGGCGAAGGTTTCGGCATCGTTTTCCTGGAGGCGATGGCTCACGGCAAACCCGTCGTGGGTCCGCGCGTGGGGGCGCCTGCCGAGTTCATACGATCAGGCGAGCATGGATTGCTCGTCGATCCGGCTGATTCAGGCGAGTTGGCCGGGGCATTGATCGAACTGCTCGAATATCCCGAGCGCGCGAAACGCATGGGTGAAGCTGGGAAGAATTGGGTTGCGCGCGAGTTTACTTTTGAAAAGTTTTGCGAGCGCCTGCGCGAGGCGTTGTTCGAATAGCCGTTAGATAGCAGGTCAAGGATGGAGGAACGGGATGCGAATTTTGGTGACGGGAACCACCGGGTTTGTCGGTAGCCGGCTGCTGGAGCGTCTCGCGGAAATTGGCGGGCACGATCTCTACTCGCTGCAGCGCTACGTGACCGGGCGGTACGTCCTGGGCGCGGACCACGGCGTGAAGGTTATTTTTTGCGACTTGCGCGACCATTTCGCCGTCAAGGGAGCGATACGCGAAATGCAACCCGAGGTGGTTTTCCATTTGGCGGCGATCAGCCCCGTGTCGTACAGCTACGACCATCCCAACGAGGTGCTCGACGCGAACCTGACCGGCACCGTGAATCTTGCCGAGGCGTGCTTGCGCGAAGTGCCGCACTTCAAGCATTTCCTGTTCGCTTCCACCTCGGAGACTTTTGGCAACGGCCCCGTGCCCAAACGGGAAGACACGCCGCAAGCGCCCAACAGCCCCTATTCGGTGAGCAAACACGCGGCGGAGAAATACGTGATGTACATGTGGGACGCCTACAAGTTTCCGGTGACGGTCCTGCGGCCCTTCAACACGTATGGGCGCCGCGATAATACGCACTTCCTTGTCGAGCGCATGCTCGTTCAAATGCTGCGCGGCGACACGGTGAAGCTGGGCGACCCTACGCCGGAGCGCGACCTGCTTTACATCGACGACCACGTGGAAGCCTACGTGACGTGTTTCGCAAAACCCCAAGCGAGCATCGGCCAGGCTTTTAACTTTTGCACGGGCGAGAAACTCACGGTGCGCGAGCTTGCGGATAAGATGCGCGCGATCACCGGATTCAAGGGCCAAATCTTGTGGGACACGATTCCGCGCCGGCCGCTCGACATTCAAGTCCTTTATGGCGACTCCGCCAAGGCCAAATCGGTGCTGGGTTGGGAGCCGAAAGTGGGCCTGGACGACGGCCTCCGGCGCACCGCCGATTTCTGGCGCAAGAAGCTGGCAATTTCGACCGGCGCCACGCGGGCGACCGCGACCTGAAGCTCCGACGAGATTCACGGACAGCAATAGATCGCCAAGCTCTTCCAGGCCCTTCGAAACCTCGCCCTCTGCTCGCTTCACCAAGCATAGCCGCAAAGCCCATCACCGCAGCCTTGCCCGAAAGCAGCCGGCCTTATTCCTGCGGGTCACGACCGTGCAAATTCTTTAGAACGCGAGCCAAGCGCGCGACGCGCGCTGAGTGTATGCTGGGGCGCGGTGTTCCGCCGGATAGGCGCGTCCGGCAGCTGAGCACGGCGGGGCGATCGATGCGTGTCCTTAGCGTAGTTCAATTCTATTTTCCCTTTCAAGATCGCGGCGGGCCGGTAGTGAAGGTGCGTTCGCTGGCCAAGGGTCTTGCGAAGCGAGGACACCAGGTAACCGTATTGACGGCAGACCTCGGGCTCAGCGGCGTGAATGGATTTGGTGCAAAGGCCGAGCGCTGCAAGTGGGGCTGGCGATGGCTGGACGAAGGCGTTGAGGCGATTTACCTTCCCACGCGCGGCCACTATCGCGCTTTCACTTTTAATCCCGGCGTCGCGGGCTTCTGCGCGGCTTCGCTTGGGAGCTTTGACGTGGTCCATGTGTACGGCCTGTATGATCTGCTGGGTCCTGCCGCCGGGCACTTCTGCCGCCAACAGGGCGTGCCCTACGTCGTCGAACCGATGGGGATGTACCGCCCGATCGACCGCGGCCTTCGACTCAAGCGGTTGTGGCATGGCACGTTGGGAAGGCCGCTTTTCCGGGGCGCAGCGCGCGTGATCGCTACGTCCGACATCGAGCGTCAAGAGCTCTTGGAGGGCGGCATTCCCGCAGCCAAGGTGGCGATCCGCTACAACGGCATTGACCTCAGCTCATGCACGCCTCTTCCACCACGGGGAACTTTTCGATCAAAGTGGAAGATTCCTCCCGAACAACCTTTGATTCTGTTTCTCAGCCGGCTGATTCCCCGCAAAGGAGCCGATATTTTGATTGAAGCCTTTGCCCAGACCTGCCCGCAATCGGGTTACCTTGTAATCGCGGGCCCGGAGGGAGAAGCCGGATATCGCGCCTACCTGGAGAAACACGCCAGCGAAACGGGCGCCGGGGCTCGCGTGATATTCACGGGCCCTCTCTACGACGAAGACAAAAGGGCCGCGCTTGCCGACGCTGATGTTTTCGCGCTGCCCTCGCGCTACGAAAACTTTGGGAACGCGGTCGCCGAAGCGATTGCCTCGGGCGTTCCGGTGATCGTAAGCGATTCTTGCGGCATCCAGTCGCTGGTACGAAACCAGGCCGGTCTTGTGATTGCGAGCAACAAAGAAGAATTGGCTGACTCGCTTCGACGGTTAATTTATGATGGGGAGCTTCACCGGCAGCTCAAGGCGGGTTGTCCCGGTGTTGTCGATCAGCTCAGTTGGGACAGGCTGACCGAGCAGATGGAAAGCTACTATGCCGGCGCGTTGGCGGCGTCTGCCTCGGGCTCGAAATAATTTGTGCCGGATGTTTCAGATGGCGAGAGCGCTCCCGATTGGCACTCATGCAGGGTAAGAGCCGGACGTTGAAGGTGGTCCCGAGCGCCGATTCGGATGTACACGAAGGCTCGGTCGATCGAGTGCGCCCGGACGAGCGTCATAGCCGCCACTCGGTTTTCCAAGCGGTTTGGTTTGCCACAAATATCCTTCTGCTGCTCGCGATCCTGACGGCCTGCTATTCCGCCGTCTGGGAGTTTTCGACGCGGAGATACCTGAAGGGTTTTTCCGACGCGGTTGTTCCCGCCTCCGGCGCACCCGAGGAAAAAATCGAGACCATTCTCCACTGGATGTCCGACGGTCCCGCGCGGCGCCAATCGGCACCCGACGGCTCGATTCGCGATCCGACCGAAACTCTGAACTATGCATCATTGCTGAAAGTGTGCGGCTCGGCGACAAATGCGTTTATCAATCTCGCGGACAGCGCGGGGCTGCCCTCGCGACGATTGCTTCTGCTCGATTCGAACCAGCTGACAATGCATGTCGTCGCGGAGGTTTTTGTGAATGGGCGCTGGATTGTGGTGGATCCGGCGTTTCGCGCGGTCCTACGGGATTCCGCCGGGCAAACGCTGACGCGGAAGCAATTGAGCGATCGTTCCGTGTTTGCGGCCGCCACCAGCGGGATCGCGAGCTACGACCCAAGCTACACGTATGACCGGACGGTGCACGTGCGCATGGCGCGGCTCGGCGGCCTGGGCCGTTACCTTCGCCTCGCATTCAATCGCATTGCGCCCGGTTGGGAGGACTCGGTGACGGCGAGCCTTCTGCTGGAGCGCGAATCTCTTGCCACGATGGTGACTGCGATCTTCCTACTGATGATACTGATCCTCATCCGCATTTTTCTGCGCTGGTACGGAACGCATCGACTGGGAATCCACCAGCCTCAGATAAGAATGCGAGTGCTCCGAGCGTGCAGCGCATTCTTTGAGTCGGGCACGGCGTCTTAGTCTGCGAGCCGCGAAGAGACGCTCGAATCTCAGTCGGCTTGGCGACCGCCGTTCCTTGAATGCGCGCGAATCGAGAGTTGAATGAAATCCAATCGCGAAACCGAGCGCCTTGCGACAAGACGGATGCCTGGCCGTGCCGGGCGCCCGGCGGAAAGTCGGCCCGGGGCATCGCAGTTCAGGGCTTGGAATTCATAGTTATGCTCTAGTTATGGTATTGACAGCAACACGAAGAATTTCTACTCTGGCCGAGACGTATGCGCTAGACTTCGTGGCTGAGGCGGCTCAAGGAATTTGATCGCACCGGGAGCAGGCGAGCAGCCGACCACTGCGGCCCAGGCAGCCGTGGGCCCGGGACGATCGATACAATCTGTGTAACACGGAGGCATGAAGCGTGCGATCCCCCCTTCTTTCGCGCGGTGCTCTGATTCTCTCCGCGGCCTGTATCATCTGCCTTTGCATAGCTGTGCCCAGTCATGAGCAGGGACTTCACTCCCAGCGCGTGTCCATCCTTACCGACTGGACGACGCATCACGTGCTCTATCCCTTGTACGGGAGCGCGGACCGCATGGCGGCTGCGCAGCGCGATCCCCGCTTCACGTTCAGCTGGTGGAGATACAGCCCAGACGCTCCCCACAGAAGGGAGCCGCGCGGACGGCGTGGAGATTCCCGCGGTTTTGACCGCGACTGGAGCATCAATCTGGGCGTCGGGGGGACAGCGGCAAACGCGTTCCCCGCGAAGTTTACGTTCGATATTACGGCCGCACCCAGCTGCACGAATGACTACGTTATCTATCCCTTGAATACAGCGGGGAGCACGACGCAGGCAAACCTTGTGGCGTTCAATAATCTTTATAGCGGGACGGCCGGGGGCGACGGGATTTGCAACGCCGGAATCGGTCGGGCAACGGCGAGTGACGACGACGGAACGGATGCTACGGTATTGTGGTCGTACAACGTGAGCGCCATCGGCGGGGCGGTCACAACCTCTCCCGTGATTTCGTGGGATCAGGCGGGAGCGTCTCCGTCCGTGTTGGGGACAAAGGTCGCTTTCGTGGAGTCTGCCGTTGGAGAACCGGCGCACTTCCACGTACTGGCCTGGAGGGCGGGGGACGGGCAAGATACGACGGATACCGATGGCCTTCAGAACACGATGAAGCCCGCTCCGATCACGACGTTTGTCACAACTGACCCGGCGGCGGGAAGCGGGACCGCGACGGATCTGGCTTTCGGCATCGACTCGGGAGCCTCCGACACCTACTCGCCGCCTTTTGTCGATTACGCTCACGATTACGCCTACGTCGGGGACGACGAGGGCAATCTGTACCGCATCAAGGATGTGTTTTGTCCCTCATTCAATACCGATGTGGGTTGCACCGCCGGATTAGCGCCAAGCCTGGATACAACATGGGGCACCGCTGGCGTAGTCGCTGTGGGTGGCGAGTGCGGAACGCTGAGCGGCGCGGTAGAAGACTATGCAACCGGTAACGTGTTCGTTGGGTGTTCGAACGGACTTGTTTACGGTTTTAAGTCCACAGGAGCAAAATTGACCAGTTCGGGCTCGCTTGGTTTGGGGGACGGCTCGACGTTCGGCGGAGTTATCGTTCCTCCCGTCGTAGACAGCTCGAATGGATTCATTTATGCAGTAACGGGAACGGATGGCACGACCCCGACGGTCTTACAGGCCACCACCGCTTTCACCGGGGCGAGAAGAGTGGGGCTAGGCGCTTCCCCTGTACCTCCGGCTTCGCCGGGCGAAAATATCAGTATCCCTACTTTCAACACCGCATATTATTCGAGCGCTACTTCCGCCAATTGGGCGATACTTTCGTGCGGCTATGACTCGACGGGCAGTTTCACGGAGCTATACACCGTGGGCTTCAGCTCCAGCCGCGTAATGAGCGTCGTCAACCCGCCGCTTTCAAATCAGTTTCAGCTTGCCTCTGACGTCGAGGCATGCTCGCCCCTGACGGGATTCACAAACGCAAACGTCGGTCCGCCGTTCCCACCGACCGACTGGCTTTTCTTGGGCCTGTCCGGCGGAACCGTGAGCAATTATAATCTCAATGGCACGACCGGTTCAGGTTTCGCTAGTGGCTTCGCCGCCACCGCCACTTATAGCATCGACGGAGGGCCGAGTGGCATTATCGTGGATAACGAGAGCCCGGACACTCAAGCCTCCAGCATGTATTTCTCCGGCCTCGGCACGCAGGTTTGTGGAACTGGCGGCACGGGTTATTGCGCTGTAAAACTGACCCAATTGGGGTTAAATTAGGGACATGAGAGACGAACAAGGACACGCGGCGGCAGCCGGAAAAGCGACGGATTCATCCACCAAAGCGAAGAGGCCCTACACCAAGCCGTCGTTCCGCGAGGAGCGTGCCTTTGAGACGATGGCGCTGACTTGCGGCAAGGTTTCGCCTACCCAAGAACAGTGCGCTAATATCAAGAATTCCTAGCCCACGGCAGTCGCCATGAGCGAACAGGCCAATCACAGGCACGAAGAAACAGTCATGATCCTTGCAGCGGAGACGCTGCGATCGTTCGGTGAGTTTCAATCCGTAGTGCGCGGCGCCAGCATGGTCCCCACCATGTTCCCGGGAGATATTGTTGTCGTTCGCCGCGAGACTGCCCGGACTGCGCGTCCCGGTGATGTGATGCTTCTCTTCCGGAAGGGCTTCTTTTGCGCGCATCGTCTGGTGAATAAGATGCAAGAAGGTGAGTCGATTAGCTTGATCGCACGCGGCGACGCTCTGGGCGAGGACGATCCGCCTTTCGCCGAGAACGAATTGCTCGGCCGCGTTACAGGCGTGATTCGCCGCGGAAAGCGAATCGAATTCGACGATCGGAATACGGCGGCGAGGCAGCGCTTGCTTCGATGGATCGTGCAGCGCTCCAGCGGCAGCGTGAAATGGCTGCTGCGGTGGCATTTAGTGCGCGCGAAGTTCTCCCGCTCTTCGACCGTGGCCGATAACCCAGTTCAGTTCGAACTACAAGGGACCGTGTAATGCCCTCGACACTTTCCTCCGTGCAAACTGTCCACAAGACGCCTGCGGGGCAACCAGGCGCGACGGTCGGAATCGGCGACATTCCCATTTTTCTCCAGACCGACAACGACGATTTTCGCCGCCTGATCGAGGATCGCTATGCCGGGTTCGTGAATCCTTCGGCGGAACCTTCCTGCGTGCTGGAAGTTCATCTCGAGCCGCCGAGTGGGCGTACCGCGGAAGATGTGCAGATTTCGAGAAGCGGTTCCGTGTGGCGTATCGAGCGCGGCGACTTCCGCGCGGAATTTGACACGCGTTCGCGCCGCGGCTGGGTCCGGCAGTCGCCCAATCCGTATTCGCTCGATGCGGCGATGCGAATCATCCACTCGCTCGTTCTAGCTGAAGAGGGCGGATTCCTAGTGCATGCGGCGAGCGGAGTGCGGAACGACCGCGCATTTGTGTTTGCCGGCCTTTCGGGAGCGGGCAAGACGACGATGTCGCGGCTCGCTCCTGCGGATGCGACGCTGCTCACGGATGAGATTTCGTACATTCGGAGGAGCGACAACGGCTATCATGCGTATGGTACCCCTTTCGCGGGGGAATTGGCTCGGGTGGGAACGAATCTGAAGGCCCCGCTCGAGGCGCTGTATTTTCTCGAAAAGGGCCCTGACAACCAGATCGTGCCGACGCGCGAGTCCGATGCGGCGCACGCCCTCATTCGCAATATTCTGTTCTTCGCGCACGACCCGCATTTGGTAAAGCGCGTATTTGATGCGGCAATCGAGTTTGTTTCGCGCGTGCCGGTGGCGCGGCTCGTGTTCACGCCCGACGAGCAGGCATGGGAACTGATCCGGTGAGCGAGAAATACATCGCACGGTCGAAGGCAGTGGCTGCGCGCGTGCTCGGCGGCGAAATGATGATCATGTCTGCCGTTGACTCAAGGCTCTTCAGCTTGAGCGATGTGGCGACAGTGATCTGGGAAGCGGCCGACGGCCGTACTCCCCTTTCCGAAATTGTGGAGCAGCGCGTTTGCGCGGAGTTCGACGTGCCGGCTGAAGTTGCGTACCGGGATGCGGAACAGTTGGTCGAAGAGCTCGCCACGCGCGGAATCCTGTCCATCTCAAGCCAGCCCGTCGCTGAGACCGAGCGGCCCGCGCCGGAGGCACCATGAGCCTGATGCAGGAGCTGAACAGCAAGGCCCTCCGGCTGGGGATTCCCTTGAGCGCGCACTTGGATATCACCTACCGCTGCAACGAGCGCTGCGAGCACTGTTACCTCGACCACGACGACCACGGCGAAATGACGACCGCCGAGATCAAAGACCTTCTCCATCAACTCGCGGATGCGGGGGTTTTCTTTCTCACACTCAGCGGCGGCGAGGTTCTCATGCGCCGCGATGTTTTTGAGATCATCGAGTATGCGCGGTTGCTGCTCTTCAACGTAAAGCTGAAAACCAACGCCGTGCTCATCCGGGAAAAAGAAGCACAGCGCCTTCGCGCTCTGGGCGTCGAACAGGTGCAGGTCAGCGTGTATTCGCACCGGCCCGAAGTGCATGATGCGATCACCAAGCTGCCCGGCTCGCTCAAGCGAACGTTGGCCGCAGTTCATCTGCTGAGGGCACAGGGCCTGCGAGTCAACATGGCCAACGTCCTGATGCGAAGCAATCGAGCCGACACCGCAGGTGTCCAGGCCCTTGCCAAGGAAGTCGGTGCACATTACACGCTCGATCCCACGGTTACTCCAATGATGGATGGGAATACTTCCGTGCTCCGCCATCGGGTAGATTCAAGCGAGCTATCGAGCTATTTCCACGATCCTAACCTGGTGGGCGATGTGGAAACCTTCTGCGCTTCTCCGGCCGCAGTGGATGAAGAAGTGCTGGAAGGTTTCCCGTGCAGCGCGGGACATACTTCCTGCTACATCTCGCCGTACGGCGATGTGTACCCCTGCGTGCAATTCCCTCTAGCGTGCGGAAATGTACGGCGTGAAAAGTTTCTCGATATCTGGCGGCACTCGCCGCAACTTAACGAGGTCCGCTCGATCCGCCTGAAGAACCTCACCACGTGCTCATCCTGCACACACGGCGGCAGTTGCACGCGTTGCCCGGGACTTGCTTACATGGAAGGAAATATGCGCGGTCCTTCGACAGCGGACTGCGAGAAATCCTATGTTCGCACGGGAATTGTTACCGCAGGCATGATGGCGAGAGAACCGCGGTTGCCGGGGGCGCTAGGCCTCGTCCAGATCCAGATCTAATTCCGCTCGCGGCCTAACCCGCCCCCCTGAAGATATCGTCAAAGATTAGTTGCTCAGGTCGCCGATTCGATCGCAAAACGATCGGAGGCAAGCCTCTTACGAGCCAAACCGACCAACGCAAGCAAACCGATTCCCAACATAAGGAGGGATGACGGTTCGGGCGTTGCGACTGCCGGCCCAGAGACTAGATCGATTGTGAACGAGCTATCGACCGGCAATCCCGATAGATTGATAAAGATCGAGGAACCACCGGGACCAATAGTGATATCAGCGTCGGTCAATCCGATGCTGTCTGATGCGATCGTGAAGCCCGTCAACAAGTCGCCACTCGCGAAGGTCAGCCCCGTGAAGTCGAAGCCGTTAACTGCCCCGCCGTAATCGCTGATCGGATAATTAGTAGCTGTGTAGGAAATCGAAGAAGTGCCCAAGGTGAAAGTCTCGGACCCATATCCGGAATAGCCTACGCAGATCGGCGAAGCACCCGGGCAGGACAGTGAGGAGCCCACCGCTATCGTATCCGACGCGAACGTCGACCCGCCGGCAATCCAAGAGATTCCAGCCGAGCCCGTCAGGTCGTCCGCGCGGGTGATTCCAGGGGAAAGTATCAGCCCACAAAACGCCACCGCAGTTGCTATCAAACACAAACGCCAGTTGTTCATATTTTTCCTCATGGCCGCCCCACTTTGCGCGCCGCCCCCAGGCAAAAACGGCGCACTTCAAACCCGCCCATCCTCTCGCACGTGGTGTGCCAAAATGGTTCACTGCGGCGCCTTTTTAATAGATTGCGAATAGGATATTTACAGTGTTTTCAAAAGGCGTCATTTTCTCAGAATATGAGAAAGCGGAGTTTTCCTGCCCATTGGGGTCAAAGAGATTCCGATTTCGCGTACCAGTTCGACAGGAAGTACCAGTACCTGTCAAGCACGCCTCAGAGAGACTGAAGGAGCTCGGACCGCGCAAGGCCTCCAATCAGCGATTCCCGTCCGGAGTCTACTGCCCGTGGTTGCAGGCGTGCAGCTACTGTTCTATCGTTCTCGCCGAGGCCTCTTCAATTGCGCTCATGGTTTGCTTGCACCGTCTTGTCCGTTGTTGTCGTTCTCGCTGGGCCGGGAGCGTTTGCCGGGCAGCGAGATACCACGGAGGGTGGAGTCGCGCAGCGGCGCCTTGCCCATTTGCAGCGCGGAATCAATCTGAGCAAGTGGTTCGCCGGGGCTTCCGATGCATCCACGTACACGAAGGAATATTTCGAAATGGCGATTACGGCGCAAGATATCGCCCTGATCCGGGCAATGGGGTTCGACTACGTTCGCCTCAGCGTCGATCCGCGGCCGATGTTTCGCGAGAAGCAATCGGATCAGATTGATTCTGATTACCTCGCGCACTTGGATGCTGCGCTAAAGATGCTGCTTGATCGTGGTTTGGCAGTGGACATCGACATCTACGCCGATCCTGATTTCAAGGAGCGGCTGGCGACGGATGACGAGTTCGTCGAGGAGTTCGCGGATTTCTGGCAGGCGCTCGCGCGGCACTGGGCGCCGCTCAATCCGGACCGTGTGTTCTTCGAGATTCTCAACGAGCCCGGCGGCAAGGACAGCTATCGGTGGTACGGCGTCGAGGCGAAACTCGCGACGGCCATCCGCGAGGGAGCGCCGCGGCAGACGATTATCGCGACGGGAGCGCACTGGTCGAACGACGACGATCTCGTGTTTCTCGAGCCTCTGCGCGATCCGAACGTAATCTACGCGTTTCATTTCTACGAGCCCCACGTCTTCACGCATCAGGGAGCCACGTGGTCGACGAACTACTGGCACTCCCTGAAAGGCGTTCCGTACCCTTCGAATCCCGACAACGTTCAGGCGGTGATGGCGCAGGTCGTCGACCCAGTGCATCGGCTGGCTCTGGAGCGCTACGGCATGGACCATTGGAACGCCGCGCGCATTGACGGAGAAATCTCGCAAGTCGCAGCTTGGGCGAGTCATTGGAATGTTCCTGTGATCTGCAACGAGTTCGGCGTCTATCGCAAGAACGCCGATCCAGCCGATCGCGCGGCCTGGATTTCGGACGTGCGGACATCGCTAGAAAAACATGGCATCGGCTGGGCCATGTGGGATTACGACGGCGGCTTCGACGTGGTGAACCGACAGGACGGCAAAGCCGTGCCCGATGCCGCGACGGTCGGCGCGCTCGGCATCACGATGCCCGCTTCAGCGAACTAGCGCGCGCTTCCGCCGCCGCATCAAGCGAGCGTTCGGCTATACTGCAATTCGTGACTTTCTCGGGCGATTCGCGTGGCAGGTCGCTGCGTTCGATTTGCGGCGAGCGGTGAAACCTTCGCATGTGCGGAATTTGCGGCGTCATCGGAATCGAGTCGAGGGATGTGGGCGAGTCCGTCACCCGGCGGATGATGGCCGCCATGATTCATCGCGGCCCGGATGAAGACGGAATTCTCGTCGCGCCGCCGATGGCTGTGGGAATGCGGCGGCTCAGCATCATCGACCTTCCCGGCGGCAGCCAGCCCGTCTGGAATGAAACTGAGACCGTCGCCGTCGTGTTCAACGGTGAGATCTACAATTTCGCAGCGCTGCGCCAGGAACTCGAAGCGCTTGGCCATCGCTTCCGCACGCATTCCGACACCGAAACGATCGTCCACGCCTATGAAGCTTGGGGCGAGCGCTGCGTCGAACGATTGCTCGGCATGTTCGCGTTCGCGATCGTCGAAATGCCCAGCGGACGCACTGGGCGCGCCGCACGTGTGTTTTTGGCTCGCGACCGGCTTGGCATCAAGCCGCTTTATTACGCGCTCGCGGATAGCGCGCTATTTTTTGCGTCCGAAGTACGTGCGCTGCTCGCGAGCGGCTGCGTCCCGCGAAGCCTCGCGCCGCAAGCCGTCTCCGCGTATCTGCTATTCGGCGCTGTCAGCGAGCCGCTCACGCTGATCGAAGGCGTTTCGTCGCTTCCGCCCGGCCACACGCTGAGTATCGAAGCAGGCTCGCCAGTTGGGGCGCCTGTGCCGAAGCCCTACTGGGATTTCGGCCGAGGCCTGAAAAGCGCGGCCGCAGAGAAGGGATGCACGAGCGCACAGTCGCTTACGCCCGCGCAGCGTGTACGCGCTCTTTTGGACGATGCGGTTGCGAGCCATCTGATCGCCGACGTGCCGGTCGGCGTATTTCTGAGCAGCGGTCTCGACTCCACGGCAATCGCCGCGCTCGCCAGCCAATCGCGGCACGGGATTCATACCTTCACCGTCGCATTCCCGGACGTGGAATTCAGCGAAGCCGAAAAAGCCAGGCGCACCGCCGCTCGCCTTGGAACCCAGCACAGCGAGTTGACGCTTTCAGGCGACGAAATGGTCGCGCGGCTCGACGAGGCCCTCGCGTCGTTCGATCAGCCGAGCGTCGATGGCATCAACACCTACTTCGTTTCATGGGCGGCGCGGCAGGCGGGACTGAAGGTCGCGCTTTCGGGCTTGGGCAGCGACGAAATCTTCGGCGGCTACACGTCGTTTCACGCAACGTCGAAAGCCGCGACCATGGCGGCGATAGGCGGCTGGATTCCCAGGCCCTTGCGCGCACCGGTCGCCTCCGCGAT
>Ga0335075_10003329_pt1 | contig 25514 bp, 19 predicted proteins | sample Lox_Sample_24_FD_206723 | JGI IMG/M metagenome (GOLD analysis project Ga0335075, IMG submission 206723) | Soil microbial communities from Loxahatchee National Wildlife Refuge, Florida, United States - Lox_Sample_2.4 | ecosystem: Environmental > Terrestrial > Soil > Wetlands | place: USA...
ATCGGCTCGCATCCTTGGTCTTTGGAAACAAAATGGAAACTGTTGCCAATCCGCCAACGCCACTTGAGCGGCCGAGCGCGGAAAACTTCAGCAGATCAGCGTAGTTAAAATGGTGGCCAGGGGCGGAATCAAATATTCATCCATCTATTTGAATATCAAGAATTTATAGCTCAAAACAGCACAGTTATTGCCCCCAGAGTTGCCCCCTGCTGGGCTACGCTGGAATTCGCCATCGAACCGCCGGCCCTCCCATCGTCTCACAAAGTCTACCGCGCCCCCCCCCGGTTTAGGTATACGTCATCCAACGAACCTTTATCGCTGCCCGCTCGTGCCGTTGTTCTAGCTCCACGACTGAGCGCACCGAAGAATTGCACCAACGAAGTATTCGAGCTGCCTAGCCGCGGCGCCAGACAGAACCACCCCTAGTTCAACCGCGTTCTCGAACGACGACCGGGTCATATTGGCGGATCCCACGTAAGCCCGCTCGCCGTCGACCAGGACCAGCTTTGCATGGAATGTCTCGACTGGCTTGTCCGAAGCGTGTTGTAGTGAGTAGTTGAATACATGCACGCCCCTCTCCGTCAGCCAATCAGCCAAAACGGGGTATCCCTCCGGGTAATCCGCCCGATCTGGTCGGTCGAGATAGCGTAAGACAAGAGAGATTTCGACCTCATTCCTCGTGCGTTGGAGCAGTGATCTCAGAATGGCTGCGCCGGACCTGTCCAGGAACGGTGTCATCACCACGATGCTTCGGGCGGCTCCTGCGAAAAGAGCTTGGATCGATTCATCCGTGTCCTCCGTACGCACGGCTTGCCAACCAGCTTGTTCGAGTTCTCGGTCCAACGCCACGGCACGCTGTGGCTTCGTCGTCACCAGGTTTACTTCCGTGGCATCCTTCTGCACACGTGAGCGGTAGACCTCGATGGCACCGAATACGGCGCCAAGTAGCGGCATTTGCTCAGCGAGCGTCTGACAGGGCTTCCACCGCGGCGGAGTGCCCACCAGAAGACCCATCTCGCATAACGTGGTGAGCAATTCAGATGCGCCAGCTTCCTCAGTATAGGAAAGCTGTGCGGCCGAAGTAATCTCCTTTGCGCCGACCGCAATGGCAGGTCCGAGTTCTGCCCAGGCATTGAATAGTCGGCTGCAGAGACTAGCTCGTTGCGAGAGCCGCTCGATCAACAGATCTTGGATGGCTCCCGGCGTCAGCATGATTAATGCGAGACTCCAGCGCTCGAGTTCAGATACCCAGTAATCCCGCCCTTGCGCTTATCAAAGTGCGGACGCCCGCCGATTGACCGCAAGACTGACCGCGATAGCAGCCGGTTGTTGGCAAGACAGGCCACCTCCGGAATCATTAGGCAATCTGGGCAGGCGCTCCCACGGGAGGTGCAGAGAGAACCAGTTCCGCATTGGAGCGACCGCGGATCAAGCAAGGCGTCGAGTAGCGACGTTCCGGAGTTACGCCACATGGCCGACACATTCCCGAGATCCATTGTGGTGCCATTGCGGTAGATCACAAATGCAAGGTCCGCCGGAAAGAGGTACTCACCGATTGAACCCAAGTCGAGACCGGAATATGCCGACACCTGTCTGATGAAATGATGCGCATAGCTGTGAAGCAATGTATAAACATAGAAGTAAGACGTGGGGCGTTCTGGCAGCACATCGAGGAACCGCCCCATCGGCTTCGTATGTGCGAGGACCCCGGCACCCGCCCTCTGACCGGCATCCAGAACGATTGGGTCATCACAATCCAGGGATGCAAGCCATGCCATGACCCTCGCCTCGTCGAGCTTCACATAGATCGCCTGGTTCGCCTGCTGAACCACATAGATCGGGTATTTACGCCGATCGTCGTTCTCGACGCGGTCGAAGAGACGCAGCCGCACCGGCATGCCCATAAAGCGCTTATCGGGTAGAACAGGCTGTGAAGACACACGGCTGTAGCCGAAGCTGAACCGACAAAGATCGAACTTGCGGATGAGTCCCATGTCCTCAATTCCCAAGGCGGACAGACGCTTCAGGACTACGCTCTCCAGCTTTCTCTTCTCTTCGTCTGTCTCAGGGGACAGATCCTTATCGAGACTTTTAAACGAGACGTACTCGCTAGAGATATTCAGTCTCGCTTGCGATAGCAACTTGTGCTCTATCGCAAGCTGAAATGGGTCATACCGCCCATCAAAAAGATCACGACGCATGGCAAGGGCGGTATCCACCTCAGCTGGCAGGGAAGCGGTTGGCATCAGGATCTGCTTTTCGCGCAACTCTCGGATGACCTGGCGCTTCAGATCGCGCGCAGTTTCCAGCGCCGGCGATAGACTTGCCTTCAGGGAAGCATTTGCAGTGGCCAGAATATTTTCGAGATTCACGATGGTCGCATTCGCGGACCGGAAAATGGTAAGTTGCTCCTCGAGACCGGGTCTGTTGAGGCAGGCTTGCTCTACGTCGGCGTCGGTGATGGGCAGAGTTTCGAAGCCGTACTCGCCGGCAACGAACACACGAAGATCATCCTCCGCATCCTTGGCAAGGATGCGGGTCAGTTCGGATTCGTTCTTCTGAAAGTCGATGAACAGATCAGTTTGAACATGATAGGCGTTGTTGGCGCGATACGGCGTAGCTTCCATGTTCACTTCCGTGGGTCCACTGAGCCGCCCGGTCCCGACGGTCTCCCTCAGAATCTCGAGGGTTTCCTTATCCCGCTGCATCCAGCGATCTCCCTTCTGAGCGCCGCAACCGGGCTTGGCGCAATAGAAATACCAGTCGCCAATCTTGGGGCTTGAACGGTTGAGTTTGAATTCGCGGTGCCCACATGCCGCGCAGCTGGCGCGATCCAGACGCGCCGAGCCGTCGCGAAAGTTCCACATACTTGGGCTAGCAGGTGCCCACCCCCCTGACCAATGCACGAAGATCACGTCCAGCTGCTCCCAGCTGCACCGACCGGCCGGCGCCTTTTGGCTACCGCACTTCGCGGCCTGTAGGCTCGGAAGTGCCTGCTCCACTTCCTTGAGGGTCGAGAATTCTCGAAACAAGCTGCAATATCGACAAGTGAACGTCAATGGCGCCGGCGTGTATCCCATCTGCGATGGCTTGGAAAAATAAATTGACTCTCGCCCAGGAAGCTTGACAGCAGTTTCGTCCTCGTCCAGAAGCCCTATATCGACGCACTGTTGCGGCAGCACCGGAAACTTTTTTGTCTGTTCCGCATTGTTGGCACGCGCACTCATGGCACGGTCGAACCAAGCGCTCGAGAACTGCTCCAGGCGCTCCATAATCCGGCGGGTGGTAGAATCTTCCAAGTCGGCCGCATCTCCCGCCAATGGTGTTGCGATGCAGGCACCCACGCCGCCCTCAAATGTAAAGAAGGACCCTGGCGCATACGCGGTGGCTAGCTGATTGCGCGACCGGTTCATTGGACTTGCCTTCGCCATGGTTCTTCCTCTGCTTAGTCCTGTTCTGAATCTTCTTCCGGGTCGATCTCACTGAACTTCCCGCGACGGATAAAATCCATGACCGCTGCGGTGATCTCTGAGCGAGTACGGTGACCCGTTGCATCTGTTAACCCAGCGCTGATTACTCCATTCAGGTCGACGTCGCGCAGAGAAGTCATAGGGCGAAGCTCGGCCTTCCGAAGCTCGAAAAAATCCTTCAGGGTGCTGGCTGCCATAGAGGTATCAGCCATCGCCTTCCGATATTCGTTGAGTTCCTTGCTGACCATGCTCTTGTAATAAGGAAGGCCCTCCACTGGCGGCTTGATTGCCAACCCTAAGGCATCTATCAGGAATGACACAAGTGTGGCCCGACTGTTTGGATCATCGAGGTAAGACTTGAACTCTGACGTCTTTCTCATATCGGGAATAGAACCCTTCTGCGAGACAGCCGCTCCAGCAATTTCGATGAAGCGACTGATGCCGCACAAGTATTCCTGAATCACACTGGGCATGACGCGCAGTATGGCCTTTTCGGCCCAGCGGTCCACTGCGGCCGGTAACACCATACGCTCGAGGAAGCGATGGTAGATATCGAAGATCTCGACGACAAAGCGATCGCGCTGACGCTGGGGAGCCGGGATCAGAAGGGAGAACCCGACGTGCGATCGACCGACACGAGACGATGCCTGGATGTATTCCGCGATATCAGATGGGAGGCCAGCGAAGAACATCGCGTTGAACTCTTCCACGTCCACACCGTGCGATACGGCGGAAGTTGCGATAATGGAGCGCAGGGTTTCGCTTAACGGTGGAAACTCCTGCCCTGGTTTCACGCGCCGCTCGGCCTCGGTGACGACTTCCTGAATTTCACTCGCCGAGACCGCACCCGAGATAAGCCGGGTATTGAGGATTTCATCGTCAAACCCAGCACCGCGGTGCACGTCCTCGAACTCTGCCCGCTCGGTGTCTATCACTTGGTCGCCACCCTTCTTATTGGTGACGTACGTTAGGGCAATGCGGTGTAGATCAATCAGACTGAGCAGCTGATCCCGGGACGCGGAGCGAATGACTCCGACATAGATAGGTCTCAGGACCGAATCCGAGAGCCACTGCTCCAGCGTCGCTCGAGCAGCACCTTCATCCCCGTTGCCTCCTGTACGGAGGCTTTCGTAGAGCTGGGTAATGAGAAGATGATACTGCCCCAGGATCGATGCAACCGAGACAGTGTGCCGATGCCCGTTTGTAACGATCGCCGTGTAAATGCGTGCGGAATTGGCGCGCTTTTCGATGTCCTGGATTGCTAGGCGGGCACTATCTGGATCGCCGGCGTGGGGCAGCTTGGGCGTTGTGTAGAACGATGCGTACAGGGACGGCCCTGGATACGGAAACTGTTGGGTAGCGTCCCGTTGGTATAAGTGGCGCATCTGGCGCTCCGGCTCGCTGACCGTTGCCGAAGCCGCTATTACCTTGATCCGACGACGCCGTCCTGTGACAGGGTCCGCGGCGAGTTCAGCGCCCAACAGGGGAGCTAGGCGGTTCAGCCCGGCTTCCAGAGCAGATTCGAAGAGACCGGCGAAAGTGCCAAGAGATTCTTCCAGCAAATGTGCTTCGTCCTGAATCAGCAGGGATGGGAATGGATCAAAGAACGCCTTCTTTCCCGAGCTGAAGGCTGGGAACAATGGCTGTAGCTTTTCGGTCGCGGCTGCCTCCCACTCGCTTTTCCCGATCGGTGAGGTCAAATGACCTGTTGCGTCCGCCATATAGGGCGCCATACCGAACATCCCGAATACCCGGCGGATGGTCTTGAATGACTGCCCGATGACGGCAAGTTTGTCGACCGTTCCGAGCAGCACTGACGGCGCGACGGCGTAAATGTCCTCATCTACGATGTAGAAAGGCAAGGGACGGCGCTGCGGGTACCGCTTACGCCATACACACTTGTCATCTATGGCCGTGCAGTAGTGCCCCAAGATTCCGCCGTCGCGTTTGGGGGCTCTCCGGAGCACCGTTGCAGAGCCGCAGAACGGGCAAGACTCCATCTTGAGCCACGCCTTCTTCCGCCTTTGGTAGGACTCTAGCCCCGCGAGTTCGCTCTCCTTTTCTACGGGATGCTTTTCTAAGGTCGGAACGTCAGCCATCTCAGGGTTGCGACGCCAGTTCGGTGTATTGGTACCACCGACCCAGAAGCCGAGCGACAGGGGTTCGCCCTGGTGCTTACGGCTGATTCGCTGGACTTCACCCGCGGCGAGCACACGCATCGTGCGCCGAGCCTGCTGCAATGTGAGCAGACGCAAAGGGTAGCGCATCAGGGCGCTCACCCCACGTTCCTTGCCCCGGAGCCGGTCGAGGATCAGCACGAATAGCAACAGTCCCAGGAACGCCTCCGACTTGCCGCCACCAGTTGCAAAATACAATAGGGTAACCGCATTGGCCTGCTGCGCCGCGCCAGATTCGAGATAATAGGGATAGAAGCCGGGAATCCGCGTCGCAAACGTGGGAATCATTGAGACAATGAATGCAACTTGGAAGAGGCGCCAGGAATCGTACTTCCCCTTGCCGACCTCTTCCATAGCCGCATTCATGGTAAGCCATGCCTCAAATGGAAGACCTTTTGGGTCTGTCTGCGGTCCCGCACCAGACCAATGCCTGCGGGATTCCTGCAACAGGCGAATGCCGCGATCGATTGCCGAGCACTCCTCGTCCCACAGTTTGAGATCAACAGCGAACTTCGCTCGCTCTTTCGCAAGCAGTTCCGCAGCATCGGGGCCAGCGATCCCGGCGTCGACGTTTGTGCATTTCCTTGTTTCTTCGATCCATTCGCGAAAAGCCGGTACTAGGGGAGCCAGGAGTGCAATGCCCTCAGGTTTGGCTAACTCTGCGAAGCGACGTTCCGCGGACACTTGGCTCGGAACTACCCTCGGTAGGGTGTACCGTGGCGACCATGTGGTTGATAAGACGTGCCTGTCTTGCTCTGGGTTGCTTACCACTCCACAATTGAAGCCAAGCGCTGGATATTCTAGATATTCGTTATACCGGTAGGACGGCCTCACGCGGTCCAGTAGTAGAGGCTCTAGTAGTCCGTTTGGAAGCGTGACGGTTACCTGCACCTGGAACAGGCATCGTTCAACCTCCTTAGCGATGGTACGGTTAGACGGGTGAGGCGAAAAATTCTCGACTGCCACATGCACCAGCTCCCTGCCAGGCTTCAGCGGATCGGCCGTATGGGAGATGGCCCACCGGATATCGAGCTCTGGAATCGCGAAGGGCTTGTCGTTCCGGCAGACCATCTGCAGATAGCCCGACCAGTCCGCCAGATGCGAAGGTAAGAGCTTGGAGCCGGACTTGTATGCGACGGCTTCTGAGTCGGCGTGACTTCCGGTGGCTTCGAGCCAGCTCGTAATCTGCTGTGTGATGGCTGCGTTGAGTCGGTCGTTAATGAGCTTTAGATGATTGGCGTCACACTGCGTAAGGATGATCTCAAACTCGGGCAGATCGAGATCCAAGCGAATCCATTTCTGCGGCGGCTCCGCCGGCTGATAGAGATCATCTGGACCATACAGGCTTCTCATGCTACCTGTCTTGATTTCATTCTCGTCCCCGGCTCCACGGGCTGCGTCCGGATCGTTCTCCTCCGGCGCGGGCATGGTGTCCTGAGTATCCTCCCTCTCAAAAGGGAGCCCGATTTCCGCATGAATCTTCTTACGTAACTCGGTTAGCCGCCTGTCCCACTCCGGATGGGAACGCTCCTTGAACCGTTCCGCCCCCAGCTCAACCCGTAGTGCGTCCATTCCTACACGTGTACGATCACGCAGGTCCTTGGCAATCTCCTGCCGCCACCGAATAATCGGCGCCAAGGTCCCGCCCTCCGCCATCTCCGCGGCGGAGGGAAAAATCCGCAGATAGATCGACCCCTTGAGACGCAGCTTGATAGGTTTGTGGAGACTGACCGCAGATGCGTGGAAATCCAAGCCATGCGCATTGATCTGCAGGGGATTAGTCTCCTCATCGTCGTCCCGAAGCTCTTCCGGAAGCGGGACGATGAAGCCACTGACAAGAAGATCACTGGGGCGTTCATTCAGAATGACGTGGGAAAACTCTCCTCTTCCTGACACGCGCGCGGAGAGGTTGTTCAGGATAGAGTCCACCACCGCTTCCTTGAGCGGATCCGGTACCCTTCGGACGTCCGCGGCCTTAGTAACCATGAGCTACTTCTCGCCTGCCACATCTGGACTCTCGATCCTGACGACCTGCGCCACGCAATCGAGCGCCTTGCTTCGTAGCATCTGGATAGTCTCCGTATTAATACCCCGGTAAATCTTGCTACTTTCCGGCGCCAACAAGACCTCTGTGTAGAGTGAGGCCATCTGCTTGCCCACGCCCTGGTTGTCACTGCGGACTTTTTTGATGATCAGCCAGAACTGCTCCGCCAATGCTTCCGGAATGGATAGCGCTTTGCAGAACGTCATGTATTCTGTTTTCTCGCGCGGAAAATGGGGCGCCGTGTCGTTGGCGTCATTGCGTCCATTCAGCCAATAGCGGAGCTTGGAATCCGAAGGCTCTTCCTGGGAACCATCCAACGAAACCATCGCGGCTCGAATGGCCGGGACTCGATCAGCCGCTGGCACTCCTGGAAATTTCGACTCGATTGCTTGATTCAGCATAGCCCGGTACCCGTCCAGGGGTGAGCGAAACTGGCTGAACTGAAAACCCGAAAATTGCGTTGCAAGAACGGCTTCTACTTCTTCCCGGAGCTCGTCGGACATCTCGAAGATTGAGTCGCCTTCCCGAATGTCCTTCACTGCAACACGATGGAACCTGGACTCCTCGCTATCCTCGTAGCGGAAGACATTCCCGCTCGCACTGACGCAGCGTCCGTCATCGAGGTAAAGTCGATGAGCAGATGGGTCCGAGGCGTTACCGTTGGAAGGCTGATGAGCCGAGGACGGCAATCGAGTGTCGTAGATGCGAACAAGGCTGTCTATGTCCGGAACGTTCCCCAGGCACGATTCAAGCCGCGCTTTCAGCTCGACTAGCCGCCCGCGATACGCCTTCAGTACGCCGACTGTGCTCAGGAAGCGGAGCTGAGGAAGCATCCGTGCTGCTTGGTGCGAAGGGATGAGCAGGCTGGTATGAAGCGGCACCTCCCTCTGCGTCGCCAGAAAGCGCAAGATCCTCGGGTTGAGGCCAACGATGATGAGCCTTTTTCCGCTCGCACGTGCAGTCAGCTCGGTCAGAGCTTCGGTCAGGGTGAGCCATTGCACGCGATTCTGCGCGGCCGTCCATTCCTCTCCTACTACGCGAGTCAGGTATTGCTGGGCGATGGCAATATCTCGGGCGGAGAAGATGACGATTGCCATCTCTTCCTTCTCCTGGATCGCGTAACGCGTAATTTGCTCTTTCAGTTGCTCAGCCAAGGGGGTCGCCTCAGAGCAAGCGTCCAAATGCTTTCGGGCTCTCTCGATCATCTCCCCGATCTGCTTACGCTGACTGGTCGCTCCGCCGCGCGCGTGGACATCCTGGATGAGCTTCACGATCTGATTTAGATCCAGCTGGGCAGTAAGCGGGCTCCACCCGACGTTTCCTTCGGGAGCCAATGCGTCGCGAATACCACCAGGGATGAGGCTTGCGCGTTGAACCAGATGCTGCGCCCGAATGAACGGTTCCTCGACTTCGGGCCCCTCGTGGCGGACTGCATCAGCGATCTTCCGAATCTGCCTGGCCAGCTTTGCGGCCTGCTCATCCGTGACCCGAACCTTGAAGTTCACCATGGCCCGCGGATCAGGAGTCCATGCCATATTTAGCTCGTGGCTCGACGCCAACCAATCCGTGCCGGTTGTCGCCTCGGCCGCAAGTACGCCCTTGTCGACCGAGACGCCGGACTTTTCAAGCTGATTCGCGAGAAGTCGGTATTTCGTTGGATCGTTAGTTATGATCAAGGCACCGACTTTCCCGTCCGCGATCTCCTGGATGGCTGCCAGGCGTTTGGGAATCGCGTCGACAGACGCGGAGTCAGCCAGGATCACGCGAGTCGACGCATCCATTAGCACCGCGTCGACGGCAATCTGCTTACCACCGGCGCCGGCCGCCAGTGCAGCCTTTATGCCTTTCCTGTTGAGGTCACGGTGTAAAACGAGGATTGCCCCGGGAGCTTTTGCGACATCGGTCCAGATGGGAACGATGCGCTTCCGGAGCTGCTCTTTCATAGCCGCCTTCGGGAGGCGCTTGATCAGCGCATCAATCGGAAGTTCCCGCACACTGATCCACTTACTAGTTGTCCTATCGTAGCGGAACGCCGGAACCAGCTGACGGATACGCAGCAGTGGTATGTTCTTCGCGTAGTTCGCCTCGTGACAGGTCGTGAGCGCTGCCCTCACCGAGTCTGCATCTGTCTTGGGAGCGAGCCCGTTGAAGAGTTCCTTGCATAGGTCGTCGTACTGACCGCGATCCGTTGTGATGCGATCAAGGGCGACCCATGTCGTATCGGTTCCTGGGTAGTAGAGCGTACGCAGGCCATTCAGATTAGAGTCCAGAATTAAGCCCAGACTTGCGATGGCGTGCAGAGGAGCCGCCGTATCTATCTCTGCTGGCCAAACTAGGCGTAAGGTGGTTTTTTGGTCGCGAGCGCACTCAAGAAGTGAGATGGCCAGTTGCCGACCCCAAGGGGTCAGATGCAGAGTAGTCGAACCGTCACTTGTAGCAAGCCGGGGCGGAATTAGACTGACCGGCGTGGGAGCGCTCCTAGCAGTTTGTACAGCAGCAACATGTCCTTCGGGCGAAGCAGGAATGATCTTGACGCTCGGCTGCTTTGCAGGCTTTGGTAATCGCTTCCATTCCTTGCAACGGGCTCGGAGCTTGTCGAGAGCTTCCTTGCGGGCCTCCAGCCGCTCCAGCGCTGTTTTCCGATTGAAGCCCATTACCTGACGTGGCCGTATGTCGGCGCAGAGTGCTATGCCGCATCGCCGAGCAAGATCTGCTCGGCTGCTTTCTCAATCGCAATTCCGCGATCAAGGAAGTATCTGAGCGCCCTCGGATCTGGCAGTGGAAGCTGCTGCAATTCAAAGATAGAGACGTTCGCGCAACCAGAGATGCAGTTGAAGTACCGATTGATGACGCTTGCCTTCAGCAGTTTCAGCAGCTTGGTCGGCGGCAGGACCGAATCGTTGGAGGTCTGTTCTAGGACAACAACGTGATTTTCGCCTACAAAACCACCATGATCTTTGATGAACTGCTCGGTAACGGCGGCCCCTATAAGACGGATAGGCTGGTCGCTAGTCGTTACGCGCTGCAGGATCACAGAGGGATTCTTCTTGACCGTATTCTGTCCTTTGGCCCCAAGGTGGACGTACCGCTCCTGGGCTCCCGACGCGGTATGCTTATCGAATAGGAGCCTGCCGCTTACATGCACGTCGCTCGCCCACAGGAGAGGAAAGGAGTCGGTTCGTGCAGCAACAGGAACGTCCTTGAGCGTCCGATACCGCTTGCGGGGATCGCGATTCCAGACGTAGGCTCCAACGGTTGGGGTATAGCCGTAGTCAGCAAGACGGAACGCGCTCTGCGAGACTTGGTCCAGCAGGCGAAGATCAGACGCATCCCGTGGCAAAGGCCACGAGCTGCCGGAGTTGGGGAGCGAGCAGCGGCCAATCTTCAAATATTGGCCGTCGCGCTCTACTGCGGATACGTTGGCTATTGTACTGGCGTGATCGGTTCTCTTGTGTTGCCGAATTACCGTGAGTGCCGTGTCTTGTTCTACATCGAGGTATACACGAAGGCGGTCGCGAATGATCCCAATGTGCTTGACCGACGTGTTCTCGAGTAGGTAGGTGCGAAGGAATGAGAAATTCTGGCCAGAGAGAAAGCTGGTCGGTGTCACAAGACCAACCACTCCTCCTTGTTTGGCGAGCTTCGTCGAAAGATGAATGAAGAGAGCATAGAGGTTCGGCTGTCCCTGCATCACATCAGAGAATCGCGCTCGGTGGTGCTCAATCTCATCCGACCCGAGCTTCCGATACGGCGGGTTACAGACCACGACGTCGAAGCTATGGGCTCGCACTCTCCGGCGGCTGAATTCGATCAAGGAGTCCCGGCACTTGATATCGAATTTAGGCGAATGACCAGTGATACAAATCTCAGGATAGAAGACTATCCGGAGGAAGCCTTGCGCCAGAGTACAAAGGGTCTCGTCGATGTCCATACCGTGGAGGTGGGTTTCCGCATGTCGCAAGATTTCGCTGGCACTCTTGCCCTTGTGAATCAGTTCCCGACGTATGCGGTCTGCCACGAGAGTCAGAAACGCCGCACCCCCGCACGCAGGATCCAAGAATGAGTGGATATCGAACCGTGCACCTTGTTCTGCTAGATCGTCTAGCAGGCGATTGGCGATGGGTGGCGGTGTAAAGTACATTGCAAGCCGCTTACGATATTCCTTCGGAGACAATGCGGTGTAAGCGGTGCTCAGCCAGTAAGCGGCCTCCAGAAACGGCAGACGTCGCAGCTGGGATTCGAAAGTGGCGATGACCCCCATATTCGAGAGTCGCTTAGGGCGGCTAACTCGCTTTAAGTGTATTTTCGGATAGGAATCCTCGCACCATTTATGCAAGATCATTTCGACGAGCGCCCGGGGGCCCAGCTTCTTGGTTCTGCAAACTTTCTGGAGTGACCGAACAGAGCGAATCAGAGCTAATCGGGTGGGAGCTGCGCTTACGACAAGCACGGACGGTCCTGTTCTCTGATATTTGTAAGGGCCGGGAGGGGAGCTCTGTCTCCCTGGTTTTGAGCGAGGCGTATTGCGGTCAGTTCGATCCATGCGGCCTAGTGTCCATTCCAGTTTAGGAAGCAGCCTTTGGGAGTCAGGCCGCTGGTGCGCTCGTGGGGCGCGCTCTGTGGATGCTTTAGGCGATTCGCCACTTTCACCGGACAGCTTGTAGCTGGCAGGTCGTCATGTATGACGTGCGGCCTGAGAGCGCGCGCCGATCCGGCACATTCCGGCAGGCGAAGCTGAGGCGATGGCTCTTGGCGATTGGCCTTCATTGCGACCGCTGCACGGAAGGAAGCCTGCGGCAGCCGGAAGACTCTAGGCCGCAGACACCCCCCGCGAGTTGAAGATACCCGGCGCCGAGACCCCGACCGTCCATAGCGCCAAGCGTACTTCGCCAGGCTCTTCAGGAACAGAGCACCAGATCAAAAAACTGAATGAATCCGCCGGGATGCGCCCGCAACGAGGTCCGATTCGGCGCGGGCCCTCAGAGGTCGCTGCGGCCGTCCAAGGCCGCAAACAGTAATTGGGGAGTGCGCCTCGCTCCGTTCGCCCTCTGGTGGATGGGCATCTTGCGGCGGAACTGCCCGACGAGGTCGCCCCTGGGGAACGCCGGCCGCAATGTGATGGTCGTTGCACCACACCGGATGACATTACTTACTTCCCGAGGCCCATGAGTCGCCGGCGCGCATGCCAGCAATATCTGTTCTCAAGCTCGATGCCGAGATATTTCCGCCCACAGAGCGCGGCTGCCACAAGCGTACTGCCGCTGCCCGCGAAGGGGTCAAGTACAAGTGCTTCAGGCCGCGAGAAGGATTCGATGAGGGGGACCAGAATGCTGACGGCCTTCTCTGTCGGATGTGCTCGGTTCCCGGTGTACTCCCAAGGCTGAACGTCCTCAATCGGGTCATCTGGCATTGGGGGGAAGCCCTTAGCCAGGAGATACGCCTCCTCATGATGCGCGCGCAGGAATCCGCGCCACGACTCGTAGCTCTTGTGCCAGACGATGTGTCCCACAACGCGGAAGTTGGCCTCGGACCACGCGCGGAAGAAGGCGGCGCCACGCCTCCATCCGTAGAACGACACGCAGAACGTGTCGGGCTTGAGTACTCGATAGACATCGACGAACGCCCCGAGAACGCTCTCGGGGTCGCTGTCATTGGCAATCGTGCGCCCACAGCGATCGCGATACCGAACGAAGTACGGTGGGTCGGTAACCACGAGATCGATACTGTTGCTCGGAAACGCTTGCAGGACCTGCGTGCAGTCTCCGTGGATGACCTGGTTCGGGACGAGCCCAGTGGGTTGTTCGCTGGGCTGCGTGGTTGGACCGGTGTCGAATTCAGAGGTAGTGGAGTTCATTGCGACGGTCTCCGTGCGAATCGCAGGCGGGATTGCCTGTGCGCTGCCGCGCACACGCCGCAGCCGAGCGGTCAAATCCGCGTCCGTGAGGGCGCGCCTGCACCGCAGGTCGATTTGACAGGGAGGTCGGCGTGTCAGACTTTGAAGAGCTGGTAAGCCCGCCAGCTCTCGCCTGTGTAGGGTTGATGACTATCAGCCGTACCCCGGATGGTCGGCGCGATACACAGGGCAGGATCGAGCGGTGTGCTTCGCTGGTTCCAGGCGCCGCGACCTGCTGGACTTGTCTCCCCAAAGTGCGATCTCGCAAAGAGCGAGGGGCCTCGCGGCCCCTCGAAGGGGATGAACAGCGCAAGCCGTCAGCGGGAACGCTCCCGCGCTGCAGGCGCCTTGGTGGTGCGCGCCGCTTCGGCGGCGGCGCCGTTCGCCTCGGAGCCCTTGTCGGCGCGCTCGTCCGCTTGCGGCGGCAGGACCACGAGCTTGCCGTCGCGCGGGAACGCCTTGAGCTCGATGTTGAAGCCGCCCCCTTCAGCATGGGGGAAGGCGACGCCGACCTTGGTCCAGTTGCGCACGGTTCTGCCGGCGGCGGTCTCGAACTGCTCGACGATGAGGACGTTGAGGTAGGCGGGCTTTGTGTTGCTCATGAGACATCTCCTCTGTGAGGTTTTCGGATCAACGTCGCGAATCGCGACGCGAGGGTGCTCCGGCCGCCATCAAGCGAGAGTTCCCTCGACAGAATGGGAGACCTCGCGGAAGCCTCCTCCGAGAATGAGGTCAGGCTTCCGCCTCCTTTGCGCAGAGCCAGGCAATCACGTGGTCTGCCAGGGCGCGCGTGCGCGCTCGTGAAACCCTGGCGGACCCGAGCGGGCGGACGATGCTATCCCGAGTAAAAGCGTTCGAGATCGTTGAGACGAGAACCTCTCAGGGGAGAACGGAAAGCTGCAATGCAAGGCCCGCTTATCGAATCGCATTGTCAACAGTGCGATCAGCCGCGGGCGGACCGGGTGCAAGCACGTTGGGACCGATCGTCGCCTCCTCCATCCTGGTGGCGGTGGTGGGTATCGAGCTGAACGATTCCGCGTGTCGGCAAGCTCATGGTTGCCAAAGATCAGCGGTACGCGCTCCCGGGGCTCCGAGCCGCCAGCGTCCGAGGCGGAACGAACAAGAGTCCAGAGGCTTCGGCGGCCTGGACCTGCGATCTCACGCCGCCGCTCGGCGTCGTCACTGGTGGCGGCGGCTCCCGTGCAGCGGCGGAGGGCGCCGCTACAGCTGATCCTCTGCAGACGGCGGCACTTTTGGAGCGCGACGGAGATACTTGAGCATGTCCCTTGGCTTCGCCGACCCTGCTCGCTCGCGCAGGAACTCCCGCGCGGTGTGCAGGCACCCGACCTTCTCCGCCACGGCGTCGGCCATGAACTTATTCAGAGAAACCCCGTCGTTCGCTGCCAGCTCGGCCGCGGCCTTCATGATCGATGCCGGCAGCTTCAAGGGATAGGTACTCTTGCTCATGTCTTGATCCTTTCCAGGAAGGCCCGGGTATCACTCCTCGATACCGAGCTTGCCGGCCGCAGGCGGGAAGCGCTGCACATTATGCGATGTCACACCTCGCTGGAAGGGGCCCGACTTCCATTTCCCGCCCGTCCGCCGGATCGGGATGCGGACGGCCCGGCGGCGATCAGCGAGCGGTATTCGCCGGCCATCAGCGCGCGTGCCCTGTGGACCAGATATCGCACTTGGGCACGGAGGGCGCCGTCGGGCTGCCACCCCCGTGCGACGGCAACAACTCCGAAGAGTCCGGCCGCAAGTTCGCGCTGGGAGGCCCCGGCCGCCAGACCGTCGAGCACCTGCAGGGCTCGCACGTGAAAGAGATCCGCACGGCCGGGACGCTCGGGTGAACGTTCCCGCCCCCTCCCGGATACCGGAAGCAGGGCGCGGAACGTGGTGAGCATGGCCCAGGCCGCTCGGTCATCGCCAGCCGCCGGAATCTGGTAGGCGAAGCGATCTCCGGCGGCCAGACGGTCCGCCAGTTGGAGTTGCACTTCCTGCGAGGAGATGCGGACGACGAGCCGAAGACCGCTGGCATCGTCGAGCAATGTCTTGTGGCCGGGCAGTCGCCAAAGCGAAAAACGCTCTGACGCTCTTGCGTGCGTCTGCACGCGACGCATTTCGTCTCGCGCCAATGTGACAGGGGACGGAGTACCGGTCACCCACACCGGCGAGGCCTCCCGCGCATCGAGCCGCGGGTCGACGAGCGTCGCGAGTCCCCACCGAGCTGCGACGCGCTGTGAGGCGCCCCGGCGGTACCGCATCCATTCCCGCACGTAACGCGGATTGCGGCGCAAGAATTCCCATGCCCGGGAAGCAGGCTCGAGGTGCAGTACGTATACATAGGCCGCCAGGCAGGCCCAGGGAACGTCCATGACGGAGGGCAGCGTTCACGTTGATCCTCGCCCTCCGACTCCGACGGCGGCCGTGACGTCCGCTCTAGCGCAGTTCAGGGAAAAAGGGAAGACAACGTTTGACCCCTATTTGCGCCGAAACTCCACTTGTGCTCTCCCCGCGGCTTTGAATTCCCTGCTTACCGCGTATTTCTGTGCAAACTCATCTGATTAGAGGATGGCGCTTTGGCTGCCAATGCGGTAATGCTCGCGAGCAAGAGCGAGCGACGTCCGGGTCGTACGTCAAGGCGTTGCGCTCTCGACGGACCTGCTCAACGGACACGGCAATATGCTGGCACTCGAACAGACTGGCAGCTCTCGCGAGATTCCGCGGCCGAACCGGCCGCTCGAGCTGCGGCAATATCGGTACTTCGTGGTCCTCGCCGAGGAGTTGCATTTCGCCCGGGCAGCCGAGCGACTGTGCGTGGGTCAGTCGAACCTGTCACGGGAGATCCAATCGCTCGAGCACCAAACCGGGCTCAAACTCTTCTACCGGACGAGCCGCCACACGGAGCTCACCGCGGCGGGTCAGCGACTCCTCGAGCCCGCGCGGCGCGTGCTCGCCGCGGAAGAGCATGCTCGGCTTGCGATCGGCGAGCAAAGACGCAACGCGAAGGAGCGACTTCGTATCGGCATCTGCGAGCGCATCGCCTGCTCGAGAATCGCGGCGGTGCTCTCTGCCTGGCGGCACTCGAACCCCGATGTCGAGCTGGAGATCGTCAGCCGCTCGGGCCGAGCGCTCCTCGGGGAGATCGAGGGCGGCCTCCTCGATGCCGGTATCACCGCCATGCAGGTCACGGAGCCAGGTATTGCAATCGACAAGCTCTGGACCGACCCCTGGGTCGTGGCGGTGACGCAGAATCATGCGTTCGCCTCAGCGCGGGTGATCAAGCTGGCCGAGATCGCCCGCGAGCCGCTCGCGCTTTTCTCACCGGCTCCCGGCGACACGTTCGAGCGATGGCTCCTCGATCACGTACCCGGTGTCGAACCGCCGCTCTTCATTGCCGAGCACCCCGCCAGCGCTCCGGCACTCATGACGTGGGTGGAAGCGGGATGCGGCGTCGGCCTTCTCACGGCATCGCAAGGGAAAGGCGTCGCGCACCCGAACGTGATCCTCCGGCCGCTTCGCCGGGCGCTTCCGAGCGCCGAAGTTCGCCTCCTGCGCGGCGATGGCCCGCCCTCCCCGCCACTGTCACGGCTGATCGAGAGCCTGCGCCCGAACTCGCGCGAAAGAGGGCCTGCTGTTTCAACGGCTTGAGCTCTCCCAACCTGGGAGATGAAAGCGCGGGAGGGGGGTCGGGCATCCACGCCGAAGTACGCCGACCTGGTTTGGAAGCGCGGCCTCGAGCGATGGTGCGAGCGGCCGGCAGGCTCTTCCGGGCCGTACACGAAGGGGAACACGAGGTGTCGATTTTTCCTCACAGTTCAGTGGCTTGTGCAGCGGGATCGGTGGGAGAGCGCCGAGCCTGCCTTTCCCGAGGAACTCGGGATCAAGATCACACTCAGACGATGCAGTAATTATATGTTTCTGCTAGAATTAGTTCCATTTCAAGGTCGTATGTTTGCGCCATGATCAGGAAGCCGTCCACCATCCGAGATCGCATCGGCGAGCGCATCCGTCGCACGCGTAAGACGGATGTCTTCCTGCGCGAGGATTTTGCATCGTTCGGAGCCTACGATGTCGTCGGCCGTGCGATGCGCAAGCTGGTGCGCGAAGGACTCCTCGTCCAGGTGGGCTACGGCCTCTACGCCCGCGCGAAGCCTTCCGTGCTATCGGGCAAGCCGATTCCTGCGACTCCGCTCATCGACATCGGCTACCAAGCGCTACGCCGGTTGGGCTATTCCCCGAAACCGAGCCAGGCCGCGATGGACTACATCGAGGGACGCACGACACAGGTGCCCACCGGTGATCGCATTGCCGTGCCCGGCGGGCGCGTGAAGCGCAAGATCGCGTTCGGGCCGCGCGTCATCGAGTACACATGAAGCGGCTGACGAAGGCGCAATCCGAGCTCATCGACGCCTTCCTCGCCGAGCATGCCGCTCGCATCTCAACCGCGCAGGTTGAGAAAGACTTCCTTATCTCGGAAGTATTCTCCGCCTTCGCCGAGCCGGTCGTGTACCGCGAGCACGAGGCAAAATTCGTCCTGTGCGGTGGTACGGCGGTATCCAAAGTGCACCGCTTCACGGAACGGATCTCGGAGGACGTCGACCTGCGGGTCATCGTCCCGGACGGACTGAGCCGCTCCGCTCAAAAGCGACTCCTGAGCCGTGTCAAAGCCGAAGTGCTCGACCGCCTGCGCAAGCAGGGATTCGACATTTCAGACGAGACCGTCAAAGCGGGCAACGAGAATCGCTACATCGCGATAATGCTGTCCTATGAATCCCTCTATCCGCCCGACCAGGCGCTTCGCCCGGAACTGCTGATCGAGATCAGCGCACGCTCCCCAATTCTGCCCCCGGTTGTTTGCGGATATGACACCGCCGTCAACGAGCTGCTCGGGCGCGCCGAGCGAAGCGGCAGGATAGCTTGTCTCGACATCCGCGAAACCGTCGCCGGCAAGAACGCCGCGTTGCTACGGCGATGGTCGGCGCGCCTTCGGGGCATCGGTCGAGTGTTCGAGCTGGGTAATGCTCGCGACGAGGATATCGTCAGACACATCTACGATCTCGGGCGCATCTTCGAGCAATTTCCGCAGGAGATGACCGATGCGGGGACAGGTCGACTGGCGCGCCAGCTCCTGCTTCAGGATGCCGAGGAATTCGGCAATCAGGATCCCGGGTTCAGGGATGCTCCGATCGAGCGGGCACGAGAAGCACTGAACGATCTTGCCGCCAATGTCGAAGCCAGACAGTGGTACGACCGCTTCACGGCAGTGATGGTGTACGGCGTCATTCCTCCCTTCGATGAAGCGATGGAGCGAATTCTCGCGTTCGCTGACGCGTGGTCTCCGAACGGCGGATGACCCGCCTGACCGTAGCGCTGATGTTGCCAGGCAGGTCCGCCAGCAATGCTCTGCGTCCTGGACCGGTGGAGAACTGGGGGAGGAGTTGATGCCAAACGTAAAGCCAGTCCTCATTGTCGCCGGCGAAGGTGGTGGAATAAAAATGGTGCAGGAGGAAGGCGGACAAGGTCGGTTCCGCGTCTTCATGGCCGATCAGACCCCGACATTCCTGGACGATAGCGGGGGCGGCGGTCCGGCACTGCACAGAGACAGCGGATGGCTCCCGACCTGGGAGGCGGCCGTCGCGTACTTCAGCAAATGGCCCTGGCCGATGCTGGTTCCCCGGAAGGTGGACCCTCGGTTCGCGCACCGGGTTCTTACCGCCCTCACGGAGGTTGCACGGGAAAAGAGCCTCACGATCCGCAGCTACCGCATGCAGGAGTGGCACAAGATCTGTAGTCCCGACGAGAATGCTCCGTGACCGCGACGAAGGACGAGGCGTATTCGCACCTGCAGCTTCTGGAGAAATTTCTCCTCTCGAACGGGATGCCGCTCGGACCGGACATGTCCCTGGAAATCCGGAGGATCGTGACCCAGGCGAAAGGTGTTCAAGACCGCAAGCACCTCAAGCAGCCGGAGGCTGCCTTCCTGAATACGTACGTGATTCCCGGCACCGTCCGGTACCTCCGGGAGGTATGCGGCTTGAATGAGGTCCAGGCCCGCGAGGCGCTGCTGAACGAGTACCACCTCAGCATGCCGGAGACGTCGGCCGCGTCCCCGATGCATCCCGGACGCCTTCCTTTCAGGAAACACATGTTGGGGCTGACTGCCAAGGAGGTGTACCGCGGCTGGCTGAAGCCCGCGAATGCCGATGGTCTGACCCAGAGTGCCCCGGACTTTGCACTGCGTTCCCCCTTCCAGCACCGGATCCTGTTCGAGGGCAAGTATTTCCCTCGCGGCTCGCTGGATTACGCCCGAGGTCAACTGGCAGCCGACCTCTATCAGGCATTCTTCTACCGCGGCCTTGCTCCGATGCCGGCAAAGAAGGCAGGCCGTCCGGACTGGAACTACGACTACTCCTGCTTCCTTGCGTTCGATGCGTCCAAGGACGGTACATTCCGTCAGGCTTGGCTGGACCTCAGCCCGGCGATCCGGAAGAGCTTCTGGGACACCGCCAACATCTACGTCATGATCCTGCGGGATTGATACCGCCTCTACTGGTCTCACAGAACAAATCAGCAGACGGAAAAACGCCGCCGTCGCCAATGTCCTCGGCCTGTGCGACTCGAGGGCACCCGGAACCTGCGGCAGTTCTCGCTCCCGCTCCTGGTGGACGACGCCGGTGAATACACCGGCTCTGTTTCAATGCTCCGCTGTCAGGGCTGATCGAGCGGGCGAGTCTCCCGTGATCGCTCCCGCCGCATCAGCGCCTTGAACGCTTTGTCGCGCAGGATGAACTGCGTGAGCATGTGCGGGATGAGATCGGTGGCCTGCACGGTCTCGCCCCAGGTCTCACTATGCAGCGAGGCGTAGCGATCGAGCTGGGCTTTCAGTCCTACAGACACCGTGACGGCGAGCTTGACGGTATCGGTGCTGGGCAGCGGCCCGAGGCGCAGCTTCGTATTCACGCGGAGGTTCTCCCTTCAGGGGCTCGAGGCATCGTCGTTCGATGAGTAGGGCCGGAGTACCAGGTCCTTGTTGACGACCACCCGCACCGGATACCCGGGGCGGACGGTGATCGTGGGCTGGATGTCGAGATTGCGCCGGGTGATTTCCTGGCCGACCTGGTTCATGGAGTTCTGCAGGCCCTCGATGGAGGCGTAGACCACCGACTGCGTCCCGCCGAACTGGGTCGGCACGGCGAGCTCCGCCGCGGCACCGAGGAGCGTCGAGACGGCCGCTCCCGCGACCAGACGGTTCCAGTGCCAGTCGACCCGATCCGTAAGTCCCGCGTGACCCTCGGTGTCGGTCCCCGGCAGCCGATCGAGCACGATGGAGGAACCATCCGGCAGGATGAGCCGTGTCCAGACGAGGAGCACGCGGCTCTGTCCGTAGCCCACCTGGCTGTCATAAACGCCGAGCAGGCGAGACCCCTGAGGGATGAGCAGAGTCTGCCCGGTCACGGTGTCGTAGACGTTCTCCGTGACCGTGGCGATGATGTTTCCCGGCAGGTCAGAGTCGATACCGGTCAGAAGTGCCGCAGGAATCACGGTGCCCGCCAGGAGCTCGAAGGGCGAGCGCGGCGTCTCGAGATGTCCCGTCGCGTAGATCCGGGCATCGGCTTCGCTGCCGAGGAACGCCTCCTTGTGCTGCTGGGCGCTCTGCGTCGCGCTCGCGCTCGCCGCCACCGTCCCTTCGCGACTCAACCCATTACCCAAGCGCGAGGCAATCGCCTCCGCCGCCGCGAGACTCGGTGGCTGTGCCGCGGCGCCTGCGGATGCAGCGCTCGCCATCGTGGCCGGCTGCTCGCGTAGATGCACGAAGAGCTGGGCTTTCGCGGCTTCCTGTGCCTCGCGCTGCTCGTTGAGGCGCGCAGCGCGGATCGCATCCTCCTCGGGATTGGGCACGAAGCTTGGGCGCTCGGGAAGCTCAGGGATTCCGGCCGCCCGCTCCTCCTTCACGAGGGGTGGGCCGAACTCGCCCGTCGGGGCGCCGAGCTCGGGAACGGTGTGAACACCCGAGTAGCTGTGCGGCATGGTATCGAGCCCTTCCGCATGCGCAACGCGCTGGGGGCCGCTGGCCTGCGGCGACTCGAGAGCACTTCGCGACCGGGGGCGCCGCAGCCCCACCATCGCGGCGACGAGCGTCGCAATGGCGAATGCCGCGAGAACCATCGCGAGCGTCTTGCGATTGAGGCGGGTGACGGGCCGCGGCCGCGCCCGCAGCTCAAGAGCGGTGGCGCTCTCCTTCCTCGCCGTGCTCGGCGGCGCACCGCTCTCCGGTGTGCCCTTGGGATCTCGAGTCACGTCCCGCCTCCCCGCTTCGCCGGGCTCGGCAAGTCGGTTCGCGTGATGCGCACGACCTGCTGTGGCGCTGCCCCGAGGCGCAGCTCCGCCACGGCGAAGAGCCGGTCGACGATGTAGTAAGGCGGATGCACTCGATAGTTGACGAGCTCGCTTTGCCCGTTCGGCCCCAGGACGAAGAGCGGCGGCATCTCGCCCTGGCCGATGCCCGCCGGAAACTCGATGTAGACCTTCTGCCCGTCGTCGAAGGCGCGCACCGGGCGCCAGGAAGGATCGTCGCCCGAGATCGCATAGCGGAATTTGAGCCGCGAAACATCGACGCCAGCGGCAACCGGCTGGGCCGCCTCGGCCGCTGCGTTGCTCGCGCGCAGCGCAATCAGCCGATCGAGCGGGTAGTCCCAGGACACGGCGGCCATCCAGGTCGCAGGCGTTGCGGTGAGCTCGAGGTGATACGTGCGGAGCGAGGTGTCGATGACGAGGTTGGTATGGAGACCGGTCTCGATGGGCTTGACGAGAATGTGGACACGTTGCCCTGCCCCATTCCCGCTCGTCGTGTCTCCGATCACCCAGCGCACGGTATCGCCGGCGGAGACCGAGATCAGCTCCTCGCCGGCCTCGAGCGCGATGTCGGTCACGCGCCCGGGACTCGTGTAGACCTCGTAGAGCGCCCCATCGGTGTACGGCCAGACCTGTACGGCATTGACGAACGTGGCCTTCGATGGCTCGACCCGCGCAGCGGCGTCGGCCTCCCTCACCTGCTCCTCCGGATCTTTCACCTGATGCGGCGCCGCCGGAGCCAGGTCGGGTGGCAACTCGAGCTGACCCGGGAGCGGCAGCGGCTCGGGCACCTCGACGATCTTCATGGGAGCCGGCGGCTCTGGGATCGGCTTCGCCGCGACGAGCTCGTCGAGCCGGATGTCGGGCGCGGGATGCCGACTGGCGCAGCCGACGAGTGCCGCGCTGGCGGCAAGCAGCGCGATCAGGGTTGCCACGCATGAGGTCTTCGCGCGAGTCATCTGGGATCTCCCGTGGATTGAGCGGCGGCGAGCTCGCGGCTCCAGTCGAGCCCGTCGATGTAGATGCCGAGGGGGTTCTTGCGTAAGGTGACGACATCGCGTGGCGGGTCGATCACGATCGTGAGAATCCCCGTCCAGCGGTCGGTCGAGGCGAGCGCGCCATTCGAGAAGGTCTGCTCCGTCCAGTGCGCCTCGAAGGAGCTTCCCGAGAGGCGCACGATGCTCGTCACCTGAACGGCCACGGAGCTGCGTCCGACGTGCGCGAAGGGATCGTCTGCGCGCGCGTAGGCATTCAACATCTCGCCGCCGCGAGGCGTCACGTAGTCGTAGGCTTCGAGCCAGTTCTCCCGTAGCACGATCGGGTCGAGCGGCAGCGAACGCACGTCCTCGATGAAACGCGCGAGGTAGTAGGCGATCTCCGCGTCCCGCGGGCGATACGCCTCGATGGCAGGCCCCACGGCGCGCACCTCCCCTGCGCGGTCGACCTCGACCACGTAGGGTGTGATCGTGGAGCGCCCCGAGTACCAGACGAGGCCGCCTGCCAGAACGCAGGCCAGGGCGAGTGATCCGAAGGCCATGAGCCGCCAGCTCCTTGCCTGCACGCGCGCGGCGCCGATCCGCTCATCCCAGAGCTGCTGGGCGGCCTGGTAGGGAGTCTCGGGGGTCGGCGTTTTCGAGTAGCGGACGCTCGCTCTCTTGAACAACATCATTCGTCCTTCTTGTCGGTGAGGTCAGGATGCGGGCCCGAGGCCGGCCGGTCGGCCGAGCGCACCGTGTGCGCTGCCGTATTCCCGCCGCGCGCGAGCTTCGATCGCAGGCGCTGCGCCCAGGTCGGAGCGCCGGAGGCCTTCGATTGACTTGCGCCTCCAGGCGCCGCATTGCTTGCCGGCCGACTCCCCGCGGCAGCCTGGCCGAGCATCCGCGCTCCCTGCGCCCGAGCCGCAGAGCCAAGACCGCGTGCGAGGGCATAGCCGCCAACCGCCGTTCCAACAGCGGCGGCGCCGGCGGCAACCGCGAGTCCGCCGCCTGCGAGCATCGTGCCGGCAGCCGCGCCGGCGCCGAGCTGCGGGGCGCCGGAGACGAGCCCCGTCGCGATCCCAGGGCCATAGATCCCGAGCCCCAGGAGCGCGAGCGCGGCGAGCATCGTCGCGAGCGCGTTGTCGATGGTGAGGGTCTGCCCCGCCGGCACCGTGAACTGCCCGAAGAGACTCGTGCCGATTCCAACGATCACCGCGAGCACGAGGATCTTGATACCGGCGGAGACGACGTTGCCGAGCACGCGCTCGGCGAGAAATGCCGTCTTGCCCCAGAGCGCGAAGGGCACGAGCACGAAGCCGGCGAGCGTCGTCAACTTGAACTCGATCAGCGTCACGAAGAGCTGCACGGCGAGGATGAAGAAGCTCAGGATCACCACGAGCCACGCGAGCCCGAGCACGGCGATCGTGTCGAAGTTGGTGAAGACGTCCGGAAAGCCCACGAGATCGCTCATCTGCGCGAGGATCGGCCGGCCGGCCGCGACCCCGACGGCCGCGAGCTGCCCGGGCCGCAGGAGATTCGCCGCCGTGAGCGTCGAGCCCGAGGCGGTGAGACCGAGCCCTGCGAACGAGCGCAGCAGGATGCTCGCGAGCGAGCTGAAGTTCATGATGATGTACACGAAGGCGCCGATGTAGAGCGTCTTCTTGATGAGCCGGGCGATCACGTCTTCCGTGCCGCCCATCGCCCAGAAGAGCCCGGCGAGCGTCAGGTCGATCCCAACGAGCGTCGCCGTGAGGAAGTGCACCTCGCCGGACAGGAGCCCAAAGCCGCTATCGATGTAGCGGGAGAAGACGTTCGTGAACTGGTCGATGACGCCGAGATCGTTCATGACGCTGCGTGGGCTCTTGCCGACTCCAGTTGCCGCTGATCACTGCTGCCAATGAGTACCGGGGCTCGTACTCACGGCCCCGACAGGTCATCGATCGACTGCGCCGTGTAGGGCATGCTCGAGGTCATGAATTGACTGCGCACGGCCCGGGCCCGAGCGTCCGACTCGACGACCCGTGCCTCCTCGAGCGCGGTGGCACGATCCTGGGAGATCTCGAGCTGCTCGCTCTGCATGAGCTCGCGCACATGCAGTCCCAGGAGCTCATTCGTCGCCTGAATGGCCTGCAGGGCGCCGACGGCCGAGCTGCTCCGCGTGAGATCGTCGGTGAGCACGCCTTCATCGGATGAGAGGTTTTGCGTCGCCTGCGCCTGCACTTGCGCGGCAGTGCCCAACGCATCGAGCGAGTTGGACCAGCGCGAGAGCCGATCGGCATCGAGCTGGCTCAGGGTGACAGAGTTGCTGTACGCGGCGGGGTAATGCGCCGCGAGCTGCTCCTGGGTGGTGGTGAGGTTGAAGGTCATCCCCTGCGCTTCATTCAGAAGCTGCCCCGTGACGGCAAGCGTCTCCTGAAGACGTGCGAGCGTCGAGAAGTTGAGGTTGCGCAGGTTCTGCGCTTGATTCAGCAGCATCTGAGCCTGGTTTTGAAGCTGCAAGACCTGGTTCTCGATCTGCGTGAGCGTGTGAAGCTCGGTGAGCGTGTTCTCGACGAAGTTGGAAGGATCGAACACGACCCACTGGGCGGAGGCGTG